>Ga0335085_10000803_pt1 | contig 78800 bp, 78 predicted proteins | sample Lox_Sample_45_FD_206712 | JGI IMG/M metagenome (GOLD analysis project Ga0335085, IMG submission 206712) | Soil microbial communities from Loxahatchee National Wildlife Refuge, Florida, United States - Lox_Sample_4.5 | ecosystem: Environmental > Terrestrial > Soil > Wetlands | place: USA... | reverse complement strand
GCCTTCGCCGGGCGGCATCTCGCCGAGGGCGGCGTAGTCGATCTGCAGTTTGCGGGTCTGGCGCCGCTCGTCGGGGTCGTAGGTCAGATAGAGCAGCGGGTGCGTGCAGCAGAACGCGAGCAGGCCACCCCGGCGCAGGACGCGCGCGCACTCGGCCACGATGACGTCCGGTTCGCAGAAGCTCAGCGCGCCGTGATCGCAGAACACGACGTCGAAGGCCGCGGTCGCGAACGGGAGCTGCTCGCCGCTCGCCTGCACGAGCGGCAGCGCGTTGTCGCGGCGGCGGGCGTGGCCGAGTTGGCGGTGCGACAGGTCGAGGCCGGTCACCCGCACACCCGCCGCGGCCAGCGCGATCGACCACTGCGCGGCGCCGCAACCGAGCTCGAGCACGGTGCGTCCGCGCAGGTCGCCGAGGACGCGCAGCTTGGTTTCAGGGATGCGGTACGCGCCCCAGGCGAGCGGTGCGCGGTCGAGCGCATCGCCGTGCGCGCGCTGATAGCCGTCCGAGTCGGCGTCCCAGAAGGCGCGGTTGTGCCGGATGTGCGAGGACGTCACCCGTCAGGCTGTGACGCGGCTGCGCTCACGCGGTCGGGACGAATCCGGCGAGCTTCATCGGCTCGTCGTGTTCGACCCGCCGTCCCTTCGACTGGATCGACACGTCGTGACCCTGCGCCTCGGCGCGCAGCGCCCCGACCGTGCACTTCTCGCGCGGACGGATCGAGAACGGGTCGTACTGGAAGAAGCGCATCGCGTTGAGGTGCGTGATCTCGTCGATCTCGTGATCGGTGAGATCGGTAGGTGCGAAACCTTCCATCAGCCGCTCGGGCGCGTTCGGCCAGATCGCGTCGCTGTGCGGGTAGTCGGTCTCGATGCAGATCCGGCTCGTGCCGATCTCGCGCGCGTGGCGGGCGCCGAAGTCGTCCTCGATGAAGCAGAGGATGACGCGCTCCATGAACACCTCGCTCGGGAGCTTGTCGCCGAAGTCGGCGAACGTCCACGCCTTGTGTGTCGTGTACGCGTGGTCGACGCGCTCGAGGAAGTAGGGGATCCAACCAATGCCGCCCTCGGAGAGGGCGACGGTGACGTCGGGGAACTGCTTGAAGATGGGCGAGAAGATGAGATCGGCCGCGGCCTGCACGATGTTCACGGGCGACAGCGTGATCATCACGTCGATCGGCGCGTCCTCGGCGGTCATCACGAGCTTCGACGACGAACCGATGTGCATGTTGACGATGGTGCCGACGTCGCTGCACGCCTTCCACACCGGGAACCAGTGCTCGGTGTGCAGGCTCGGGAGCCCGAGCGGCACGGGGTTCTCGGGGAACGTGATCGCGTGGCAGCCCTTCTTTGCGACGCGGTGGATCTCGTTCGCGATCTCCTGCGGGTCCCAGATCGGCGGGATCGCGAGCGGGATGAAACGGTCGGGCGCGGCGCCGCACCACTCCTCGATGTGCCAGTCGTTGTACGCGCGGTTGAGCGCGAGCGCGGCGTCCTTGTCGTCGAGCTGGGCGAACAAGCGACCGGCGAACCCGGGGAGCGACGGGAAGTTGAGCGAGCCGAGCACGCCGTTCGCCGACATGTCGAGCACGCGCTGCTCCACGTTGTACGTGCCCGGGCGCAGCTCCTCGAAGCTCGTCGGGTCGAGGCCGTACTCCTCGGGCGGGCGTCCGGCCACCGCGTTGAGGCCGACGTTCGGGATGTGGATGTCGAGGAAGCGCCACACGTCGGTGCCGTCGGGCATGTGCTCCACGTGCGGAGCGATGTCTTTGTACTTCGACGGAAGGTGCTCTTCGAAGAGCTCGGGGGGTTCGACGATATGGTCGTCGACACTGACGAGGATCATGTCGTCCAGCTGCATGCGCGGAGTTTACGCCGGGTCGCTTCCGGGCCCCACGGGTCGCTAGCTTCCGCCTTCATGCAACGATCCGTGTGCATCGCGGGAGTCGGACTTTCCGACGGGCCCGTCACGCCCGATCTCAGCGCGACCATGCTCGAGGCGCAGTCGTTCCGGCGTGCCCTCGACGACGCCGGCCTCGAAAAGGACGACATCGGGGGTCTGGCGAGCGCCGGCTACGGCGGGATGCACGAGGTGGCGCTGGCCGAGTACCTCGGTCTCGCACCGTCGTGGCTCGAGTCGTCGAGCGTCGGCGGTTCGAGCTTCGAGTTCCACGCGATGCACGCGTATCGGGCAATCCAGAACGGTGACGTCGACACGGTTGCGATCGTCTACGGCAACAATCAACTCTCGGCGTCGGGCCGCACGCTCGGCACCGGCGGGGGAGGCGGCGGCCGCGGTATGGCGCTGCCGCGGCCGATGTCGTACGAGTTCCCGACCGGCCTCACGCTGGTCGGCGCCTACGCGATGGCCGCCCAGCGCCACATGTACGAGTTCGGCACAACTCCCGAGCAGCTGGCGTCGATTGCGGTACAGACGCGCGAACATGCCGGCCGGAATCCCCGGGCGATGTACCGCGACCCGATCACCGTCGACGACGTGCTCGGCTCGAGGTTGGTCGCCGATCCGTTGCACAAGCTCGACTGTTGCGTCATCTCGGATGGCGGCTGCTGCATCATCATGACGACCGAGGACCGAGCGCGCGACCTGGCGCACCGTCCGGTTTACGTGCGGGGCGCGTCCGGCGGGACCACGCACCACTCGATTGCGGCGATGCCGAACATGACCCGTACCGCCGCCGCGGTCAGCGGACCGAAGGCGTTCGCGGAGGCCGGCATCGCGCCGGGCGACGTCGACATGTTCGCGATGTACGACTCGTTCACGTACACCGTGTTGGTCGTGCTCGAGGACCTCGGCTTCGCGCCGAAGGGCGAGGGCGGCGCGTTCGTCGCCGACAACGGCGGAAACCTGCGCCTCGGCGGCGCGCTGCCGACGAACACCGACGGCGGGGGCTTGTCGTGCACGCATCCCGGCATGCGCGGCCTGTTCCTGCTGTGCGAGGCGACGCGGCAGCTGCGCGACGAGGCGGGCGAGAGTCAGGTCGACGGCGCGGAGATCGCGGTGGCCCACGGAAGTGGCGGCTGGCTGTCGACACAGGCCACGGTCGTGTTGGGGACGGAGGCGGCGTGACGGCCGACGAGAGGACCGACCGGAGCGACGCGCGGGACGCCGCCTGGACCGACGTCCCGAAGTGGCTGATGCCACGGCCGCAGCTCGAGGACCGTGAGTTCTGGGAAGGCGCCGGCCGCGGCGAGCTGCGCATCCAACGGTGCCGGAGTTGCGGGCGCCACCAACACTACGCCCGCATGCTCTGCAGCCACTGCGGCAAGGCGACCCTCGAATGGGTCACCGCGAGCGGGAACGGCACGGTTTATTCATTCACGGTGATCCGCCAGAACGGCGTCCCGCCGTTCAACGAGCGCATCCCGTTCGTTGTCGCGACCGTCGACCTCGACGAGCACGGCGCGCGCATGATCGCGGCGATGCCCGCGCTCGATCCCGCGGACGCGCGGATCGGCATGCGCGTGCGCGCGACGTTCCGTCCCGCCGGCGACGAGTTCGGCTTCGTCGACTTCGCGCCCGCGAGCTGACGCCCCGGCGCGTCAGGTGCGACCCGCGGCGACCGGTTCCGCGCCGGCGCCGCTCACCTGGGGCGCCGCGCTCCCGCGGCTCACGATCGACACGACGAGCTTGGCGAGCACGCCCTCGACCTCTTCGGGCGTCCGGGGTGCGCGCCGCAGTCGCTCGTAGGTGTCGTACGACGTCAAAGCGCCGAGCGCGTCGGTCGCCTCGTCCACGGTCCAGTGACCGCGCATCTGGCCGGCCGCCGCGAGCGACTCGACGAGTCGTCGCAACTGGCGCTCGTCGATGCTGTCAGTGCCCTGTTCCCCGCCGGTGAGCGCGGTCAAGGTGCGCAAACCGTCCATCCGCTCCTCGTGCTCGGCCCAGTGACGGCACACTGCGCCGAGCAGGTCGCGCAGTGCGACGAGCGGGTCGGAGGTCGCAGCCTTCGACTCCTCCATAGTGACTGAGCGGCTGATCGACGAGGCGAGCTCGTCGAGTACCGCGCGCTTCGACCGGAAGTGTTCGTAGACCGTCGCGCGTGCGACGCCGGCTTCCTTGGCGAGCACGTCCATGCTGAACCCGCTCGCGCCGCGCTCGCGCGTGAGACGGGCGGCGGCTTCGATGATCCTGGCGCGTGTCGCGCGGACGAGCTCTCGTCGAGTGGGGCTCATCGCCCTCCTCCGAGTCGCTGTTGCATGATCCATCTGCCCGTAGCTAGGCCCGCCCAATCCCATGACACGGGTGGGTCTACCCAGAATCCGCCCGGATCATCCCGCGGGTGGCTGTGGGCGCGTCTGTGCAGGTCAGACGTCGGCCAGGACCCGCGAGCCGCCGACGACGAGCTCGAGTTCGCGGCCGTAGACCTTCTCGAACAGCTCGCGCCGCCGGCGGGCGCCCCACAGCTCGAGCTCGGCGTCGTCGCGGGCGACGACCCGGACCACGACCAGGTCCTTGCCGACACGGACGTCGATGTCCTCGGTCCCGCCTCGCCGCCCGCGATCGAGACCGTCGGCGACGCGCAGCAGGGCCGCCAGCTTCCGGAGCCGGAGGCGATCGGACGACGACAGCGCCGCGAAGCGCGACTCCGACTGCTTCGGATCGCCGCGCCGATGGTGCCGTACGAGCGCAGCGAGGAACGCGACCTCGTTCGGCTCGAACCCGCGCAGCTCGCCGTGCTCGACGAGATAGGCCGCGTGGCGATGATGCCCCTTGCGCGACACGTGCTGGCCGATGTCGTGGAGCAGCGCGGCGAACTCGAGCATCTCGCGGTCACGAGCGCCGAGCTCGTGCAACTCCGTCGTCTGGTCGAACAGGCGCAGCGCGAGGAACGCGACATGCGCGGTGTGCGCGGCGTCGGAATTGCAACGGCGGGCGAGGCTTGCGATGGACGCCCGTCGCAGCGCGCGCGGATCGTCGGACCAGTCGCTCGGGTCGTGGCTGCGGACCGCGTCGAGGACGATGCCCTCGCGCAGCGCCCAGTCGCTGACGGTGAGGCCATCGAGCCCGAACCGCTCGAGCGCATGCACGAGCAGCGTCGACCCCGCGGGCAGGAGCTCGGCGCGTTTCGGCTCCTCGAGCCCCGGCATGCGCCGTCGCTCGGACGTCTTTGCCGAGATGATGCGCGTGTGCAGCAATTCGAGGTCGTGACGGGTTGCGTGCAACGCGTTCGTGCTCGCGGGCAGCGTCGGGTCGTCGGACCGGGCGGCGACGGCCATGCGCACGAGGTCGTTGAGCGTCCCACTGGTACCGACCGCCATGCGTGGCGCACGCCGCGAGATCTCGTCGGTCAGGGGATCGAGCCCCGCCGCCACGCGTTCGGTGAGTCGTTCGCGGTCGGCCTGGGACGGCGGGTCGTCGCGCACGCAGTCGGCGGTCACGCGGCCGACGCCGAGCGGCAGGCTCGTCGCCCAGCGCAGGCCCGACGCGTCGCCGATCATGATCTCGACGCTGCCGCCGCCGACGTCGATGCAGAGCGCGGGCGCGGGCTCGAGCACCACGCTCGCCCGAACGGCGGCGAAGACGAGCCTCGCCTCCTCGTTGCCGTTGATGACCTCGACCTCGACGCCGGTCTCGGCCTCGATCCGGTCGATGAACTCGGGTCCGTTCGCGGCGGTTCGGATCGCGCTCGTCGCCTTGGCGATCACCTCGCGGGCGCCGAGCGCGTCGGCGAGGGCGCGCAGCCTCCGGATCGCGGCGATCGCTCGGTCCGCGGTGGCCGGCGGGATCCGCCCGTGCCGCCCGACGTCGTCGCCGAGCCGCAGCATCTCCTTCTCGCGTGCGACCGCGGTGAACGTGCCGTCGAGGTGGACGTCGGCGACCAGGAGGTGGAACGAGTTCGATCCGAGGTCGAGCGCGGCGATGCGCATCGGACACGACGCTACCCAGCCACATAGCCTGATCCGACCATCGTGCGGAGGGAACTCATGGAACTGGCCTTCGAATCCCGGATGCTGATCGACGGTGCGCTGGTCGAGGCCGAGCGCGCCCGCACCTACGACAACGTGAACCCGGCGACCGAAGCCGTGATCGGACCGGCTGCCGACGCGTCGGTCGCCGACATGGAACGGGCGATCGGCGCGGCGCGGCGCGCCTTCGACGAGACGTCGTGGTCGACCGACCGCGGGTTCCGCAAGGAGTGTCTGCAACAGCTCAAGGACGCGCTCGACAAGCACAAGGAGGAATTGCGGCCGCAGATCGTCGCCGAGGTCGGTGCTCCCATCGGACTCACGTTCGCGATCCAGCAGGACACCTGCATCGAGGACATGCAGTGGGACATCGACCTGATCGACCGCTATGAGTGGGAGTACGAGCTCGGCAACCACGAGTTCTTCGGTTTGAACTCGAACCGCCTCGTCATCCGCGAGCCCATCGGTGTCGTCGGCGCGATCACGCCGTGGAACTTCCCGTTCATGTTGAACCTGTCGAAGCTCGCGCCCGCGCTCGCCGCCGGCTGCACGGTGATCCTGAAGCCCGCGCCCGACACGCCGTTCTCGGCCACATGGATCGGCAAGCTCGTCGCCGAGGAGACCGACATCCCGGCCGGGGTCTTCAATGTCGTCACGGCGTCGGACCCGGCCGAAGTCGGTGACGTCCTCACCGGCTCGCCGCTCGTCGACATGATCTCGTTCACCGGATCGACCGCGGTCGGCAAGCACATCGCGGCGCGCGGCTCCGACTCGCTGAAGCGCGTGTTCCTCGAGCTCGGCGGCAAATCGGCCAACATCGTGCTCGACGACGCCAACCTCGCCGATGTGCTCCCCGGCGCGGGCATGGTGTGCATGCACTCCGGCCAGGGCTGCGCCATCACGACGCGTTTGCTGTTGCCGCGCTCGCGTTACGACGAAGGCGTCGAGATGGTCAAGGCGGCGTTCGAGAGCTTCCCGTACGGCGACCCGACCGACATCAACAACATGGCCGGTCCGTTGATCAACGCCCGCCAGCGCGAGCGGGTGCTCGGGCTGATCGAGAAGGGCAAGCAGGAAGGCGCGAGGTGCCTCGTGGGAGGCGGCCCGGCGAAGCAGTTCGACAAGGGCTACTTCGTACAGCCGACGCTCTTCGTCGACGTCGATCCCGATTCGACGATCGCGCAGCAGGAGATCTTCGGCCCGGTGCTCTCGGTGATCCCGTTCGAGGACGACGACGACGCCGTCCGCATCGCGAACAATTCGCGTTACGGGCTCTCGGGCGCGGTGAACTCGGGCTCACTCGATCGCGCGCTGTCGGTCGCGCGCCGTATTCGCACCGGGACGATCGCGGTGAACGGGGGACAGTGGTTCGGGCCCGACTCGCCGTTCGGCGGCTACAAGGAGAGCGGCCAGGGCCGCGAGCACGGCGTCGCCGGATTCGAGGAGTACCTCGAGACGAAGACGGTCGGCCTCCCGGCGAAGTAGCGCGCGGCGCGCGGCCGCTAACCCTGCTGCGAACGAGCGAAGGCGATCGTGCCTTCGAGGAACGCGGCGACGTCGGCCGACTTGTGCGAGTAGACCCCGTTGAACCAGTCGGGCACCGACACCTCGAGTTGATCGTTCTCGATCATCGTCAGAACGGGCTCGACGATCGCGTCGACGGGAAGCATCTCGACACCCGTCGTGCCGAGCGGTTCGTTGTCGGGCAGGTGGAACAGCTCGGTGTCGATGACGCCGGGGTAGAGGACATGCATGCGAACGGGCGTGTCGCGCAAGTCGACCTGCAGACACTCGGCCCATGCGGAGATCGCGGCCTTCGTGGCCGCGTACGCGGCCTCACCGGGCGGCGACAGGCGCGCGGCAACCGACGAGACGTACATGATGCGTCCGGCCCGGGCCACGATCTCGTCGAGCAGCGCGAGCGTGAGCCGCACCGGCGAGAAGTAGTTGATGAGCATCGTCGACTCGACGATCTCGGGCGTCAGATCGAAGACCCTCTTGCGCTTCGGGATGCCGGCGTTGTTGACGAGCACGTCGACCCCGCCGAGCTCCTCGGAGGCCTTGCGCGCGAACGAGCCGAGACCGTCGAGGTCGGCGAGGTCGACGGTCCACGCGCGTGAGTCGGGCGCGTGCACCTTGCAGCGCTCCAACACGTCGTCGAGCATGTCGGCGCGCCGGGCGCAGATACCGACGGTGGCGCCGCGTTTCGCGAATCCCTCCGCGAGCGCGGCGCCGATTCCCGTCGACGCGCCCGTGACCAGAACGTGCTTACCGGCCAGGTCGTAGCTCATGCGCTTCTCCACTCTTCGCCGCGGTCAGAACGTAGCTCCCGCTAGCCTCGCCGGGCCATGCCGCTGAGTCCCGCATCTGTGCTGTTGACCGACCGGGTCGTGCTGGTGACCGGTGCCGCGCGGGGGATCGGGGCAGCCGTCGCGGGCGCGTGCGCGCGTTTCGGCGCCGACCTCGCGATCTGTGACCGCGAGTCCGAAGGGCTCGCGCACACCGCGGCGGAAGTCGAGGCCGCGGGCCGGAGCGTCACGTGCGCGGTGCTCGATGTGCGTGACCCGGACGCCGTGCGGGAGTGGGTCGACGGCATCGTTCGCGTCGACGTCCTCGTGAACAACGCCGGCGGCGGTTTCCGCGCCGCGTTCGTCGACGTGAACGCGAAGGGCGAGGACGCGCTCGTGCGGGAGAACTTCACCAGCGTGACCACCTTCGTCCGCGCGACTGTTCCGAGGATGCCGGGCGACGGCCGGGCGTCGATCGTCAACATCACGTCGATCGAGGCGCACCGGGCGGGTCCGGGCTTCGCGATCTACAGCGCCATGAAGGCCGCGCTCGCAAGCCTCACGAAGTCGCTCGCGCTCGAACTGGGTGACCGCCGGGTCCGCGTGAACTGTGTCGCGCCCGACGTCATCCCGACGCCGGGCGTCGGCGAGATGCCGGTGAAGACGCCGCTCCCGTTCTCGGGTCACGTCGACGACGTCGCCGGCGCCGTTGTCTTCCTTGCCTCCGACCTGAGCCGGTTCGTCACCGGCACCACCATCCACGTCGACGGGGGCAACCTGGCCGCCGGCGGGTGGGGCCGGGCTGCCGACGGTTCGTGGGTCACCGCGGGAGAAGAGGCGGGCGCGTGAAGTTCGGCGTCGCGCTCGGTGCGCTCAACGCACACTTCCACCTCGAAGCGACCATGGCGGCGGAGTCGCTCGGCTTCGAGTCCGTCTGGCTGCCGGAGCACCTCGTCTTCACGCGCGCCATGTCGCGCTCGCCGCACCCCGGCGAGGAGCATCCACCGGTGCCGCCCGACACACCGATCTACGACGCATTCGCATACCTCGCGTTCCTCGCCGGCCGCACGGAGCACATTCGGCTCGGAACGCACGTGTTCAACATCGGGCTGCGGCACCCGTTCACGACGGCGCGGGGTGTGCAGACGGTCGATCTCGTGTCGAACGGTCGGTTCGAGTTCGGCATCGGGGCGTCGTGGCTCGAAGAGGAATGGAACGCGACCCAACTCGACTTCGCGTCGCGCGGCCGCCGGGTCGACGAGGCGGTTGAGGTGTGCAAACGCCTCTGGACCGAGGAGACGGTCTCGCACGACGGCGAGTTCTTCTCGTTCGAAGGCGTGGTGTTCGAGCCGAAGCCGGTCCAGAAACCGTGGCCGCCCGTCCTCGTCGGCGGCGAGTCGAAGGCCGCGCTCCGGCGTGCGGCTCGCGCCGGCGACGGGTGGATCGGCATGGCGCACGACTTCGACTCCGCGACCGCGCAGATCGCCGTGCTCCGCGGGCTGCTCGCCGAGTACGGGCGTTCCGACGCGCCGTTCCAGTACGTGCTCGGCGGACCGATCGGGTCGGCCGACGACGTGAAGCGCTGGGAGGAGCGCGGCGTGACGCGCATGCTTGTGTCGCCGTGGCGCCGGTCGCCCGAGGCGGTCGAGGCGATGAAGCGCTTCGCCGGCGACTACCTCAATCCCTGAGCTCGGTCGCGTCGAGCCGATCCGGGTCGCGGCTGAAGTCGCGGATCGAACCGACGTGGCGCAGTGCGACGTTCATGATGCCCGGTTGCATCGTGTGGCAGATCCCCGCCATCGACTGCGGCAGTTGGTCGGCGACCGGGATCGAATCGAGGTCCATGCCGCGGCCCATGCCGATGTCGCACGCGCGCCGCAGCGTGATCGCGCGTTCGGCCTCGTCGGGCGGGAGCGTCTCGTCGGCCCAGCGCATGAAGCCGCCGCGCCACGGAGCCGCGTCGAACGGAGGCGTCGCACCGGCGATGCCGTTCCAGTCGATCCGCCACTCGAGGTCGGGCTCGCCGTCGACCCAGAGGCGGCAGCGCGTCGCGCCCGTCGCGGGATCGCGCCGGGGGATCTCGAGGTCGTAGACCCGAACGGCCCGGCCGTGAGCGGCATGCGTGATCGCGTGGCACGCGGCGTCGAACTGGTGGGTGCAGTTCTGCTTGGGATTCGTCCAGCGCCCGGCCGCGGTGAACCGCGGTTCGAGCGGCATCCCGGCCAACAGACGCAGCGGCTCGCCCGCGCCCGGGCAGGTCGACCACGGCCACCGGCGCGACTCGGCGTCGACCGAGACGATCCGGCCTTCGTCGTGCCGCAGCGTGATCACGAAGTGGTGGAAATCGTCTTGGAGGTCGCTCTCCACGACGCCCCGCCCGACCGTGACGATCCGGATCCGGCGCCGGTACGCGTCGGCGTCGAGATCGAAGTCGGGACGGGATGACATCGGCGTGAGGTTAGGGGAACAATGCAGGGATGCCGCCCGTCGTGGACTCCGATCAGCACCTCTACGAGCCGCGCTCGATGTGGCGCGAGCACATCGATCCCGACCGCGTCGAGGACGCGCTGCACATCACCGACGACGAGCTCGGCTATCCGTGGCTGACGTGGCGAGGCCGGCGCCTGCAGGCGTGCGACGTGCAACGGCCGGGCGAGACGTCGGAGCTCGGCTCCCGTCACGAACGCATCCGCGCCGGCCTCAGGCCGGAGGTGCGCTACGACGACGTGCTCCCGCGCGACTACTGGGACGCGGCAGCGCGCGTCGATCGCTTGCGCGAGATGGAACTCGACGCGGCGGTCGCGTTCCCGAACTTCGGTCTGCTGTGGGAGCGCACGCTCGACGCCGACCTCGGTGCCCTCACCGCGAACATGACCGCCTGGAACCGGTGGTGCGCGTCTGTCGCGGTCGACGGACGCGGCCACGTCCACCCCGTCGCGCATGTCACGTTGCGCGACAGCGAATGGCTCACCCGCGAGCTCGCACGGCTCGAACGCGACGGCATCGGCCTGGCGATGGTCGCGCCGGCGCTCGTCGACGGCCGCCCGCTCTCGCACCCCGACCACGATCTGCTCTGGCGTGCGTTCGTCGAGCACGGGGTACGTCCGCTGTTCCACGTTGCCGATCAGCGCCGTCCGTTCGACGACGCGTGGTACACCGATCCCGACGACTCGTTCGTCTCCACGCTCGACTCGGTCTTCCTCTGGACCGCGGCCGCGCTCGCGTGCAGTGACCTCATCCTGAACGGCACGCTCGAACGTCATCCCGACCTGCGCATCGGTATCGTCGAGCTCAGCGCGGTGTGGGTGCCGATGTTCCTGATGATGCTCGACGGTGGGTCGGAGTTCACCGCCCGCCTGAACGGCCGGCCCCTCGTGCCGCTGCCGATGAAGCCGAGCGAGTACTTCCGTCGTCAGGTGCGCGTGTCGTCGTTCGCGTACGAGCTGCCGGCACGGCTGATCCGTCAGACCGGCGATCTCTACATGTGTTGTTCGGACTTCCCGCACTCCGAGGGAACCGCGACACCGCTCGCCGACTACGCGCGCGGACCGGTACCCGTCGCGCCGGCGGACACACCCGGGCTGTTCGGCGAGAACGTCGGGCTGCTGCTTCAGCGCTGAATGAGGAGCTCATCCGGGAGCGAGCCCTCGAACCACAGCGTGGTCTCGACGCGTTTGGCGATCTTCCACCCGGACGCAGTGCGGACGAGCTCGTCGTCGTAGCGTCCGCCCACGTAGAAGAAGTGGAGGCCGCCGTCGCGCTTCGCCGCGCCCTGCGGGTTCGTGACCATCGTGCGGCAGGTCGCGCGGTCACCGTCGAGCCGGACGTCGATGTTCGACATCAGGTGCTGGGTGACGGGGAAGGCAGTCATGACCTTCTCGAGCCAGCCCCGGACCTCTTTGTAGGGACCGACCTTTCCGCCGGGGTTCGACGAGTAGTCGACGTGCGCGTCGTCGGTGAACACGGTGTCGAGCAGCACCCAGTCCTTCGTGTCGATCGCCCAGCCGTAGCGGACGATGACGTCGTGGATCTCGGCGCGGTCGGAGAGCTCCTTCGGCGTCACGAGCTCAGGAGAGGGGCTTGGGATCGGCCGCGTCGGGCTTGCAGTTGATCGCGAGTGTGAACTTCGTCGTGACCACCGGCTTGGACGTGTGCTCGTTCGACCACGTGGTTTCGGTCACATAGAACTCGAGCTTGCCGCCGTCACTCTTCGGCTTCTCGTAGACGTCGGAGATGACGCCCTCGCCGACGAGCACGTCGCCGACGTGCGGCCACTCGCCGCCGCCGTGGTAGATGAACTCCTGCTCGCCGTGGAGGATCGCGCGGCCCTTGCCCCGGAGGTTCTCGATCGGCAAGCCGGCCGCGCCACCGACGCCCATCGAACCCCAGTAGGGCATCACGAACGGGAACGTCGGCGGTACCGGCGCGGCCTCGGCGGTGTAGACGGGGTCGTCGTCCAGCAGCGCCTGCGCGAAGACCCGGACCGGGCCCCGTTCGATGACCACCCTCTGCGTGCCGAGCGCTCGGCCCTTGAGCTCGGTCAGTGCCACTCCATCGCCTCCGCGTCGGGCTGACGTGCGTGTCAGCGTTCCGGACGCGGGGAGGTTACAAGCGGCCGAAGAACGCCAGCCAGCCGTCGAAGCCGCGCCCCGGAAGTCGACCGCTTGCGGTCAGCCGGCGAGCGCCGGGCTCACGACCACGACCGGCGCGGCCACAGGCGCGGGCGGCACTGTGGTCGGTGTCGCGCCCGTAGCGGAGGACTCCGAGACCGCAGGGCCCGGAACCGTCGCGGTGTCCGCCGGCGCCGTCGCCGTCGACTTCGGTGACGTCGCCGCCTTCGCCGTTGCCTTGTGCGGGGCGGCCGGGCGGGCTTCCGGTTGGGTCGCCGCGGCCGGCTTGGCCTGCACGACCGGCTTGGCCTGCGGCCGGTTCGCGACCAGATAGAAGAGGACGGCGGCCGCGACGAGGACCGACATGATCCAAAGCGGCGGGCGGAGTGACCGGCGCCGGGCAGGTGATTGCGTTTCCGCCACGTCTGAATTGTTGCCGAGGCTGGTTCGGATTGGCAAGGGGGGAGGCCGCTCCGGCCGTCGGCGTCCGTTTTCGGCCTATTACTTGCCGCTCATTCGCCGCTGTCGACGCAGAGGGTGGTCTGGGTGCCGACTTGGGCGAGCGGGTTCGTGTGATACGTCCCGTCCCGGCACGTGATCGCCTCGTTGTCGTGGCTGAACACGCCCTCGGGCGAGCCGGGCGGGCATCCGCACGGCGGCCCCCTACGCTGCCGTTCTCATTGCGCGGAGGACGCCGAACATGGGATTGACCAAGGGCTTCAATCACGTGGCGACGCTGACGACCGATTGCGATCGCCATGCCGACTTCTACAAGCGGGCCTTCGGCGCCGAGATCACGTTCCAGATGGAGGCGACGCCGGACCACCCGCGGATGTTCATCCTCGACCTCGGGGGCGGCGGCTACCTCAACGTGTTCCAGGTGGCCGAGTCCGAGATCATCGGCGAGCGCCGGAAGCAAGGGGCGCGCGGCGCCATCGACCACTACGCGCTCGCGGTCGACTCGCTCGAGGAGCTCGAAGCCGTGAAACAGCGGCTCGTCGACGCGGGCGCCGACATCGGCGAGATCCAGCGCCTCGGATCCGAGTGGTCGCTCTTCTTCCGCGACATCGACGGGATGGAGCTCGAGGTCTGCGCTCGCGCAGAAGACCGATCGTCGTGGACGACGACGACCGGGAGCGAGAGCGCGAGGCCATTCGCAAAGCGATGGAGAATGCGCCGGTCACGCTGAGCCGGGTGCGCATCGCCGACCAGCCCTGCCACAGCCCCTCTTCGGATCGCTCACTCCGGTACGGACGCGCGCTTTGGAGAATGAGCTCTCGCATTTAGACGCTGACGCGTCGGCATTCAGCGAGTTCTTAGGGCGGCACCTCGCGCATGAGGCCCATTTCGATGCCTTCGTGTTGTCGGTACTCGAGCGGCCCTCCGGGTCGATCGAGGTGGATCTCAGCTCGTTCACGCGTTGCGGCGATACCGACATCGCTTTCGAAGTCTCGTACAGCGTTTCGGACACGCACTCGCCGCCACCATGGCCGGTCGAGTCATGGATCAGCGTCCACTGCACGCGCAAGCCGCGCGGCGGGGCGTGTACGCACGATCTCGTCGAGATCAGGACGGAATGCTCCACGCCCGAAGAGACGCTTGCCGAGCTTCGAGGGCAGATACGCGCCGTCGCCGCGATCATTCCCGACATACCGCGCGACGTTCTCCTCGCGCACGATCACGACGATCCGCGCACTTGGTGAGTTCTCTTCCCCGAGCCAGCTCGCCCGCGATGTCGCGCACGTGAAACCGCACGACCTAGTGCGAGGTCCCGTCGATGGCGCCGGCGATTCTGTCCGCGGTCGCACGTCGCATGGTCGCGATGGCCCAGGTAGTTCCCATGGCCCAATGTGGATACGCGCCACGACCTTGCGCGCCGATCGTCTCGTACGTCGCTCGCTGATTTGCCGTGTCGAACGTTGCGATCACGACGTCCTCGCCGTTGATCGAGCACTTCGTCGCGGTCTGGTCGTCGATGTCTCCGCAGCCGACGGGTGTTCAGTGTGTCCGCTACAGCCGGACGCCACGATTGCGGCGATCGCGCACGCCAAGAATGGCCGACGTACCGTGTTCCTCCCCGCCTGCCGTCGCGTTGCTTGCCGGAACACGAGCCTACGAGCCCGGCGGCGTGGCTGCCTGCTCGCGGAGCTTGTGCTTCATGACCTTGCCGGTGGCGTTGCGCGGGAGCTCGTCGGTGAACCACAGGCGCCGCGGGCGCTTGTAGTCGGCTAGTCGCTCGGCGCAGTGCGCGAGCAGTTCGTCCTCCTTGAGCGTCGCGCCGGGCTTGCGCACCACGAACGCGCCGACGTCCTCGCCGAGGACCTGATGCGGTACGCCGACGACCGCGGCCTCCTGCACGTCGACGTGTTCGAGGATCACCGCTTCGACGTCGGTCGCGTAGATGTTGTTGCCGCCGCGGATGATCATGTCCTTGATGCGTCCCGAGATGTAGACGAAGCCGTCCTCGTCGAGGTACGCGAGGTCGCCCGTGCGCAGCCAGCCGTCGGGCGTCCACGTCGACGCGTTCGCGCCGTCGTCCTTGTAATACTCGCGCCGCTTGCCGGGCAGCCGTACGAGCAACTCGCCGACCTCACGCGGGGCGCGCTCTTCGTCGGTGTCGGGATCGACGACGCGCACTTCCATCGGCGGATTGGGCTTCCCGACAGATCCGATGCGCTTGTCGGCTTCCTCCTTCGGCATCGTGATGAACGCGGGCCCGGCCTCGGTGAGACCGTACGAGTTGATCACCGAAGCCTGCGGCATCCGGTCCTGCAATTTCTTCAGCGTCGCCGGCGCGAGCGGCGCGCTGCCGATCGACACGGCGAGCGGCCCGGACAGATCGGCATCGGCGAACCTCGGGCTCGCGGTGATGAGCTCTGCCATCGCGGGAACGAGGAAGATCATCATCGGCTTGTCGTGCTCGACGACGTCGAACCATCGGTCGACGTCGAACTTCGGCATGTAGAGGCCGGCCAGGCCCATCTTCATCGGATTGAAGATGAAGCTCATGCCCGCGAAGGTGAACAGCGGTGCGCCGTGGAGCCACCCGAGATTCGTCCACGCGGGCGCGCTGTTCGGGATCATCGCGACGTTGCGATGGCGGACGAGCACGCCCTTCGGGAGTCCGGTGGTCCCGGACGTGTACATGATGTCGGCGATGTCCTCGGCGTCGAGCGGCACCTGGATGTCTGACGGATCATGCGCGGCGAGTTGTTCCCACTGTGTCGTGGCGAGCACGGCGCGGATCGGCATCGCGGCGCCGACGGCGCCCGCGTTCTCGAGCAGGCGCTCGTTCGTGATGACCGCCGACGGCTCGGCGTGGTGAAGGATCGTCAACACTTCGTCGAGCGACAGACGAGTGTTCACTGGAACGACGATCGCCCCGGCTTTGTGAATCCCCGCGTAGGCAACGATCCACTGGAGGCAGTGGTCGCTGTCCATGTACAGCGCGACGCGATCCTGTCTCTCCACGCCGTTGACGATGAGCCAGCGGGCGAGGCGGTTCGACTGCTCGTCCCACTCGTGGAACGTGAGCGAGGCGTTCGCGTCGAGGTCGGTGTACGCGACGCGGTCGCCGCCGGTCCGGGCCATGAAGCGCAGCTGGTCGACGAGAAGGTGGCCCTCGGGGTGCGCGGGTGCGTCGGTCGTCGTGCTCATTCGCCGAATCCCATGTACGGAATCTTCGTTCGGTGCCCGGCGAAGATCTCGTCCTTGCGTTCGACGAGCTCCTCGGGCGTCCAGCGTCCGCGTTCCCGGTCGCTGTCACCGCGATCGAGGGTGTGCACGCGCTGCCAGCCCTGCATGAGATGGACACGCGTGCCCCACATCACGAACACCTGTCCCGAGACGTCGGCGGCCGCGTCGCTCGCGAGGAAACACACGAGCGGGGCGATGTTGTCGGGATCCCACTCCGGCCCCTGCATGTAGTCCTCCGCCCCGGGCATGCTCGCCGTCATCCGGGTCAGGGCGCGCGGACACACGACGTTCGCGGTCACGCCGTATTTCTTCAGCTCACGCGCGATCACGATGGTCATCGAGATGATGCCCGCCTTGGCCGCGGCGTAGTTCGCCTGCCCGGCCTGACCGAAGAGGCCGGACTCCGATGCCGTGTTCACGATCCGCCCGTTCGGCGTGTCGCCGGCCTTGCCGCGCTCGCGCCAATGCCGAGCCGCGGCGCGGCACGTCGACATGTGTCCCTTCAGGTGCACGTCGATGACCGTGTCCCAGTCGTCCTCGGTCATGTTGAACGACATCGCGTCGCGCAAGACGCCGGCGTTGTTGACGAGGACGTCGAGACGGCCGTATGTGTCGATCGCCTCCTGCACCGCGGCCTCGCCACCGGCCCAGCTCGCGAGGTTCGCCGTGTTCGCGGTCGCGGTCCCGCCCCCGTCGGTGATGAGTGTGACCGTCTCGGCCGCGGCCGCGGGATCGATGTCGTTGACGACGACGCGCGCGCCCTCCTGCGAGAGCAGTTTGGCGTGGCCGCGGCCGATCCCTCCGCCTGCGCCCGTCACGACGGCGACCTTGCCGGCCAGGAGTTGCACGCGCGGGAATCTACGACACGGGCGGCGCCGGAGGCAGGGCGACGATCTCGCCCGGGAAGATCAAGCCGGGGTTGCCGGATCGGAGCGTGGCGCGGTTTACGTCGATGACCGAGCGCCAGTAGCGCGCGACTTGCATGTCGTTCGGAGGGGCGCCGGTGGCGCGGATGAGCTCCGCGCGTGCGATGGTCCACAGGTTGTCGCCGGGACGAACGACGACATGCGGGGCCGACGGCGCAGGGACCGTCGCGGCTGGGGAAGAGGGCGGCTCCTCGGCGAACGATTCTCGGCCCGCCGACGTCGTCTGCTCGGGTGCGGTGTCGCGCGATCCCGCGCGCGGTGTCGACGGGACCGGCGCCGGTGGCCGGCGCGGGAGCGCCGTTGTCGTCGGCGCCGCCGGAGCCCGGACCGGCGAAGGGCGGGTCGTCGGCGTGACGCGCGGACGTGAGGTCGACGGGAGCGCCAGCGCCTTGGGCGCGCGCACCACCGGTTGGTCGAGCAGGGGAACGGGGCCCGTGTTCGCGGCGTGAGCGGGTGCCGCCGAGACCGTGAGGCACGACGCCACGACCGCGATCTCGACCGCCCGCCGCAGCGCGGGCGGCAGCGCGTAGCCGAGCGCACGGGCGAGCTGCGGACGACGGGCACCGATCGCAACGAGACACGCGGCCGTCGTGGTGAACAGCCACACGCTCGCGGCCAAGGCGACGGCCCATGCCGCCGCGAGGGCGAGATCGTCGCCGCGCGACCACGACCCGGCCGTCAGCTGCGGAGGAGTTGCCACGAGGGCGATGGCGGAACCGCCGGCGAGCAGGACGACGAAGCCGAGGCGGAACCGGGAGCGGGCGATCTGCATGCCGGGTGGCTATCAGATCATCTGAGACTGTGTCAAACTTTGACTGGCCACAACAAGTCGCATACGGTGCCACGATGCCGAACGACCTCCCCGACGACGAGTTCCGGTCCGGCCGCCACCGTGCTGGCGCCGCTCCTGGCCGCCCGCGCCCGGCCTATCGCCGCCCGTTCCTCGCCCGCGTGCTGCGCGTCCCCGACCGGTGGTCGTCGCGCGGCCGGATGTCCCGGCCGAAGTCGCGCGCGGCTGCACGTCCGGTGAGGCGCGCGGAACGGTCCGGACGCCACACTCGTCCGGTCGCGGCCGCGGTGCTGCTTGCCGCGCTGACGTCGGCCTGGCTCGTCGCCGGTCATCGGGCCCGTGCCGCGGGATCCAGCGCGGCCCTCCCGTCGGCGTCCGCCGTGCCGCCGACGGCCACCGCGCCGGCGAACGTGCCCGGCGAGTGTCCACGAGCCAGCAGCGTGCAGGGTGACGCGCACTGCGTGCTCGACGGGGTGACGCTCGAGATCCGGAGATACGCGCCCGGGACGGCAGCGGCGGCGTATCGGCGGGCGACCGGCGTCACCGAGACGCCGCACGAAGGGCCGCCGGCGTGCGAGCGCGGTGTTCCCGACGAACGAGCGTGGGCCGATGGAGCGGCGCCGGGAGTCGCCGTCGGCCGCTACCGCTGCACGATCGAGAACGGGCGGGCCGTGATGTGGTGGACGCGCGGCGATCGTCTCGCTCACGCCGTCGCCGCGAACGGTGATCTCGCCGCGCTGTTCGCCTGGTGGCGCGTCCACCCGACCGAGTGACAGCGTGACCGCATGACCGACGCCGCACCGGATCATCCCTACGCGGGGTTCTCCAACGAAGTCATCGAGCTCCTGCGGGCCGCGCACTCGTCGACGCCGCTGCACCGGTTGCTCGCGCTCGACTTCGTGCCCGGCGACGACCCGAACGCCGTCGTGGTCGAGATGCCCGTCGCGTCGGGCGCGTTCAACGGGTCGGGCAACCTCCACGGCGGTGCGATCGCGACGATGATCGACGTCGCATCGGGCTCGGCCGCAGCCCGGGCGGGAACGTTCCGGCCGGGTGAGAACACGCTGGTGACCGCCGACCTGCACGTACGCTACCTGGGTCGCCCGAAGGGTGCGGTCGTGCGCGCGGAGGCGCGGGTCATGCGAGCCGGACGCCAGCTCATCGTGGTCGAGTGCCGGGTCGCCGACGATCTCGGCAACCTCATCGCGTTTGCCGACTTCGCCGGCATGATCGTGCCGCTGCGCCAGCCGCTCGCCAAGGACGGAGCGGCCTCCGGCGACGCCCACGTGCCCGATCTCTAGGCGTCGAGGACTTCCGAGCATCCCTGACGGGAGCACGGAAGGTTTGGTACGTTCGGCCGCCTTTCGAAAAGACCTACGGGGAGCGTGCGATGGAGATCTTCCACCGGATCGGCCTGTCCGAGGCCTTCCGCATTTCCCATGTGATCGTGGCGATCATGTGGATGGGTCTGCTGTGGTTCTTCAACTTCGTGCAGACGCCCGCGTACGCGGAGATGGAGCCGAGCTCGCGCAACGACGCGCTCGACAAGCTGACGTGGCGCGCGCTGTGGTGGTTCCGCTGGTCGGCGGCCGCGACAGTGCTCTTCGGGCTCCTCATCATTGCGATTGCGCCGAAGGGGCTCTACGGCAAGGACTTCTGGGTCCACACCGCGCAGGGTCCGACGCTCGCGATCGGCATCCTCTTCGGCCTCACGATGTTCCTCAACGTCTGGCTCGTCATCTGGCCGAACCAACAGATCGTGATCGCGAACGCGCGCACGTTGAAGGCGGGCGGTGAGGCGAACCCGGCTGCCGCCGGCGCGGCACGCGCCGGTGCGATGGCGTCTCGCCAGAACACGATCTTCTCGCTACCGCTGCTCGTGTTCATGGTTGGTGCCGCGCACTTCTTCGCTCTGGCCCCGAGCTTCGGGAATGTGATCAGTTCGTCGAAGGCGTTGATCTACATCCTGATCGGCGTGATCGTGTTGATCGTGCTCGAGCTGAACTGTCTCGGCATGATCAGCGGGCGGGGCAATACCGGCCTCAATGTGATCTACGAGACACACAAGAACGCGATGTACACCGGCTTCGGCCTCATCGTTGCGTTCTACATCCTCGCCGAGATCATCCTGAAGCGCTGACCCGGCCCGGGTCTACACGCCGAGGAGATCGGCGATGCGGGCCCGGTGCGTCGACGCGGAACCGAACAGCGGCTCGAGCGACTTCGCGCGCTTCACGTAGAGATGCATGTCGTGCTCCCACGTGTAGCCGATGCCGCCGTGGATCTGAATGCCCTCCTTCGAGAGCAAGCGCTGACAATCGCCCGCGGCTGCCTTCGCCACGGACGCCGCCGTCGTTCGGCGCTCGTCGTCCTCGGCGATGGTGAGCGCGGCGAAGTAGCCGGTCGAGCGGGCTCGTTCCAGGGAGACGATCATGTCGGCGAACTTGTGCTTGATCGCCTGGAACGAACCGATCGGCACGCCGAACTGCTCGCGCTGCTTCGCGTAGTCGAGCGTCACGTCGAAGATGGTCTGCGAAGTGCCGACGATCTCGAGCGCGGTCGCGACGGTCGATTCCTCGATCGCGCGACGTAACGCGGCTGCGCTCGACGTGTGTCCGTCTCCGAGAACGCGTTCGCGATCGACGCGGACGCCGTCGAGGTTCACATGGGCGAACCGGCGGCTGCTGTCGAGCGCCCTGACCGCGCGGGTCTGCGCACTCATCACCGGAACGACCACGGCGCGAACGCCGTCATCGCCCGAGGTTCCCGGCTCGCGCGCGACGACGACGAGCTCGTCGACCGCGTCGCCCTCGACGACATAGCGCTTCTCACCCGCGAGGAGCGCATCGTCACCTTCGAACGTGACGGTCGCGGTGACCGCGGCCGGGTCGAACGAGCCGTGCGCTTCCGCGATCGCGAGCGACCCCGCGCATTCGCCCGCGGCAACGGCTCCGCAGAAACGCGCCCGCTGATCGTCGGTCGCGACCTCTCGTACCGCGGGCACGAACTGCGTCACTGTGGGCACCAGCGCGCCCGGCGCGATCACCCGCCCGGCCTCTTCGGCCAGGATGCCGGCCTCGACCATGCCCAGACCCACACCGCCGTCGACTTCGGGCACGGTCAGCGCGGGCCATCCCAGACTCGTGACCGTCGCCCACAACGCGTCCGGGCGGGCGCCCTCGTCGACGACCCGTCGCGCCAGCGCCACAGGACTCTCTTTGGTAAGGACGGCGCGGATCGAGTCGCGCAGCTCGTCCTGATCCGTTGTGAACTCGAGCTCCATGGCCTCCGGCCCTTCGGGTCGGGTCAGGTTAGAAGCTTCGCGATCTCGTTCACCAACGCGCGGCGGTCGACCTTCTCGCCCGCCGTGAGCGGCAGCGCGTCGACGACTTGCACCGCGTCCGGCAGCTTGTACGAGGCGATATGCGGCGCGGCGAAGGTACGCAGGTCCGCGAGCGTCGGCGGCCGATCGGGATCGCGCGGGACGACGACGGCGACACCGACCTCGCCCATCACGTCGTCGGGACGCGGCACGACCGCGACCGCGGCCACGTCGTGATGCGTCGAGAGCACACTCTCGATTTCGACGGGGTAGACGTTGTAGCCGCCGCGCACGTACATCTCCTTGCTGCGGCCGACGAGCCGCAAGCGGCCGCGGTCGTCGAGCCAACCGAGGTCTCCGGTGCGGACGAAGCCGTCGGCGGTGAACGCGGCGCGGGTCTGTACTTCGTCACGCCAATAGCCCGCCATCACGGCGGGGGAGCGCAGGCAGACCTCACCGATGCCGTCGCCGTCGACGGGCGCGCCGTCGGGATCTCGCAGCGACAACTCGACGCTCGCGTGCGGCCGCCCGACGCTCACGATCGCGTCCTCCTCGGGGTCGTCGAACGCGGTGCCGAGCCCGATGCCGGCCTCGGTGCACGAGTAGCGCGTCGCGAGCTTCGCGCCGAACCGACGGCGTGCCTCTTCGGCGAGGCCCGGCGTGACGGGTCCGCCGCCCGCGATGATGAATTGCACCGACGAGAGGTCGAACGCGTCGAACTGCGGGTCGCGCAGCATCAGTGCGAGCTGCGTCGGTACGCCCGCGACGGACGTCATCCGCTCGCGCGCGAGCAGTTCGAGCGCGGGTCGCGCGTGCCAACGCTCCATGATGAACGTCATCCCGCCGCGCCGGAGATTGCCCGGGAATTTCGTCATGAAGCCGAGGTGCGCGAACGAAGTGCCGCTGAACGAACGGCCGCCGCCGTCCCACACATCGCCGACGTCGGTTCGCGTGATGAACGCGAGCTGGCGGTTCGTGTACAGCGCGCCCTTCGGCAAACCGGTCGTGCCGGAGGTGAAGATGATCGCGACGGCGCGGTCGGGATCGTCAGGGAGCGCGGGCGGCGCCTCTCCGTCGACCCGGAACTCGCGGAGCAGCGAATCGGCGTCGCCCGCGGGCGGCGCGTCGTCGCCCGTGACCACGACGACCGGACCGGCGAGCTCGACGATGGCGTCGCGCTCACGGGTCGACAGCCGGTCGTTCACGCCTGCGGTGACGGCGCCGAGCTTCGCGGCCGCCGCGTACGCGAGCGCGTACTCCGGTCCCGGGGGCAGCACGAGACCCACGACATCGCCGGCTCGTACGCCGCGGTTCGCAAGCCCGACTGCGACCGCGTCGGAGATGCGATCGACGTCGCGGTACGACAGTTCCCAGCCGCGCGGCGTGACGAAGGCGGTACGATCCCCGAACCGGCGAGCGGCTTCCGCGATCGTCCAGGGCAGGTCGGGGAGGGACATGGCCGAAGCGTACAAGTCGTCCCGAAGAACGGGTGTGCGTCGCGACGTCGCTCCGCCGCCCGGTACGCCGGCCGCGACGCGAGAGCTGCGCGCGCAGGGCCGCAAGACGATGCGCAAGCTGCTCGACGCGGGGATGCGAGTGTTCGCCGAGCGCGGGTTCTATGCGGCGCGTGTCGATGACATCGTGCGGGCCGCGCGGACGTCGCACGGAACCTTCTATCTGTACTTCGCGAACAAGGAGGAGCTCCTGCGCGCGCTCGCGGTCGAGTGCGCGCACGAGATGGGCTCACTCGCCGGCGGGCTCGGTGCCGTCACGGTCGACGACGACGGTGCGGCGGAGCTCCGGCGATTCCTCGAGTCGTTCTTCTCCACCTACGCGCGTTTCGGTCCGGTCCTGCGCGCGTGGATGGAGGGAAACGTCGACGATCGCGAGACCAGCCGGCTCGGCGTCGCCGCGTTCACCGACATCGCCGCCGCCCTCGGTGTCAGGATGCGCGAGGCGGGGGCGCGGTCCGATCCCGCGACGATCGCCGCGCTCATGGCGTTACTCGAGCGGTTCGCCTACTTCCTCGTCTCGCGCCGGCTCGACTACGACGCCGACGCGCTCTACGCCACCCTCACCGGTGTCGTCCACCGGGGCTTCTTCGGCGCATCCCTCGCCGCCTAGGTCGCGTCCCGACGATCGGGTCGAGAGGTAGATCGCCTTCGTCGCGCCGAGCAACGGAATGGCGAACAAGCCGCCGACGAAACCGCCGGCCGCGACGCCGACGAGGGCCGCGACCATCGTCGCCGGCGGTGAGAGCCGCACCGCGCGGCCCACGATGAGCGGCTGCAGCACGTGGTTCTCGAGCTGCTGATAGATGAGAAAGATCGCGAGTGCGATCAGGCCGACGACCGCGCCCTGGGTGAGCGCGAGCAGCACGAAGACGGCGCCGCCGAGGAACCCGCCGACCTGGGGGATCGGGTTGGTGATCGTGACCCACACCGCGATCAGCGGTGCGAGTGGAATCCCGAGCGCCAGTGACCCGGTGAGCATGACGAAGCCGGCGAGCACCGCGACGAGAAGCGTCCCCGCGATGTAGCGACCGACGATCTGGTAGACGAGCCGGCCGATTCGGTCGGCGTCGTCCCGTCGGCGCGCCGGTACCAGTCTGCGGAAACCGTCGACGACGAGCTCTCCGTCGAGCAGCAGCGTGATCGCGAGGAGGATGGTGAACAGCCCTGCGGCCACGCCGTCCGCGATCGCGCCGGCGGCGTTCTCGATCGGCTTCGAGTTCGCGCTGAGGTGTTTCGGCGCGTCATTCAGCCACTGCTGCACCTTGTCCGAGGCGTTCGCCTCACGGAGCCGCGGCCCGATGACGGGGAGCTTGCCGAGATCGCGCACAGTGCTCGGGATCTGCTTGTTGAAGTCGCGAACCTCGTGAATGGTCGGCACGGTCACGAGTGCGACGCCGACCGCGACGACGAGCGCCGCGGTTGTCAGCACGACCCCGGCGGCGGCGCGGCGGCTCCAACCCGTCCTGCGCTTCAACGCGTCGACGAGGGGATTGAGTGCCAGCGCGACCAGTGTCGCGATCGCGAGCGCGGACAGCGTGCGGGGGACCGACCGAACGAACCACACGGCCACGGCGAACACCGCCACGGCAATCGCGAGCGGGATCGCGGACCGAGGATCGATGTCGGCGCGTTGCCCCGGCGAAAGACCGGCCGACCCGGCCGAGGGTCCGATGGGAACCGACGCCACATCGTTATCGTACGAGTCGATGGTCGAAAGAGCGCGCACACTGCGGGTGCGGCTGTCGGTGCGTTCGGCTCTCGCGATGGTCTTCGCGCTCGGCTTCGTCGTGCTCGTGCTCGAGATCGCTCACGACGCGGAACGCGTCATCGCCTGGGCGTTGTCGGCGATGGCCATCGCCGCGCTCGTCTATCCCGCGGTGAAATGGCTGGCGCACTTTCGTCTCGTTCCTCGCCCGCTCGCAGTGGTGATCACCGCGGTAGTGTTGCTCGGCGCGATCGGGTTCACCGGCTACAAGATCGTGAACGACGTGTCGAACGCCATGAGCAGTCTGCAACAGGCGGCACCGGAACGCGCGGCGGATCTGCAACAGCACTCCGAGTTCTTCCGCGAGATCAAGCTGCGCGAGCGGGTCACGAATCTCGTCAACGCCATTCCCGAACGTCTCGCGGGAGGCGAGGCGCCGGAGGCGATCAAGTCGGCGGCGTCGCAGGGCGTCGCCTTCCTCGCCGGCCTGATCCTGACGATCTTCTTCGTCTTGTACGGTGGCAGGCTCTTCGAAGGCGCGCTCGGGCTCATCGACGACGAGCCGACGCGCCGGCGAACGGAGTTCGTGATTCGTGACGGCTCTCGCCGAGCGCTGTTCTTCGCGCGTGTGAAGCTCTGGGAGGCGCTCGTCGAAGCGACGCTCGCTTTCACGATCGCCCGAGCCGCCGGCGTCCCGGGCGCGGCGGCGCTCGCGGTGTGGGTCGGCCTTTGGAGCTTCGTACCCGTCGCGGGCGTCGTCATCGGCGCGCTGCCGATCATCGTGTTCGCCGCCGCGCACTCACCGGAGCGCGCCTACGTGGTCGCCGCCTGGTTCCTCGTCATCCTGCTGGCGGACTGGCGGGTCAACCGGTGGCTCGAACGCCGGTCGGTGCACGTCGGGTCGTTCGCCATCGTGCTCGCCGCGTTCGGTGGCCTCGAGCTCTACGGCCTGAACGGTGCGCTGCTGTTCATGTTGGGCGCGGTGTTGATCGTCGCGATCGTCGGCGAATTCGGCCTCGAGGAGATGGCCGAAGCCCTCGCCGCTCCCGCAATCGCTCGCGAATCCGTGGCCGGCCCGTCTTCGGCTCCGGCGCCTGAGATACCCATGACATAGGTCGGAGTCACCGCATCCGCGTCTCTGATGGCCCCGGCGATTTAGAAAAACGGAAGGCGACTCACGAGGTCCACGAACGAATAGGCGGCGTGTGCGAGGCAATAGCCGATGACCACAGCCGCGGCCGCGACCGACACGACCTGACCGACGGTCTCTGTTTCCGCTGCGGCGATTTGATGCAGCAGTTCTCTCCGACCCGCGGCACGAAGTTACCAAAACTTGACAATCGGTGCTTCGGTTGCGAGGCTCCGTGACAAGTTCGAGTTCGCAATGAACGGAGTGCTGGCGGCTCGGCTTGGTCCAAGTGGATCTGACGTCTTCGACTCACAGGGGGGTAACGAAGTTGAACATCAGAAAGCGTGCCGTTGGGCTCTTCGCAGCGGCTGGATTGCTCGGGGGACTCTTCACGGTGGCCGCTCCGGCGGCGCATGCCGTCAATTTGGGAGGCTGCACGGGGGTCCAGTTCCTCGCGACCATCACGCCGCCGGCGCCGGGTGACGGTTCAGTCGCCCTCGGGGCCGTGGCGTCGTTGAAGACGGCCAAGTCGGGTCTCGTTGTCTGGGGTCCCGGGTTCGGCACCTCGGTCACGACCACCGGATCGGCAACCTGCGCGTTCCCGAACGGTGTTCACACTGACGCGACCGTCGGTGCGAAGTTGTCCGGAAACCTCTCTTGCAATACCACGTCGACCGACCCGACCCAGTACCCGCTGAACGGCAAGATGAAGATCAGCTACGCGGCGAAGACGCTCTCCGAGCAGGCCTACGTCCGCATGGCCGGCTATGACCCCGTTCCGGGTCCCGACGTCGTTGCCATCGTCGGCATCGACGTGAAGGGATCGATCCCGGGGGCGACCGTCTCGGCTGAGGAGTTCTTCGACCCGGTCCTGAAGTCGCTCGTCGGCGGCGAGCAGGGCGGGCCCGAGTTGAAGGGTCAGTACTACTTCGACAACGCCCAGATCGTGGCTCCTTGCGGCGCTCCGGGCGGCACGCCCGTCGGCCTCATCTACGGTGGCGACGGTCCGTCGCTGCTCGGCAGCGTGGCCTCCGGGATGTCGTTCGACATCTAAGAAGCAGTGACGCTCACCGAGAGGTGAGCAAACGAAGGGGCCCGCTCGATTGGGAGCGGGCCCCTTTCGCGCGGCGGCGCATACCAGGAAGGGGGACGGTGAGGTGCGCGTCACCGGCGACCCCGTAGAGAACGGGCCCGCGGCTCCTACGATCCGGTCAGGTGACCGATGCGAAGCGGGGGATCATGAACGTCACGTCTGAACGAATCCGGGCCTCGAGGCTCTCGGATCGGCTCGGTGCGGCTCTCGTCGCACTCGGAGTCATCGGCGTCCTGTCGGCGGCTTTGCTGACTGCCTGGGTCGTTCACGACATTGGCAAGACGGGAAGCCCCGGCCCATTCGACACGATCAGCAGGATCCAAGCAGTCGCCCTCGTCGGCATTACCCCGGGCATGTTGTCGCTGCTCGTCGTCGGGTTCGGCGTATACCTCCAAACCCGATCGATGGAGCTGCTCCTCGGCGTGGCCGTGGATACAGACCTTTTCGCGGACGAATACGAGGACGAAGACCTTCCCGAACCGGAGTGATCTCGTACCGCGCCTACCAACGACCCGCACGGCGGGACCCGCACGGGGCGCCGCGCTCCGCGCTCGAGCTACGCGCTGCTCGATTCCTTGGGTACGCGAGGCTCGCTCTCATGGAGGGTCCTCGTCGTCCCGTTCAGAGCGAGCTCGACCTCGATCGCCGCGATCTCGTCGGGTGACGGGATGGACCAGACCGGCTCGGTTCGTTCGTCCAACGACCTGGGTTGCATCACCTGCGAGCATCGCAGTCGCCGGTGTTCGGAACCTCACCAAAAGTGGGTGATCTCCGCAACGACGAAGACCCCGTCGACCGCTGCGATTGTTGCAACGACCCTTTCCGCCCCGAGACGCGCCGCGAAGGGTAGTTGCCGAGGTCGGCGGCGAGCGAGCCTCCATCCCACCGCTCGGCTGCCGATTTGCCCGGATCTCGATCTTCTCAGCGGGACCGGCGCCTCAAATCCTCATACAGAGCGACGATGAGAAACCATGCGTACGAAACCGGTTCGCCGGTTCACTAGTGCCGCCGCTCTCGCTCTCTTCGCGGCCCTCGTCACCGGCTGCGGCAGTTCGGGATCAAACGCGACGCCTGTCAGCGGCGGCTCAACCCGCACCACCGTTCAGTCCCACGTCGCAGGCGTGCACTCGTCGAACACGACGGTGCCACCGAGCGTCCCCACCGACATTGGGCCGCGCAAACCCGACCGTGCGGCACTTGCAACCGTGGAACAGGAACTGAACGACGCCGGCTCATCCATCAGCGCCACGCAATCGGCCGTGAGCGGCAGCGATGTGAACACGGCCCGACAACAGGAAGGAAACGCGCCGTGATCCGGAGCAGCGCTCGCCACGTCGCGGTTGTCGGAGCGCTCGCATCTGCGCTCACGTTCGCGGCGGTCGGGTCGGCCGCCGCACTCAACGGGGCGCCGAAGCTCGGTGGGGCGCAGTGCAAGGGTGCCGACGCGAAGTCCGTCGTTCATGCCGCCGCGGTGAAACGGGAGGGAACCCTCGCGGCTCTCGTTGCCAGGTTGCAGGCGCGCAGGGATCCGTTCGCGATGAACGGCCCGCAGATCACGACGTTGCAGCAGGCGAGCAGCGCCATTGTCGCCCTCGACGCCAAGATCCAAGCGACGTGCTATTCGACCCGGACCGCGTTCCGTGCCGACGCAGTAACGCTGTGGACGAGCTACCGCGTGTACTGGCTTCGGGTCCCACAGTCGCACGCGATCGAGGCGGCCGATCGCTTCGCGGAGGCGCGCTCGCGACTCGACACTGCTGCGCAGAGGCTTGCCGGTCTGGTCGGCACGAACTCGCACGCGAAGTCCGACCTCGACGCCATGAACACTGTGCTCGCGGGGGTCGATGCGAAGCTGGGCGTTGCTCCGACGCCCGGAGCATCCATCGCCGCTGTTCGCGACCTGCAGCCCGCCGTTGACATGACCGCCGACACTGCGGCGCTCGAAACCGCGCATGCCGATCTCCTGTCGATCTACCAACAGCTCCAGACCGCTCGCGCCGAGGGCCTGAAGGTCGTCTCCGAACTTCAGGGCTGACGATCGAGAAAGCCGGCTTCGGCTATCCCTGGGACGCCGGCGCCGTCGTGGGCGCCGATGCCCCACACTCCTTCCGGGCCAGGCTGGACCAGGTCGCGGACGACGGGGCCGGCTGGTTCGGGGCCGACCGCACGAGCCCGCGCAACGCTTTCTGCAGCTGCAATCCGACGACGGAGTCTTCCGCATCGACCCGCGCCGCGTCGGACGATCGATTCGCCACGGCGGCTGTGAGTTTGTCGTCGAGTTGACGCTTCAAGGTCGAGAGCGCGCAGAGGGACCGGAACCGGTCCTTCACGTTTGTCGTAGGCCGCACGTTTGTCGTAGGCCGCACGGTTGTCCTGGGCCGCGCGGTTGTCGGGGGGCGCGCAGTTGTCGTCGGTGCGGAGGGTGATTCCGGCACGGCGGTCGGTGTGCTCGAACCGCAGCCGATCAAGAACAGACTCATCGCGCAGGTCAATGAACACCGCAACGTCGTTCGTCCGCCGTTCGCCACGCACGAATGATGCCCGATCCCGAGTCTGCGCGACGACACCGATCGTCCGTCGTACGACGACAGAACGTCAGATGCCGAGGATCGCGGTGCTCGCGGACGAGAACCACCCGCCGGTCCCGTTCACGCATGCGAGTTGCGCATTCTCGACCTGGCGGCCGTGCGCTTCGCCGCGCAACTGGCGAACGGCTTCGACCAGCAGGAACATGCCGCGCATGCCGGGATGGCAATGCGACAGACCGCCGCCGTCGGTATTCGTGGGGAGCGCGCCGCCGAGGCGGAGCTTTCCGTCCTCCACGAACGGCCCGCCCTCGCCGGGTTCGCAGAACCCGAGCGACTCGAGACTGGCCAGCACCATGTGTGTGAACGCGTCGTAGATCTCGCAAACGTCGATATCGGCGGGCGTGACGCCCGCCCGCCCGAAGGCGTTTCGGCCGCTCTCGACTGCGGGCGACTTCGTGAAGTCGTTCCATTCGCTCATCGTGGTGTGGCTGACCGCCTCGCCGGTGCCGAGAACCCACACCGGCTGCTTCGCAAGATCGCGGGCGCGTTCCTCTGTCGTCAGCACCACTGCGCCGCCGCCGTCACTGCGTATGCAGCAGTGCAGCTTTGTCAGCGGGTCGGCCATCATGCGGCTGCTGTTCACCTCGTCGATCGTGATCGGCTCCCGGTAGAACGCCTCGGGATTGAACGACGCGTTGTACCGCGCGCTCACGGCGATCTCTGCGAGCTGTTCGATCGTGGTGCCGTACTCGAACATGTGCCGACGCGTGGCCATCGCGTACTTCGAGATCAGCGAGTGTCCGAACGGGACGTCGAATTGGATCGGGCCGCGTCCGCCGAAGCCGAGGTTCGCGGTGCGGCGACGGGCCTTGAGGTCGGCGCGCGTCGTGGAGCCGTAAGCGAGCACGACGACCTGGACGTGGCCGGCGAGGATCGCGGCGGTGGCATGCTCGACCATGAACTCCCATGTCGAGCCGCCGACCCCGGTGCCGTCGACCCACGTCGGACGCAACCCGAGGTACTCCGCCATCTCGATCGGCGCGAGCATGCCCATGCCGCTCGAACCGAAGCCGTCCACGTCGGTCTTGGTGAGCCCGGCGTCGGCGAGCGCACGCGTCGTGGCCTGGTAGTGCAACTCGAACGGCGTCTTGGTGTCGACCCGGCCGATGTCCGACAGCGCGGCGCCGACGATCGCCACACTCTTCGTGCCCGGCATCAGCGCAGTTTCCACTCCACGCGCTTGCCCGACGAGAAGAGCTCCTGGCCTTGCGCGATCGAGTCCTGGTTCGTCCCCATCGCGACGAACGCGTACCCGAGCCGCACCGCTTCCCGCTGCGGCATCTCCCGGGTCGACCAGAGGGCGCGGACTGTGCCCTCGACCGCGAGCTTGGGCTGCGACGCGATGATCGCGGCCAGCTCGCGGGCACGCGGAACGACCGCGTTGCCGGGAACGATCTCGCTGACCATGCCGATCTGGAACGCCCGCTGCGCCGACATGCGCTCGTAGTTGCCGAGCAGCGACAGCCGCATGATCTCGGTGAACGGTGTGATGCCCGACATGTGGATCGGTTCGAACGACGCCGTCATCCCGTAGGTGACATGCGGGTCGAAGAAGGTGGCGTGCTCGGCGGCGACGATGAACTCCACCTCGCCGAGCATGTAGAACGCACCGCCGCACGCCATGCCGTTCACCGCGGCGATGACCGGCTTCCACAGATCGCACGACTTGGGACCGAGGTTGTCGCCCGGGTCGTTGAACATGAACGGTGTCGATCCCGAGCCGACGACCTCCCGATCAGTCGTCTCGTCGTGCTCACCACCCATCTGCTCCATTCGGTCGATGCCGGTGCAGAACGCCTTCTCACCCGCGCCCGTCAGCACGATGCAACGCACGTCGTCGTGCCTGCGCAGGGCGCGCCACAGCGACTTCAGCTCGCGTTGCATCAGTGAGTTGAACGCGTTGTGAACGTCCGGGCGGTTGAGGGTTACGACCGCGACCCCGTCGTCGCCCTCGTCGTAGGCGATGGTCTCGAACTCGGGAATCACCATTCGTTATGCGCGGCGCTGAGCGTCGATACCGGGGTTCTGGCTCTGGAACACGTAGCGGTTGACGATGCGCCCGATGTCGGTCGGGTCCCATTGCTTGGCGTTGCCCTCGCGGTCGGTCGCGAGAAAGTTCTCGCCGATCTCCCACGGCTTGTAGTGCGCGAGGTTGTTGCCGACGAGCCGGAAAACCTGACCCGTCACGTGCTGCGCCTCGTCGGACGCGAGCCAAACCACCGCGGGCGCCGAGTTGCCAGGGTTCATCGCCTCGAACTCGGCGTAGTCCTCGGGGTTCTTCACGTCGATCTTCATTGCCTGGGCGACCATGCGGGTGGCGCCGCCGGGCCCGATGCAGTTCGCGCGCACGCCGTAGCGGGCGAGCTCGAGGCTCGCGATGATGGTCATCGCCGCGATGCCCGCCTTCGCCGCGCCGTAATTGATCTGGCTCGCCTGGCCCTGGAGACCGGCGCTCGACACCGTATTGACGATCGCGGCACGGGGCTGGCGGCCTTCCTTCGACTCGTTCCGCCAGTACACCGAAGCGTGGTGCATCGTGTTGAACGTGCCGTACATGTGCACCTTCACCACCGAGTCGAACTCCTCCGGCGACATCGAGAACATCATCTTGTCGCGCAGGATTCCGGCGTTGTTCACGAGGATGTCGAGCCGGCCGAACGAGTCGATCGCGGTGCCGATGATGTTCTTGGCGCCTTCGAAGTCGGCGACGCTGTCGTAGTTCGCGACCGCTTCGCCGCCGCGCTTGTTGATGACGTCGACCACGTCGTCGGCCGCACGTTTGTCGGACCCTTCACCGGTGACCGAACCGCCGAGGTCGTTGACGACGACCTTCGCGCCGTGGTCGGCGAGCATGATCGCTTCGCCCCGTCCGACGCCGTTGCCCGCACCGGTGACGACTGCCACCTTGCCGTCGAGCATGCCCATTTGCGCGTTCCCCCTGCTGAACAGAAAACTGACGATGGCGTCACCGTAGCGCGGGCGCAAAAGCCCACGCCAAGGGCGAGAACGCGTGTGCGGGCCGCTCGTCGTGCTCGGAGAGCGTCGTGTGAGCCGGGCTCGAGCGTGAGAGAGGACGGACGTGGGACGCCTGCAGGACAAGGTCGCGATCATCACCGGCGCGGGACAGGGAATCGGGCTCGCGTACGCGCAGCGGTTCCTCGAAGAGGGCGCCAAGGTCGTCGTCTCCGAGATCAACGAAGAGCGTGCCGCGGCCGCGATGGCGACACTCGCGGGGAAGGGAGACGCGATCTTCGTACCGACGGACATCTCCGATCCCGAATCGGCTGAGGCCTGCGTCGCCAAGACGGTCGACGCCTTCGGCACCGTGCACATCCTCGTCAACAACGCCGCGCTCTACTACGACATCGACAACTTCGACACGAGCTTCGAGTACCTGAAAAAGGTCTACGCCGTGAACCAGTTCGGTGCATGGCTCATGGTCCGTGCCGCGGCGCCCGTGATGGCGAAGCAGCGGTACGGGCGCGTCGTGAACCAGTCGTCGGGCGCCGCGTACGCGTATTCGTTCCCGGCGTTCGGTGACGAGTTCACCGGTCTCGGCAACTACAGCTACTCGATCACGAAGTGGGGCATCGTCGGCCTGACGAAGTTCATGGCCGCGCAACTCGGCGCGTGGAACATCACGGTGAACTGCATCGCGCCCGGCGTCACGATGACCGAAGCGACGAAGAAGATCGTTCCCGACTTCTTCATCGAGGGGATGACCGCGCAGACGGCGATGAAGTCGACGCTCGAGCCCGAGGATCTCGCCGGCGCATGCGTGTTCTTCGCGAGCGACGACGCCAAGTTCGTGACCGGCCAGACCCTCGTCGTCGACGGTGGCCTGGCGATGCCTGCTTGACGTCGGGCGGCTTCCTCAACCGCGTCCGATGATCTCGCCGTGCAGGACGGCGAACCATCCGTCTTGGTCGTCGGCCCAAGCGCGCCACGCGGTGGCCATGCGCTCGAGCTCGGCCCGGGACGCAAAGCCCTCGCTCGTCGCCTGTTCGGCGATGGCCGAACCCATCATGCGATCGGCCCAGAGCGTGCCCCACCACGCGCGATCTTCCGGCGTCGCGAAGCACCACACCGATGCCGACGGCGTGACCTCGGCGAACCCGGCCGCGTGCGCCCATTTCAACAGGAACCGGCCGGCATCGGGCTCGCCCCGGTTCGATCGGGCGACGCGTTCGTAGAGATCGAGCCACGCCCGGAGTGCAGGCGAGTCGGGATACCACGTGAAAGCGGCGTAGTCGCTGTCCCGCGCGGCGACCACCCCGTCAGGCTTGCAGACCCGACGCATCTCGCGCAGTGCGCGCACGGGATCGGGGAGGTGCTGCAGCAGTTGATGGGCGTGCACGACGTCGAAGGAGTCGTCGGGGAGATCGAGCGCATACACGTCGCCGACGGCAAATTCGACGTTCTCGATTCCGCCGGCGTCGCGCCGCGCCTGTTCGATGACGGACGATGACGCGTCGATGCCGAGCACGAAGCCGGGCGCGACCCGTGCGGCGATGTCGGCCGTAATCGTTCCCGGGCCGCAACCGATGTCGAGGACGCGAGCGTCGCGCGTGAAGTACGCAGCCGCGTACTCGGCCGAATTCGCGACCGTGCGCCAACGGTGCGAGCGCAGCACGCTCTCGTGATGGCCGTGCGTGTACGTCATCCCGCCATAATCGCAGGCGCGGGCGCGTCAGCCTCACGGCTCGAGGAACGGGATGTCGATGCGGCCGAGCACCCAGTCGATCGGCGCCCGCTCGGCGAGGAATTTCAGGCCGGTCGCGGCGAAGCCCGGAATCGTGTTGCGGTGGTCGGCGTCGGTGATGGCCTGTATCAACCCGGCGCGGAGCGCGTCCTCGAGCGTGGCCCGGGTCCAGTGCACCTTGGCGCCGAACGGGCTCTGGGAGTCGAGGGACAGCACGAGCTCCTCGCGGCTCACGCCGAGTTTGCACGCGGCGCCGTCGATCGCGGAGAGCGAGATGCGCTGCAGCGTGCCGTCCAGGCCGTTGCCCTGCGGGTACGGGTCGGCGGGGGAGTTGCAGGGGTCGACGTAGGTCCGGGTGCCGTAGTGGCTTGCGCCCGCGCGGAACTCGAGCACGACGAGTAGGCAGACGAGCGCCATGATGCCGGCCCCGAACGCGAGCAGGTCGGGGCTGCGCACGGCACCGCGCACCACGGGCAGGAACACAGCGGCGAGTGCCGCCGCGGCGCCGAAGAGTGCCGCGATGAGGAACGCGAGCCGGAACGTTCTCGTGATCGTGTCGCGGATCGCGTGCACGACGTCGTCGCGCGATGTCCGCAGACCCGCGTTCGATTGGGCGCCCAACTTGTCGAACGGCGCGCGTACGTCGGGAACCTGGCCCCGGGGGGCTTGCTCGACGAGGTCGCGCAGGTTGAGCGCAACGTCGATCTTGTTGCGGAGCGAGATCGGTGCGTCGAGCACGACCGCGGTCGACGCCCGCATCGCGTCCTTCGTGCCGGCGGTGACATTGGCGGCGAGGACGGGCGCGATGACGATCAACCCGAGGACGAACCCGGCATGGCGGGCCGCCACACTCGAGGTTGCGGCGCGGATACCCGGCTGGTCGTGGGGAACCGCCGCACCGCCCAGCACCCCGCCGAGCAGTCCCAGACCGAGTCCGCACGCGCCGAGCGCCGGAGTCGCCCAGCCGGGCGCAGCTGCGGGTAGGAATGCGAGCGCCACGAGTCCGCCGGCCAGGCAGACGCCACCCATGACGGCGGTGAAACGCGTCGGCAGATACGGCCGCAGTCGGTCGACGGCGATCGCGCCGACGGGCAGCGCGCTCACCACCACTGCGCCCGCGATCGGTGACGCACCCCACACGACGACCAGCAGCAGCACGGCAAGGAAGAGCGCGCCGACCAGTGCCGCGTAGAGCAACAGCAACCCGGTGTTGGCGAGCACCCGTGGGCGCGCGCGGTCCGAGGGATCGGTTACCTCGCTCTGCCGGGCGCGGCGATCGACGAGCGCGAGCAGCGCGAGCGCCGCCAGGGGTGCCTGGACGAGGAAGATCGCCCGCCAGCTGAACAATTGGGTGAGCACACCGCCGAGGGCGGGCCCGAGCGCGGCGCCGAGTGTGCCCGCGGCCGCCCATACCTTGATCGCGTGCTCGTCGTTGCGGCGGATGCCGGCGAGCACGGGCAGCGCGCCCGCGAGTGCGAGGCCCGCGCCGACGCCCTGTAGCGAGCGGCCGGCGATCAGCATCGGGAACGAGGTTGCGGCGCCGCACACGAGCGAGCACGCGGCGAACAGCGCCAGTCCGTATCCGGCGAAGAGGTGACCCCGCACCCGTCGTTCGAGCGCGAGCACGACGAGCGCGCCGGCGACGATTGCCAGGTTGTAGGCGGTGATCGTCCATGAGACCGCGACGAGCGACACGTCGAAGGTGCCGTATATCGCGGGGAGTGCAAGGACGACGACGGACGAATCGGCGGCGGCGAGCGCGACCGCGACGGCGACCGCGCCGATGAGAAAGAGGTCGCGTCGACGGCAAGTCACCGACGCGTGACGGTAGCAAGGCGTCCGACCACGAGAACCGCGACCTGAGAATTACACTCGACCGTCGATGCCGATCGATGGCTATGTCGCCAGTGAGTTCGAGCCAGTGATCGACGCATTCGCGCTGAATTTCGACGAGCGGGGCGAAGTCGGAGCCGCGGTATGCGTGTATCTCGACGGTGAGCCGGTCGTCGATCTCTGGGGCGGACTCGCCGACGCGACGGTGGGATTGCCGTGGCGCGACGACACACTCGTGCTCGTGTACTCCGCGACGAAGGGCGTGACCGCGATCTGCGGAAGCTTGCTCGTACAACGCGGTGCTCTCGATCCCGATGCTCGTGTCGCGTCGCTGTGGCCGGAGTTCGCGGAGCATGGAAAAGACGACGTCATGGTCGGGCAGGTCTTCTCGCACCAGGCCGGGCTGCCGTACGTCGAAGGCGAGTTCACGCTCGAGGAATCGCTGTCGTGGCAGCCGATGGTCGACGCGCTCGCGTCGCAGGCGCCGATCTGGGAGCCCGGCACGAAGCACGGCTACCACATGCGGACATACGGCTGGCTCGCCGGAGAGATCATCCGCCGCGCCGATCCGCAGCATCGTTCCGTCGGCACGGTCCTGCGCGACGACGTGGCGAAGCCGCGCGACATCGACTTCTTCATCGGTCTTCCCGAGTCCCTCGAACCGCGCGTCGCGCGCCTCGTTCCACCGAAGACCGATCTGCGCAAGGCGCTGAACGCGCTCGGCGGCGACCTGCTGCTGGCGCGCGTGTTCTCGAATCCCGGCGGACATTTCAACTACGACGACATGTGGAACACGCGTGCGCTGCACGCGCCGGAGCTGCCGTCGTCGAACGGAATCGGGAACGCTCGCGGACTGGCCCGGCTGTACGCATCGTGCGTCGGCGAGGTCGACGGGCGCGACCGGCTCCTCGACGCGGCGACGGTCGCCTGCGCCACTGAGGAGCGCGCGAGCGGCAAGGACGAAGTGCTTCTCGTCGACCAGAGCTACGGCTTCGGGTTCATGCTCGGTCGCGCCTTCGGCGCCGCGAATCCGCCGACGGCGTTCGGACACGCCGGCGCGGGGGGTTCGCTGGCATTCGCCGACCCCGACACCGGTCTTGCGTTCGCGTACGTGATGAACGACCTGCGATTCGACCCGAACGGCGATCCGCGCTCCGAAGAGCTCGTGCGCGCGGTCTATCGCGCGCTCGAACCGGGAAGCTGATCGAAGGGGAGCGTCCGGTCGACGCGCGGTTCCTCCGCGAGCCCCAAGACACGCTCGCCGACGATGTTGCGCTGGATCTCGTCGGTCCCGCCGCGGATGGAGATCGAGGGCGCGGTCAACAAGAGGGTCTGCCACTCGCCGTGCGGGTCGACGATCGCGTCCGCGCCGAGAAGCCTCGTCGCCACGTCGGTATACGACTTGAACAGCGCGGCGCCCCGGATCTTCATGCCCGATCCTTCAGGGCCGGGCCGGCCTGCGTTCGCCGTGTCGCGCGCTCGCCGAGCCGTGTACGACATGACGCGCGCTTCGATGACCAGACGGGCTAGCGCGTCGCGGACGACCGGATCCGACGCGAGGCCGCGCGCACGGGCGAGCGCGACCAGTCGCTCGACGTCGAGCAGTCCGCCCGAACCGCCGGCGCCGATCGCGCCACGCTCGTACGAGAGGCAGGTGAGCGCGACACGCCAGCCGTCGCCGACCTCACCGATGCGGTCGGCATCGGGCACCCTCGCGCCGTCCATGAACACTTCGGTGAAGTGCGCGTCACCGTTCATCTGCCGCAACGGCCTCACGTCGACCCCGGACTGCCGCATGTCGAGCGCGAACGCACTGATGCCGCGGTGCTTCGGCACGCCGGTGTCGTGACGGGCGAGCAGCAGCCCGTAGCGCGAGTACGCACCCCGGCTCGTCCACACCTTCTGACCGGTCACGCTCCAAACGTCCCCGTCACGCGTGACGCGTGCTGCGAGTCCCGCGAGGTCGGATCCCGCGCCGGGCTCGGAGAACAACTGACACCAGATCTCTTCGCCGGTCGCGATCTTCGGCAGCCAGCGCGCGCACTGCTCGGGCGTCCCGTGCGTGATCAAGGTGGGTGCAACGAGGTCGACGCCGACGAGGTACGGGTAGAGGTCGGGGACGTCGAACGCGGCGAGCTCGCCGCGGATCGTCGCCGCCTCCTCCGGTGACGCGGCAAGACCGCCGTACTCCTTTGGCCACATCGGGATCGCGAGTCCCGTTCCGGCGAGCGCGCCGAGGTACCGCCGGCCCGCGTCGAGGTCGTCCGATCCGGCGCCGAGGACCGACACGGGCGCGTCGGTCCGCCGGGGCGCGAGCCGCGCCGTCAGCTCGGCCCGGACACGCGTCCGGAGATCATCCACCACGCAACTCTTCTCTGAGCGGCTGCTTTTGCACCTTGCCGCTCGCGGTCCGCGGGAGTGTCGCGCGGACCTCGATGCGCTCGGGCAGCTTGAAGCGGGCCAGACCCTGTTCCAGCAGATGCGCGCGAATCGCGTCGAGGCTCGGCGTCCGTTCGGATGCAGGAATGACGAACGCGCACAGCTTCTCGCCCATGACGACGTCGGGCATCGCGACGCAAGCGGCTTCGGCGACGTCGACGTGCGTGACGAGGAGCGCCTCGACCTCCTGGGCCGAGATGTTCTCCCCGCCGCGAATGATGATGTCCTTTAGTCGATCGACGATCGTGAGGTACTCACCGTCGAACACTGCGACGTCGCCGGTGCGGAACCAGCCGTCGCCGGTGAACGCGGCGGCATCGAGCGCGGCGTCGAGATAGCCCGTGAACATCTCGGGTCCGCGCGCGAGCAACTCGCCCGCGGCTCCCGTCTCGACATCGGCGAGCGTCCGGGGATCGACGATGCGGAGCTCGGCGGCACCGATCGGACGGCCATCGGTCTCGGCGTCGCGCTCGGGAGCATCACCGAACCGGCCGGTCGTGAGCGTCGGATACTCCGTCGACCCGTACGTGCGCTTGCACCAGCAGTCGAACGCGGAGGCACCCTCGCGCACCATGCTGGGCGCGACGCCCGCGCCGCCGAGCGAGAAGAGGCGCACCGACGCGCGCTCGGTCGCGTCGAACGCCGGATGATCGATCATCGTGCGCATGAACACCGGTGTCGAGATCATCACGCCGATCGACTCCTGCTCGACGAGGCGCAACGCGCGACCGGGGTCCCACGTGTCCATCAGCACCGTCGTGATCGCGCCGGTCGCCGGCAACAGGATGCCGTACGTCAGACCGGCGACGTGCGTGACCGGCATGGGCAGTAGCAGCGACTCGCCCGGCCGCATCGCGTGCGCCGACGCGATCGTGTCGGCCTCGACGCGCAGCGACTGGTGCGTGTGGACCACGCCCTTCGGGTCGGAGGTCGTGCCCGAGGTCCACAACACGACCGCGGCATCGTCGACCTGCACCGGCGCATCCGGTCCGACACTGCCCTCGGGCAACGGTGTTCCGTCGCGAACGACGATCAGTTCGCCGTCGTAGCCCGCTGAACGCGCGAGCGCGCGGTAGTCGGTGCCGCGAAAGCTGCGCGGCACCACGACCACGGCCGGGTTCGTCGCGCGCAGGATGAAGCCGACCTCGTGTGCGCCCAGCGTCGGCGTGATCGGGCTCGCGACGGCACCGCAACGCCAGATCGCCCAGCAGAGCACGACCGCTTCCCACCAGTTGGGGAGTTGCCAGGCGACGACCGACCCGGGCCCGACGCCCTGCGCACGCAGCACACCGGCGAGGCGCGCCGACCGCTCGCGCAGATCCGCGACCGACAGGCGCACGGCGCCGTCGACGATCGCGAGCGTTTCGCCGGCGACCGACGCAAGCCGGTCGAGCAGCGTCTCTTCCGTCCAGATACCTTCCACGCGCCAGCGCGCTCGCAGTTCGGCGGGCGCGGGATGCGCGCGGTTCACGTCCCGTAGACCGGGGCCGGCGGCGGCGCCTGTGCGAGCAGCTTGCGCACGACGGTGCCGAGCTCGGACGGCTCGAAGCGCGCGCCCTTGTCGACGCTCGGACCGTGCTGCCAGCCGTCGGCGACGGTGAGGAGTCCGCCCTCGATCTCGAAGACCCGTCCCGTGACGTCGCCGGACTCGGCGCTCCCGAGCCACACGACGATCGGGGAGATGTTGGCCGGATCGTTGACGTCGAAGCCCGACTCGGGGACCTGCATGCGATCGGCGAACACCTCTGCGGTCATACGCGTGCGGGCCGCCGGTGCGATCGCGTTCGCAGTGACGCCGTAGCGACCCATCTCGGCTGCTTCGACCAGGGTGAGAGCCGCGATCCCGCCCTTGGCGGCGGAGTACGCGCTCTGCCCGACGCTGCCCATCAGCCCCGCGCCCGAGGACGTGTTGACGATGCGGGCGTCGACCGCTGCGCCGGACTTGCTCTGCGCGCGCCAGTACTCGGACGCGTGGCGCGTCACCGCGAAGTGGCCCTTCAGGTGCACCCGGATGACCGCATCCCATTCCTGCTCGCTTGTCGTGAACAGCATGCGGTCGCGCACGAAACCGGCGTTGTTGACCAGCACATCGAGGCCGCCGAACGTGTCGATCGCCGTCTGCACGAGCCGTCGCGCCCCGTCCCAGTCGGCGATGTCGTCCGTGTTCGCGACGGCCTCGCCGCCGAGCGCGGAGATCTCGTTGACGACTTGCTGCGCGGGTCCGGTGTCGCCGCCGGTCCCGTCGAGCGCGACGCCGAGATCGTTCACCACGACCCGGGCGCCTTCCCGCGCGAAAGCGAGCGCGTGCTCGCGGCCGATGCCGCGGCCCGCGCCCGTGACGATGACGATTCGCCCTTCACAGATACCGGTCACGGGGGCGAACCCTACTGGTGGCGTCGTGGGCGAGACGATGCGGCGCGGCTGCTCAGGCCGGCGGCGCGAACACGCCGGTGCCGTCGTTTTGCATCTCCGGCGCCGCGTCGGGACCGGCCCACGGTTCGGGCCTCCCGAACAGGAAACCTTGCGCGAAGTCGCAGTCGAGTTGCTGCAACCGGCGCGCCTGCTCCGGTGTCTCGACACCTTCGGCGACGACTTCGAGCTCGAGGCCGTGGCCGAGGTTGATGATGCCGCTCACCAGCGCCTCGGCTTCCTTGCGATCGCCGAGTCCCGACACGAAGCTGCGGTCGATCTTCAACTGGTGGATCGGGAGCGCGCTGAGGTTCGACAAGCTCGAATAACCCGTACCGAAGTCGTCGAGCGCGATGCGAACGCCGACCTCGTCCAGCGCGGCCAGCGTCGCGGCCGCGTGCTCGGGGTCGCCGATGAGGAGACTCTCCGTGATCTCGAGCGTGAGCGCGCCGCGCGGGATCGACGACACGAGCTCGGTGATGCGCGGTACGAAGTCCGCCTCGGAGAGCTGGCGGGCGGAGACGTTGACCGCGACCGCGAGATCGGGCCGGTACAGGAGCCGGCAGAGCGCGTGTTCGAGCACCCGCCAACCGAGAGGAACGATGAGCCCCGTGTCCTCGGCGAGCGGGATGAAGTCGCCGGGCGGGACGACGCCGTGCTCCGGGTGGTTCCAGCGCACGAGTGCTTCCAGCGCGACGGGCATGCGCGAGTGGATGTCGACGATCGGCTGGTAGTACACGACCAGCTCGTCGCGTTCGAGCGCGCGGTGCAGTCCGGTGAGGCGGGCGAGGCGGTTTGTCGCGGTCGGCTTGTCGCGGTCGGTCTGGTACTCGACGCTACGGCGGCCGCGCTGCTTGGCGCGGTACATCGCGTCGTCGGCCTCGCGGAGCAACTCCGTGGCGTCCGCTTCGTCCCGAGCCACGGAGACGCCGATGCTCGCGCTCACGAACAGGGTCTCGGAGTCGACCTCGAACGGCTGCTCGAGGATCGCGGCCACGCGCTGCGCCGCCGCATGCACCTCGAGGTCGTCCTTCACGTCCTCGACCACTACGACGAACTCGTCGCCGCCGAGCCGCGCGACCGTGTCGGACCCGCGCAGGCCTTCGGTCATCCGCTGTGCGACCTGGATGAGCAGGCGGTCACCGGCGTCGTGGCCGAGGCTGTCGTTCACGAGCTTGAAGCGGTCGAGGTCGAGGAACAGCACCGCGATCGCGGACTGGTCGCGCTTCGAGCGCTTGAGCGCGTGCGTCAGGCGGTCGTTGAGCAGCGCACGGTTCGGCAGTCCCGTGAGCTCGTCGTGGTACGCGCGGTACTCGAGGTCGCGCCGGGCACCCGCCTGTTCGATCGCGACCGCCGCCAGCGACACGAATCGGTCGAGCAGCGGGCGGATGCGCTCGCGGTCGACATGCTCGGTCTCGTACAAAAGCGTGAGGACGCCGGCAACCGCTTCGCGATTCGGCAGGAGGATCGGGACCGCCAGCGTGGACCGGATCCCGAGCTCGCGGGAGATGTCGGGCACGCGCCCGTTCGGGTCGTCGAAGTCATAGACGTTGAAGTACTCGCTCCGGTTTTTCGCGGCGCGGCTCGACGAGAGCTCGCCGTCGAGCGGCAGCGTGCCGAAGCGTTCCGACGCATCGCCCGGGAATCCCGGTGCGGCCATCACGCGCAGTTCGTTGCCTTCGAGCATGCGGATCAGGCAGTAGCGCGCCGAGCCGTACACCGCGCCGAGCGAAGCGACGCGGTCGAGCACCGTCTCGAGCCGTTCGCCCCAGGCGATCATCTCGAGGATGCGCGCCTCCTCGGCGAGGAGGTCGTCGAGCGCCTTGCGTTCGGTCACGTCGCGAATGTTGAGGACGATCCCGTTGATCGCGGGTTCGTCGAGGCGGTTCGAGATCGAGCTCTCCTGCCAGTGCCAGTGCCCGTCGCCGTGCATGACCCGCACGACCGCGCGCGTCGTCTCCTCGGGGTTGCGCAGCATGCGCGCCCAGGCGTCGCCGATGATCGGTACGTCGTCGGGATGCACGTGGTGGCGTACGTCCTGATCGAGCAGAGCCGCGGCGGGGAGTCCGGTGAGGCGCTCGTACGACGGGCTGATGTACCGGCAGCGGGCCGTGACGTCGAGCACCATGATGCCGTCGGCCGCGTGCTGCACGAGCGCCCGGTGCCGTTCCTCGGCCGCGGCGACGCTGGCTTCGGCCTCGCGGCGTTCGGTGATGTCGTGGAGGTTGATGACGATGCCGTCGAGTGCGGGGTTCTCGAGTTGGTTCGTCGCGGTGATCTGGCACCAGCGCAGTGTCCCGTCGCGGTGCATCACGCGCATGTCATGGCGGAACGAGTACCCGTGCTCCGCGAGCAGCATCTTCGGCTGGTCGACCCGGATCTGCGCCAGGTCGTCGGGGTGCACGAGGAGATTCGCCCGCTCCAGCGACATCAGTTCGGCCATCGTGCGGCCCGTGAGCTTCTCGATCGCGTCGGTCGCGAACACGATCCGGCCCCGGCGGTCGAGGATGATCACCGCGTCGGCGGCGTTGACCAGCAGCTGCCGGAAACGGTCCTCACTGGCGGCCATGACGGATGCCGCGTGTTCCCGGTCGTTGGCGCTGACCCAGAGGATGCGCATGACGAACAGCAAGCCCGCGGTCATCAACAGGGCGATGCCGTGGCTGCGGCCCGCGCTCACCTCGCTCGGTGCCCATCCGAGCCCGACGGCCACCTCGGCGGCGGCGAGGCAGACGACGCTCCACGCGACGGCGGGCGGGACGGCCGAGGACCCTTCGGTTCCGACGAGTTGCGCCGCGCAGAACACGAGACCCACCGACAGCACCGGACCCCAACCGGTTGTGTACATCACGACCGTCACGCCGACGATCTGCGAACCCACCCGGATCCACAGCGGCCAACGTTGCGCGGCCTTCGTCAAGCCGATGGCCGACGTCAGCGCGAGCGCTCCGATCGTGACGCCGACCAACACCCAGGCATTGACCGGCGCCAGGATGTGCAGAGCGCGCAGTCCGAGGAGCGCGGCGAGGGCGAGAACGGTCATCGCGACCGTTTCGTAGAAGCCTCTCAGCGCGGAACGCTCCACGTTGTTCTGTCGGACACCCGAACCACCAAGCTGACACCCGGGATGCGCCGATCGCCCCTTTTCGAACGACTGCGACGTCCGGACGGGTACGTTGAGCCCGAATTCACACCTCACGAGACGATGCCGCGGCCGCGCGGCGACAGGGGCGGACGTTGCGATTTGGCGTGACCATGTTCATGACCGACCAGACCATGGGGCCGGTCGAGCTCGCACGTGAGGTCGAGGTGCGCGGGCTGTACTCGCTGTACGTGCCCGAGCACACCCACATCCCGATCAGCCGCCGCACGCCGCCGCCCACCGGTGACGCCGAACTCCGCGAGGAATACAAGCGGACGCTCGACCCGTTCGTCGCGCTCGGCATGGCCGCCGCCGTGACCGAGCGCCTCGTCGTCGGCACCGGCATCTGCCTCGTCGCGCAGCGCGACCCGATCGTGACCGCGAAGGCGGTCGCGACGCTCGACCGTGAGAGCGGTGGCCGCTTCGTCTTCGGCATCGGATTCGGGTGGAACGCTGATGAGGCCGAGGACCACGGCGTCGACATGAAGCGCCGCCGCGACATGGCGCGCGAGCACATGCTCGCGATGGACGCGCTCTGGCGGGACGACGTCGCGTCGTACGACGGCGAGTTCGTGCACCTCTCGCCGTCGTGGTCGTGGCCCAAGCCCGCGGCCGGCCGGCCGCCGGTGCTGCTCGGCGGCGCGCCGGGGCCGAAGTTGTTCGCCCACGTCGCCGAGTACGCGGACGGCTGGATCCCGATCGGCGGCGCCGGCGTGCGCGCTGCGATCGACGATCTCTCGCTCGCTTGCGAGGCGCGCGGACGCGACCCGAAGACGCTGCGGATCGTGCCGTTCGGAACGATTCCGGACGCAGGCAAGCTCGAGTACTACGCGTCGATCGGCATCGAAGAGGTGGTGTTGCGCCTGCCCGGCGGCGATCGTGACAAGGTGTTGCCGCAACTCGACCAGTTCGCCGAACTGGTCTCGTGACGTGAACGTGCTGATCGGACTCGACGTCGCAGGTGACGCCGACGCGTGGCGGGCGGCGGGTTTCGCCGTCGACGCCGACGGCGGGTGCCGTATCGGGCACGTGCGGATGCAGACCGGTGTCGGCGAGTCGGGGATCGCGGGCTGGTCGTTCGGCGACCCCGCGACCGTGCAGCCCGCGACACACGCGAACGGCTCCTTGCTCATCGACCACCTCGTCGTGTTCAGCGAAGATCCATCGCGGACCGTCGAGCGCTACGCGGCCCTCGGTCTCGAGCCGCGCCGGGTCCGCGAGGTCGGGAACGGACGCTCGCAGACGTTCTTCCGTTCCGGCGAGGTCATCATCGAGGTCGTCGGACCGATCGACGGGGAACAGGGCGAGCGGTTGTGGGGGATCTCGCCGACGGTCGCCGATCTCGACGCGTGCGCAACGTTGCTCGGCGACGGTCTCGGCCGCATCAAGGACGCCACCCAGCCCGGCCGGCAGATCGCGACGTTGCGCCACGAGTCGTTCGGCCTGACCATTCCCGTCGCGTTCATGTCACCCGGCGTGCAGACCGAGTGAACCCGACGGCATCGCCGTTCGCGGCGAGCGGTCGCGCGAAGATGCGCGGATGCCGCTCGGTCTCGTGCACTTCGATCCCGACGCGTTCCCGCTCGAACCGATGCCGTGCCTGCGGTGCGGCGCGGAGACGATGCTGCGGTTCGCCGGGCCCTGCCCCGCGTGCGCGCAGGAGCTGCGGGCGAAGTTCTCGGGGGACGCCCGGGCGGTGTCCGACGAATACGTCCCGAAGCTGAACGTCACGCCGAATGCGGTGGCGCTGAAGGACAGCTGACCAACCGCAGTAGCGTGAACTCGTGCCCACGGGTTTGCGCTCGGGCGTCGATCCCTACGCCGTGCTCGGCGTCGACCAGGACGCGAGCGGCGACGAAATCGCGAGGGCCTTTCGGGTCAGGGCGAAGGAGCTCCATCCCGACTCGAGCGCGTCAGCCGACACCACCGAGCAGTTCTCGGAGCTGGTCGCTGCGTACGACATGCTCTCGAATCACCGGACCCGACGCGAGTACGACCGCAACGTCGCCGTCGCCGCGCGGCCCCCTGTCGAACGCTTCGCGGACGGACGGGGCGCCGAGGCGAACCGCGGCGGCGGGCTCGTGCGGCTCTCGGGTCGGCGGTGGTCCCGACGCACCGCGTGGATCGCGCTGATCGCGGGGAGCGTCTGTGCACTGCTGGGCGTCTTCGCGTCGGTCGTGACCTGGCAGCTCCACGAGACCGACGCCCGGCGGCACGCTCGCTACGACCCGGTCTCGGCGACGCGGGTCGGGAACGGCGAGATCATGTTCGTGACCCGCGCCGGCCAGGTCGTCCGGACCCGCGAGCCGACGCTGCACGGTGAGGGCAACGGGCTCGGTCCGACCGTCGCCGTGCGTTACGACCCGAAGGCCCCGCAGCACGTCATTGTCGACGAGAGCACGCTCGGGCGCGACATCACACTGGGCATCGTCGCGTTGAAGCTGCTGATCGGCGGGCTGGTGTTCGCCGTGCTGGGTGCGCGCCGGCTGCGCCGGCGGTCGGCTACAGACGCTCGATGATGGTGACGTTGGCCTGACCGCCGCCCTCGCACATCGTCTGGAGTCCGTACCGTCCGCCCGTGCGTTCCAGCTCGTGCAGGAGCGTGGTCATGAGGCGGGCACCGGTCGCGCCGAGCGGATGACCGAGTGCGATCGCGCCGCCGTTCACGTTGACCTTCGCCAGATCGGCGCCGGTCTCCTTCTGCCAGGCGATGACGACGGATGCGAACGCTTCGTTGATCTCGATGAGGTCGATGTCGCCGAGGGTCATCGCCGTCTTGTTCAGCGCATGCGCCGTCGCGGGGATCGGCGCGGTCAGCATCCAAACGGGATCGGCACCACGTACCGACACGTGATGGATGCGAGCCCGTGGTTTCAGGCCGTGCGTCTTCACCGCGTCACCGTTCGCGATGAGCAGCGCGGCCGAGGCGTCGGACAGTTGCGACGCCATCGCCGCGGTGAGGCGGCCGCCCTCGATCAGGGTGGGAAGCGAACGGATCTTCTCGAGGTTCGGCTCGCGGGGTCCCTCGTCGTGGCGGGTGGCGCCGAGCGGCACGATCTCCTTGTCGAACCGGCCCTCGGCGCGGGCGCGGATCGCCCGTTCGTGCGACTCGACCGCGTACGCCTCCATGTCGTCGCGGCTGATGTCCCACTTCTCGGCGATCATCTCTGCGCTGCGGAACTGCGACACCTCCTGCGTGCCGTAGCGGGCCTCCCACCCCGGCGACCCGAGAAACGGATTTTCGAATCCGTAAGGCTCGCCCGCGAGCATCGCGGCACTGATCGGGATCGCGCTCATGTTCTGCACCCCGCCGGCGACGACGAGGTCGGCGGTGCCCGAGAGCACGGCCTGTGCGGCGAAGTGCACCGCCTGCTGCGAGGAGCCGCACTGGCGGTCGACGGTGGTGCCCGGGACCTCGTCCGGCATCCCTGCGACGAGCCAGCAGGTGCGGGCGATGTCGCCGGCCTGCGGACCGATCGTGTCGACACAGCCGAACACGACGTCGTCGACCGCGGCCGGGTCGACGTCGACGCGGTCGAACAGCGCGCGAATCGCGTGCGCCCCGAGATCGGCGGGATGCACTGCCGCGAGCCCGCCGTTGCGCTTGCCGACCGGCGTGCGCACCGCTTCGACGATGTAGGCCTCGTTCATGCGGGCATGCTACGGGGCTCGAGGACAGCCCCGGCCACTCGGTCGCGGTGCAGCTGGCCGTCGCCCATCGACCGGGCCAGCGCCCACGCGCGCTTCATGTAGAGGTGCAGGTCGTACTCCGTCGTGTACCCGATCGCGCCGTGGCATTGCAGGGCGGCGCGCGCGGTGACGAGCGCGGCGTCGTCGGCTTTGCTCTTCGCCATGCTCGCGTGAACCGGATCGAGCGTGACTGCCGCCCGGTACACGAGCGGCCGGGCGAATTCGAGTGCGATGCGCGCGTTCGCGAGGTGGTGCTTCACCGCCTGGAACGAGCCGATCGGAACGCCGAACTGACGCCGCTCCTTGGCGTACGCGGCCGTCATGTCGAGCATGCGTTGCGCGAGCCCGCACTGTTGGGCTGCGGTGCCGATGACGCCCCGCACGAACGCGGCGCGCAATATCGCCGCGTCGAGCGGCTCGGGTGTTCCGCGGACTTCGAAGACGCGACGGGCGCCGTCGACCGAATCGCGAGGTACGAGCTCGGCGCGCGCGCGATCGAATCGCCCTTCCGCAGTCACGATGACGTCGGCGGTGTCGGCCCACGGCACGAGCTCGTGGCCCGCCGCCAGCGTCTGGCCCGCGTGGTCGACGAGCGCAGCGCCCAAAGCCGCGGTCTCGACGATCGGATCGGGAAGCGCGGTCCGGCCCGTTTCCTCGAGAAGCAGCACGAGGTCGGCCATGCTCATGCCCATCCCACCCCGCGCTTCGGGAACGAGCATGCCGACGATGCCCATCTGGGTGAGCTGGTCCCACAGGCCGGGGACACGGCCGGTGTCGTTCGTCCAGGCCGCACGTACGTGCGCGGGTGTGCACTCGCGTTCGAGCAGCTCCCGCACCGCGTCGCGGAAAGCCAACTGGTCGTCGGTGAACGCGAAGCGCACGACTACTTCCTCGGGAGGCCGAGCACGCGCTCGGCGATCACATTGCGCTGGATCTCGTTCGTGCCGGCGTAGATCGGACCGGCGAGCGAGAACTCGTACCCCTTCATCCACGCGCCCGCGGCGTCGTCGAGCAGTTCGGCGTGCTCGCCCAGCAGTTCGAGCGCGAGCTCGTGCAGGCGCACGTCCAGTTCCGACCAGAAGACCTTCACCATCGACGACTCCGCCCCCGCGCTCAAACCTTCGGCGAGCCGGGTGACCGTCCAGAACGTCTGCCACCGGTACGCCTCGGCATCGATGTAAGCCGCGATCAGCCGGTCGCGCAGCCGCGGGTCGTCGCCGCGCTCGTGGTAGAGGTCGATGACGCGCTGCGCGGTCGCGAGGAAGCGCCCCGGCGACCGCAGCGTGAGCCCGCGTTCGGAGCCGGTGGTCGCCATCGCAACGGCCCAGCCCTGGTTCGGTTCTCCGAGCACGTCGGCGTCGGCGACGAACACGTCGTCGAGGAACACCTCGGCAAAGCCCTCGTCGCCGTCGAGGCGTTCGACGCCGCGCACCGTCACACCCGGCGACGCGAGGTCGACGAGGAAGTACGTGAGTCCGTGGTGACGCTCGGCTGCGGGATCGCTGCGGAACAGCCCGAACAGGTGCGTGCAGAACGCGCCGCGCGTCGTCCACGTCTTCTGGCCCGAGAGTCGCCAGCCGCCGGCAGCGTCGTCGCGGACGGCTTTGCTCGCGATTCCCGCCAGGTCGCTCCCGGCGTTCGGCTCCGACCAACCCTGGCACCACGTCTGTTCGCCGGACGCCATCCTCGGGAGGATGCGCGCCTGCTGTTCGGGGGTGCCGAACTCGAAGATCGTCGGCGCGAGCAGGAAGATGCCGTTCTGCGTCACCCGTTGCGGAGCGCCCGCTCGGTAGTACTCCTCCTCGAAGATGAGCCATTCCCAGAGGCTGGCGTCGCGGCCGCCGAATTCCGTCGGCCAGGACACGACGGCGTAACGCGCGTCGAAGAGCGCCCGCTCCCATGCGAGGTGGGCTGTGAAGCCGGCGCGTGTGTCGCCCGACGGCAGCGGCGGCCGGGGCACGTTGGCCTCGAGCCAGGCGCGGGACTCGGCGCGGAAGGCTTCTTCTGTCGGGCTAAAGGAGAGATCCATGAGCGGCGGGCGATCGTAGCGGCCGGGTCGGCGGACGGTGGCAGGAACCGTGGGGTAATTGTCATTGCTGCCACAGGGGCGGTCCCGCAGAATGGCATTGTGAGCCGCCGAGTCGTGTTCGTCGTCTATCCGCGCATCACTGCGCTCGACCTGGTCGGTCCGCACGAGGTGTTCGCCACGGCGGGCGGCTACGAGATCGTCGTCGCCGGGAGCGAGGCGGGCGAGGTCGTGACGGCGCGCGGGCCCGGCATCGTCGCCGATCGATCACTCGCGTCGGTCCGGGGACCGGTCGACACGCTCGTCGTCGTGGGCGGTGAAGGCGCGTTCGCCGCCGCTCGCGACCGAAAGTTCGTGGCCGTCGTCGCGAAGCTCGCGGCTCGCAGCCGCCGCATCGCGTCCGTGTGCACGGGCGCGTTCGTGCTTGCGGAAGCCGGACTGCTCGCGGGCCGGCGGGCGACGACTCACTGGCTTGCCTGCGACGGGCTCGCCGATTCCTATCCCGACGTCGAGGTCGACCGCGATCGCATCTTCGTTTGCGACGGCTCCGTCTGGACGTCCGCCGGTGTGACCGCGGGGATGGATCTCGCGCTGGCGCTCGTCGCCGACGATCACGGTCAGGACGCGGCGCGCGACGTCGCCCGGCGGCTGGTCATGTACGTGCAGCGACCCGGGGGACAGGCACAGTTCAGCGCGCAGCTCAGTGCCCAGCGCGCCGCACGCGATCCGTTGCGCGAGCTCCAGGGCTGGATCGGCGAACATCCGGCCGAGGACCACGCGGTCGAACGGCTCGCCGCGCGCGTGGCGATGAGCCCCCGCCACTTCGCGCGGGTCTTCCGAGCCGAGGTGGGCTGTCCGCCCGCGGCCTACGTCGAGCAGGTGCGGGTCGAGGTCGCCCGGCGACTGCTCGAGACGACCGCCCTGTCGGTCGAAGAGGTCGCCGCGACCGCAGGTTTCGGGACGGCCGAGACGTTGCGGCGTGCCTTCGCCCGCCGGGTCGGCGCGAGCCCGAGCGACTACCGCGACCGATTCCGGTCGTTCCAGCCCGCGTAAACCACAAGGGAGGCGACAGCGAAGCGACCGGAGGGGAGCGGAGCGTGGAGCCGACCCATCAAGAAAGGAGCCTTCCGTGGAAATCGTGTGCCTCCTGTTCGACGGCATTACCGCGCTCGACATCGTCGGGCCCTATGAGGTGCTGCAGCGTCTGCCCGAAGCCGACGTGAAATTCGTCGCGCGCTCGGCCGGCGAGGTTCGCACCGACAACCGGTTCCTCGCGCTCGTCGCCGACCACGCGCTGGCCGACGTCGCACGCGCCGACGTCCTCGTGGTGCCCGGAGGGTTTGCGACCCGCGCGCTGGAGAGTGACGACGCGCTGCTCGAGTGGATCCGCGCGATCGACGCAACGACGATCTGGACCACGTCGGTGTGCACCGGCTCGATGCTCCTCGCCGCCGCGGGCCTGCTCGAGGACAAGGAGGCGACGACGCACTGGGCGTCGCTCGAGCGACTGCGCGACTACGGCGCGATCCCGACCGGCCGGCGCGTGGTCGAACAGGGCAAGATCGTCACGGCGGCCGGAGTGTCGTCGGGTATCGACATGGGCCTCACGCTCGTCGCGCGCATCGCCGGCGACGAATACGCGCAGGGTGTCCAACTCGGCATCGAGTACGACCCGCAACCCCCGTTCGACGCCGGTTCGCTCGACAAGGCACCCGCGCCGGTCGTCGAGTTCATGAGCGCGCTGTACCGCGACCGCGGCATCTCCGCCTGACGCCGCGGCGGCCGGCTTCCCGAACGTCAGACGCCCGGGGGCCGGGAACCGCGCCGCCGAAGTGCGGGGTGCATAGGCTTTCGCGAACGCGAACCGGGGAGCTGCGTATATGTCCGGTGCGATGCTCGCGATCGGCTTGGTGGTCGCGGCGGCCGCCGCGGTGCGGTCCACCTGGTCGCCGTGCGGCCTGTCGATGCTCTCGCAGATCACGCCGGTCGCGGAGTCGGCGCGTGGCAACCGGTTCGGCCGCACCGCAGCGTGGTTCGTCGGCGGCGGTGTCGCCGGCGGGCTCACGTTCGGCCTGATGATGGCCGTCGGAGCCGCGTTGACCCGGGCCGTGAATCTCACGACCACGGCGGGACTCGTGATCGTCGCGGGCGGCGCGCTCGTCACCGCTGCGCTCGACGCGCGCGTGTTCGGGATCGGGCCTCCGTTCCTGCAACGGCAGGTGAACGAGGACTGGCTGTCGAACTACCGGCCGTGGGTGTACGGCGGCGGGTTCGGCTGGCAGATCGGTGTCGGCGTCTCGACGTACATCATGACCGCGGCGGTGTTCCTGCTCATCGCCGTCGGCGTGCTCGGTGCCGACCCCGCGTTCGCGATCGTCGTGGGCGTTACCTTCGGACTGCTGCGCGGCGGGGCGGTGCTTCTCGGTGTACCGCTGCGGACGACGGCGGCGCTGCTGTCGTTCCATCGCCGGTTCGATGCGTTGACCGAACCGGTGCGGCTGACCGTCATCGCGGTGCAGCTCGCGATCGCCGTCTTCGCCGCGTGGGCCGGGGCGGGAGCGGTTCCCGCCGCGCTCGTCGCCGTGATCGCCGCGGCGCTCGCTGTCGTCGCGGTGCGGAACCCGCGTCCTGCGCGCGCGGCCGAGCCGGGCCCCTTGCCGGTCGGCGCCGCGCCTGCTCTCCGGCGCTGACGTCCCCCTCGCCGACCACACGTCGGTGCATAGGCTGGCGCGATGGAGACCGTTCCCGCGGGCGAACGTTTCGCCCGGGCTATCGCGGCGAAGGACTCGGCCGCGCTGATCGATGTGCTCGCGCCCGACGTCGACTTCCGGGCGATGACGCCGCAGCGGTTCTGGGAGAGCGCGAGCCCGCACGAGATCGTCGACGACGTCATCCTCGGGCGCTGGTTCGATCCGTCCGATCACATCGACTCGCTCGAGCGCGTGGAGACCGACACCGTCGCCGACCGCGAGCGGATCGTCTACAGGTTCCACGTCACCAACGCCGACGGCGCGTTCCTCGTCGAGCAGAGCGCATACTTCTCGGTCGTGGACGACCGCATCGCGTGGCTGCGGATCATGTGCGCCGGCTACCGGCCGGTGCCTGCGTGATCGAACCGGCGCCCCCGGTCGCCGATCTCCAACTCTCCTGGGACACCGGTGAAGCCGGCGACCCGGTTGCCGCGCTGCGGGCGGCACGGGCCCGCCTCGGCGACACGTTCGCGGTCGAATCCGGCGGTGTCACGTACCTCTTCACCTTCGGCGAGGCCGGACTCCGCGCGTTCTACGCGCTCGAGGAGCGCGAGGCGAGCAAAGGTCTTGCCGACTATCGCATGCTCGTTCGCAAGATGCCCGACGAGCTCTTCGCCGAGCGGCGCACGTTCGCGCACGACCTCTTCGGCGCGGACGAGGTCCACGGTTATCTCGACAACCTCGACTGGGCGGTAGACACCGAGATCGCCGCGCTCGGCGACGAAGGAACGTTCGAGTGCTTCGCGTTCGCGCGCCGCTTGGGCCACCGGCTCGGGCTGGCGTGCTGGATCGGGCGTGAAGCACCGTTCGAGGAGCTCGTTCCCAAGTTCGAGATCCTCGACGGCGCCGAGGCGTTCGTCCGTCCCGAGGCGGCGGCGGGCGCGACGAAGGGAGCCGAACGCGATGCATTGCAGCAGGTCGAGCGCGTCGTGCGGGCACTGATGGACCGCGACGACCGCGCGCCGAGCTTTCTCGACGACATCGCCCGCCGGTGGGTCGACGTCGACGATGCCGCGGCGGGAGTGACCGGCGACATCGTCCTGCTCCACATCGCGACGATGACCAACCTGTTTGCGGCGTTGGCGTGGACGCTCGGCGAAACGCTCCTGCATCCCGAGGCTGCTTCACCGGAGCAGTGCGCGTTCGAGGCGGTGCGACTCGGCCAGCGTTCGATCATGCTGCGCGAAGTCCTGCGGCCCCTCGTGTTCTCCGACGGGGACTCCGAATACCGCGTCGACCGCGGCGTGCAGCTGGCGACGATGCTGCCGTTGACGAACACCGAACGCTTGGGCGACGAGTACGACCCGCTGCGATGGCGCGACCGCGCGCTCCACCATGACGTCACGGTCACGACCTTCGGTCACGGGTCCCACCGCTGCCCCGCGCAGCGGTTCTCCGTCGCGGCGATCACGCGTACGGTCGAACGCCTGCGCGCACGCTTCGACATGCAGCCCGAGTTCGACCGGATCGAGCCGCTGCCGTCTCAGATCGGCGGTGTCGCCCGGGCGGCTCGCCCATGTGCCGTGACGTACCGCCGCCGCGAGGAATCAGCCGGTTTGCGCTGAGTCGCGATGACGACGGCCGCTCAGCCTGACTTCAGCTGACGCCAAGAAAGTCCGATATTTCCTACGACGGTGTGTGCAATCGCAGGCGCCGGCGATTCGGAAAGTCGAGGTGACGACAACAATGCGACGTGAGCACGCATGTGCTCGCGAGGTGCATCCCGGAGAGAGTGGCTTCTCGCTGATCGAGATCATGGTGGTGATCCTCATCATTGCAATATTGATCGCCATCGCGATTCCGCAGTTCCTTGCCGCTCGCACCCGAGCCGACGACCGCGCGACGCAATCCGACCTGCGCAACGGTCTGACGGCCGAAAAGACCGTCTACACCGACACCCAGCAGTACTACGTCAACTCGACCGCGGTGAAGGCCGCCGAGCCGTCGCTGCATTGGGGAACGAAGCTCCTCGTGCAGGTCGGCATGAACTTCGTCACTGACGACACCGTGTGTCTGTCCGAGCAGTCCGCGTCGGGCACGTGGTTCGCAGTCGGCGACATTGCCGACTCGTCGGCGAACGCTTCCGCGGGGACGTATTTCACGAAGAGCGCCACCGACCCGTGTACGACGGACGCGACGACGATCTCGGGCTGGTCACAGAGCTGGTAGCGCACGCGCGCGAGCGCGGCGGGTGGATCAGCGGCTGACGACGACCGCCGAGCCGTGGCCGAAGAGACCTTGGTTGATCGAAAGTCCGACGCGCGCGCCCTCGACCTGGTGGCCAACGGCGCGTCCCTGCACCTGCCACGTTAGCTCGCACACCTGGGCGATCGCCTGCGCCGGGACGGCCTCGCCGAAGCACGCGAGGCCACCGCTCGGGTTGACCGGGACCCGGCCGCCGAGGGTCGTCGCGCCGTCGCGCAGCATCTTCTCCGCTTCGCCGACCGGGCAGAGCCCGATCTGCTCGTACCAGTCGAGCTCCATCGCGGTCGAGAGGTCGTAGACCTCGGCACAGTCGAGGTCGTCGGGGCCGAGTCCGGCCTCCTCGTACGCGCGCACTGCGATCGACTCCTTGAAGCCGTGCGCCGGCGTGGCACCCGCGCCGGCGGCGCTATCGGTCGCAAAGTTCGGGAGCTCGATCGTCGTCTGCGGATAGCTCGGCGTGACCGTCGAGATGCCAAGGACGCGCACCTGCTCGGCGTGGCCGACCCGCCGGGCGTAGTCGAGCGATGACACGACGAGCGCGGCGGCCCCGTCGCTCGTCGCGCAGATGTCGAGGAGGCCGAGCGGGTCCGAGACGATCGGCGCGTTCAGCACGTCGTCGACCGACACTTCCTTGCGATAGCGCGCGTAAGGGTTGGCGAGCCCGTGTCGAGCGTTCTTGACCTTGACTCGCGCGAAGTCGTCGCGCGTCGCGCCGAACAGCTCCATGCGGCGCCGCGCGTACAGACCGAAGAAGGTCGGGTTCGTCGCACCGAGCAGGCGGAACCGTAACCAGTCGGGATCGTCGCCGCGCTCGCCCTTGTTCGGGGCGAGGAAACCTTTGGGCGTGGTGTCGGCGCCGACCACCAGCGCGACGTCGCACAGGCCGGCGAGGATCTGGGCGCGAGCGGTGGCGAGCGCGGTCACTCCGGACGCGCACGCCGCATACGACGACGCGACCTGCGCGCCGTTCCAACCGAGTGCTTGCGCGAACGTCGCACCCGCGACGTAGCCGGGATAACCGTTGCGCATCGTGTCCGCGCCGGACACGAACTGGATGTCGGTCCAGTCGACGTGCGCGTCGGCGAGTGCGGCCTGCGCCGCGACGACGCCGTACTCAACGAAGTTCCGGCCCCACTTGCCCCAAGGGTGCATCCCGGCGCCGAGGATCGCGATCTCCTTGTCGCTCATGATGTGCTCCTCAGTGGTGCCCACTGCCACACGACGTATTCGTGGTCGTCGTCCTCGTAGAGCGGTCCGAGCACCAGCTCCATCTCCATACCGACCTCGAGCTGCGCGGCATCGGCGCCGGTCGCGAGGCCGCCGAGCACGACCATCTGCTCGCGCTCGAGCTCGACCGCGCAGACCGTGTAGGGCACGAACGGGTCCGGTGCCACGTACGGTTCCGGCGGCGGGTAGTGGTTCGTCGTCCACGACCAGAGCCGGCCGGTGCGCGACAGTTCTACGGGCACCCGCTCCTCGCCCGGCGCGACCGGGTTGCCGGAGCCCGCGACCGCGGTCGGCCAGAAGTAGGAGCCCGACGTCGTACCGCGCGCGCCCAGCAGCGCCGGCGCCGACTCGTCGGTCGTGAACCAATTGTCGACCGCGGGAACCCTGCTCTTACTCATGCGCTGCGTTCACGCCAGATCTCCCAGGTGCTTCAACGTCTGTTCGGCCTCGGTCATGATGCGGCCGACGAGCTCGGCGACGGTCGGCAGGTCGTCGATCACGCCTGCGGCCTGACCGCTGGAGAGTACGCCCGCGTCGAGGCGTCCCTCGACGAGGCCCGCGCGCAGCAGCATCGGCGTGTTGGCGGCGAGGATCACCTGCGACCACTTGAGGTCGCCTTCGCGCTTCATCGCCCGGCCCTCGCGCAGCATGCCGAGCCATGACACGCCGGACATCTTCTTGAACGCGAACGCGTTCCTGACCGCACGGCTGTACGACGAGACCGCGTTCGCCGATTCGAGCTCGTTCACGAAGTCGGTGCGCAGCACGCGGTGGGGGACACCGTCGATGCGCGTCGTGACCACGGTGTCGGCCACCGACCGTTCGAGGTAGTACCGCTTCACTGCATCGGGAACCGTGCTGTCGCGCGTGAGCAGGAAGCGAGTTCCCATCGCGACGCCGGCGGCGCCGTACGCCAGCGCGGCAACCAAGCCGCGCCCGTCGAAGAACCCGCCGGCCGCGATGACGGGAAGGTCGACCGCGTCGACGACCTGCGGGAGCAACAACGTCGTCGCGACGGCTCCGGTGTGGCCGCCGCCTTCGCCGCCCTGCACGATGACCGCGTCGACACCCCACGCCGCGACCTTCTCCGCGTGACGACGGGCACCGATCGACGGCACGACGCGAACGCCGGCGTCTTTCAACGTCTTGATCTGCCGCTCGTTCGGAGCGAGCGCGAACGACGCGACCCTCACCTTCTCGCGCACCAGGAGGTCGACGCGCTCGGTCGCGTCCTCGGCGTCGGCGCGCAGGTTGACGCCGAACGGACGGTCGGTTCGCTCCTTGACCTCGCGGATCGCGCCGGCGAGCTGGTCGTAGGTCATCGTCGCCGACGCGAGGATGCCGAGCGCGCCGGCGTTCGCGGTCGCGCTCACCAGGCGGGGACCGGCGACCCACCCCATTCCCGTCTGCACGATCGGCACGTCGATGCCGAACAGGGTGCAGGCGGCTGTGTGGAGGACGCCGGGCGCGGTCACGGGTTGGGGACTTCTTCCTCGCCGAGGCCGTTCGGGTCGATCCGCGCACGGATCCAGTCGAGCTCTTCGTCGGTCGGAAGCCGCGACTCGGGTACGTCGCCGTCGATCGCGAGCTCGAATCCCGTCGCGCCGACGACGTCGTCGACGGAGACGCCGGGGTGCACCGAGCGCAAGCGCATACGGTTGTCGGGCGTCTCGAAATCGAGCACGCACAGGTTCGTGACCACGCGTCCGAGGTGGTGGAAGCGTCCGGCGACCGGTCCGAGATCGCGGGCGCGGTCGTAGCCGACGCCGCTCACGACGTCGACGGTCGGTACGAAGACGCGCGTCGTGTGCGCGGGGATCCAGTACGACGTGACGTCGTTGATCGTGTTGCCCGGTGCGCCGCGCATGCCGAGCAGTTGTGTGCGCGGCGCCGCGTGGGAGCCGATGAACGCGAAGTTCTGGTTCCCGAACTTGTCGAGCTGACTCGCGCCCATCATCACGTGCCGCCGACCGGACCACACGACGTCGAACATGGCGCGGTAGGGATTCCAGCCGGCGACGACCTTTTCCGGATTCTCGACGCCGACCGGGATGATGTTCTCGACGAGGAGCGCTTCGCCGTCGGTCATGACGAGCTCGGGCGCGACCGTGGCCTTGGCGAGGCGCCCGCCGATCACGGGCAGCGTGCCGATCGGGTTGGCGAGAATCTCGCCGTCGCGGGCGAAGCAGTCGGCGATCGCGGCGGCGCAGACCTCGGCGCGGGTCGGGGCTCCGTCTCTCACGCGTTCACCGCCTGCTGGTACTCGGCCTCGGTCACGTCGATGTAGCGCGCCCGGAACTCTTCCCACGCCTCGTCGGACCGGGCCGACGCGGTGTACGCGCGCTGGAACGCTTCGTCGCGGGGATAGTCGGGCACGCACTCGGTGAAATGCGCGCCGTGCGGCGTCTCGACGACGCCGTCGGTCATGAGGCGGTTGATGCGAACCGACTGGGCCGGGCCCTCGGCGAGGAACTGCTCGGTTTCGACGATCCTTTCGACACTCATGAATCGCCGCGGCGCGGCCATGCACATCAGGTCGTCGAAGTACGGGTCGACGTTGAGGTACTGACCGGTACCGCCGCGGTCGCCGCGGTGCATGTGGATCAACGCCACGTCGAGGTGCAGCGCGGGCATGGCGACGAGGTCTTCGCGGTCGGCGTACGGCGACGTGACGGTGCGCAGCGACGGGTTCAACCGCATGACGTCACTGCCCAGGCCGACGCGCGTCGGCAGGAACGGCACGCGCCAGGCGGCGGCCTGCAGTCCGAGCAGGAACATGCCCTCGTCGAGCTCCATCGTGGTGACGGCGCCGGTCTGGCGCGCGTTGCGGAAGTGTGGCTCGAGCGCGATGGAGTCGAGCGACACGAAGGCGTACACGACCTCGCGGACCTTGCCCGCCCGGCACAAGAGACCGACGTCGGGGCCGCCGTAAGAGACCACGCGCAGGTCTTTCACCGACGAGCGGCACAGCGCGCGCACGAGTGCCATCGGTTTGCGCCGGGAGCCCCATCCGCCGATGCCGATCGTCATACCGTCGCGGACTTCCGCGGTGATGTCGTCGATGGTGACGCGTTTGTCGGGGACCACTCGCAGCTCGATTCTGGCGGGGTGGCAGATCGTAGGCGCGGGCTCTCGCGCCGGTCCCATCTGCGTGGCGCGCAGGAGTCGGCCCGGCGGCCGCGGGTTCAGGCGGTGTCGACCGAAGTGCCAGAATGCCGGGCCGATGGACGATCTGCGTTTCGACGGTCAAGCCGTCATCGTCACCGGCGGCTGCCGCGGGATCGGTCGGGGCATCGCCCAGCGCTTCGCCGAAGCCGGCGCGGGCGTACTGGTCTGCTGTCGCAACGAGCCCGAGTCGCTGCCCGACGGTGTGGCGTTCGTCGCGGCCGACGTGCGGGAGCCCGACCAGATCGACGCGGTGATCGCGAGCTGTGTCGAGCGCTTCGGCAGGCTCGACGTGCTCGTCAACAACGCGGGCGGCTCGCCCCCGGCCGAGTCAGCGACCGCGTCGCCGCGGTTCACGGCGGGCATCATCGGTCTGAACCTGACCGCGCCGATCGTGTTCGCGCAGCGTGCGTTCGCGGTGATGGAGCGGCAGGAGTCGGGCGGCGCGATCGTCAACATCGCGAGTGTGAGCGGTGTGCGGCCGTCGCCCGAGACGCTTGCGTACGGTGCGGCCAAGGCCGGGCTGCTGAACGCGACGCAGACGATGGCCGTCGAGTGGGGACCGAAGGTGCGCGTCAACTCGGTCGTGGTCGGCCTCGTCGTCACGGAGCAGGCGCACCTGTTCTACGGCGACGACGAGGGGATCGCGGCGGTCGGGGCGACGGTGCCGCTCGGCCGCATGGCGGACCCGACCGACGTCGCCGACGTGTGCCTGTTCCTCGCTTCGCCGCTCTCGCGTTACGTGTCGGGCGCCGAGCTGCTGGTGCACGGCGGGGGAGAAAAGCCGGCCTACATGGGCGCCGCGAAGGGAACCGTCCGCGACTGATGGGACCCGGCTGATGCGGTTCGTCGTCTTCGGCGTGGGCGCGGTCGGCGGCGTCGTCGCGGGACGGCTGTTCGAGCACGGACATGACGTCGTCGGCATCGCCCGGGGCGCCCACTACGAGGCACTGCGCGAGCGCGGCCTGCGGCTCGTCGATCCTGACCGAAAGAAGATGTTGCCGATGCCGGTCGTCGACGCCCCGCGGGCCGTCGACTGGCGGCCCGACGACGTCGTGCTCGTGACGACGAAGACCCAGGACTCGACCGCTGCGCTCGACGCGCTCGCGGCTGCGGCACCGCCGGACACGCCGGTCGTGTGCGTGCAGAACGGTGTCGAGAACGAGCGGCTCGCGTTGCGCCGGTTCGCGAACACGTATGCGATCTGCGTGATGCTGCCGGCTGAGCACCTCGAGCCGGGCGTCGTCAACGCGTCGTCGGCGCCGGTGAGCGGATTGCTCGACATCGGGCGCTATCCGTCGGGTGTCGACGACCGCGCCGCGGCGATCGCGGGCGAGCTCGGAGTGTCGACGTTCGAGTCGGTTCCGCGCGCCGACATCATGCGGTGGAAGTACCGGAAGCTGATCATGAACCTGGGCAACGCGGTGGAGGCGTTGTTCGTCCCGGGCGAGGATGCGCTGGAGTTGGCGCGGATGGCGCGTCGGGAGGGGTCCGCGGTGCTGCGCAGCGCCAACATCGATGTCGCCTCGATCGAAGAGGACCGCGACCGCCGCGGCGAGCGCCTCACCCCTCGGCTGTCGCGCGGCGGTGGTTCGACGTGGCAGAGCCTGCGGCGCGGCGCGGGCTCGTTGGAGACCGACTACCTGAACGGCGAGATCGTGTTCGTCGCCCGTTCGATCGGCGAACCGTGCCCCGTGAACGCGCGCCTGCAGGCCGAGGCGAACCGCGCGGCGCGCCGCGGCGTCGCCCCCGCCTCCCTCCGCGCCGCCGACCTCCTCGCCGACCTCTGAACTGCCCCAACCCCGCCAACAGTGGGCAGGAAATTCGGTGGCTCGAGCGGAATTCTCTGCCAACTGTTGGCAGGAAATTCGGTGGCTCGAGCGGAATTCTCTGCCAACTGTTGGTGGGATTTAGGGGTGTTGGCTGCTGACGGAGACGATTTCGCCGGTCATGTACGACGCGAGGTCGCTCGCGAGGAACACGATCACGTTGGCAACCTCCCACGGCTCGGCGGCGCGGCCGAATGCCTCGCGCGTCTCGAGCTCGGCGAGCAGCTCCTCGGTGGTGACCTTGGCCAGGAACGGGTGCATCGCGAGCGACGGCGCGACGGCGTTGACGCGCACACCGCTCCGGGCGGCTTCGATCGCCGCGCAACGCGTGAGCGCCATGACGCCCGCCTTCGCGGCGGCATAGTGCGACTGTCCCTCCTGCGCGCGCCAACCGACCACCGACGCGTTGTTCACGATCGCGCCACCTTGTTGCGCGCGCATGTGACGCAGCGCCGCACGCGTCATCCGCATCGTTCCCGTCAGCGTCACGTCGAGCACCGAGAACCACTGCTCGTCGGTCATCTCGGCCAGCAACGCGGTGCCGCCGAGACCGGCGTTGTTCACGAGCACGTCGAGCTGCCCGCCGCCGAATTCCGCGGCTTCGTCAACGAGCCGTTGCACGTCGTCTTCGACTGTGACGTTGCCGAGAATCGCGTGCGCGTTCGGACCGAGCCCGTCGACGGCCTCCTGCAGGCGCCGCTCGTGGATGTCGCTCACGACGACGCGCGCCCCTTCTTCCATCGCGCGCTTGGCGGTGGCGAAACCAATGCCCGTCCCCGCGGCCGCGGTGACGAGCACGGTCTTTCCGGCGAGGAGGTTGTGGCCCGTCGGGTACGACGGCGACACCGGGACGGCTGGGTTGGTCATCGAGGCTCCTTCGGCAGGCCGAGCGCCTGTTCGCCGATCACGTTGCGTTGGATCTGGTTCGAACCGCCGTAGATCGTGTCCGCGCGCGAGTACAGGAACAGTCGAGTGAGCCGGTCGTCGCCCGCCGCGCCCCCCGCGCCCAGCACGTCGACCGCGAGCTCGCCCAGGCCGCGATGGAACGACGCCCAGAGCAACTTGTGGATCGAGGTCGCGGGATCGACGGTTCCGCGCTCCAGCATCGGGAGCGTGCGCAACGCGTGGAACCGCATCACGCGCAACGTTATCCACGCGTCGGCCAGCCGCTGCCGGAAGACAGGGTCGGCCGCGAGTCCGTTGCCGCGCGCGAGGTCGGTGATCGTGACCAGCTCGCTCTCGAATGAGAGCTGTTGTCCGAGCGTCGACGCGCCCCGCTCGAACGCGAGCGTGCCCATCGCGACTCGCCACCCGCCGTTGACGTCGCCGACGACGTTTCCGGCCGCGGTGCGGGCATTGTCGAAGAACGTCTCGTTGAACTCACTGTGGCCCGTGATCTGTACGATCGGCCGGATCTCGATGCGGCCGGGCTGGTCCATCGGAACGAGCAGATACGACAAGCCCTTGTGCTTCGGCGCCTCGCGGTCGGTGCGGGCGATCACGAAGATCCACTGTGCCCAGTGCGCGAGCGACGTCCATACCTTCTGGCCGTTGATCACCCACTCGTCGCCGTCGAGCTCGGCGCGCGTCTGCACGTTCGCGAGGTCGGATCCGGCGTTCGGCTCGGAATAGCCCTGGCACCAGACCTCGGTGCCCCGCAGGATCCCGGGCAGGAACCGGCGCTTCTGGTCGTCGCTGCCGAAGTGCACGATCGTCGGTCCGAGCAGGCCTTCGCCGATGATGCCGACCCGGCCCGGGCCGCCGGCGCGCGCGTATTCCTCGTAGAAGATGACCTGCTCGAGCAGCGTCGCCCCCCGCCCCCCGAACTCGGCCGGCCAACCGAGGCCGATCCAGTTGTCGTTTCCGAGCTCCTGCTCCCACGCGAGACGTTCGTCGAACAGCTCGTGCTCGTCGCCGGGTCCGCCGCGCCCGCGCACGGCCGCGAACCGGCCGTTGAGACGATCGGTGAGCCAGGCCCGCGCGTCGGCGCGGAACCGTTCCTGTTCGTCGGTGAAGCGCAGGTCCATCGGGAGACGTGGCACGCTATCGCCCATGCAACCCGGGGGTCCTGCTGTGGTGACCGGTGCCAGCCGGGGTATCGGACGCGCGGTCGCGATCGAGTTGGCGGCGCGCGGCTTCGACACGTTCGCGACGATGCGCAACCCGGCCGACGGAGCCGGTCTCGAAGGCGTGAAGGTGGAACGTCTCGACGTCACCGACCCGTCGACGATCCGTCTCCCCGACGGTCTGCGAGTCCTCGTGAACAACGCGGGCGTCGAGAGCGACAACCTTCCGCTCGAGCACATGCCGTCCGAATCGTGGCAGCGACTGTTCGCGACGAATGTGTTCGGTCTCGTCGAGGTCACCAAGCGCGCGGTGCCCCTGATGCGAGCGGCGGGTGGGGGCGTGATCTGCAACGTGACGTCGTCGTCGACCCTCGCGCCCGTTCCGTACCTCGGCACGTACCGCGCGTCGAAGGCGGCCGTCACCGCGATCGGCGAATCGCTCGCGGCGGAGGTCGCGCAGTTCGGCATCCGGGTCGTCGAGATCATGCCCGGCCCGATCGAGACCGACATGCTGTCGGCATCCGATCGCCGTCCGCCCGCGGCCGCGCACGAGGAGTACCGCGACCAGGCCGAGCGCATGTGGGAGGGCCGTCAGGGCATCCGCGACCAGTACACGCCCGCAACCGAGGCCGCGCGCCGCATCGTCGACGCGATCTGTGACGATGACGGGCCGCTGCGCTACGGGTGTGACGACCTGAGCGAAGGCATGCTTGCCGGTTGGAACGTCACCGACAACGCGCGCTGGGTCGGCGGGATGCTCAAGTCGTTCGCGTGATCACCGGCATCGCGCACACCGCACTGCACGTCGCCGATGTCGAGGCCGCGGTCGCCTGGTATCGCGACGTGCTCGGCCTCGAGGTGCTCTCGCCGCCGTACCGGATGGAGGGCGACGCGATAACGCGCGACATGGGAGCGCTGCTGCCCGAACCGGTCGTCGTCCATGCCGCGATCCTCGGCCTGTCCGACGGTACCGATCGGGTCATAGAAGTCATCGAGTACCCGTCGGTCGACCCCGCGCCGGCGCCGCCCGCCGCGGTCACACGGCTCGGTTTCACGCACGTCGGTCTGATCTGCGATGACGTCGCGTCGACACGTGCGACGCTCGAGGCGAAGGGCGTCCGTTTCCTGGTCGACGGCGTCGCCGACGTCGCCGGCGTGCGCACCACGTGGTTCGCCGACCCGTGGGAGAACGTCTTCATCGTCGTCGAGAAGGTCCGCCGGCCCGAGCGCGCGTACTACCGCCAGTACTAGCTCAGGCGGGTGCCTCCGTCCCGGCGGGAATCTCGACGAGACCGCGCACGGGTCGGCCGAGCAACCAGAAGACCGCGGTCAGACCGCCGATGCCGGCGACGAGCAACGTGGGCCGCAGCCCGAGCGCAGTTCCCAGCACGCCGCCCGCGAGGGAGCCGAACGGCATCGTGCCCCACACCATGAAGCGCATCGACGCGTTCATGCGCCCCTGCAGGCGGTGCGGCGTGATCGCCTGGCGCAGGCTGACCTGGTCGATGTTGTAGAGCACGCCGCCGAAGCCGAACACCACCCAGGCCACGACGAAGTAGGCCGCCGCGTGCGTCTCGGGCGCGAGACCGAGGGTCAGCATGCCGAGCTGTGCGACCAGCATGCCGAGCACGATGGCGGGACCGAGGCGGATCGCCCGCGTGAGGCGCTGCGTGAACACGGCCGCGATCAGAGCGCCGAGGTTGCCGACCGTGAAGATGACCCCGACGACCCCGGCGCCGTAGCCCCGCTCGCGAACCGCGTACAGCAGGAAAACCGCCATGCTCATCGACGAGAAGAAGTTCGACGTTGCCGTGCTGCCTGCGATGAGGCGCAACGTGCGATGGCCGAGCACATAGTGCAGTCCCTCGCGGATCTCGCGGCCGAGTCCGCGCAACCCGCGGTTGGCCTCGTCGACGGGCTCGACCGGCGGTTCCTTGGCGCGAATGGTCCGGATGAACAGCGCGGAGACGACGAAGCTGATCGCGTCGATCGTGATCGCGGTCGCGGCGCCGATGACCTCGATCAGGACGCCGGCGACGCCCGGTCCGGCGGTCTGCGCGGCCGAACGGCTGATCTCGAGCTTCGCGTTGCCGTCGGCGAGATCCTCGCGCTCGACGAGCGCGGGCAGGATCGACTGGTACGCGACGTCGAAGAAGACCGTGAGACTGCCCGTGACGAACACGACGACTACGAGCTGCGCGTAGGTCAGGCTGGCGAACCCGTACGCGATCGGCACGGAGGCCAACGCGAGCGCGCGTCCGATGTCGGCGGTCATGAGTACCGGGCGCCGCGGCAGCCGGTCGACGATCGCGCCCGCGGGCAGGCCGAAGAGCACGAACGGCGAGAATTCGACGGCGGTCAGCGCGCCGACCTGAAAGGTCGTCGCGTGCAGCACCGAGATCGCGACGAGCGGCAGCGCCAGCAGGCTGACCTGGCTCCCGATCTGCGAGACGGTCTCGGCGCACCACAGCTGGCGGAAGTCTCGGCGCCGAAAGATCGACGGGCGGCGCGCTTCGGTCAGAGCGGGTACTCCAGTTCGAGTTCGTGGCGGATCGGGATCCCGTGCGCACCGAAGCCGGGGAGCTCCGGCTTGAGCGCGCGGGCGTCGCTCACGCCGTCACGGTGCCACGCGACCCAGTCCCAGCCCGCGCGCTGGTAGAGCCGCAGAGCGTCGGTGTTGTCGTTCGTCGTGATGAGCCACAGTCTTGTCCATCCGGCGTCGCGTGCGTGTTCCACGACCGCGTCGAGGAGCGCGGTACCGGCGCCCGCGCCGCGGTACGTCGTCGCGATCGCGACGAGCTCGGCATCGCCTTCGACCTCGAACCACAGCGCGCACCCGACCGAACGGCCGTCGCTCTCGACGATGTAACCGTCGAGGAGCGACGCGTCGTCGTGCACGCGACCGCGGGAAACGACACGCGTCGAGACGAACTCGGCGCGGATGACATCGGCGATCCAGGGGCGGTCGTCCTCGTGTACGCGACGGACGTTCACGCAGCTAGCTCACTCCACCGCGCCCGCTTCTTGCAATGCTTCGATTTCGCTGTCGCCCAGCCCGAGCACGCTGCGCAACGCCCACTCGTTGTGTTCACCGAGCGTGGGACCGGCCGCGTCGTAGCCGCCGGGACAGGCCGCGAGGCGGAAGCCGTTGCGTTCGTACAGGCCCGGACCTTGGAACGCGTGCATGTGCGACTCGAAATGACCACGGTGCGCGAGTTGGGGATCGTCGTTGAGGTCGGCGAAGTCGTACACGGGTACCGCTTCGATGCCCGCGGCCTGGAGCTCGTCGGCGACGGCTGCACGCGTGCGGCCTCGCGTCCACGACTCCACGTCGGCGCCGGCGATCGCGCGCAGGCGCTCCAGCTCTTGGTCGGTCCAGCACGCGATGGTCACCCACCGGTCGCTCACCCCGTCCTCGTCCGCGCACGCGAACGCGCCGTGCAACTTCGCCGACCGGTTGTCGTTGCCCTCGCGCAGCCGCAGTTGCCCGTCGACCTCGTAGTCCAGCAACCACGGTGCCAGCGTCCAGATCGCGGATTCCACCTGCGACAAGTCGAGGTAGACCCCGTGTCCCGTGCGCCGCCTGTAGTGCAGGCCGGCCGCGAGTGCGGCCGCGACGTAACGGGGCGCGAGCGAGTCGGTGATCGTGCCGTACGGACCGACGGGTTCGCGGTCGGGCCATCCGGTCAGCGCGTTGTAGCCCGCGAGCGCGGATCCCTGCCCGCCGAATCCGGGATAGTCCTTGTGCGGACCGGTCTGACCGTTCAGGCACGCGCTCATCATCACGAGATCGGGCTTGATCGCCGCGAGCGAGTCGTAGTCGAGACCGAAGCTCTTCATCGCGCGCGGCGCGAAGTTCTCCGCGACCGCATCGGCCCATTCGACGATCAGCCGGTGGACGAGCTCGACGGCGGCGGGATGTTTGAGATTGAGCGTGAGGCTGCGCTTGCCGACGTTGAGACCGTCGTACATCGCCGATCCCTCGAGACCGTGCGGGTTGCTCGGCACCGCCAGCGCCATCGCCCGCAGGAAGTCGGGCCGGGTGCGGGACTCGACGCGCAGCACGATCGCGCCGTTCTCGGAGAAGTACCGCGTCGCGATGGGGCCTGCTGCACCCGCACCGAACTCGAGGATGTGCACGCCGTCCCACGCCTTGGCGCTTGGTGCCACCGGCGTCGCCCGCGGGTACGCCGTGACCGGGCCCGGGCCGGGTACCGCGGGCTCGACCCGGGCGGCTTCGCCGTCGGCCGACCGAACCGAGACGAACGTGCGCGGGAAGCGCTCCACGCCGTCGAAGGGGCCGAAGAACCCGCGCGACTCGAGTTGCGCCGACGCGTAGATCTCGCGCGGCGAGTTCGCCGGTGCCAGCATCAGGTTCGTCTCGCACGCGACGTCGTACAGCTCCTGCATCGTGTGGCGGGAGAAGTATTCGGCGACCGCGGCCGCGATCGCCCCGAGCTCGTCGTCGCTGGCCGTGTTCTGGTTGAACCTCGTCCAGTCCTGGCTCGTGAGCGCGTCGGCGTCGATGCCGTCGGCGGCGACGAGCTTCGTCAGCGTCTCCAGGCTCGCGACGCGCGCCTTGCCGCCCCGAAGCCCGAACGAGACGAATCCGTCGCGCGCGGGCCAGATCTCACGGGTACGACCGATGTTCGCGCCGCGGCGCACGCCGCGGTTCTTCGTCTTGCGGTAGTCGGCGACCGCCACCATGTTGGCGGTGAGCACGACCTCCTGCATCGACACGTCGACGCGCTGCGCGTGCCCGCTCCAGACCGCGCTCATCGCCGCGAACGCGGCTTCGCCCGCGGTGTGCGCGTACGCGGCGGGTTCGGTGCAACGCACCGGGGCCCGGTCGGGATCGCCGGTGCAGAACATGTTGCCGCTCGCAGCCATGACCCCGAGATCGGAGGCGCGCCATCCACCGTGCGGTCCGTCGAGACCGAACGGTGTGATGCTGACCCACGCCGCGCCGGGCGCCCGGGCCGGGTCGAGCTGATGCGTGCCGGCGATGCCCGGTGAGTCGAAGACGACGTCGGCGGCGGCGAGCAGATCGTTCAGCGCGTCGTCGTCTGCGTCGAGACGCTCGACGCGCTTGCCCGCGTTCCACGCGCGGGCGACGTTGCCCTGCAACCGGTCCCCCGCGGGCGGCACGACCCGCACGACCGTCGCGCCCAGATCGCCGAGCACACGGGCGGCCCGCGCCGCGGGTTCGGCTCCGAGATCGACGACGCGCAGACCCTCGAGCAGCGTCTGGGCCACCGACACCTCCTGCGAATAAACTGACACGGACGTCAGCAAAGGACGGTATCGCAATGACGAAGTACGAGGTCGTGGACGCCGACTGCCACATTCTCGAACCGCCCGACATTTGGAACACCTGGCTGCCTTCGAAGTACGAGGACAAAGCGCCGAAGCTCGTGAAGGATCACGAAGGCGGCGACGCGTGGCTCACTGCAGTCGGCGGCGATCCCGACCCGATCGGTCTGGTCGCGACACCGGGTATGCCGTTCGACAAGTTCCGCTGGTACGGCGTCACCTACGACGAAGCACGAACCGGTTGCTACAACGGCCAGGCCCGTCTCGGCGACATGGACATCGACGGTGTCGACGCCGAGATCCTGTTCCCGCCGCAGCGGACGATGAGCCACTTCCTCGGCGATGACGATGACGACTTCGTGCTCGCCGGGGTCGAGGCGTACAACAACTTCCTCTTCGAAGAGTTCTGCGCGCCGGATCCCAACCGCCTCATCGGGCTCGCGCAGATCCCGTCGCTCGGCATCGACAACGCGATCGACTCGCTGCGCAAGGCGAAGGCCCGCGGTGCGAAGGGCGTCCTGATCTCGAACTGGCCGTCCGGCAACGGAAGCCTGTCGCGCGACGACGACCCGTTCTGGGCCACCGCGGTCGACGAGGGCATGCCGGTGTCGGTGCACATCAACATCATCAGTCGCGAGGCGCGTTCGAAGTCGCGTAAGGCGGCGGCCGCCGAGGGAAACCGGCTCTACCGGATGAACACCGAAGCCACGCGGGCCAAGGCGATCGGCGGCATGAGCCACGTCTTCGCGATGGCGACCGGCGCGATCACCGACATGATCTTCACCGGGGTGTACGAGCGCTTCCCCGAGCTGCAGGTCGCGTGGATCGAGACCGGCGTCGGCTGGATCCCGCACTTCCTCGAATGCCTCGACGACCGTTGGTGGCGAAACCGCGTGTGGGGCGACCTGCCGCTCAAGCAGCCGCCGTCGTTCTACTGGTACCGCAACAACGCCGCGAGCTTCATCGTCGATCGTACGGGCGTCGAGCTGCGCAATCGCGTCGGCGTCGAGAACATGATGTGGTCGAGTGACTACCCGCACCACGGCAATGACTGGCCGTACTCGCGCAAGACGATCGAAGGGATGATGGGCGGGATCAACGAGACCGAGCGGACGCTGATCACCGGCGCCAACGCGGTAAGGATCTGGCACCTCGGCGAGTAACGCGCGCGGCGCGTGCTTTCAGCCGGCCGGCGGCACCTCGTCGGGTGCGAGGCGGAGGCCGCCGACGCCTGTGCGCGTCTCCTGCGCGGTGCGGACCGCGTCGAGGGTGAGGCGCTGGATCGTGCGCTGGTGGACGTAGTTCAGGACCCGGTCGACCGCGGGGATCATGCGCTGGGAGTTCGCGGTCAGCTGACGCTGGATCGCGACCATCTCCTCCTCGTCCCACGCGCGGTCCTTGCCCGACAGCATGTCGTGCACGTCCTTCTGCAGCGCGCGGAAGTGGCGCACGTAGATCGCGCCGAGCTCGACGAGGATGTCCTCGGTCATGCCGATCTCGCGGAGCTCGACGACCGCGCGGAGCACGCCGAGGTCGCTGTCGTCGTAGACCTCGTGGCCGAGACTCTCGGGGTCGGCGAGCAGACCGACCTCGCGGAGTCGCACCACCAGCTGCTCGTCGAGACCGGACTTGGCGACGAGCTCCTCGAACCCGTAGCTGCCGTGCGAGGTGAAGATGCCCTCGATGCCGGGACGGTCGACGTCGAGGATTGCCCGAATCGCGGCCAGCGAGAAGCGCCGGCCCTGGAGCTCGCGGATCCGGCTCAGGCGGTCGAGATGCTCCTGGCCGTACAGCTTGTGCCGGCCGGCGCGCTCGGGGGGATCCAAAAGGCCCTCCCGGGCGTAGTAGCGGATCGTGTCCACCGTGACGCCGGCTTCGTGGGCCAGTTCGTCGATGCGCCACCGGGGCTCGGGCACGATCGCGACTCTCCAGGTTGACAGCTACAACACTGAGAGCATATACTCACAGTGTTCTTCCACCGGGAGTACGTGCTTCATGAGCGGATGCTCAGGTGCAACCACTCATCGGCGGGCAACGTAGCAGCCCGAAGGATCCGAAAGGAGCGCACACATGCAGGCCACCGGAACCCGAACCGAGGCGAAGAAGCAGGCGCTTTCCTGGTTGGTGTCGCAGCTCCGCTGGGAGGAGACCCTCGAGGATCTCCGCGACCACCGGTACGAGCAGCTCGTCGACGCCGCCTGACCAACGACCAGACCCCCCGTCGACTGCGGACCCCCGCTGCGGTCGACCAGCCCATCGGCCCCGACCCCCAAGCGGTCGGGGCCGTGGCGCGTCCTGGTGCCCCTCGAGGCCTATATCCGCGGGCGGTTTTCGCCGAAACACCTGCGTGCAGGGGAACGCTCCGAAGCTCGCGGCAGGGGTACGCCGGGCCGCGCTCGCGTTCAGCGTGCTGCCGACCCCGCACGCCGATTCCATCGCCCATCTCCTCAGCATGCGCGACCGGGTGCGACTGCGGGAGGGCCTGACGCAGGTGCGCGATGCCGCCGACGACGAGCGGATCGCGGCGCTGTCCGCGCTGGTGCGTTCGGTCCGGGCCGGCGTCGACTGGCCGGTGCTCGCCGCGCACAACCCGCTCGACTGCCCCTTCCACGTGGTCGACGGGCATCCCGTCGAGCGCGTCGCCGGCGTCTTCGGCCAGCTCGCCGAGCGTCAACCGATCACGACCGCGGTTGCGCTCTGCCACATGCCGGGCGACATCCGCGACGAGGTGTGGGCCCTGCTCGAGAGCCGCTCGCGCGCGCAGGTGATGCTGCAACTTCCCGAGGTGCCGCTCGTCGGGACCGTCCGCACGCGGATCCTCGCCCGCGAGGTCGCGGCGCGACTCACGCGCGCCGCGAAGATCGCGGCAACGCGTCCGCTCGGCTAGCGATCTCGAACCTCAGTCGCGCGCCCAGCGAGGGAGCGCCACGTCGTCGATGCGGTGGAACACGACGTGCACGGACTCGCCGATCGCGATCGTCGCGGGATCGATCTCGCCGATCGGTCCGTCGGGACCGGTCACGAGGTTTCCCACGAACCGGACCGACGGGTTCTCTTCGAGCTCGACGATGATCGCGTTGTACGGAGCTTCCTTCGCGAACGCGGGGAGCAGCGGCGGATGGGCGACGATGAACGACCAGACCCGCCCGCGTCCCGACGTCTTCTCCCAGCGCACCGAGGTCGAACGACAGACCGGGCACATCGGTCGCGGGGGCATGCGCCACGCGCCGCACGCGTCACACGCCTGCACGAGCAGTTCGCCGCGCGCGCATCCGGCCCAGAACTCCTTGGCGGTCGGCTCCTCGACGTCCGGCAGCACCCACGCGGTTTCCACGCTCACACGTCCTTCGTGAAGATGACGGCCGAAGTGGGGACGCCTTCGCCGCTCGTCACCAACGACACGTCGGCGCCCTCGACCTGCGCGGTCGACGAGCCCCGGATCTGGCGCACGCCCTCGAGGATCAGGTTGAAGCCGTGCACGTACGCCTCCGACATGCCGCCGCCGGCGGTATTGACCGGCAGCCGGCCGTCCGGCCACTCGATGCCGCCGTCGTCGGTGAAGGGGCCTCCCTCGCCCCGAGCGCAGAACCCGTAGCCCTCGAGCGACAGGATGATGAGCGGACTGAACGCGTCGTACAGCTGCGCCACCTTCACGTCGGCCGGTCTCACGTCGGCGATAGCCCACATCCGCTTCGCCGCCGTCCACGCGGGGCCGCGCAACGGGTCGTCGGTGAAGTAGTTCGTCATCGTCTGGTGCTGCGGCGGCAGACCCTGCGCGAACGAGTGGATGTATGCCGGCGGTCGCTTCAGGTCACGCGCGCGTTCCGCCGAGACGATCACGACCGCGAGCCCGCCGTCGGTCTCGAGGCAGTTGTCGAACAGGCAGAGCGGCTCCGAGATCCAGCGTGCGTTCAGGTAGTCGTCGCGCGTCATGGGCTTGTGACCCATCGTCGACGCCGGGTTCCGGGCCGCGTGCTTGCGAAACGCGATCGCGATGTTGGCGAGGTGGTCGCGGGTCGCGCCGTACTCGTGCATGTAACGGCGGGTCAGCAAGGCGATCTCGTCGACGGGACGGAGCACGCCGAACGGGCGCGACCACATGCCGCCGTCGCTGATGCGCGCGGCCGCCTGCGCCCACGGCCGGCTGGCGGCGGAGGAGCGTTTGCGCGCCCGCCACGCGACCGCGACCGCGCACTGTCCGGTCGCGACCGCCATCGCCGCTTGTCCGACAACACCGCAGCCCGCGCCGCCGCCGAAGCCGACCTGCGAGAACCAGGTGATGTCCCCGAGACCGACGTTCCGGGCGACGTCGACCTCCCGGTACGGCTCGAGCGTGTACGACGCGAGGCCGTCGACCTCCGACGGCGCGATGCCCGCGTCGTCGAGTGCCATGGAGATCGCCTGGCACGCGAGCGAGAGTTCGCTGTCGGGCAGACCTTTGCCGAAGTCGGTTTGGCCGATGCCGACGACGGCCGTCTTGTCCTTGATCAGGTCGGGCGTACGCGCCACCCGATCACCAGCCCTTCCACTCGGGCGGCCGGCGCTCGCGGAACGAGGCCACGCCTTCTTGGGAGTCGACGGTCGAGGAGTTGAGCTCGACCATCATCGCCTCCTCTTCGAGCAGGTCGCGGCGTGAGAGCTCGGACGAGTCGTGCAGCAGCTTCTTCGCCCAACCGATCGCCTTCGTCGGCCCGGCCGCGAGTCGCTCGGCCCACTCCTTCGCCGTTGCCTGCAGCTCCGCCGCGGGCACGACCTTGTTGACGATGCCGAGCGTCGCCGCGTCCTCGGCCGAGAGGTCGTCGCCGAAGAACACGAGCTCCTTCGCCTTGTGCATCCCGACGATGCGCGGCAACAAGTAGGCGGCGCCGCCGTCGGGCACGAGCCCGCGGCGCACGAACACCTGGATCAAGCGGGCGTTGTCCGCCGCGATCACGAGGTCGGCGGCGAGCGTGAGCACCGCGCCGCCGCCCGCCGCCGTTCCGTTCAACGCGACGATGACCGGCTTCTCGCAGTCCTGGATCGCTTGCATCAGCTGCTGGAATCCGGCGCGCATCATGTTGATCGCGCCGCCCACCACCCGTTCGGGTGCCTCGGGCGGACGCGTGCCCCGCTGCGGCTGCGGAACCGACAGGTCGGCGCCGGTACAGAAGTGCCGCTCGCCGGCCGCGGTGAGCACGACGGCGCGCACCTCGAGGTCCCAGTGCGCGTTGCGGAACGCGTCGATCAATGCGTCGCGCACGTAGAACGGGATGGCGTTGCCCTTGTCGGCCCGGTTGATCGTCAACCACAGCACGCCGTTCTCGAGCCGCGTCAGCAACTCCTCGGATACGTCCACGTCTTCACTCACTGCTTCACCACCAGTGCGTCGAGCGCCACCGCGCCGCGCGGGCGGATGACGAGGGGATTGATGTCGAGCTCACGGACGTCGCCTCTGAGATCGAGGGCGAGCTGCTGGACCTTCATCACCGTATCGACCAGTGCGTCCACGTCGACGGGGGCCTGACCGCGAACACCTCCGAACAGCGCCGCGCCCTTGAGTTCGCCGATCGCGCGGCGCGCCTCGTCGGCCGAGAACGGCGGCACCCGAAAGGTCACGTCACCGAACACTTCGACGAACACGCCGCCGAGGCCGATCGTGACGACCGGACCGAAGAGCTGGTCGGTGGAGACGCCGACGAGCGTGTCGACGCCACCCTTCACCATCTCGCACACCATCACGCCGTCGATGCGGGCGTGCCGGTCGGCCTTGCGGGCCCGGCGGAGCAGCTGGTCGTACGTCGTGCGCACCTCCGCCGCGCTCGACACGCCGACCTCGACCACGCCGACGTCGCTCTTGTGCAGCAGATCGGGTGACGACACCTTCATGACGACGGGGAAGCCGAGCTTCTTGGCCGCGCGTACCGCTTCTGCGGCCGAGGCGCACAGCTCGTCGCGTGAGGTCTTGATGCCGTACGCGCGGATCAGCTGTTTGGCATTCCATTCCGAAAGCGCGTCGCCGGGCTTCAGGTCGGCGAGGAGCGCGCGCGCCTTGCGGGCCGCGGGGAGCGGCTCGCGGGGCGCGTCGGCGAACGGTGATCGGTAGCGCGCCGAGAACGACCAGTAGTCGACGTAGCTCTTCACGGCGGTGACGCAGTTGTGGAACGTGCGGAAAACCGACAGGCCGCCGTCGAGCAAACGCTTGTAGTACGTGTCGTCCGTTCCCGCGGGTGCGCCCCAAACAACGAAAACCGGCTTCGTCGTCGTGCGCGCGGCTTCGATGATGTCACGCGTGAACGGCTCGCTGAAGGTGACGACCGCGCCCGTGATCGGGATGACCAGCACGTCGACGTTCTTGTCGGCGAGGATCACGTCGAGAATCCGACGCCCGCGCGCGTCGGCGACCGGCGGACCGCCGCAGTCGACCGGGTTCGACACGCGCAGGTACGACGGGATGAGGCCGTCGTGCAGCTGTTGCTGCGAGTCCTTCGTGAGGTCGGGGAGGCGCAATCCCGCGTCCGCAAGGACGTCCGCCATGTGCGCGCCGGTTCCGCCCGAGATCGCGTAGACGCACACGCCCGGCGCGCGTTGCGCCCGAGCCCACGCCGGCAACCGCTCCGGCCGCGTGCGCGCAAACGACATCGAGACCTCGAGTAGCTCGTCGAGGCCGTCGACGCGCGTCACACCGAACTGCCGGAAGACGGCGGACGTCACCGCGTCGGAGCCGGTCAGGTGGCCGGTGTGCGACTGCGCCATCGACCGGCCGGCCGCGGTCTTGCCGACCTTGACCATCACGATCGGCTTACGCAGCGCGGCTGCATGGTCGGCGGCGAGCATGAGCGTGCGACCGTCTTTGAAGCCCTCGATGTAGCACGCGATCACGCCGACTTCGGGCTGGTCGGCGAAGTGGCGGGCGAAGTCGGCGAACTCGAGGTCGACCTCGTTGCCGGTCGGCGCCCAGTGCGAGAGCCGGATGCCGATCTCCTGGCCCTGGAACACGGGCCGGCCCTGATGTCCCGACTGCGTGATGAGCGCGATCGAAGGGCCTTCGAGATCTTCGCGGAAGTCCTCGAACGCGTTCAGATTCGTGTTCGGTCCGAGCAGACGGACGTCGCCGCTCTCGACGAGTTCCTCGAGTTTCCGTTCGCGGCGCGCGCCCTCCCGCCCGGTCTCCGAGAAACCCGCGGCGAAGATCACGGCGAACTTCGCCTTGCGCCGCAACACCTCCTCGAACGTCTCCTCGGCGCGTCCGGTGAGGATGATCGCGAGATCGATCTCTCCGGGTACGTCGAAGATCGAGCGGTAGCACGGCATGCCGAGGACCGACTCGCGCTCCGGGTGTACCGGGTAGAACGTCGCCGAGTTCTTCTCCGCCCACTGCGCGAACTTGCGCGTCATCGCGGTGTTCGGCTTCGCGGACTGATCCGACGCGCCGATCACGGCGATGGTCTTCGGATGCAGGAACGCGTCGATGTCGACGTCGCGCAGACGCAGCGCGCGCCCGGACACGTCGACGTCGGAGGCCAACGGCGGCGCGGGCGACGACGACTTCGGGCTGGGCATGCAACAACTCCACGACGCGAGGCGAGCGGCTGTAAGTATGACGGCCGTGTCAGTCTTCGGGCCACTTGGTAGGTTCGGCGGACCATGCGGACCGTTGCCATCGTCGGGACTTCGCTGGCAGGTCTGCGCGCGGCGGAGACGTTCCGCCGTGAAGGATTCGACGGGCGCATCGTCGCGATCGGCGCCGAGCCGCACCTCCCGTACGACCGGCCGCCGCTTTCGAAAGAGCTGCTGCGCGGCGACTGGGAACCCGACGAGATCGTGCTGCGTAAACAAGGCGTCGACGAGCTCGAGCTCGACTGGCGGCTCGACGCGCGTGCTGTCGCGCTCGACACTGCCGCGCGCGAAGTCGAGCTGCACGACGGTGAGCGGGTCGCATTCGACGGCCTCGTGATCGCGACCGGTGCAACGCCGCGCGTCCTTCCGAACCAGCCGCCGCGGGCCGGTCTGTTCACGTTGCGCACCCTCGACGATGCGCTCGCGCTGCGCGAGCTGCTCGAAGGCCGGCCCAAGGTCGCGGTGATCGGCGCCGGTTTCATCGGTGCGGAGATCGCGGCGACGTGTCGCGCGCGCGGGCTCGACGTGACAGTGCTCGAGATGCTGCCGCAGCCGATGGTGCGGGGGCTCGGTCCCGAACTCGGCGCCGTGATCGCCGGCGTGCACCGCGACCACGGTGTCGACCTTCGTCTCGGTGTGACGGTCGAGTCGATCCTCGACGACGGCGCGGGCCAGGTGCGCGGCGTTCGGCTCGGTGACGGTGCCGTCGTCGATGCCGACGTCGTGGTGGTCGGCGTCGGCGTGGTCCCGGAGACCGGCTGGCTCGAGGGTTCGGGCCTCACGCTCGAGAACGGCGTCGTGTGCGACGAGACGTGCGCCGCAGCCGACAACATTGTCGCCGCGGGGGACGTGGCGCGCTGGCCCAACCTGCTCTTCGACGGCGCGCCGATGCGACTCGAGCACTGGACGAACGCGACCGAGCAAGGGGTGCACGCGGCGCGGCGCCTGCTCGGACACACCGAGCCGTTCGCGCCGGTGCCGTTCGTGTGGTCCGATCAGTACGACCGGAAGATCCAGACGGTCGGCGTCGTGTCGGCCGATCCCGATGTCGACGTGCACATCGCGCACGGCACGCTCGCCGACCGGCAGTTCGTCGCGCTGTTCGGTCGGAACGGCCGCCTGACGGGCGCACTCGGCTTCAATCGTCCGCGTTTTGTGATGCAGTACCGGCGGATCATCGCCGAGCGCGGCTCCTGGGTCGAAGCGCTGCAGCACGCGAGCCAATGAACCAGCCCGCGCCGATCGAGCCCGTCGTCGTCTCCCGGCTCGTCACACCCCGGTTCCTCGTCATCGTCGCCTCCGGCCTCTGCTATTTCCTCGCGCTGGCGATGCTCACGCCGGTGCTGCCGCACTACGTCGAGGACTCGCTCGGTTGGGGCAGCATCGCGGTGGGCGTCGCCGTCGGCGCGTTCGCGGTCGGCGCGATCGCGCTGCGTACGTACGCGGGTCGGATCGGCGACCGCGTCGGCCGGCGCGTGCTGATCATCGGTGGCGCGCTCGTCGTCGCGACGTCGACGCTCCTGTACGGCCTCGTTCATTCGCTCTGGTGGCTGGTGCTGATGCGGACGATCACCGGTTTCGGCGAAGCCGGGTTCTTCGTGGGCGCGGCGACGATGATCACCGACCTGTCACCCGAAGCACGCCGGGGTGAGGCGGTGTCGTACTGGTCGATCGCGGTGTACGGCGGCCTCGCGTTCGGTCCGGCGTTGGGCGAGCTGCTTCGCGGCTCGTCGCGATACACGTTGACCTTCGTCGCGTCCGCGTCGCTCGCGTTCGTCGCCGCGGTCATCGGCCTGTTCACCGTCGAAGTCCCGCGCGAGGCGTCGGCGAAGCCGTACCCGTACCTCTTCCATCGCGGAGCGCTCAAACCCGGCACGGTCCTGTTCCTCGGTTTGATCGCGCTCGCGGGCTTCAGTGCGTTCATGCCGCTGTACGCGAGTGATCAGCTCAAGATCGACTCGGGTCCGGTCTTCCTGCTCTACGGCATCCTGATCCTCGTCGTGCGCATCGTCGGCGCGCGGGTCCCCGACCGGCTCGGCGGCCGTGACGCCGGTTCGATCGCGCTCGTTCTGACCGCGGCCGGCGTCGGGACGATGGCCCTGTGGCCGACGGTCGCGGGCCTGATCGTCGGCACGATCGTGTTCGCGGCCGGGATGTCGCTGATGTATCCCGCGCTGCTGCTGTTGTCGCTCGTCGGGACCGACGACGACGAGCGTGCCGCCGTCGTCGGCACGTTCTCGTCCTTCTTCGACGCGTCCCAGGGGCTCGGCGCGTTCATCTGCGGTGTCGTCGTCGCGCTGTCAGGCAACCGCGGCGCGTTCGCCGCGGGTGCGGTGTGCGCGATCCTCGGCCTCGTCGTCTTGCGCGCCCGCGCCTCGTAGCATCCGGCCGCGATGCCGAGCCTCTTGGTCACGAACGACTTTCCGCCCAAGATCGGCGGCATCCAGTCGTATCTCTACGAGCTGTGGCGGCGGCTCCCGCCCGACGAGACGACGGTCTTCACGACCCCGCACGCGGGCGCGGCGGAGTGGGACGCGCAGCAGGCGTTCCGGGTCGTGCGGGCGCGCCAGAAGGTCTTGTTGCCCACCCGCTCGCTGACGCGTGACGTCGACGCGCTTGCGCGCGAGGTCGGCGCCGACATGATCTTCCTCGATCCGATGCTCCCGCTCGGTCTTCTCGGGCCCCGGCTGCGGAGTGCGCCGTACGTCGTCGTCGCGCACGGCGCCGAGATCACGCTGCCGGCAAGTCTGCCGCTCACGCGCGGGCGCGGACGCCGGGTGATCCGGGCCGCGGCGGGAGTCGTCGCGGCCGGCGGCTATCCG
>Ga0335085_10000802_pt1 | contig 78830 bp, 62 predicted proteins | sample Lox_Sample_45_FD_206712 | JGI IMG/M metagenome (GOLD analysis project Ga0335085, IMG submission 206712) | Soil microbial communities from Loxahatchee National Wildlife Refuge, Florida, United States - Lox_Sample_4.5 | ecosystem: Environmental > Terrestrial > Soil > Wetlands | place: USA... | reverse complement strand
TCTGCACTGCGTGACCTGCCCTGCAGGGTGATCGAGCCGAGTTGCGTGCGGGAAAGTAGGCGGGCGGCCCGCAAAGGACAAGGCCGCCCGCGCCGCTTTTCTCGTCAGGCGACCGCGGCCTCCCACGGGCCGTGGGCCCCGCCGAGCGCCTCGCTCAGATCCACCTTCGCCGCGACGAGAATCGTGTCTTCGTCGTCGTGCGCGGTCGGCATCGTCCTGAGTTCGGCCTCCGGATAGAGTCGCCGCGCCACCAGCTCCGCGTGCCCGCCGCTCACGGCCCACGTGGGCCCGACCAGCAACACGAACTGCGCATCGGGGATCGCGCGATCTCTGCCGGTAATCGACCAGCCCGTGGTCCTGTTCCACCGACGCTCTTCGATTGTCATGGCTCCTCCTGGAACCGGCCCCGTGGGCCTCGGTACGTACCAAGGCAAGGGCCGTTCCACGGGCGCCGGAGCGTCAAGCGCTTGTACGAGGCCCGTTTGACTCAAACGGGGGAGCGGAAAAAGCGTCGACGATTTTGACGGGCGGCTGGAAATCTGACAGTCAGGAGCAGCCGACGCAGTCGTTGCCGTGCTCGAGCTGAATGGTGACGTGGCGGATCCCGAATCCCTGAACGGCCCGGGTGATTTCTTCGAGCGCGCCGGGCGCGCGCGCCGGGTCGGCGACGACGGCGTGACCGCTCATCGCCACGAACCCGCTGCTCACCGTCCACACGTGGAGATCGTGCACGCGCTCGACGCCGGCCACCGCGGCGACCGCGGTCTCGACGGCTTTGACGTCGACGTGGCGCGGCGCGGCCTCGAGCAGCACGTCCACCGCCTGGGCGAGCAGCCGGAGCGCGCTCACCAGCAGCAGCACCGACAGCACCAGCGACAACACCGGGTCGGCGGGCAGCCAGCCCGTGGCGAGAATGATGCCGGCGGCCAGCATCGCGGCGGCGGAGCCGAGCACGTCGGACACGATGTGCAGATAGGCGCCGCGCAGGTTGAGCGTCGCGCCGCGTGAGCGGTGCAGCACCGCGATGGACGCGAGGTTCGCCGCCAGGCCCGCCGCGGCCACACCGAGCATGACGCCGGCCGCGACGGGCTCGGGGTGCACGAGGCGGCGGATGGCTTCCCACACGATGCCCGCGGTGACGGCGAACAGCAGCGCGCCGTTGACCAGCGCCGCGAGGATCTCGGCGCGGGCCCAGCCGTAGGTGCGCACGGCGGAGGCGGGGCGCCGCGCGATCCACGCGGCGAACAGCGCCAGGCCGAGGGCGCCGGCGTCCATGAGCATGTGCGCGGCGTCGGCGAGCAGCGCGAGCGAACCGGACACGAACCCGCCGCCAGCCTCGACGACCGCGAACAGCAGCGTGATGCCGAGGGCCCAGGCGAGGGCGCGGGCGCCCGCGTCGGCGGGCAGGTGCGCGTGCGGCCCGCGCGCATGGCCGGCGTGGTCGTGGGTGTGGGCGGTGGTGGTCGTCATGCGGTTCGCCGTCTCAGCGATGATACGCGGGCCGGGGCCGAAACGCCACGCGAGGCGGCGGGCGCGACCGCCTGATAGCTTTGCCTGCTGATGAGCGACCCCGCCTCCGGCTCCCTGACGCTCAAGCTGGCCGTCGTCGGCCTGCTGGTCGTGGCCAACGCGTTCTTCGTGTCCGCCGAGTTCGCGCTCGTCGCCTCGCGGCGCACCCGGCTGGAGGCGATGATCCGGCGGGGCGAGGGACGGGCCAGGCTCGCGCGCCGCGCCGTGCTGAGCCTCAACCGGATGATCTCCGGCACCCAGCTCGGCGTCACGCTGGCCAGCCTGGGCCTGGGCTGGGTGGGCGAGCCGGCGGTGGCCCGCGCGGTTGCGGCGCTGTTCGCCGCGCTGCCGGCGGGCCTCGCGGCGGTCCTCACTCACGGCGTCGCCGTGGCGGTGGCGTTCCTGGCCATCACGTTCCTGCACATCGTGCTGGGCGAGCTGGTGCCCAAGGCGATGAGCCTGCTGTTCCCGGAGCGCGTGGCGAGCTGGGTGGCGGGTCCGCTGATCGCGTTCACCGTCGCCACCAATCCCTTCATCTGGGCGCTGAACTTCGGCGCCAACCTGGTGCTGCGGCTGTTCGGCCTGCGGGCGCCCACGCACATCGAGCGGCTCCACTCGAGCGAGGAGCTGCGGATGCTGGTCGAGCAGAGCCACCAGGCCGGCGCGCTGGAAAAGGAAGACGCGCGGCTGCTGGCCGGCGTGTTCGAGTTCTCGGAGAAGACGGCGCGCGAGGTGATGACGCCCCGCACCCAGATCACCGCGCTGGAGGTGGACGACTCGATCGCCGCGGCCGCCGACCGGATCGCGGCGGCGGGCCGCTCGCGCTATCCGGTGTACCGCGCCTCGCTCGACGACATCGTCGGCATCGTGCACGCCAAGGACGTGCTGGCCGCCATGGTGGCCGACGCGCGCGACGCGCCCGCGACCGTCGAGGCGCTGCTGCGGCCGGCGTACTTCGTCCCCGCCTCGCGCGAGATCGAAGACGTGCTGGCCGACATGAAGCTCCGCAAGGCGCACATGGTGCTGGTGCTCGACGAGTTCGGCGGCACGGCCGGGCTGGTCACCATGGAGGACCTGCTCGAGGAGATCGTCGGCCAGATCGAGGACGAGTACGACCGCGCGGCGCCGGCGCCGGCCGCCGCCGCGGACGCGACGGTGTTTCCCGGCGGCGCCGGGCTGGACGACGTGAACGCGCGGTTAGGCCTGGCGCTCGCGAGCGCCGACTACACCACGATCGGCGGGTACCTGTTCGGCGCGCTGGGGCGGCTGCCGAAGGTGGGCGATCTGGTCGCCCAGCCGGCCGGGGTGTTCGAGGTCACGGCCATGGACGGCCGGCGCATCGCGCAGGTCCGCTACCGGCCGCGCGGCGCCCCCTGAGGCTCAGCTCGCGAGCGCCGCGCGCACCCGCGCGGCCAGGCCGTCGACGGTGAACGGCTTCTCGAGCAGCTGCACGCCCGGCCCCACCGCGCCCTTGAGCCGCAGCGATTCCTCCGAGAACCCGGACATGAACAGCACCTTGATCTCGGGCCGCACCTCGCGCGCCGCGCGCGCGAGCGACGCGCCGTCCATGCCGGGCAGCATCATGTCGGTGATGAGCAGGTGCACCGGCTGGGTCAGCTCGCCGAGCAGGCGCAGCGCCGACTCGGCGCTGTAGGCGGTGTGCACGCTGTAGCCGAGCCGGCTCAGCACCCGGCCCGCCACGCTGGCCAGCGAGCGCTCGTCCTCGACGATCATCACCGTCTCGGTCCCCGCCTGGAGGCCGGCGGCTTCGCGCAGCTCCGCCTGGTCGGAGGGCCGGTCGGCGCGGGCCAGCAGCAGCCGCACGTCGGTGCCGTCCTCGCCGTTCGCCTGGATGTCCACATGTCCGCCCGCCATCTCCGCGACCTCGAAGGCCAGGCGGATGCCGAGGCCCTCGCGGCCCTTGCCGCGCCCGCGGATGGCCGCCCGCACCGCGTCGCTGACCGAGCGCCCCGTGTCGCTGACCGACAGCAGCACGTAGTCGCCGGGCGCGAGGCCTTCGGGGCTGCGCAGGTTGCTGGTCGTGATGCGGAGCGTGCCCCCGGCGGGCATCGCCTCGCACGCATCGACCACCAGCGCGAGGAACACCTCTTCGAGCTTGCCCGGCACCAGCTCGACCGGCCACAGTCCGGCGGCCGACGCCAGGGCGAGGTCGATGTCGTCGCCGACCAGGCGGCGCAGCAGCGCTTCCATGTCGGCGACCATCGCATTGATGCCGAACACCCGTGGCTCCATGACTCCCTCCCCTAGTGCCCCAGCCGCCGCGCGATCTCCACCGCCGTGTGCACCGCGTGCCGCATCGACGAGGGATCGGCCCGGCCCTGCCCCGCGATGTCGAGCGCCGTGCCGTGGTCGGGCGCGGTGCGCGGCACAGGCAGCCCGAGCGTCACGTTCACGCCGTGGCCGAAGCTCGCCACCTTGATCGCCGTCATGCCGACGTCGTGGTAGGGCGCCAGCACGACGTCGAACTCGCCCTTGATGGCGCGCACGAACACGGTGTCGGCCGGCAGCGGGCCGGCGGCGCCTAACGCCTTGGCCGCGGGTGCGAGCACGCGCGCCTCCTCGTCGCCGAACAGGCCGCCCTCGCCGGCGTGCGGGTTGAGCGCGCACAGCGCCATCCGCGGCTCGCCGAGCCCGAACCAGTCGCGCAGCCCCGCGCGCGTGGTTTCGCCGACTTCCACGACGCGCTCGCGGGTGAGGATCGACAGCGCGGCGCGCAGCGCCAGGTGGGTGGTCACCAGCACCACGCGCAGCCGGTCCGACGCGAGCATCATCGCCACGCTCCGCGCCCCGGTCAGGTCGCGCAGCAGCTCGGTGTGGCCGGGGAACCGGTGCCCCGCGGCGTGGAACGCGCTCTTGTCGCCCGGCGCGGTGACGATCGCGTCGACCTCGCCCGCCTTCCACAGGTCCACCGCCTTCACGACCGACTGGACCGTGAGCTCGCCGGCACGCGCCAGCGCGCCGGGCGCGTCCGTCGGTCCGGGCGGCAGGTCCCACCGCCCCACCCCGACCGCGCGGTCCGCCTCGAGCGGCTCGAGCAGGTCGTCCGGCCCGATCAGGGTCACGGCGGCGCCGGCCACCGGCAGCACGGCGCGGGTGATCTCCGCGCCGATGCCGCGGGGGTCGCCGAGGGTGATCGCGACGCGGGGAGTCATGCGCAAAGGGTGGTGCGGCGACGCAGGTACGTCAATAGAAACGGCTGCCTGACGGTTCGACTACGGCAGCCGGATATCGATGTACGTGTCGCGGCGCAGCGAGGCGATGAGCTGCTCCTGGGCCGCCTGGTCCTGCATCTTGCGGCGGATGAAATCGCGCACTTCGTCGAACGTGAAGTTGCGCTCGGGCTGGACGTCGGTCACCAGCGCGACCACGAACTTGGTCCGGTTATGGCTGTCCGCGTCGACGGCGATGGGGGGCAGCACGTGCCCCGGCTGCGCGCCCTGGAACGCGTCCTGGAACTCGGGCACCATGGTCGTCCGGTCGAGCGGGCCCATGGTGCGCGGCTCGGTCGTGTCGCTGTAGATCCGCTGCAGCGAGTCGAAGCTGGCCCCCGCGCGGACCCAGGCGACGAGCGAGTCGGCGAGCCGCTGCGCCCGCGTCACCTGGCTGTCGTCGATGGTCGGCATGAACAGGATGTGCCGCGCCTTGATCTCGGCCGGCTGCACGCGCTCGACCTCGATGATGTGGTAGCCGAAGGAGGTGTGGACGATCGGCGAGGGCACGCCGGGGCGCAGGTGGAACGCGACGTCCTCGAACTCGCGCACCATCATGCCGCGGCGGAACCACCCCAGATCGCCGCCCTGATCGCGCGTGGCGGAGTCGTCCGACAACCGGCGGGCCAGCGTGGCGAAGTCGGCGCCCGCCTTGAGCTGCACCAGCGCGGACTCGGCCCGCGCCTCGGCCATGGAATCCGCCGCGTGCGTCGGCTGCGGCGTGATCACGATCTGCTTGAACGTGATGGTCGGCGGGCGGCGGCGCACCTGCGTGGTGTCGCGCAGCGCCTCTTCGTAGGCTTCGCGCAGCGTACGCTCGGAGGGGGCCGGCGCGTGCAGCTTGCCGTCGTCCTGGAGCTTGTGGATGTACTGCTGGATGTACCCGTTGCGGCGGATCTGGTCGGTCAGAAACCGCCGGTACTCGTCGGTCGTGCCGAAGCCGATCGTCTGGAGCTGCTGCTGCCACTCGCGCTCGGTGTGGTACTGCCCGCGCAGTTGGCGATACTGGTCCTCCACCTGCACCTGCACGTCGTTGTCGGCGATGCTGATCGTCGTGTCGCGCTTGGCGGCCTGGTAGAGCACTTCCTCGTCGATCAGCGACTCGAGGGCCGCCCGCCGCGCCTGCGCGTAGCCCGCCGAGTCGGTGGGGATGATCACGCCGGTGGCCCGCTGCTGCTGCAGCCGCTCGTCGATTTCCGACAACAGCACCACGCGGTCGCCGACGATGGCCGCGACCCGGTCGATCAGCTCCGGGGCGTGCGCCTGCGCCTGCTGCGCGGCCAGCGGCCGCACCGCGCCCAGCCCCAGCAGGAGCGCCGGAACGAGCCAGCGCCGGCGCATCCGGTCAGCCTCTCGGACGGGACGGCCGCGCGCGCGGCGCGCCGCCGCCGACGGGCGGGCCGCCCGGCGCCGGCGTCATGCTCGGGAACGGCTGCGCGCTCGGCGTCTCGGGGCCGCGGATCTCCTTGGCCCGTTCGAGGGCGCGGTCGATGCCCGCCTGCGACACGCTCCACCGCATCCGGTCGCGCAGCGCGTCGGCGAGGAACGGCGGCACCTCGACGTACGGACGCCGGCTGGACGGCGAGGTGATCGCGTCGAAGTACTCGTCCACGTGCCGCGCGGCGACATCGCCCTTGGTGGCGCCATGCGCCGTGTCGGCGGCGAGCGACTCCGGCGCGACCGCCAGCGCGGCCTCCAGCGTGTCCAGCTGCGCGCGGAACAGGGTGCGCACCGTGTCCCACGCCGCCGGCGAGAGCCTGAGGCCCATCTGGCGCGCCTGGCGCAGCAGCATGTCGTTGCGCGCCAGCCCGCCCACGAACTCGGTCAGCATCGAGTCGGGCGCGCGGCCGATCTGCTGGGTGATCTGCGGAGGATACGCCTGGAGCCACCGCGCGAAGTCGCCGGTGCGCAGTGAGCCGCCCGGATAGGTGGCGAGCACCTGCGAGCCCGACTTCGCCGCGTCGAGATCCGCCGCCACTTCGCGCATCCGCGCCGGCGCCGAGCCGCGCACCCGGATGCCGGCGCGGTGCGTCAGGCTGTCGATGAACAGCGAATCGAGCCGGTTGCCGGCGATCTGCTGGGCCGCGAGCGTGAAGCTGTCGCGCACCTCGGCGAGGGTGGGCCGCCAGATGATGTGGTAGCCGAAGGGCGTGGTGACGATGTCGGAGATCTGGCCGGGCTGGAGCGCGAACGCCGCGTCCTCGAACGGCTTGACCAGCATGCCGCGGCGCATCAGGCCGAGCTCGCCGCCGTTCGGCTTGGAGCCGGGGTCCTCGGAGACCCGCGACGCGAGCTGCTGGAACGTGCCGGGCGCGCGACGCAGCTGCGCCAGGTACCCCTGCGCCTCCCGCAGCTTGGCCGCCTTCACCGCGTCGGTGGTGTCCGGACGCACGGCGACCAGGATGTGATAGAGGTAGCGCGCGTCGTCGGCGTTGAACGCGCTGTCCACCTGGGCGGGGCTCAAGTGCGAGCGCCCGTCGATCAGCGTGTCGTGCAGCATGTCGGCCAGCCGCTCCGACACCGTCGGCCAGTTGGCCGCCGCGACGGTCGCGCTGTCCATCATGCTGTCGCCCGAAGCGACCGCCTGGCCCACCAGCTGGAGATCCACCCACAGGTTCGCGACGCGGTCGAGCACGGTCCGGTCGAGCGGCACCTGCTTGGTCAGGGCGATGGCGTTGGCGAGCTGTTCCGCGGTCAGCTCGTGGCTGCCGACCTTCGCCACCACGTTCTGGTGGCCGGTGAACGCATCGCGCAGACCGGAGCAACCGGCGAGGGCGAACACGGCGAAGAGGGCTGCGGCACGGCGGGTCATCGAATCTCCACGCTAGGGTGAATCGGCCGCGGCCCGCGACAATGCGTGAACCAGTCCGGCCAGCAACGGCATCCCGCCAAGGCGCTCGAGCCGAAGCACCAGCGGCTGCGCCCGCCGCACCTCCGCGGCGAACTGCACTTCGTCCATCGCGACGGTCAACCGGGCGAGCCGCGGCGCGGCGCCGGCGCGGAACACCAGCCGCGCTTCGTCGCCCCGAGCCACGACGGTTTCGAGGCCGAGGCGCGCGCCAACCACCCGGAGCTGGGTGAGCGCCACGAGCGCCTCGGCCTCTGCGGGCAGCCGCCCGAACCGGTCGGCCAGCTCCGCCTGCAGCGTCGAAATCTCGCCGGTCGACTGGCTCTTCGCCAGCCGCCGGTAGAGGTCGAGCTTGGCCGCGTCGTCGGCCACATAGTCGTCCGGAAGGAATGCCCCGCGGTCCAGCACGACCTCGGGCGGCGGATGCAGGGGGCCGCCCCGCTCGCCCTTGAGCGCGCGGACCGTGTCCTCCAGCAACCGGAGGTACATGTCCACGCCGATCGCCAGCGCGAAGCCGCTCTGCTCGGCCCCCAGCAGATTGCCGGCGCCCCGCAGCTCAAGGTCCTTGATCGCGATCCGGTAGCCGGCACCCAGCTCGGTGTGGTGCGCCAGCGTCTCCAGCCGCGCCTCCGACACCGCGTCAAGCGCGTCGGGGACCAGCAGGTAGCAGTACGCGCGGCGGTGGCTGCGCCCCACCCGCCCGCGCAGCTGGTAGAGCTGCGCCAGCCCGAACTGCTGGGCGTTGTGCACGATCATGGTGTTCGCGTTCGGCACGTCGAGGCCCGACTCCACGATCATGGTCGAGCACAGAATCCCGAGCTCGCCGCCCACGAACCGCCGCATCGCCTCGTCGAGCTCGCGCGGCCGCATCTCGCCGTGCGCGGTGCCCACGCGCGCCTGCGGCGCCAGCCGCCGCACCCGCTCCGCGATCGTCTCGAGCGTCTCGATCCGATTGTGGACGAAGTAGACCTGGCCGCCGCGGTCGAGCTCGCGCGCCAGCGCCTCCTCGATCAGCTCGTCGTCCCACGGCTCCACGAACGTAAGGACGGGCGAGCGGTCGCGCGGCGGGGTCTCGATCAGCGTGAGGTCGCGCAGGCCGGCGAGCGACATCTGCAGCGTGCGGGGAATGGGCGTCGCGGTGAGCGTGAGCACGTCCACCTGGAGCCGGAGCTTCTTGAGACGCTCCTTGTGCTCGACGCCGAACCGGTGCTCCTCGTCCACCACCACGAGCCCCAGCTCGCGGAACGTCACGTCGCCGGACAGCAGCCGGTGCGTGCCGATGACCACGTCGAGCTGGCCCTCGGCCAGTTTGGCGAGGGTCTCCTTCTGCTCCTTCGCGCTGTGCAGCCGCGACAGCGAGCCCACCCGCACCGGAAAGTCCGCGAACCGGTCGCCGAAGGTGCGCGCGTGCTGCTCCACCAGAATCGTGGTGGGCGCGAGCACCGCGACCTGCTTGCCCGCCTGCACCGCCTTGAACGCGGCGCGCACCGCGACTTCCGTCTTCCCGTAGCCCACGTCGCCCACCACCAGGCGGTCCATCGGCCGCGGGCGCTCCATGTCCGCCTTGACGTCGAGCGTCGCCGTGCGCTGGTCGGGCGTGTCCTCGTAGAGGAACGCCGACTCCAGCTCCTTCTGCCAGCGCGCGTCGGGCGGGAACGCGAACCCGGGCGTCACCTGCCGCGCGGCGTACAGCTCGAGCAGCTCGGCGGCCATGCGCCGCACCGCGTCCTCGGCCTGCTGGCGCTGCCGCTTCCAGCGGGCGCTGCCCAGCTTGTGCAGCCGCGGCGCCGGCGCCGCGGCCTCGTCGGTCTCGACGCTGCGGTAGCGCTCGAGCTGGTCGATCCGATACAGCGGCACGTGGAGCTTGTCGCCGCCCTCGTACTCGACCACCGCCACCTCGAGCGTCTGCTCGCCCACGGTGATCGTCTGGATGCCGCGGTAGATGCCGAGGCCGTGCTCGAGGTGCACCACCACGTCGCCGGGCTGGAGCGCGCCGCCCAGCGCGGCCGGCGGCGCCTGCCGGTAGCGGCGCGGCCGGCGGATCCGCCGCGCGCGCCGGAAGATCTCGTGGTCGGTGAGCACCGTGAGCGCCGGCAGGCCGAAGCCGCCGTCGAGCGCGCCGATCGCGAGCAGCACGCCCTCGGGCATCCGGTCGCGCTCGCCCGCGAGCAGCTCGTCCAGCCGCTCGAGCTGCCCCTCGTTGTCGCACAGGATCAGGACCGTGCCGCCCGGCGCCGGGCGGACGCGCGCCAGGTCGCGCGCGATTTCCGGCGCGGCCCCGAAGGGCAGCGCGGCGTCGGGCGCGGCGCCGCCGAACGCCAGGCGCGCGAACCGCTCGCGCAGCGCCCGCCACCGCTCCGGCGACTCCAGCAGCTCCTCGCGCGGCGGCACGCTCTCGCCCATCCGCCGCGCCACCTCCGCGTGGTGCGACACTTCCTGCCAGGCGCGCGCCACGTCGTCGGCGAACGCGGCCGGCCCGTCCTCCACCAGCAGCGCGCCCGAGGGCAGCAGCTCGAGCAGCGAGCGCCGTTCCGCCTCGCCGCCGCGCTCCAGCACCACGTGCGGATTCGCCGGCAGCACGGTCACCCGCTCCAGCGGCCCGATGCCGCGCTGGGTGGCGAGATCGAAGGTCCGCAGCGCGACGAGGTCCTCGCCCCAGAACTCGGCGCGCGCCGGCTGCGCCATGCCGAACCCGTACACGTCCACGATGCCGCCGCGCACCGCGAACTGCGCCACGTCCGCCACCTGCGGCACCCGCGTGTAGCCGAGCCGCTCCAGCCCGTGGACCGCGTCCTTGAACCCGCTGCCCGGCCCGATCTCGAGCCGCGCCGCCGCCAGCGCCGCCGGCATCAGCGTGCGCTCGGCGGTGGCGCGCGCCGTCGTGACCAGCACCTGGAGCGCCGCCCGGGTGAGCCGCTCCAGCGTCTCGACCCGCTCGCCGGCGATCTCGAAATGCGGCTCGTCGTCGCCTAACGCCTCGCGCTGCGGATACAGCGCGAGCCGCTCGTCGGGCAGCAGCACCGCCAGGTCGGCCAGCCACCGCTCGGCCTCCGCCGGCCCGGCGGCGATCACCGTCACCAGCAGCGAGGGCTGCGCCTCGGCGAGCGCGGCGACCAGGACCGCGTCGGCGCTGCCGGGCGGGTCGGCGAGGCTCGCGGCCGCGCGCGGCGCCTGGAGCCGCCGCGCCAGGTCCTGGAAGCCCGGCAGCGCGCGGACCGCGCCGAGCAGCGTGGGGAGCGCCACGTCAGCTCCGCCGGCTCAGCCGGCCGGTCGCGACCGCCGACTCGACGAGCAGCAGCGCGAGGGCCGCGGCGAGCAGCCAGCCGGTCAGCTCGGTGCGCCCGGAGCCGCGGAACCGCCGCGCGGCGTAGGCCCGCGGGTCGTCGGTCACGGTCAGCAGCGCGCCGGGCAGGACCGCCGCGAGCCGCGCCGGCGTCGCGCGCCTGAGATCGGACTCGCGGCCGTCCGGCGCGACCACGAGCAACGCGACGGTGTCGGCTCCCGCGACGATCGCGTACACGCCGGGCGCCGCCGGCGCGGCCACCGCGCCCCCGACCACCGGCTCGCTGGAGTCGGCCGCGAGCAGGAGCCCAGTGGCGCGCGCGGGCAGCGTCACCTGCTCGCCCGGCCGCGCGGTCACCACGCCCGATTCGCCGCGCGCGACGCGATTGACCAGCGCGCTCACGAACGGGACGAATCCGCCGAGTAGCGGCAGGTTCGTCTGGTCGGGGACCAGCCGGCTGCCCACGAGGATGACCGCGCCGTCGCGCACCAGCCACGGCTCGCCGTTCACTCGCGCGAGCACCGCGGCGCTGTCGCCGCCGCCCGGACCGACCAGGCGAAAGCGGACGAGCACCCGCGCGCCGGCCAGCTCCGGCAGCAGCGGCGCGATCAGGCTGTCCTCGCCGCTCACGCGCTCGCCGAACCGCCACGTCGCGCCGCCGGCCAGGAGCCGCCGGTCGATCGCGCCCACTTGCGAGGGATCGTCCGGCGGAAACACGATCGCGATCCGGCCGGCGCGCGCCGGCGGCCCGCCGACCAGGACGCCGCCGCCGACCGTGACCTGGTGGGCTTCGGCCAGCGTCGCGAGCGCCTCGCGCACGAAGGTTCCCGGATCGGCGGTCGGGTCGATGGCCACGGCGGCCGGCGGAACGACGCGCACGGCGAAGGCGCGGTGGTCGTCCGCCCGCAGCTCGTCGGCCTCGAGCGACACATCGCCGGTGCGCCAGCCCGGCGCGGGGACAGGCACCTCGAGCTGAACCTCGCCGCTGTCGGCCAGGGCTCGCGCGCCCTGGCGACCGCCGAGTGACGCGGTGACCGCGGCGCTGCCCGAGGGCCGCGGCCCGCCGCCGACCGTGACGACCAGCCGGCCGCTGCCGGCCAGCCAGAGCGCGGGCTCCGGGCGCACGGCGAGAATGCCGCGGTTCGGCGGCGGATCCGCCGCCGGGTGGTAGACGAGCACCGCGACGCCGGCCGCCGAGCTGTCGCGCGGGGCGCCGGCCGCCGAGTCGCTTCCAATGGCGGTCGCCTGGAAGTCGGTGAGCACGTGCACTTCGCCCCGCGCGTAGCCGGACGCCGTCACCAGCCGCGCGCCCTCGAGGGCCGCGGCGGCGATGTCGAGCCGCCGCGCCTCGGGCTGCATGCGGGTCACCAGGTCCAGCAGCTGCTCGCGCGAGCCGCGCCGCGCGACGCCGTCGGCGCCGATCACCCACAGCGCGTCGCCGGCCTGCGCGGCGCGCAGCGTCTCCCGGGCGCGCCGCGCGAGGTCGTCGAGCACGCGCCGCCCGCCCGACACCGCGCCAGAGCTTAACGAGTTGTCCAGGACGATCGCGACCGCGGTCGGCTCGTGCAGGCCGCCGGAACCGCGCGGCACGACCGGGCGCGCGGCCGCGAGCACGATCGCCACCACGGCGGCCACGCGCAGCAGCAGCAGGTGCCGCAGCTTGAGCGTGCGCTCCGCCTCACGCTCGGTCTGGCGCAGGTAGCGCAGCGCGGGAAACTCGAACGCCGGCGGGTGGCGCCGCTGGAACAGATGGAGCAGCGGCGGCACCAGCGCGACGGCGAGACCGAGGAGCGCGAGCGGCGAGAGGAAGAACATCAACCCAGCCGGGAGCGGCTCTCCGCCGCGCGCCGCAGCGCGTGGCCGAACGGGGTGTCGGTGGTGACCCGGTGGTAACCGATACCGCTGCCGCGGCAGGCGCGCCGCCACGCGGCGACCACGCGCTCCACCGTGGCCGTGTACTCGCGCCGCAGCGCGGCCGCGCTCGCGACCAGCGTTTCGCCGCTTTCCGGATCCACGTACCGCGCTTCGGCGGGGCCGCCCAGCTCCACTTCGCCGGGGTCCATCACGTGCAGCACCGTGACCTGGTGGCCGCGGTGCCGGAGGTAGCGCAGCGCGTGCAGCACCACCTCGCGTTCGACCAGCAGGTCGGACACCAGCAGCACCATGCCGCGCCGCTTCAGCACGTCGGTCACGCGGCGCAGCGCCGGCTCCGCCGCCGTGCCGGCGCCGGCGTGCAGCTCCTGGAGAGCCCGGACGACCAGGTGCCATTGGCCATGGCGGGCGCGCGGCGGCACGATGGAGCGCACCGCGTCGTCGAACGCGATGAGGCCGGTCGCGTCGCGCTGGCGCAGCAGGATCAGCGCCAGCGCCGCAACCAGCCGCGTCGCATAGTCGAGCTTGGTGAGCAGGCGTTCGGCGTCGGAGCGCCACGCCATCGAGCGCGACACGTCGAGCACGATGGTCGCACGGAGGTTGGTTTCCTCTTCATACTGCTTCACGAACAACCGGTCGCGGCGGCCGAGAATCTTCCAGTCGAGATAGCGCGGCTCGTCGCCCGGCTGGTACGGCCGGTGCTCGGCGAACTCGACGGAAAAGCCCCGGAACGGCGAGCGGTGGAGTCCACTCAGGAATCCCTCCACCACGCCCTGCGCGACGATCTCGATGCCGCCGAGCCGCGCGACCTCCGCGGGATCGAGCAGATCGAGCCGCCCCGCGGCTAGCGAGGCCAAGGGCTGTCACCGGGACAGGACACACGGTAAGCTAGATCGCGCCCCAGCATCTTTCCAAGTGGTTGATTCGACGTAGCTTGTAACCGTCGCACTCAGGTGGCACAGTCCCTGCTCGCTTGGGGGATGGAGAACCGTGTCGGGAGTGTGCTGAATGTTCTACACCATGTTGGCTTCGGTCTTGATGGCGGCGGCCGGCCCCACGCAGCCCGCCGCCGCAGCGCCCGCCGCGCGCGACGCGGCGACGCTGGCGCTCTATCACGCCCTGGCCCGCTCCGACCGGCCGGGCATCAGGCTGTGGACCACCCAGGACGACGTGTACCATCGGGGCGACCGCACGCAGGTGTACTTCCGCACCGAGCGCGACGCGTACGTCACCGTGTTCCGCGTGGACACCGACGGCCGCGTCCAGGTGTTGTACCCGCGCGACCCGGCGGACGACAACTTCGCCCACGGCGGCGCGACCTACGAGTTGTCCGGGTGGCGCAGGGGCGAAGCATTCGTCGTGGACGACGATCCGGGCGTCGGCTACATCTTCGGCGTCGCCTCGAGCGATCCGTTCATCTACGATCAAATCACTTCGCCCGACCATTGGGCGCTCGACCGGGTCGCCGACCGCATCCACGGCGACCCCTACAACGGCCTCATGGACATCGTGGACCACCTGATCCCCCAGGGGTACGCCGACTACGACACGCACCTCATCCCGTATTACGTCGAGGAGCGCTACGACTACCCACGCTTCGTCTGCTACGACTGTCACACCTGGGTGGGGTTCACGACCTGGGACCCGTATCTCTACACGTGCCCCCGGTATTCGCTGTACGTGTACAACGATCCTTTCTATTTCTATCCGAGCTACTGGTACCCGACCCGCTACTACGGCGGCACCCGGGTCGTGTATGTGAGCCCGGGCCGCGGCAACTACATCGGCCGCTACATCTTCAAGCAGCGCACCCAGCCCAACCAGGCGCCGGTCGTGTATCGCCCGCGGCCGCAGGACCCCTCGGCGCCACCGGATCGTGGCGTGCGGGGCGTGGACATCGGCGGTGTGGGCAGTGTGCCCGACCCCGGCGTGCCTGGGCGGCGCACCGCGGGTGGTTTCGCGGGAGCGGTCGCGCCCCCGCCTGACCCGCCGATCATCCGCGGCGACGACATCGGCCGCCGCCCCGTGATCGATCGCGGCGCGGTGCCCGCGGACCAGGGAAGCGCCATGCAGGTCGGGCCCGAGACCGGGCGCCGCGCGATACCCGGCAGCACGACCAGCCCGGACACGCGCGGCATCTCGCAGGCCGTCGTGCCGGCCACGCGCACCGGCGAGCAGGGCCGCCCGGCGCCGGAGCCCCAGCAGCCCGAAACGCGCGGCGTGGCGCGGCCCGCCGATCCCGGTGCGGTGATGGTCGATCCGGGCCGGAGCGGAACGTACACGCCGCCCACGCGCCAGGAACCGCAGCAACGCGGCCAGCCTTCCGCCGAACCGCCGCGCCGCGAGGCGCCGCCGCCCAGTGCGCCGGCGCCGCGCGCGAGTCCGCCGCCGCGGGCGGAGCCGGCGCGCTCGAGTCCGCCCCCTCGGGCCGAGCCCGCGCCGAGGCTGGAGCGCCGGCGCCCGTAGAAGCAGCGGATTGATGGGACGTGCACGCGCCCGGTCGTAGCATCGCTACCCCGGGCGCGTAGTTTTCCTGCCGGTCACCCCACCGAGGTTCGCGCCGTGATCCGGATCGGCCCAGCCGGATGGTCGTATCCCGATTCGCCCGGGCACGTCTACCCGGCGAACGCGCCGAAGAAGTTCGACGTCCTTGCGTACCTGGCCGACTTCTTCGACACCGTCGAGGTCAACGCCAGCTTCTACGCGCCCCAGCCTCCGCGCTCCTACGCGAGCTGGGCGCGGCGCGTCCGGCACAATCCGCGGTTCCGCTTCACGGCGAAGCTGTGGGGGCGCTTCACGCACGGGCCCGCGCCGATGGGCTCGGTCGCGGTGCCCGACGCCGACGTGTTCGAGCCGTGGAGCGCGGACGACGTGCGGCTGGCGACCGATGGCCTCGCGGCCCTTCGCGACGCGGGGATGCTGGGCGCCGTGCTGGCGCAGTTTCCCTGGTCGTTCCGGCCGGGCGTGCGCAGCGCCGCGCGCCTCGGGCGCCTCGCCGAGGATTTCGCCGGGTGGCCGCTGGTCGTGGAGCTGCGCCACGGCTCGTGGGCGACGCGTGCATCCGCGCGGCTGCTCAAGCGCCTGGGCCTCGGCTTCTGCAACATCGACCAGCCGCTGATCGGGGAGTCGCTGGAGCCCAGCGCCGGCGTGACGAGTGCGGTGGGCTACGTGCGGCTGCACGGCCGCAACTACGCCCAGTGGTTCGTCGAGCGGGACGAGCGCGAGGTCGGCCGGCGCTACGATTACCTCTATTCAGCGGAGGAGCTCGCGCCCTGGGTCGAGCGGGTCGCGAAGATCGCGGGCGCCGCCGGCGTGGCCGACGTCTACGTGGTCACCAACAACCACTTCGAGGGCAAAGGGCCCGCCAACGCCCTCATGCTCCGCGCGATGCTCGACAAGCGGAAGGTGCCGGCTCCCGGGACGCTGTACCGGACCTACGAGCGCGTGCTGGAGCCCTGGGCGGTCCCGGTCGAGTAGCGCCACCCGCTCCGCTCCCTTAAGCTGACTGAATCGTTCGGAATTCGGGCCTCTCTCAGGCGACCCGCCGACGCCGCTATGACCACGCTGCTCCGAGACACGCGCCGCATCGCGCTGATCGCGATCGCGTACTACGTCCTCGCCCGCATCGGCCTGATGGCCGCGGTGGCGCAGCCGGTGGTGTCGTCGGCGTGGCCGCCGGCCGGCTTCGCCCTCGGCGTGCTCCTGCTGCTGGGGGTGCGCAACTGGCCCGGCGTCGCGCTCGGCGCGTTCGCGCTCAACGCGACTTCCCACGTGCCCGTCCCGGCAGCGGCGCTGATGGGCCTGGGCAACGCGTCCTCCGCGGTGGTCGCGACGGTGCTGCTGGGCCGCATCGGCTTCGATCGGGGGATGACCCGGCTGCGCGACGTGCTCGCGCTCCTGGCGTGCGGCGCGGTGCTGGGCCCGATGATCTCGGCCAGCGTCGGGCTCGGGAGCCTCATGCTGGCGGGCCAGGTGCTCCCGGCGGCCGCGCCGGCGCTGTGGCCGGTGTACTGGTCCGGCGACGCGATCGGCGTGCTGGTGTTCGCGCCGCTGGTGCTGGCGTGGGGCGCGCGGCGGCCGGCGTTCGTCGCGGGGCGCGCCGTGGAGGGCGCGGCGCTGGCCGCGGCCCTGGTCATCCTCGCCCTCGCGCTGTTCCGCTCGCCGATGGTCTACGTCTACGTGATCTTCCCGGTCGCCTGCTGGGCCGCGATCCGGTTCGGCGTGCGCGGGGCGAGCGGCGCGGCGGCCGCGGTCACGCTCATCACCATCTGGTACACCATCCACCAGCGCGGCCCGTTCTCCAGCGGCCCCGCGCTCCACAACCTGTATCTGATGCAGGCGTTCGTGGCGCTGCTCACCGCGACGACCCTCGCGCTGGCCGCGGCGGTGGCCGAGCGCGAGCACGCCGAACGGCGGGTCGGCCAGAGTGAGCGGTGGCTCAGGGACGCGCAGCAGCTGGCGCGGCTGGGCAGCTGGACCTGGGACGCCGCGCGGGACAGGCTGGCGTGCTCGGACGCACTGTGCCACGTCCTGGGCATCGAGCCGGCGCGCGCCCCCGCCACGCTCACCGCCTTCGTGGACCTGGCCCATCCCGACGACCGCGCCGCGGTGCGCGAGGCGTTAGGCGCCGCCGTCCGTTCCGGCCGGCCGTTCCGGTTCGAGCAGCGGATCGTGCGTCCCGACGGCGAGGTGCGGGTGGTCGACACGGCGGGCGAGCCGGCGCTCGTCGCGGGCAGCCGAACCGTAGCGCTGCGCGGCATCTGCTACGACGTCACCGAACGCAAGCGCGCCGAGGAGGAGCTCAAGCGCAGCGAGCAGCGGTTCCGGCTGTTTCTGGAGAGCGTGCGCGACTACGCCATCGTGATGATGGACCCGGACGGCGCGGTCTCGACCTGGAATGCGGGCGCCGAGCGCGTGCTGGGGTGGCGCGCGGAGGACGTCGTCGGCCGGAGCCACGCCTGCTTCTACGCCGACCCGGATCGCGCCGCCGGACGGCCCGCGGCCAACCTGCGCATCGCCGAGCGGTTCGGCTGGGTGGAGGAAGAAGGCTGGCGCGTCCGCAGCACCGGCGCGCGGTTCTGGGCCAACGTGACCATCGCCGCGGTCCGCGACGCGGACGGCCAGCTGCTCGGCTACGCGAAGATCGTCCGCGACCTCACCGAGCGGCGCCGCGCCGAGGACGCGCTGCGCGACCGCGAACAGCTGCTCGAGGCCATGTTCGACCGCACCGCCTCGGGCATCGCGCTGCTCGACGCGGCCGGCCGGTTCGTGCGGGTCAACCGCCGGTTCGAGCAGCTCTCCGGCTACCAGGCGGGCGAGCTGTTCGGTTCGACGCTCGACGCCCTCACCGATCCGGCCGACCAGCCGCAGGGCCGCGAGCTCGTTTCCGACCTGCTCGCCTCGCGACGCGAGTCGGTCCAGAGCGAGACGCGGCTGCGCCGCAAGGACGGCTCGCCGGTCTGGGTTCTGGGCACCATGGCCGTGATCCCGGACCCCGACGGGACGCCCCGCCATGTGATCACGATCATGGAAGACATCTCCGCGCTCCGGCAGGTTCAGGAACAGCTGCAGGCCAACCGCCAGGAGCTGCGCGCGTTGTCGCAGATGCTGCTGAGCGCTCAGGAGGCCGAACGCGCCCGGCTCGCCCGGGAGCTGCACGACCAGATCGGGCAGGCGCTCAGCGCGGTGCGGATGAGCCTGGAGGCGCAGCTGCGGCCGCAGCGCAGCGAGCGGCGCAACAGCGGGCCGTTGCAGGAGAGCATGACGGTCGTGGAGCGCGCCATCGAGCAGGTCCGGTCGCTGTCATTCGACCTGCGACCCGCGCTGCTCGACGACCTCGGCCTCGCCGCCGCCGTCGCGGCGTATTGCAAGCGGCAGGCGCGGCGCGGCGGCCTGGCGCTCGAGCTCGACGCCGACGGGGTGACCGGCACCGTGCCCAAGGACGTGGCGACGGCCTGCTTTCGCATCGCCCAGGAAGCCGTGGCCAACACGCTGCGCCACGCCGACGCGACGAAACTGGGCGTTCGGCTGTGCGGCGACGCGCACACGCTGGAGCTGCTGGTGGAGGACGACGGGATCGGATTCGACCCCGCGGACCGCAAGGGCACCGGAGCCGACTTCCCGCTCGGCCTCCTCGGCATGCGCGAGCGCGCCGAGCTGGTGGGCGGCACCGTGAGCGTGGACTCGGCGCTCGGACAAGGCACCCGCGTCTGCGCCCACTTCAGGTTCGGAGAAAGGACCGCGTCATGACCGGAGTCGGCACGCCCATCAGGGTCGTCCTCGCGGACGACCACACGCTGTTTCGCGCCGGCCTGCGCGCCCTGCTCGAGAGCCTGCCCGACGTCGAGGTCGTGGGAGAAACCGACGACGGGCAGGAGGCGCTCCAGCTCGCGATCGCCCGCCAACCCCACGTGGTGCTCCTCGACATCACGATGCCCGGCCTCAACGGGCTGACGGCCGCCGCGCGCATCAGCCGGGAGGTTCCCGGCACCCGGATCATGATCCTGTCGATGCACGCGGACGAGGAGTATGTCCGGGAGGCGCTCCAAGCGGGCGCTTTGGGGTATCTCCTCAAGGAGGCGCGCCGGGACGAGCTGGAATTCGCCCTGCGCGCGGTCGCCCGGGGCGAGCCGTACCTGAGCCCCAAGGTGACCCGTCCCGTGGTGGACGGCTTCGTGGGCGGCGGCGTGGCCGGCGCCGGCAGCATCGGCCGGCTGACCGCGCGCCAGCGCGAAGTGCTGCAGCTGATCGCCGAGGGGCACCCGACCAAGGCCATCGCGGCGCGGCTCAGCCTGAGCGTGAAAACGGTGGAGGCGCACCGCGCGACGATCATGAAACGCCTCGACATTCATGACGTGCCGGGCCTGGTCCGGTACGCGATCCGCGCGGGGCTCGTGACGGTCGAACGTTAGACGGATGGTGACGGCCCCGGGGCAGCCGCACCGCCCGGGGACCGGGATCGCATGACGACCATTCGCGTAGTGATCGGGGAGCGCCTCGCGCTGGTGCGCGCGGGCCTGCGCCGGCTGCTCGGGGACATCCCCGACGTCGAGGTGGTGGGCGAGGCGGCCGATGGGCGTGACGTCGTCCGTCTGGTTATGGAGCGCACGCCGGCCGTCGTGCTGATGGACGTGCCGCTCCCCGGCCTCAACGGACTCGAGGCCACCGCGGTCATCGTCCGCGACCACCCCGCCACCCGCGTGCTCATCCTGTCCATGCACGCGAACGAAGCCTACTACATGCGCGCGCTCGACCAGGGCGCGACCGGTTACCTCCTCAAGGACGCGTCGCTCCACGAGCTGGAGGTGGCGATTCGGTCGGTGGCGCGTGGCGAGCGGTACCTGAGCGCGGCCGTGGCCCGCACCCTGACGCCGCCCGGCATGCGCCGAAATCCCCAGTGGGGCACGGCCGATCCGCTGCGCGCGCTCACCGGCCGCCAGCGCGAAATTCTCCAGCTGATCGCCGAGGGGCACAGCACGCGCGCCATCGCGGAGCGGCTCGGGCTCAGCGCGAAGACCGTCGAAACCCACCGCAGCCGGATTGTCGAGCGGCTTGGCATCCGCGACGTGCCGGGGCTCGTGCGCTTCGCGATTCGCGTCGGCCTGGTTTCCGCCGATGCGTAGCGGGGTGGTGGACAGGGCCATGACGCGCTCCCTAGGCGGAGATCGGGCGCTTCCCGATATCCCCATGTCGCGTTTGGGTATACTGTCCCCGTAACTCATTGACGAACGAGATACTCGGATTTCACGCATGGCCCCCTCCGAATTGCCGACGCGCGAACAACTTGCCCTTCATGCGGTTGACCGGCTGTGTGCTCCGCTCGTGATCGTCTCGAAGGACTGCACCGTGCTCCTGTGGAATGAGGCGGCCGCGTCGCTGTTCGGATACAGCAAGGAAGAGGCGGAGGGCCGCCCGCTTCCGGCGCTGATCTATCCGCCCTCCCGCGCCAAGCACGATGCCGCGATCGAGGAGGCGGCGAAGGCGGGGTCGGCGATGCACGTCGCCGAGTACAGGAAGAAGGGCGGCGCGCCCCTGCCGCTCGCGATGGTCGTGGACGCGGTGGCCGACCACGACGGACCGCCGGAGTACTTCGTCCTGACGCCGCGGCAACCCGAGCGGTTCCGCGCGCCTCCCGCCGCGCCGGCCGCGCGCCGCGAGTTGAGCGGCCTGACGGCGCGACAGCGCGAAGTGCTTCAGCTCATCGCCGAGGGCCGGTCGACGCGCGAGATCGCGCAGCGCCTCAAGCTGTCGGTCAAGACGGTCGAGACGCACCGCGCGCACCTGATGCAACGGCTCAAGGTGGACAGCGTGGCCAAGCTGGTGCGGTATGCGGTCGCCGCGGGGCTGGTGCCGGCCACACCCTGATGGAACCGCACCTCGCCTCGTGAAGGTCTCTTCACCCACGGTTCACGGATAACCTAGCGGAGCCAACTCATTTTCCGGCTGTACGCCCCATCACGGCGACTCGCACGCCGGCGGACCCCGCGCGCCGCGCGCGGACCCGTGGTGTACGCATCCGTTCCCCCCGGCGCAGGCGGCAGCGATGAGTCAATCCAACATCGGCCGACGGGTTGGACTGGGTTTCGCCATTCACGCGGGGCTCCTGATCACGGTGATGGCGCTCGGCTACTCGCAGTTTCGACATATCAGGGTGCATTACCAGCGCGCGGAACGTGAAGCCGCGCAACAGAGCACCGCGTTTGCTGCTCGGGTTGCGATTCAAACCGCCGCGATCCTGAACCTCGACTTTATCGTGACCTCGGACACCAGCTTCGCGCATCGCCGCGACAGCCTGGTCGCGGTGGCCCGCGCCGATGCCGAAAGCCTCGTTGTCGCCGCGGATGACGGCAACGAAGCCGGTCAATGGCGCGATGCGCTGGCGAATCTCGACGCCTGGGAAACCATCACGAGGCGGGGCGGAGCGCCTTCCGGCACGGGGAATGCCCCGCCTCAGGTTCCGGGGGTCGCTCCGCCGATCATGCGCGAGTCGGCCCGCGCCAGGGAGCGGCTCGAGGCGGCGGTGGCGGCCGGCATCGCGATCGGCCAGCGGCAGGAGCGCGCCGCGCTCACCTCACAGAAGCTCGCCACCGACCAGGCGCGTCTCATCCTCATTCTGGGCGGGCTCGCAGCCCTCCTCGCGGCGAGCGTCACCGGTGGCCTGGTCACGCTGCAGACGCGTGCCGACATCCGGGAACGGGAGCGCACGCAGCGCGCCCTGGGCGAGAGCGAGAGGCGCTACCACTCGCTGTTCGAGAACCTGCCGGACGGCTTCCTGTACGGCCGCGTCATCTACGAGGGCGAGCGGCCGGTGGATTTCGTGTACCTCGACGTGAATCGCGCGTTTGCGCGGCTCACCGGCTACGAGGGGGTTGTCGGCCGCAGGGCGACGGAGATCGTTCCCGACTATCGCGAAACGAACCAGCTCTGCCTCGAGACGTTCGGCCGAGTGGCGCGCGGCGGGGCGCCGCAGCGGTTCCAGAGTTTCGAGCCGCACCTCGGCAAGTGGTTCGACGTCTCGACGTATGGTCCGGCGCCGGATCACTTCGTGGCCGTGTTCGTCGACGTGACTGAGCAACGCAACTCCAAGGTGGCGCTCCGCGCAACCGAGGAGCGGTTCGGCGAGCTGGCGGACAACATCACCGGGGTGTTCTTCGTCGCCGAGCCGACCGGCCAGTGCCTGTACGTCAGCCCGGCGTACGCCACCGTCTGGGGACGACCGGTGGAGAGCGCGTACGAGCGGCCCTGGGCGTGGACCACGGCGATCCATCCCGACGACGTCGCCCGGGTGCGCGAGCTGATCCAGGAGGAGGCGAGCGGGGCCGGCAGCGACGTAGTCGAGTTCCGCATCGTCCGGCCCGACGGATCACGCCGCTGGATCAAGAGTCACGTCTCCATTGTGCGGGACGCGGCCGCGATGCCGCAGCGCATCGTGGGCTACGCGGAGGACGCCACCGAGCTGCACGACACGGAGCGGCTGTTTCTCCAGGCCCAGAAGCTGGAAGCCGTGGGCCGGCTGGCCGGCGGTGTGGCGCACGACTTCAACAACCTGCTCACCGTCATCCAGGGGTACGCCGAGATGTTGCGGGACGACCAACCCGCCGGTGACCCGAGCGTCGGAGACCTGGACCAGATCGTCGGCGCGGTGAAGCGCGCCCAGGGCCTGACCCGGCAGTTGCTCGCTTTCAGCCGGCAGCAGGTGCTGCAACCGACCGTGCTCGACCCCGGGGACGTGATCGGCGGCGTGGAGAAGATGCTAGTCCGGCTGATCGGCGAGGACGTCGAGCTGGAGGTGCGCCTGGGGGCCGGCGGCGCGCGCGTGCGCGCCGACGCCGGCCAACTCGAGCAGGTCCTGATGAACCTGGCCGTGAATGCCCGCGACGCCATGCCGGATGGCGGCCAGCTCCAGATCGCGAGTTCGGCGCTCACCGTGGACGCCGCCCAGGCGCGGACGCACGACCTGCCGGGGCCCGGGTCGTATGTCGTGATCGCGGTGACGGACACGGGGACCGGCATGCCGCCCGAGGTTCGCGATCACATCTTCGAGCCGTTCTTCACCACGAAGGAGCCGAACCGGGGCACCGGGCTGGGTCTGGCCACGGTGTTCGGCATCGTGAAGCAGAGCGGCGGCGCCGTCACGGTGTACAGCGAGGTCGGCCACGGCACGACGTTCCGCGTCTACCTGCCCGTGGCAGAGGGGCTCGCGGCGCCGCCGGCCGCCGAGCGACCCAAGGGCATGCGCAGCGGAACCGAGACGGTCCTGGTCGCCGAAGACGACGACGCAGTGCGCGCCGTCGCCGCCGAGATCCTGACGCGCCACGGCTACACGGTGATCCTGGCGCGGCACGGCGAGGAGGCCCTGGTGCGGGCAGCCTCCCACGGCGCCGCCATCCAGCTGGCCATCACCGACGTGGTCATGCCGACGATGGACGGCCCGACGCTGGTGGCGCGCCTCAGGACGTCGCACCCGCACATCCGCACGCTGTTCACGTCGGGTTACGCCGGGGACGCCATCTTGCGACGGGGCGTACTCGAGTCGGGCGTGCCGTTCCTCGAGAAGCCCTACACCGCCGCCGAGCTGCTCGCCAAGGTCCGCGAGGTCCTCGACACCGAGCCGGAGGAGGTCGCGGCCTCGATCGCCTGACCGCCGTCGGTCGTGCGTTCTGCATTTTTTTGCCTATGCACTCGGCTCGGTATTGCCTATCGTGGGTCCGTGATCCGGATTACCTACGATCTGGCCCACCGGGCCGGCTGGGACGCCGGCAACCGCTCGATGCGCAAGGCGGGCCGAACGCAGTGGAACCTCGATGATTGGGACGCCGCCGTGGCCGAGATGGACCGCCTGCTCGGGGACCCAACTATTCCTCTTACAGAAGATCTCCTTGGTTCGCCCTTTCGCTCACCCGAGGCGCCGGCTTCAAAGTCACATTGCTCCCCTGAGTCCGGGGATAGTCAATTGACCTGCCTTTGAGCAGATCCTCGACCGTCAGGAGTTGAAGCCGGGGGTGCTTGCCCCAGGGTGACGTATAGAACCCGGCTGAGGCCGCCTCCTCGCGCATCGGCCGCGTGGGATTCTCGAAGCTGATCAATACCCCAATCTCGGCCTTCTCCCGGTCCACCACGCCGCGCAGCTCGTGCACCTGCGAGCGGTGGAGCTTGCCCGCCTTGACCGAGATGACGACTTGACGCGTCTTCTCGCCGCCGTCGTGGAAGTACAGACGGCCGTCAATGCCCTTGTCTGCACCCTTGCTGCCGCTGCCGCGCCCGTTGACCTTGCTCACCGCCCACCACTCGAACTGGTGGGGCGCGGATTGCGCCAGGACCTCCGCGTCTTCCACGGTCGTCGGTTCGCCGAGCACCTCGTACTTCGCCTGCCCGCCGTGCGCCGTCTCCAGACGGTTGCGGGTCAAGCCGATGGCCAGATAGGTGATGTCGATCCCGATCCAGCGGCGCTTCAGACGCTGAGCGGCAGCGATAGTCGTTCCGCATCCGCAGAAGGGGTCGAGAACGGTGTCGCCCTCGTTTGAACTTGCCGCGATGATACGCTCAAGCAGAGCTTGTGGCTTCTGCGTCGGGTAACCGAGTCGTTCCGCTGCCCGCGAATTGATTGGGTCGATGTCCGACCAGACGTTGCCAACCAGAACGCCAGCCATTTCATCAAGATACTTCTTGATTCGTGGTCGCTTTGTCTTTGAATCCGGATACCAGATGAGCCCTTTCTCATCGAGCTCCGCCATCGTTTCCTTCGAGTACCGCCACCCGAACGGCGGTGACACGTGTCCTTTCCACTCGTACATCATGTTCGGACGCGGTTTTGGACTGGTCATATTGTCCAGCATGTACCGTCGACCATCTGCGTCCTGAAACCGATACTTGTCGTTGATGTACCCTTCGCCATGCGGTTGGTGGGTTGGATTCCAAGTCGGCGCGGCACCTTTGGCAAAATGAAGCAAGGTGTCCGCGATAGGGCTCCACCGGCGCGCGTCGCTGTGTGTGCTCGACCGTTTCCAGGTGACCTCGGCGAGGAAGCGCTCCGGCCCGAAGATCGAATCAAGGAGCAGCTTGAGATAGTGACTCGCAGTCGGATCGCAGTGCAGATACAGCGATCCCGTGTCCTTGAGCACCCGACGCAGCTCGACCAGCCGCGGCGCCATCATGGACAGATACGCGAGCATGTCGTTGGTGCCCAGGAACAACCTGAACGCCTGGAGCACCTCGGAGACCTTGCCGCCCCGCTCGACCGTCTCCTCGAACTGCCTGGCGGCGGCCTCGTCCCAGTGCCAGGTGTCCTCGAACGCCTGCATCTGCGCGGCGGCCTGGTGGCCGTCCTTGGCGGCGAACAGCACGTTGTAGTTCTGGTCGGACTTGAACGGCGGATCGAGGTAGACGAGATCGACGGACTCGTCCTTGATGTGGCGCCGCAGCACGTCGAGGTTGTCGCCATAGTACAGCAGGTTCTCGGCCACGAGCGGTCCGGTCACGGGGGAACACCAACATAAGAAACGCACCGGCCCCCCGCTATATTTCGCCGCGCATGGACGCCTCACGCATCCGCAACTTCTGCATCGTGGCCCACATCGACCACGGCAAGAGCACCCTCGCCGACCGCCTCATCGAGGCGACCGGCACGCTGAGCGCGCGGGAGATGCGCGCCCAGGTGCTCGACACGATGGACCTGGAGCGCGAGCGCGGCATCACGATCAAGCTCAACGCCGTCCGCATGAGCTACACGGCGAAGGACGGCAGGCCCTACGAGCTGAATCTCATCGACACGCCTGGCCACGTGGACTTCACTTACGAAGTGAGCCGGTCGCTCGCCGCCTGCGAGGGCGCGATTCTCGTGGTGGACGCGTCGCAGGGCATCCAGGCGCAGACGCTCTCGAACCTGTTTCTCGCGCTCGACGCCGGCCTCGAGATCATCCCGGTGCTCAACAAGATCGACCTGCCTTCGGCCGAGCCCGACCGGCGCAAGGCGGAAATCCACGATCTTATCGGCGCCGACCCGGACGAGATCCTGCTGGTCTCGGCCAAGGAAGGGCGCGGCGTGCCCGAGCTGCTCGAGGCCGTGGTCGCGCGGGTGCCGCCGCCGGCGGGCGACGCCGGCGCGCCGCTGCGCGCGCTGATCTTCGACAGCTACTACGACCGCTACCGCGGCGCCATTCCGTCCATCCGCGTGGTGGACGGGGCGATCGCGCCGGGCATGCGGATCGCGTTCGGCGCGCACGAGCGCGAGTACGAGGTCGCGGAAGTCGGTTACCTCCAGCTCGGCCACCACAGCGGCGAACGACTCACGGCCGGCGAAGTGGGCTACGTCGTGGCCAACACGCGCGACGTCAAAGACACCCGCGTGGGCGACACGATCTTCGACGCCGACCATCGCGCCGCCGAGATGCTGCCCGGCTACCGCGACGTCAAGTCGATGGTGTTCGCGGGACTCTACCCCACGGCGCCCGAGGCGTACGAGGACCTGCGCGACGCGCTGGCCAAGCTCCAGCTCAACGACGCGGCCCTGCACTACGAGCCCGAAACGTCCGTCGCGCTCGGATTCGGGTTCCGGTGCGGGTTCCTGGGCCTGCTGCACATGGAGATCGTGCAGGAGCGGCTGGAGCGCGAGTTCAACCTCGACCTCATCACCACCGTGCCGAACGTCGAGTACGACGTGTTCCTGACCGACGGCACCAAGGTTGTGGTCGAGAACCCGTCCAAGATGCCGACCGGCTCACAGGTCGACCGCATCGAGGAGCCGTTCGTCAAGGCGCGCATCCTCTCGCCCGCGGACTACATCGGTCCGCTGATGAAGCTCGGTCAGGAGCGCCGCGGTGTGTACAAGGGGATGAAGTACCTGGACCCGGTGCGGGTCGAGTTCGACTGGGAGTTCCCGCTCGCCGAGATCATCCTCGACTTCTACGACAAGCTCAAGACGCTCTCGCGCGGCTACGCGTCGCTCGACTACGAGATGGCCGGCTACCGCGCCAACGACCTCGTCAAGCTCGACATGCTCATCAACGGCGACTCGGTGGACGCGTTCAGCGTGATCATCCACGAGTCCAAGGCCTACGAGTGGGGCAGGAAGCTCGCGGGCAAGCTGCGCGAGCTGATTCCGCGGCAGCTGTTCGAGGTGGCGATCCAGGCCGCGATCGGCAACAAGATCATCGCGCGGGAGTCGGTGCGGCCGCTGCGCAAGGACGTCACGGCGAAGTGCTACGGCGGCGACGTCACCCGCAAACGCAAGCTTCTGGAGAAACAGAAGGAAGGGAAGCGCCGCATGAAGCAGGTCGGCACGGTGGAAATTCCACAGGAGGCGTTCCTCGCGGTGCTGAAGGTCGACTGACCGTCGAGGCGCCTATCGGGCCGACCCCGATTGACGCATAGTGGCTACATTGCAGATGTTAGGCACCCCCCAATCGCGCACGGTCGAGTCGTGGACAAGCTGCTCCGAAAGCTGACGCTCGCCGTTGACCAGGGCCCCGCGTCCGTGGTGATCACGGATCTCGAGGGCCACATCGAATACGTCAACCACCGGTTCACCCAGATCACCGGCTACACGGCCGAGGAGGCGCGCGGCCGGACGCCCAGCCTGTGGAAGTCCGGGCTGACGCCCGAGGCGACCTACACGGAGCTGTGGCGGACCATCACGGCGGGGCGTCAGTGGCGCGGCGAGGTCCAGAACCGCCGCAAGAACGGCGAGGTGTACTGGGACCTGGTCACCATCACGCCGATCCGCGACGAGTCCGGCGCGGTCACGAACTACCTCGGCATCCAGCAGGACCTCACCGAGCTCAGGCGGGCCACCGACGCGGTCGCCGCGAGCGAGCAGCGGCAGCGCATGCTGTTCGAGACGCTGGACCTCATCGTGCTCGGGCTCGACGCGGACGGGCGCGTCGACTACGTCAATCCGTTCTTCGAGCGGCTCACCGGCTGGACCGCCGCCGAGGCGCGGGGCGCCGACTGGATTCACACGTTCCTGCCCGAGGCGGTCCGCCCGACCATCCAGACGACGTTTCGCGAGCTGATCGCGCACGACCTGCACTCGCACTACACGAACGCCATCCTTACCAAGGCCGGGGCCCAGCGGCTGATCAGCTGGAACAACACGGTGGTGCGCGACGGGCAGGGTCGCGCGACCGGCACGCTGAGCATCGGCGAGGACGTCACCGAGCGCGTCAACCTCGAGCGCCAGCTCCAGCAAGCGCAGAAGATGGAAGCCGTGGGCCAGCTGGCCGGCGGCGTCGCGCACGATTTCAACAACGTGCTGACCGCCATCACCGGCTACGCCGAGTTCCTGCGCATGGACCTGCCGCCGGGCGACCCGAAGCTGGCCGACGTGGACGAGATCCAGAACGCCGTCAAGCGCGCGGGCGCCCTGACGCGCCAGCTGCTGGCCTTCAGCCGCCAGCAGGTGCTCCAGCCGGTGGTCCTCAATCCGAACGACGTGGTGCACGGCATCGAGAAGATGCTGCGGCGGCTGATCGGCGAGAATTTCGATCTGGCGACCGCGCTCGATCCGTCGGCCGGCCAGGTGAAGGCGGACCCGGGCCAGATCGAGCAGGTGCTGCTGAACCTCGTGGTCAACGCGCGCGACGCCATGCCGGAGGGCGGCCGCATCACCATTGCGACGGTGCGCGCCCAGATCGACGAGGTCGCCGCCGCGGCGCAAGGCAAAGCGCTCGCGCAAGGCGACTACGTGGTCCTGTCGGTGAGCGACAACGGCGTGGGAATGAGCAGCGAGGTGCGGCTGCGGATCTTCGAGCCGTTCTTCACCACCAAGCCGTCAGGCAAAGGGTCCGGCCTCGGCCTCGCCACCGTGTACGGGATCGTGACGCAGAGCGGCGGGTTCATCACGGTGTACAGCGAGCCGGGATTCGGCAGCACGTTCAAGGTCTACCTGCCCTTCGTCGCGCCGGGGAGCGGGCAGGCCGCGGAAGCGGCGTCGATCGAAAAACCGCGCGAGGGATCCGAGACGGTGCTGATCGCCGAGGACGACGAGGCCGTTCGGGCGCTCGCGACCGAGATCCTCCAGCGCTACGGCTACACCGTGCTCGCCGCCCGCAACGGCGAAGAGGCGCTGTTTCTCGCCGAACGGTTCGAGGGGCTGATCCAGCTCGTGGTGACGGACGTGGTGATGACCGGCATGGACGGCCCGACCCTCGTCGAACAGCTCCGCGCCCGGCACCCGGCGCTGCGGGTGCTGTTCACCTCCGGGTATACCGGCGAGGCGGTGCAGCGCCGCGGCGTGCTCGCATCCGGCGCGCCGTTCCTGGAAAAGCCGTTCACCGCCGCCGGACTGGCCCGCAAGGTCCGCGACGCGCTCGACGCTCCCTTGCGCGTGGCTCTGTAGCGCCGTCGCACCGGAATCCCGCATGTCGCAGTGACGTCCGGAGGCCGCGCGCGGTCCGGCGGGCGCTTCCCGGCGTCGTATATTCCTTCCCGCCATGTCCGGCCTGCCGACACCCCGCGCCACGGTCGAGATTCTTCCGGTTCCACCCGAAGAGGCCCCGCCCGGCCTGCCCGAAGAGCGGCGCGCCAGCCGCCTGTCGGCCGCGGTGCAGCGCAGCCTGGTCATCCAGACCGCATTTCCGGGCGACGTCATCCTCACCACGCCCCTGATCCGGCGGGCGGCGGAGCGCGCGGGCGCGCCGGTGGACGTCATCACCACGGCGGTAGCGGCGCCGGTTCTCGCCAACAGCCCGCACATCCGGGAAGTCATCGTCTACGACAAGCACGGCAAGGACCGGGGCCTTGGCCCGCTGCTCGCGCTGGCACGGCGGCTCAAGCACCGCCGCTACGGGATCGCGTACTGCGCGCAGGCGAGTCTGCGCACGGCGCTGCTTGCCCGGTTGGCGCGCGTGCCGCGCCGCATCGGCTTCCGGGACGCCAAGGGCGCGTGGTTGTACACCCACGCGGTGGCGACCCGCGGGGAGCCGCACGCGGTGGAACGGCTGCTCGCGCTGGCCGACGGCGCGCCGGAGCGGCGGGAGCCGGAGATCTTCCCGGCGGCCGGCGAACGTCAGGCGGTGGACGCGCTGCTGGCCGAGGCGGGGATCGGCGCGGGGCCGTTCATCGCGCTGGCGCCGGGCTCGCAGTGGGGGACCAAGCGCTGGCCGTACTTCGTCGAGCTGGCGCGCGCGCTGACGCTGGAGACGCCGCTGGCCGTCGTGGGAGGGCCGGGCGACCGCGCCGACGCGCGGGCGATCCGCAACGCGCTGGGCGCGAACGCGCCGCTCGCCGACGCGACGGGTCGGCTGTCGCTCCTCGCCGCCGGGGAGCTGATCCGCCGCGCCTTGCTGCTGGTGTCCAACGATTCCGCGCCGGTCCACCTCGCCTCGGCCACCGGCACGCCGACCATCGAGCTGTACGGGCCGACCGTGCCGAGCTTCGGGTTCGCGGCGCGGGCCCGGTTCTCGCGCGTGATCGAGCCGGACCCGCTGCCGTGCCGGCCGTGCAGTCATCATGGCCCGGCGGTGTGTCCGCTGGTGCACCACCGGTGCATGCGGGACACGCCGATCGCGCGCGTGCTGGCCGAGGTGCGCCAGTTGCTCCAGATTCTCCGTCAGCAGCGGGAGGGCTGAGTGCGGTACATCGTCGGCGTGGACCTCGGCGGCACGAACATCGTCGTCGGCACCGTGGCCGAGGACGGCTCGGCCATTCACGGCGTGCGCAGCGCCGCGACGCGGCCCGAGGAGGGCGCGCGCGCGGTGGTCGATCGGATCGCCCGGCTGGCGCTGGAGTCCATGGCGGACGCCGGCCAGAAGGCGGGCATCACGCGCGAGATGGTGTGGGGCGTGGGCATCGGATCGCCGGGCCCGCTCGACATCGCGCGCGGGATCGTGCTGGTCACGCCCAACCTCGGGTGGCGCGACTTCCCGCTGCGGCAGCTGGTGCGCGAGGGCCTGGGCATGCCGGCCACGCTCGACAACGACGCCAACTGCGCGGTGTACGGCGAGTGGTGGGTCGGCGCCGGCAGGGGCACGCGCTACCTGGTGGGCCTAACGGTCGGGACCGGCATCGGCGGCGGGATCGTGCTGGACGGCAAGCTCTATCACGGCGCCAGCGACATGGCCGGCGAGATCGGCCACACCACCATCGACACCTCCGGGCGGCGCTGCAAGTGCGGCAACTACGGCTGCCTCGAGGCCTACGCCTCCGGCCCGGCGATCGCGGCGCGCGCGGTCGAGGGCCTCGAAGCCGGCGCGGAGTCGCGGCTGCCGGAGTACGTCCACGGCGACCTGGCGAAGATCACGGCGCAGGTCGTGTACGAAGCCGCCAACGAGGGCGACGACTTCGCGCTCGAGGTGGTTCGCGACACCGCCAAGTTCCTCGGCGCCGGCGTGGCGAGCATGATCAACACGTTCAACCCGGAAATGATCGTCATCATGGGCGGCGTCACGCTCGCCGGCGACCGCCTGTTCGTGCCGCTGCGCTCCGAGGTCAAGCGTCGCGCGTTCAAGGTCATGGCCGACGGGTGCCGCATTCTGCCGGGCGCGCTGCCGGGCACGGCCGGTGTGTTCGGCGCGGCCGCCACCTTCAAGCTCCAGACCACGGGGTCGGTGTGAAGACGCTGGGCGTCGTCGGGACGATGATCTGGGACACGATCGTCGGCCGCGACCCGCGCGAGGCGCCGGTCCGCGAGTGGGGCGGCATCGGCTACGCGCTCGCCGCGCTCGATGCCGCGCTGCCCGACGACTGGCGCGTCGTCCCGCTGGTCAAGGTGGGGCGCGACCTGGCCGCGCGCGCGCACGAGTTCCTGCACGGTCTCGCGCGCACCGCGCCCGACGCGCGGTTCATCGAGGCGCCGGGCATCAACCCGCGCGTCGCGCTGAGCTACCTGGGCGGCGAGCGGCGCTGCGAGGGGCTGACGGGCGACGTGCCGCGCTGGACGTGGGACGAGCTCGGCCCGCTGGTGCTCGGCCTGGACGCGCTGTACGTGAACTTCATCACCGGCTACGAGGCGGACCTGTCCACCACCCAGGCGCTGCGGCGCGCGTTCTCAGGGCCGATCTACGGCGACCTGCACAGCCTCGCGCTCGGCATCACCGACAGCGGCCAACGCTATTACCGCCCGGTCGAGGAGGCGCTGGCCTGGCTGGCGTGCTTCGACGTCGCGCAAATCAACGAAGAGGAAATGGCGCAGCTCGGCAGCGATCCCTTCGCGCTCGCCGCGCAGGCACTGCAGCTGGGCGTGCGCGCGGTGTGCGTGACGCTCGGCCCGCGCGGCGCCGTGTACGTGACCACCGGAGACCCGCGGCCGCTCGGCTGGCTGGCGCGCGGCGAATCCCGGCCGGCGCACCCGGGCTCCGGGCTGGTGCGCACCGCGCGGATCGCGCCGGAGGGCGGCCCCGTGGACGGCGACCCGACCGGGTGCGGCGACGTGTTCGGCGCAACGCTCGCGGCCGCGCTGTTGGCCGGCGCCGATCTCGAGGCGGGCGTGCGCGAGGCGAACCGGATGGCGCGGCGCAACGTCAGCTACCGCGGCGCCACCGGACTTCAACATCACCTGAGCGGCCGGCTCGCCGGGCGGGGCGCGTGAGCGCGCTGGTCGAGGTCCCGCAGCGGTTCGACGAATGGTCGTTCGAGCAGTTCGCCGCCGGCGTCGCGGGAACCGCGGGCGCGAGCCGGGTGATCGTCGACGCGCACGCGGTCGAATGGATTTCTCCGTACGGGTTCGTCGGATTGCTCGCGGCGGGCCAGGCGCTCGCCGAGCGCACCGGCGCCAAGCCGATTCTCACCGCGCCCGCCGACCGCGACGTCGCCCACTTCTTCGTGCGCGCCGGATTCGCGGCGCAGGCCGCGGAGGTGTTCGAGGTCCACGGCAAGCTGCCCAAGGTGAAGGCCACCGAGACGACGGTGTTGCTCGAAGTCACCCCGATTCGCGACAGTCAGGACGTGCACACCGTCGTCGGCCACATCCAGGAGCGCTCGTCGGCGATTCTCACCGCCGAGCTCGGCCTCGAGCCCAAGGCGACGATGGGTTTCGGTATGGCGCTTTCGGAGGCGTGTCAGAATATTGTGGAGCACGCCGGCACCGGTGGGTGGGTCGCGGTTCACGCGTATTCCTGGCGCAAGCTCGGCAAGCGCGTGGTGGTGATCGCGGTCGCGGACGCCGGCGTGGGGTTCCGCCACACGCTCGAAGCCACGCAGTCCCATCGGTTCGGCGATCGCTGGGGCGACGGAGCGGCGCTGGAGGCGGCGCTGCTCAACAACGTGTCGCGATTCCGCGAGCCGGGGCGCGGCCAGGGTCTGGCCGGCATTCGCAAGTACCTCGGGCGGTGGCAGGGCAAGATCAGCATCCGGAGCGGCACGGCGCGCATCGCCATCGTTCCGCCGTGGGACGACGATGCACCGCTGCTCACGGGGCTGGCGCCGTTTCCGGGCGCGCAGGTCCAGTTGGTCATCCCGGCGGAGGCGCAGACCGCGAAGTGAAGACCGAGATCGACATGCGGGGCATGTTGGCCCGCGTCGGACAACACTCCGACCTCATCACCCGCCCCACCGGCCGCGCGGTCCGCACGAGCATCGAGGCCGCGTTGGGCCGCCCCGAGGCCGCCGACGTCGTGGTCCTCGACTTCTCCGACATCCGGCTGATGGACCACTCCTGCGCCGACGAGATTCTGGCGCGGCTGGTGGCGGCCACGCCATGCGTGCTCCTGGTGCGCGGCCTGGCCGACCACCACGTGGACCCGGTCGAGCAGGTGCTGGAACGCCAGCATCTGGCGCTGCTGGTCGAGCACGACGGCACCCTGGTCCTGCTCGGCACGGTGGCGGAGGCGGCGCGCGCCGCGTTCGCCCGGCTGGCCGCCACGGGCGCGGCGGGCGCCGACGAGCTGGCCCGGGACCTGGCGTGGCCGATCGAGGACGTCGCGGCCGCGCTCGACGAGCTGGCGGGGCGGCGGTTGATCATCAGCGCCCACGGACGCTACCACACCCCCACGATCGCCTAACGTCATGGCGAAACGCGCGTACGGGCCGTCGACGACCGCGATCCACGGCGCGGTGGCCGCGCGCGCGAGCGGCGAGCCCGTGGCCCCTCCCATCACCCAGTCGAGCACGTTCGTGCGGGGCATCGGCTCCACGTCCGAGACGCTCTACACGCGCTACGGCAACAACCCCAACCAGCTGCGCCTCGCCGAGCGCCTGGCGCGGCTCGAGGGCGCCGAGGACGCCATCTTCGTCGCCTCGGGGATGGGCGCCACCGCGCTCGCGCACATGGCCGTGCTGCGGCCCGGCGACCACCTGCTCTCCAGCGAGTGGATCTACGGCGGCACGCGCCGGCTGTTCACCGAGGATTTCAACCGCCTCGGCATCGACGTGTCGTTCGTCAACCCGGAGCGCCGCCGCGACTGGCGGCTGCGGCTGCGCAAGAACACCCGCGCCATCTTCGTCGAGACGCCGACCAATCCCGTCATGCGGGTGCTCGACCTCGACTGGCTGAGCCTGCTGACCCACGAGCGGGGCATCCCGCTGCTGGTGGACTCGACGTTCGGCTCGCCGATCAACTTCCGGCCGCTCGAGCACGGCGCCGACGTCGTCATTCACTCGGTCACCAAGTACCTCAACGGCCACTCCGACGTGATCGCGGGGGCCGTCGCCGGCAGCGAGTCGCTGGTCGAGGAAGTGCGCGACCGCATGAAGATCTGGGGCCAGGCGCTCGATCCGCACTGCGCGTGGCTGATCGAGCGCGGCATGAAGACGCTCGCGGTGCGGATGGAGCGGCACAACGCCACCGGCTTGGCCGTGGCCGCCTGGCTCGAGGGTCACCCCAAGGTGCGGAAGGTCCACTACCCCGGCCTCGCCTCGCACCCGGACCACGACCTGGCCGCCCGGACGCTCGACGGCTTCGGCGGCATGGTGGGCGTCGAGCTGGCCGGCGGGCCGCGCGCCGCCGAGCGGTTCCTCAAGGCCCTGCGGCTGATCGCCCACGCGCCGAGCCTGGGCGGGGTCGAGTCGCTGGTGTCGGAGCCCCGCTTCACGTCCCACGCCGCGATGACAGCGGAGCAGCGCGCCGCGGCCGGCATCCCCGACGGCTTCCTGCGCGTCTCGCTCGGGCTCGAGGACGCCGACGACATCATGGCGGATATGGCCCGAGGGCTGGCCGCGGCCTAGATTCACGAGCAGTGATCAAATTCACCAACGTCACGAAGAGCTACCCCAAGACCGGCGCCGCGCTGAAGGACGTGTCCTTCCACGTGGCCAAGGGCGAGTTCGCGTTCCTCACCGGCCACAGCGGCGCGGGGAAGTCCACCGCGATGCGGCTCATCTACCTCGCCGAGCGGCCGACCACCGGCGAGGTGCGGGTGTCGGGGTTTTCCGCCACCCGGGTGGCCCCGCGCGACGTCCCGCGGCTCCGGCGCCGGCTCGGCATCGTGTTCCAGGACTTCCGGCTGCTCGAGGACCGGACCGCCGAGGAAAACGTCGCGTTCGCGCTCGAGGTCACCCGCGCCCGTCGCTCCACCATCCAGCCGCGGGTGATGCGCGTCCTCACCCAGGTGGGGCTGGCCAGCAAGGCGCACCAGTACCCGCGTGAGCTCTCCGGCGGCGAGCAGCAGCGGGTGGCCATCGCCCGGGCGCTGGTCAACGATCCGGTCATCCTGCTCGCCGACGAGCCGACGGGCAACCTCGACGAGCGGGCGACGCGGGGCATCTTCCAGCTGCTCCGGGACATCAACGCCACCGGCACGGCGGTGCTGATGGCCACGCACGACCTCGACCTGGTGCGCAGCATCGACGCGCATCTCGTCGAGCTCCAGGCCGGCGAGGTCGTCTACGACTCGGCCGAAGACCAGACCGGCACGGAGCCCGCCGCATGAGCCTGATTCTGCGCGAAACCCTGCTGGCGTTCCGCCGGGCGCCGCTGCTGTCGGCCCTGTCGATCACCACGATCGCGTTCTCGCTGTTCGTGTTCGGCCTGTTCGGCCTGGTGACCGTGAACATCCAGGAGGCGATGAGCCAGGTGGCCGAGCGCGTGGAGGTGGTGGCGTACCTGAAGCGCGGCACGCCGCTGACCACCATCACGGTGGCGCAGGAGGACATCGAGGCGTTCCCCGAGGTGCAGAGCGCGAAGTACGTCTCCGAAGCGCAGGCGCTGGAGCGCGCCCGCGCCGACCTCAAGGAATTCCACGACATCTTCCAGGACCTCGAGACCAACCCGCTGCCGGCGTCGCTCGAGATCCGCCTCAAGCCCGAGTTCCGCGACGCCGAGCACGCGGCAACGGTGTCCGACCGCCTCAAGGCGTACACCTTCATCGACGACGTGCGCTACGGGCGCGACTGGGTGGAGAAGCTCGACCGCCTGCGCGCGATCGCCGGCGCGGTGGGCGTGGTGGTGGGATCGGCGTTCGCGCTGGTCGCGGTGATCATCATCGGCACGACCATCCGCATGGCGGTCCTCCAGCGCAGCAACGAAATCGCCATCATGCGGCTGGTCGGCGCGACCGACGCGTTCATCCGGCGGCCGTTCCTGCTGGAAGGGCTGATCAAGGGGCTGCTCGGCGGCGCCCTGGCGCTCGGCCTGTCGTACGGGGCCTGGCTCGCCATCGACACCTACCTGATGCGCGCCGCGTTCTTCACCACGCCCGAGGCGCTCATCGGCATCGCGGCCGGAGGGATCATCGGCCTGCTCGGCTCGACCGCGAGCGTCAGCAGGCACCTGAGAACGGTTTGAAACGGCCGGGCCAGATCCTGTGGGTCCTGGGCCTCCTGGCGGTGCTCGCGGCGCCGGCCGTTGCCCAGCAGGCACCCGACACCACCATCGAACGCAGCCAGCAGCGGCTGCTCGAGATCCGCCGGGAGCGCGAGCGGCTCCAGGCCGACATGGATCGCCTGCGCGGGCGGGTGCACTCGCTCTCGTCCGACCTCGACAACATCCAGCGGCAGGTGGACATCTCGGGGCAGATCGTGGGCGAGCTGGACCTCCAGATCGCGGCGATGGGCAACCAGATCGAGCGGGCCACGGCCGAGCTGCTGGTCACCGAGGACGCGCTGGCCGAGAAGCGGGCGATCCTCGCCCACCGCCTGACGGAAATCGAGAAGCGCGGCCCGCTCTACACGATCCAGGTGCTGCTGTCGGCGGAGTCGTTCGGCGACCTGCTTTCGCGGTACAAGTACCTCTACCTCATCAGCCGCCAGGACCGCCAGCTCGTGAACGACGTCGAGGACCTGCGCGCCGAGTTCGCGCAGCAGCGCGACGACCTGGTGAACCAGCGGACCAGTCTGGCGAGCCGGCGCGACGAGCGGACCGAAGAGAGCCAGCGCCTCCAGGTCCTGATCCAGGAGCGCCAGCAGAGCCTGCGCGACTCGCAGGCGGAACAGCGCCGCACCCAGGCGCGCCTGGAGCAGCTCGCCCGCGACGAATCCCGACTCAACGACCTCATCGCCGCGTTCGAGCGCCGGCGCCGCGCCGCCGAGGCGGCCCGGCACGTGCCCGCCGCGCCCTCGCGCATCCGCACCGCCGACATCGGCCGGCTCGACTGGCCGGTCAACGGCGACATCGTGTTCGGGTTCGGCCGCCAGCCGGGCCCCGGGGGCACGACCATCGTGCGCAACGGGATCGGCATCGGCACGCCGGTGGGCACGCCGGTGCACGCCGTGGCCGCCGGCACCGTGCGGCTCGCCCAGGGCCTGGGCACCTACGGCCTGACGGTCATCCTCGACCACGGCGGCGGCAACTACAGCATCTACGGCGAGCTGTCCAGCGCCTCCGTCCGGGAGGGCCAGGCGGTCGAGCGTGACCAGGTCATCGGCCTCTCGGGCGGCGCGAACACCGACGAGGGCCCGCACCTCTACTTCGAGATCCGCGGCGACGGCGGTCGCTCGCACATCGACCCGATCCAGTGGCTGCGGCACCGCCAGTGACCGACCGGCGGGTCGTGAAAGTCTGCGGCGTGTGCGGCCGGTTTCGCTCCTACGACCCGGACGACCGGTTCTGCGTCGTGTGCGGGTACGACCAGCTCGCGGCGGAATGCGAGTGCGGCCGGACGCTCGAGTACGCCCTGGCGGAAGCCGAGTCCGGAACGCTGCACTGCCCGCGCTGCGGCAAGGACTGGCGCGGTGCGCGGGACGGCGCATAGGGGGCTGCGGACTTGCGTCTCCGCGTTCCCGCCGTCAGCTTGTCGGCATGGCTGACGACCCCCTCTTCACGCTGAAGCAGCTCGCCGACCAGCTCCGGCTCCCCGAGTCTACCGTCCGCTACTACCGCGATGCCTTTCTCGACCACATCCCATCGGTCGGCACCGGGCGGCGGCGGCGCTACCCGGCGCAGGCCATTGCGGTATTGCGGTCCATCGCCAAGCACTATTCCGCCGGCAAGCCCCGCGCGGAGATCGTCACGCTCATCTCGCGTGACGGCGCGCCCCACGCGGCAGTGCAGGTCGAGGCCGCGGGGCCCAAGCACCAGGCCCTCGACGACGTGTCCAATCTCGACTTGCTGGCCGCCATTCTCGACGGCGAGCGCGAGCAGCGCGACGCGCTGTGGCAGATGGCGAAGGAGATCGTGCGCCTGACGGACGTGCTCGAGGGCCAGGATAAGGTGCTGAACGAGATCGCCGACCGCGCCGGCGTGACCGTGACCTCGGAGCCGGTGTTCGCGCCGCAGCCCCGTCCCGCGCCGCGCCTGGGCGCGCCGGCGCCGGCCACCCCCGTGCCGCCGGCCGCCGCGCCAATGCCGCAGCGGGAGACCGCGCCGCTGACGGCCGCGCTGTTCGGCGAGGCGCTGCCCACGCCGGCGCCGGCCGCGCCAAGCGAACCCCCCGAGGCGTCGTCCCCGCGAGCGCCGATGGCGCACGAGGACATGGAGCGGCTCAGGGCCGAACTCGAGTCCGAGCGCGCGCTGGTGGAGCGGTTGCGCGAATCCAAGCTCCAACTCGAGCACAGGGTAGCCGACGCGGAAGCGACGCTCGAAGACCGCCGCCAGGACCGCCGTTCCTCGGTGATCAAGCGGCTGCTGCGCTCCGACTCGGACGGCTGACGCAGCCGTGGCGAAACGGAACCAGCCGGATCGGGTGCCCGGTGCGCGGCCCCTGCCCCGGGGCCGGATCCCGACGGTCGGCGTGCGGGAGATCATCGCCGCCCTGCATCGCCGCCGCGAGCGGCGCCGCGAGTCGGTGGCGGCCCTGAGCGAGGCCGTGGCGGCGCTGCGGGGCGGCGTGGAGCGGCACCTGGCGCGCATGGCGGAGCTGCGCTCCGCCGTTGAAGCGCAGGGCGGCGACCTGTCTGCGTTACAGCACTACGACAACATCATGGCCCGCCTGCGGGCCGAACTCCGGGCCGCCGAGCGCGGCCTGGCCGACGCGTTTCGCGAGGCGGCGGGCGGCCCCGATGCCGGCCGGGAGCCGGCCTAGACCCCCAGCTGGTCGCCCTGCCGGGCCACCAGCGCGTAGAGCACCGACATCAGCAGCACGCTGATGGCCAGCCGCGAGAACAACCCTCCGACGATCACCAGCGCGAACGGCGTCTGCGAATCGGAGCCGACGCCGGTGGCGAACGCCGCCGGCAACAGGCCCACCGCCGCCACCAGCGCCGTCATGACGATCGAGCGGAACCGCAACAACGCAGCCTCGCGGGTGGCTTCCACGATCCCCATGCCGACCTGGCGCAACTCGTTCGCGTACGAGATGTAGACCACCGCAGTCTGCACCGAGACGCCGAACAGGGCCAGAAAGCCGATGCCGGACGACACGGAGAACGGCGTCCCGGTGAGCGCCAGGGCCGGCATGCCGCCTAACGGTAGCCGAGCATGCAGTGCTCGGTGTGGCAACTCCCGTTGTGGCTCGTTTCGATGTGAACACGGACCGAGCCGTCGGCGTGCGTAACGATGCCTTGGCTGGTTGACCGGTCGCATCAACAACACGAGGGCTACGCCTCGATTGGTGGGTGCCGCGGGTTGGGACAAACTGTTAATTATAGCCTGGACATCGGGAGTGAGCAGGCGCGCCGCCAACCGGCGGCTGCCTCGACCGAGCGGGGTGAGGCTATTATTCGCGATGCGATTTCCGGCCCTGGTCGTCGTGCTGGCCGCCGTGGCAGGCGGCCTGACGCTGTTCGGGTGCCACGAGCAGACACTGTCGGAGTGTCTCGAGCCGAACGGGCAGGCGTACACGTTCGGCGCGGCCTGGGACACGACGGTCGTGTTCCACTGGCCGGCCTCCCGGATGCCGCTGCGCGTGTACGCGGCGCCGGTCGGCCAGATGGAAGCCAACGTGGACTCGGCGATCGCGCTGTGGACCCACGCGATGCGCTGCGGCGAGCTGCGGATGGTGCGCACCACCGACTCGACCGAGGCCGACGTCATCATCGGCACGGCCGTTTCCCTGCCTCCGTTCCAGAGCGCCGGCCCCGACCGCGGGGCGCGGATCGTGCTGGGCGACTCGGTGGGCGCCTGCCAGGGACGGACCGACGGCGAGATCGACACCACCACGACGCCCTACGAGCTGGTCGGCCCGATGCGCTCCTACGTGGCGCCCACCGGCGCCGACACGGCGGCCGCCACCGCCTGCTACCACTTCACCGTGGCGCACGAGCTGGGTCATGCGTTGGGCATCCTCAACGAGAGCCCCGACCCGAACGATCTGATGTACGCCGTGCCGCACCGGCTGTTCGCCACCACCGACGACCGCTTCACGATGCAGACGCTGTACCACACCAGGGCGACCGTGGTCCCCGCGCCATGAGGCGTCACGCCCTCACCGAGGCGGACGTGCGCGGCGCGGGCCCGGGCGGCCGGCTCGCCGTGCCCGCCGGCACGGTCGTCACGCCGGCCGCGCGCGACCTGGCGCGCAGCCTCGGTGTGGCGCTCGCCGCGCCGGCGGCGCCGCGCCCGCGGGAACCTGAACCCGCCGGCACGCCGGTGGTGGCCTTGGGCGCGGACCACGGCGGCTTCGCCATGAAGGAGCAGCTCAAGGCGCTGCTGGGCGAGCTGGGCTACCAGGTTCTCGACGTCGGGACCCTTTCCGCCGAGGCGGTGGACTACCCGGACTTCGCCGTCGCGGTGGCGCGCGCCGTGGCCGAGGGCCGCGCGTGGCGGGGCATCATGGTGGACGGCGCGGGGATCGGCAGCGCGATGGCGGCGAACAAGATCTCCGGCGTGCGCGCGGCGCCATGCCACGACGTCACGACGGCCGGCAACGCGCGTGAGCACAACGACGCCAACGTGCTGACGCTGGGCGGCGGCCTGATCGGCTCGCGCCAGGCCGCGGACGTGGTGCGCACGTTCCTCGCGACCGCGTTCGGCGGCGGCCGGCACCAGCGGCGGGTGGACAAGATCGCGGCGCTCGACGGATGAGAAACCGCCGGCTGCTGCGCCTGGTCGCCCTCACGCTGGGCTTCGCCGCGATGGTCAGCGGCGGCGCTCCGCTGCTCGACTCGGTCCTCTACCATCACGGCGGGGGCCCGGCTCCCTTCCGCATCCAGTGGGACAAGGAAGGCGGGAGCGGCCAGCACGCCGAGCAGTGCGCGATCATGTCGCAGCGGCCGGCGCACGCCGTCGCCCTCGGCCACCCCGACGCGGGTCGCGTGGTGAGCGCGGCCCACAGCACCGCCGTCGCGTTCTTCGCCCGGCGGGCTCCGGCCCCGTCGGCCCGTCTCCTCCCGGAATCACGCGCGCCTCCACGCACGTCCGTCTGACTCGCTTTCCCTAACCAGACAACGTGCAGTCGCGTCCCGCCGGCAACGTCGGCGGACGCGCACAACTGGAGGTATCATGGTTTCGCTCATTCTGGCGGCGGCCCTCGCGTTCGGTCCGCGCCCGCCCGTTGCCGTAGCGCATGCTCCACGCGCCGTACCCGACACGACCGCCCCCGCCGCCAACGGCGACGTCCTCGGCCTCGTGACCGACAGCGCGTCCGCCGGGCCGCTCGCCGGCGTCGAAGTCACCGTGTGGCGCGGCGCCGACATCGTCGCGGCCACGACCACCGACCAGGTCGGCAACTACCGCGTCCACGATCTGTCGCCGGGGGACTACGACGTCGAGGCGCAACTGATCGGGTTCCACCCCAGCCGCCGCCACGTCACCATTGACGGGTCCGGCGGCAACGTCGTCGTGAACTTCAAGCTCACGGCGGCCAGCATCGAGCTCGGCGCGATATCCGTCGGCGCCGCGCAGCCGGTGCGGCTCGACACGCGTACCGGCGACCAGCAGTTCCGCCAGGACGAGTTCCAGGGCAGCCCGACCCTCGCGACGTCGCAGATCGTGCAGCAGGCGATCGCCGGCGCCGCGCGCGCGCCGACCGGCGAGGTACACATCCGCGGGCAGCACGCCGAGTACTCCTACTACGTGGACGGGATCCCCGTGCCGCCGGGCATTTCCGGCAGCCTGAACGAGCTGTTCGACCCGTCGATCGTCAACGGCATCGACTTCCAGACCGGTTCCTGGGACGCCGAGTACGGCGGCCGGAACGCCGCCATCGTCAACGTCACGACCCGCATCCCGGCCGGCGGCTTTCACGCCACAGTGTCCGGCTACGGCGGGAACTATGCCGCCAACGGCCAGACGATCACCGCGAGCGGCCACTCCGGGCAGTTCGGCCTGTTCTTCGCCGGCACCCGCACCGCGACCGACATGCGCCGCGAGCCGGTGGTGGCCGACACCGACGCGTCCGGCAACATCACGGGCGTGGAGAACTTCGCCAACCACGGCGAAGACCTGTACGGCTTCGGCAAGATCCAGTACACGCCGACCGACCACGACGTGCTCAACCTCGACCTGAACTGGTCGCGGACCAACACCCAGACGCCGTTCGACTCGTCGGCCGGCGTGATCAACGACAACGAGCGCGATCTCAACGGGTTCGTGAACCTGGGTTACACGCACAGCGTCAACGCCGGGCCGCGGCAGGGCTCGCAGCTGTTCGCCGCGGGCTTCTACCGCCACGGCACCCTCAACTACGTGCCGGGCGCGAACGACGACCCGACCTTCAGTTTCGCGGGCGACACGACGCTCTACAGCATCAAGGAAGCGCGCAGCTTCAACGTCATCGGGGCGAAGGTCGACTACCTGTACGTGGTGCAGGAGCACCTCTCGTTCAAGTTCGGCACCCTGGTCTCCGCGACGAGCGGAAACGAGGACTTCAGCTCGTTCAACGCCAGCGGCTCGGGGCCCGCCTCGCTGTCCGGCCTGAGCGGCCACGACATCGGCCTGTATGCCCAGACCAAGTACCTGCCCACCGAGCGGGTGGAGCTGCGCTTCGGCGTGCGCGGGGACTGGCACACCTACCCCGATTCCGCCGGGGGGGCCACGACGGCGAGCCAGATCAGCCCGCGCATCCGGCTCAGCTTCTTCCCCTCGCCGGCGACGACGCTGTGGGTGTACTACGGGCGGCAGTTCATGCCCACCAACACGGAGGACCTGCGGAACATCACCAGCGCCTCCCAGGGGGGCGCCATCCTCGGCGCGACGACCAATCCCGAGCGCGACGATTTCTACGAGGTGGGCCTGACCCATCGGTTTCACGGCGGCGTCGTCGCCAAGCTCTCGGGGTATCACAAGAAGAGCTCACCGGGCGTGGACGACACCCAGGTTCCCGGCACGGCGATCACCACCGACGTGAACATCGAGCAGGTGCGCATCACCGGCATCGAAGGCGTGCTCGAAGTGGACCCGCACGGTCCGTTCAGCGGCTACCTCAACCTGGCCCTGAACCACGCCTATGGCTACGGCGCGGTCACGGGCGGCTACTTCGCCGTCACGCCGCCAGCCCAGCCCTTCGACCTCGACCACGACCAGCGGCTTTCGTCGGTCATCGGCGTGTCGTACGGCGCGCACAACATGCTCGTGACCGCCACCGGCATCTACGGCTCGGGCCTCACCAACGGCGTCACGCCGAACACGCCCGGCCGGCCGCTCTACGATTCGACCATCGCCGCCACCGGTCCGCTCAACACCGGGCTGTTCGACTTCAACAAGGAATTCAAGGTGGCGCCGAACTTCATTCTCAATGCGAGCGCCAGCTATACGTTCATCGTGGGGCAGACCGAAGTGCGTCCCGCCGTGTACGTGGACAACCTCTTTAACCACCTGTACGCCCTCAAGGGCGCGTTCTTCAGCGGCGCGACCTTCGGCATGCCGCGGACCGTTCAGGTGCGCGTCACCGTGGGGATCTAAGCGCGGCGCCGTGCGCCTGACGTACGGCTCGGTACTCGTGGCGGGCTGGGCTCTCGCGGCGGTTGCGTGCGAGTCCAGCCCGGCGGCGCCAACGCTACCCCCGCGCCCAGTTTCACCGACCGCGCCGGCGGCCGGCGCGCGCAACGCGGCCCCTCAAGGCCTCGCAACGATGTGGCGGGCGGAGGCATCTGCACTTCGCGTTCGGCCTTGTTCGATGTGGGCGAGCCGACCGGCCCGTTCAGCTGACCCGGGATCCGCGAGCGATTCGGTGATTCGTGGGCGACACGCCTAACGCTGTTTCCGGAGGGCGGCCTCGAGCTTCAGGTGTCGCACGCCATCGCAGCCTCAACGGTGCGTCGGTGCCTCGGTGCGTCGCCTGACTGGTCCACGCCGGTCACGTCGAAGTGGTAACGTGCGGAGCGTCATACAGGGCGCAGCCCAAGGAAGCGGCAGGCGGCGGGCCAGCGCCTCAACACCAACCGCTCAATCAGGAGCACCGACACAACGGTCGCTCCCCACAGCGGAAGCACGATCGCCAGCACCACCATGAGCGCGATGATCGCGACGCCCGGCGCCCAACCGCCGAGGAACCTTGGGGCGCCCAGGGACCCTGGTTCCCGGCGACCCCACCAGAGTCGGATCGCGCTGAGCATCATGAGTAACAGTCCGGCCGCGGTCATCAGACCGAGGGCGCGATTGGGCCAGCCGAAGAGCTGGCCTTCATGCATCGACACGCCGTAGCCGACGATCCGGTCGATCAATGGCTTCTGGGCGAAGTCGACGCGCCGGGTCGCCAACCCGGTACTCGAATCGAACACGACGTCGGAGCGGAGCGTTCGGTTCGCGGCGTCCGAGGTCGCCGTCCAGTTGGGCGCCTTGCGCGACGGAGGCGAAATGAGCACCGGCGGCGCAATGCGCAGTCCCGCCGCCACCGGCACGATGCGATCGAGCGCCGCATAGTCGCGGCTGAGCGGCGCTCCAGCCGACTGACCGCGCTGGTGCCCGGCATGTGCGTCGCCGGACATGTCCTGCATGTTCATGGCGACGCGCAGCGCCTTTTCCGACCCGCTGCCGGTAGTCCAGTCCTGCGCCACCGCGGCGCCACGACCCAGGCCCCGCACGTCCTTGAGCAACCCGCCCCACGACTTGGCCCACGGCAGACCGGACATCAGGAGGAACAGCGCGTAGCCCGAGACCCACAATCCCGTGACGGCGTGAAGGTCACGCCAGAACATGCGGCCGCGGCGGGACAGTCGCGGGTACAGCACGCCACCCAGGCCGCGAGCGTTCCGCGGCCACCACAGGAACAACCCGGTGCACAGCATGACGATGGCCCACGACGCCGCGGTTTCCACGATCATCGAGCCGCGGTCGCCCATCATCAGCTCGCCGTGCAGGTGAAAGATCCGGCGCATGAGCCGGTCGTCGTCCGGGATGCGGCCAACGATCTCCAGCGTGACCGGGTTGACATACACGCGCATCAGCTCGGTGCCGCGGCCGACCAGCACGCGGGTGGCCGCGTCCGGGCCCTCCGGTAGCTGATAGGCATTGAGCACGCCGCCGGGCACCGCGGCGAGCGCCGCCGCCACCTGAGCCGTCGGCGCCCGGCGCGCACCGTCGAGCCCGAGGTGGTCGTATCGGCGCTCGAGCAGCGCCTCGATCTGCGGGCGGAAGAGGTAGATCGAGCCGGTGATCGCGAGCCAGCAGATGAACGGGAGGGCCACGATTCCCGCGTAGAAGTGCCACCGCCAGACGGCCCGATACGCCGCCGAGCCGTCGGGCCGCGGGAGCCCTGGTGATGCGCTCACCGGAACAGCCGCAGGCCGCCCGTGAGCGCGCGCGGCATGCCGAGCGTCCTGGACGTCAAGCTCGTGGTGGCATTGTCCGAGTAGAGCTCGTCCGTGACGTTGACCGCACCCACGAACACCTGGAGCTGCCCGGTCATCCAGTAGCTCGCGTTCAGCCCGACGATCCCGACGGCGCGCTGGCGGATCGTGTGACCGACGTCCAGCCACATCGCCCCGGTGTAGTGCACCGTCCCGGTCACGGTGGCGCGTACGGTAGGGTGCAGCGTCAGGCCAAGGTCGGCCACGTTCTCCGGGATGGCGCCCAGCTGGAGGCCTATGGGGTCGCCGGTCGTGCTGGCCGTGTATCGGCTCTCGGTATACGCGTACGAGGCCCGCACGCTGACGCCGCGGGCCGGGCGCCAGTCCGCGGACAGCTCCGCGCCGCGCGAGCGCGCGTCCTGGCCGTTGGTGTTGAAGTTGACGTTCGAGGGGCAGTTCGACAGGTCGCTACCGCACACCGCGACGACGTCCGGCGGCGCCGCGGCGGCGCTCTGGATCTTGTACGAGGCGATCAGGTGCCGGGTGTCGTACTGGAAGAGCGTCACGCCGAGCGTGAGGCGCCGCAGGTCCAGGTCGCTGCCGACCTCCCCGCCGGTCAGCGTCTCGGGCTGGAGATGCGGATTGGCAAGCGTGATGGACGTCGTCGAGGAGTACGACCGGTACAGGTTGTTCAGGCCGGGAGCACGAAATGCGGTGTACGCCGCGCCGCGCACCGACCACGCGGCGCCCAGCCAGTATCGCGCGGCAAGCGACGGATTGAACGAGTTCTTCGAGGTATTCGCAATCGCCCCGCCGGTGGGCGTGCCCGGCGTCCCGTTCGTGTATCGGATGAGCACCGCGCGCCCATCCTGGTTGAACCATGAGTCGTAACGGAGGTTCGCCGTCGCCTCGAAACGCAGGACCGGCGTCCAGTGAAGCTGCGCGAACTCGCCGACGAACACCTGCGCGCCGCCGCCGTAGCCAACGCGGTTGACGGTCGTCGCGGAGCCGTCCGTCGTCGTCGGCTTGTTGTAGGTGACCGACGTGTCTTCCCCCGCGACCCGGCGGACGTCGAGGCCCACCTGGAGGCTGGCGGGCAGACGGCCGAGCGCAGTCGAGAACGCGGCGGAGCCACCGAGCTCACGGTAGGGATTCCAGTCCCGCGAATTGGCGAACTGGACCAGCGGCGCGGTCGTCGACGTGGTGTTGCAGTCGCTCGACGACGCGAGGTAACACGCCGCCCCATTGTGCTTGTCGAACTGCTCCCACTGACCCCACACGCGGGCCTGGAGCGAGCGGCCCGCTCCCATGTGCCGCGTCATGCCGGCCGCGAAATCCGGGGCCCGTTGGAGGTTCGAGCCGAAGCGATACCCGCCGATGTCCTCGTTCTGCCGGTGATACCCGACGCGGGCAAACGCCGAGACGGCCTCCGACGGCGTGTAGTACGCCTCGGCCATTGCGTTCCAGCTGTCGGCGCCGGACGCGGCCTTGCCGGGCAGCGCGCTGAGCGACGCGGCCGGCGTGGTCTGGTACCCGTCGGTCGACAGCACATTCCCCGAGATCCGCACCGCGACCGAGCGCCCGACCCTGAAGCTCTGCGCCAGGGCGGCGGAGCGGGTATCGAACGACTGGTAGCTCACATCGGCTTCGGTGCGGCTCGCCTCGGGCGTGCGGGTGACGATGTTCACCACGCCGGCCACCGCGAGGTTGCCCCACAGGCCCGACCCACCGCCCCGCACCACCTCCACCCGCTCGACCTCCGCGAGGGGGATCTTGAACCACTGGGTCGTGCTGTAGAACGGATCGTGAATGGGCACGCCGTCCACGAGCATCAGCACCGTGCTGTTGGTCACGCCGCGCAGGCGCGTCTGGTGACCGGTGGGGTCGGTGGTGTAGTACGGCGCTCCCGGCATGTTCACACCGGGCAGCTCGCGCAGCAACTGGTCCAGCGTGCGTGCCGGCGAGGCCGCAATGTCCGCGCGCGTGATCACTGTGGTGTGCAGCGGCATCTGTCCCAGCGTCGTCGCGCTGCGAGTCGCCGCGACGACGATCGATGACAGCGTATCCACCCGTCCCGTGTCCTGCTGCGCCGCCAGCGGGCCGGCGGCCAAGCCCGCCAATGCGGCGAGCAGCACGCCGCGCCTCCTCCACGTCTCATGCCTCATCTGGGTCTCCCGGTCGCGCTTCAGTGGCCCGGCGGCGTGGGCGCGCACGCGAGCGTGGCGCCGGCGCCAGCCGGCTTCGTGGTCTGCTTCGACCTTGGAAGCGGAGCTACGCCAGGAGTGGTGGAGCGAGAGCCCTTGGGAGGATGAACGGCTCGGCGACGTGCAGCGCGAGCCCCGCGGCCGCCGGAACCACGACGATGACGCGCGCCGGCGCGACGACCAGCACCAGCTTCAGGGGAGTCGCGAGGTTCCAGCGCGACGCGATCTGGCAGCAGCAGCCGAACGCGCAGCACCCGTGGGACTGGTGAGGCGCGGGTGAAGGCATGCCCGTGTGATCGCCGGGCATCGCGCCGCCCGCGCCGGACGGACACGACGTAGTGGCGGCCGCGCCGGCCATCGCCGGCATGGCCGCCATCATCACGCCATGGGCGATGAACGAGGACGCCATCACCCCGAGCACCAACGACTTCACCGCGGCGCGCATCATGGCGCGCGAAATATCGCGCCCGGATCGCGGAGAGGAAAGGTCGGACGTGTCCGCGGTACTGGGCCAGGACCACGGCCGATGTCCGCCCGGGGCCCGCCGGATCGCCATCTCTTCCTCTCGACCGGCAGGCACGAATGCCCTGCCCGTCCGCAGCGCCGGGTCGACAAAATCAGTGCACCGGAACGCTGAGCCGCAGTGGCGCCGCGGTTGGGCGCGGTGCTACACTCCGGACAACGACGAGCGCGCCGTCGCGCTGCGGACGCCACCGGCCCGCTCAACACCGGGCTGTTCGACTTCAACAAGGAATTCAAGGTGGCGCCGAGTTTCATCGTGAGCTTCAGTGCCAGCTATACTTTTGTCGTGGGCCAGACGGTGCTGCGCCCAGCGATCTACGTGGACAACGTCTTCAACCACCTGTACGCCCTCAAGTGCGCGTTCTTCAGCGGCGCGACCTTCGGCATGCCGCGGACCGTTCAGGTGCGCGTCACCGTGGGGATCTAAGCGCGGCGCCGTGCGCCTGACGTACGGCTCGGTACTCGTGGCGGGCTGGGCTCTCGCGGCGGTTGCGTGCGAGTCCAGCCCGCCGTCCGCCCCCATCAAGGCGCCGTTCGCCGACGCCGCCGTCGTGGACAGCGCCGCCACCGCGCTCGCGGCGGCCGTCAACACGCCCGCGCTGCGCAGCCTGGCCGCGCTGGGCCGCTACATGACGCTCGGCGCTCCCGCGGCCGCGCCGTTGTCCGGCTCGGCCCGCGCCGCGTGCGGCATCGCGGCGACGCGCGACGAGGCCACACTGCCGCCGGCCTCGGCCGCGGCGTACCCCGACTCGCTCAAGGGTCGCATTCTGGTTTTCGAGGTGGACAGCGCGCGCTACCAGACCATCGCGGACAGCGGCGGGCCCTCCGACGGCGTGCGCTACCTCCTCACGGCGCTGGACCAGTTCGGCAACGTCACGGATTCGTTAGGCTACGCCGGCTGGCTCGACCTGCACGACCTGTCGGCCGCCGGCGCGCCGATGATGCACGGGCAGCTCGAGGCCGGCACGACCCTCAACACCGACTACACGGCCGCGCCCACGGGCAGCCAGTCGAGCTGGTGGATGCGCCTCGACGGCCAGGTGACCGGAGCGCCCGCGACGCCGTACGCCTTCCACGACTCGGCCACCGGAGCGGGCGCCGTCACCACCGTCGTGCTTCAGCTCGCGTCGCCCGACAGCGGCATCGCCGCGACGCTGGTCGCCAGCCACCTCATGCTGGACTTCGCGGACAGCCGCGACACGTTCGACTTCCGGTTCGCCCGCGGCCCCGACACCGTCGCGGTGACGGGCGGCACGTTCACCTACTGCTTCTACCCGTCCACCAACGTCTCCATCGCGATCGACGGCGTGCCGTTCGCCGCCGGCAGCGGCCTGGGCGGCGCCCCCCCCACGCTCGCCCGCGCGGACTCCCTGCCGCTCACGACCGCGCAGTCGGACGCGCTGCTCGCGCTCATCGACCTGCGCGCCCTGCTGTTCTCCTGGCAGAGCTCGATCGCGACACCCGCCCGGCTCATGCTCGGCCCATGATTTTCGCTCGCGCGGGCCGATCCCGACCCGCCGTGTCGGAGTTTGGGCCGCAACGTCCCTTCGGCCGATCCGGCCTTTGTCACACAACGCCCCACCACTGCTGTGTTTGGCTGAGGAATCCCCGGTACGCGGCTTGCGCTCCATATCCTGAACACAGGAGCGCACCAATGACCTTCCGGAAGCAGGAAGCACTCGACTACCACGCCCAGGGACGCCCGGGCAAAATCGCCATCACGGTCACCAAGCCCTGCAAGACGCAGCGTGACCTTTCCCTCGCCTACACCCCAGGCGTGGCGGTACCCTGTCTCGTCATCAAGGACGATCCCGACGCGGCGCTGCAGTACACCGCGCGAGGCAACCTGGTGGCCGTGGTGTCCAACGGCACCGCGGTGCTCGGGCTCGGCAACATCGGTCCGCTGGCCGGCAAGCCGGTCATGGAAGGCAAGGGCGTCCTGTTCAAGACGTTCGCCGATATCGACGTGTTCGACATCGAGATCGAGGCCCCGACGGCCGACGACGTGGTGCGGTTCTGCGAGATGCTCGAGCCCACGGTGGGCGGCATCAACCTCGAGGACATCAAGGCGCCCGAGTGCTTCGAGGTCGAGGAGCGGCTCAAGGCGAAGCTCAAGATCCCGGTGTTCCACGACGACCAGCACGGCACCGCCATCATCTCCGGCGCCGCGCTGCTCAATGCCGCCGAGGTCACCGGGCGCAAGCTCGAGACCATGAGCATCGTGTTCAGCGGCGCCGGCGCCTCCGCCATCGCGACCGCCGAGCACTACGTGCGGATGGGCGTCAAGCGCGAGCGCATCATGCTGGTGGACACCAAGGGCGTGGTGCACAGCGAGCGCACCGACCTGAACCCGCAGAAGCGCGCCTTCGCGCGCCACACCGACGCGCGGACGCTGTCCGACGCACTGGTCGGCGCCGACGTGCTGGTCGGCCTGTCGGTCGCCAACACGGTCACCGGCCAGATGCTGATGCCGATGGCCCCCAAGCCGATCATCTTCGCGCTCGCCAACCCGGATCCCGAGATCACGCCGGACGACGCGCGCGCCGCGCGCCCCGACGCGATCATCGCGACGGGCCGTTCCGACTTCGCCAACCAGGTCAACAACGTCCTCGGCTTCCCGTTCATCTTCCGCGGCGCGCTCGACGTGGGCGCCCGCGCCATCACCGAGGGCATGAAGATGGCCGCCACCAAGGCGCTCGCCGCCCTGGCGCGCGAAGGCGTGCCCGAGGGCGTGATGGCCGCGTACGGCGGCCAGAAGCTGCGCTTCGGCCCCGACTACCTGATTCCGAAGCCGCTCGACCCGCGGGTCTGCCTGTGGGTCGCGCCGGCCGTGGCGGAAGCGGCCATCGCCGACGGCGTCGCCCGCAAGAGCCTCGACTTCTCGGTGTACCGGGCGCAGCTCGAAGACCGGCTCGGGCAGAGCCACGCGGTCATGCGCAGCCTCACCACCCGCGCGAGCAGCAAGCCGCAGCGCCTCGTGTTCCCGGAAGGTCAGGACGAGCGGATTCTCAAGGCGGCCCAGACACTGGTCGACGAGGGCATCGCCAAGCCGATCCTGCTGGGCACGTTCGAGCGGGTCGCGGCCACCGCGGCCGCGGCCGACGTGTCGCTCGACGGCATCGAGGTCGTGGACCCCGAGACCGACAAGCGCGCGCCGGCGTACGCGGAACTGCTGTGGCGGCTGCGCCAGCGCAAGGGCATCACGGAGAGTTCCGCCGCGCACCTGGTGTCGCATCCGAACTACTTCGCGTCGTTGATGGTCGCGGCCGGCGACGCGGACGCGCTGGTCGGCGGCATCGAGCAGTACTACCCCGACAAGCTGCACGCGCCGCTCCAGATCCTGGGGACGGACCCGTCCGCGACGATCGTCAGCGGCGTCATCATGCTGATGGTGGACAAGCGCATCCTGTTCCTGGCCGACACCACGCTGACCGAGGACCCCGACGCCCGCACCGTCGCGCACATCGCCAGCCAGACGGCGAAGCTGGTGCGCACCTTCGGCATCACCCCGCGCGTGGCGCTGCTGTCGTTCTCGAACTTCGGATCGGCGCGCACCCACGACACCGAGAAGATGGCCGAAGCCGCGCGGATGCTGCACGCCGCCGAGCCCGACCTCGAGGCCGACGGCGAGATGATGGCCGAGACGGCGCTCATGCCCTCCGTGCTGCGCGGCACCTACCCGTTCAGCCGGCTCCAGGGTCAGGCCAACGTGCTGGTGTTCCCGGGGGTCGCGGCGGCCAACATCGCCTACCAGTTGATCAAGCAGCTGTCCACGGCCGAGGTCATCGGGCCGATCCTGACCGGCACAGGCAAGCCGGTGCACGTGCTGCGGCGGGACGTGACCGTCCGGGAAGTGGTGTATATGTCGGTCATCGCCGCCGTGGACGCCCAGCAGCGGGCGGAGGCGGCGGATAGAGGAACCGGCCGGGGGCAGTTATCTTCTGCGGCTTCCCGGGAAGGTGAACCCGAGCCCCTGACGCGATGACACTGACGACCCCAAGATCCTCGCTGGAGCGCCATGGACTGAAGCCGTCCGGCACGACCTACTGGAACCTGGTTCCGGCGGCTCTCTATGAGGAGGCGCTCCGGCGGGGTGAGGGTCTGGTGGCCGACGGCGGCGCCCTGACCGTCATTACCAAGCCCCACACCGGCCGCTCGCCGGGCGACAAGTTCGTGGTCCGCGAGCCGGGGTCGGAAGCCAGCATCTGGTGGGGCAACGTCAACCAGCCGTTCGAGCCGGCGAAGTTCGACCCGCTCCGGCAGGCGGTGCTGCGCCATCTCGACAGTCAGGACCTGTTCGTCCGCGATCTGTTCGCCGGCGCGGACCCGGCCTACCGCATCTCGGTGCGCTTCATCACGCCCCGGGCCTGGAGCGCCCTGTTCGTCAGCAACATGTTCGTGCGGCCGCACCCGGCCGAGCTGGCGGGCTTCGAGCCCATGTGGACCGTCCTGCACGCGCCCGAGCTCCAGGCCGATCCGGCGCGGCACGGCACCAAGACCGGCGCGTTCATCGTCATCAGCTTCGCCGAACGCCTGATCCTCATCGGCGGCACGCGCTACGCCGGCGAGCTCAAGAAGTCCATCTTCACCATCATGAACTACCTGTTGCCCGAGCGGGACGTGCTGCCCATGCACTGCTCGGCCAACGTCGGCGCCGACGGCGACGTCGCGATCTTTTTCGGCCTGTCGGGCACCGGCAAGACCACCCTCTCCGCCGACCCGGACCGCCGCCTGATCGGCGACGACGAGCACGGCTGGTCGGACCGCGGCGTGTTCAACTTCGAGGGCGGGTGCTACGCCAAGGTGATCCGGCTCTCGGCCACCGGTGAACCGGAGATCTACGCCACCACCAGGCGCTTCGGCACGGTGCTGGAGAACGTCGTGGTGGACCCCGTGAGTCGCGCGCTCGACCTGGACAGCCAGGCCATCACCGAGAATACGCGGGCCTGCTACCCTATCGAGTTCATCTCGAACCACGTGCCCGAAGGCGCCGCCGGCCACCCGTCCAACGTGGTGTTTCTCACGGCCGACGCGTTCGGCGTGCTGCCGCCCATCGCGAAGCTGTCGCCCGAGCAGGCGATGTATCACTTCCTGTCCGGGTACACGGCGAAGGTCGCGGGCACCGAGCGCGGCGTGACCGAGCCCAAGGAGACGTTCAGCACCTGCTTCGGCGCGCCGTTCCTGCCGCGGCCGCCCGCGCGATACGCCGAAATGCTCGGCCGGAAGATCGCGCAGCACAACGTGAACGTGTGGCTGGTGAACACCGGCTGGACCGGCGGACGCTACGGCGTGGGCCAGCGGATGAACCTCGCGCACACGCGCGCCATCGTCCGGGCCGCGCTCTCCGGCGCACTCGCCAGGGCGAACTTCACGCCCGACCCCGTGTTCGGCGTGCTGGTGCCCGACCAGGTGCAGGGCGTGCCCGCCGAGGTGCTCACGCCGCGCTCGACCTGGAGCGACGGCGCCGCGTACGACGCGCAGGCGAAGAAGCTGGCCGAGTTGTTCCGCGCCAACTTCGAGAAGCACGCCGCCGGCGTCCCCGCCGCGGTGCAGGCCGCCGGGCCGCGTATCTGACGCCTCGCGCAGTCGTCATTCGCGACGTGCTGTGGCGCGACATCACGCTCGAGCCCGCCGCCGCGGCCGTCGTCGACACCCCCGCGTTTCAGCGGCTCCGCTACGTCCGGCAGCTCGGCCACGGCTTCCTGGTCTACCCGGGCGCGACCCACACCCGCTTCGAGCACGCGCTGGGCACGTATCACCTCGCGTGCCGGGCGCTCGACGCGCTGCGCTCGCGCGGCGCGCTCGCCGGGTTCGGTGACGACGACCTGGCGCTGGTGCGGCTCTCCGCCCTGCTCCACGACATCGGCCACTACCCGTTCTCGCACACGCTCGAAGAGAGCGGCCTGACCTCGCACGAGACCCTGGCGCGCCGCGCCCTCACCGGCGCCCCGCTCGCCGCGGCGCTCGGCGCGGCCGGCGCCGGCCCCCGCGTGGCCGAGGTGATCGCGGGTGAGAGCGCCCATCCGCTCGCGCCGCTCGTCTCGGGCGCGATCGACGTGGACAAGCTGGACTACCTCCGGCGCGACGCGCTGATGTGCGGCGTGCCCTACGGCGAGGTGGACGTCGAGCGCCTGCTGGCCTGTCTCACGGTCGTCACGACGCCGGAGGGCCCGGTGCTGGCGGTCGCCGAGAAGGGCCTGGCCGCCATCGAGTCGCTGCTGTTCGCCAAGTACCAGATGTACCGCAACGTGTACTGGCACCACGCGGTGCGCAGCGCCACCGCGATGTTCAAGCGGCTGGTGCACGAGGCGCGCGCCGACGGCGCGCTCGACCCGGACGGCCTCGTCGGCGCGACCGACGACGCGCTGATGCACGTCCTGTCGGAATCCGACAGGAGCGGCCTCGCCGACGCGCTGCTGCAGCGGCGGCTGATGAAGCGCGCGCTCGAGCTGCTCCCCGCCGAGCTGGACACGCCGACGCCGCCGTGGCTGCACGGCGATCCGGACCGGCTGGCGCGCGCGGAGAACGCGCTCGCCCGCGCCGTCGGCCTCGGACCCGCCGACCTGCTGATCGACCTGCCGCACAAGGCGGCCATGCTCGATCTCGAGCTGCCGATTCTCCGGAAGGACGGCGGGATCGAACGGCTGACCGAGGCCGGGTGGCCCGGCCGCATGGACCTGCCGCCGGTCGCGCGCAGCCTCGCCGAATCGGCGTGCCGGTTGCGCGTGTTCGTGCGGCGGGACGTGACGGTGACGCGGGAGGCGCTGCTGGAGGTTCTGGCCGGCTGACGCCGGGTCGCGCTCTACCGGGCGGCGGGCGCCTGCGTCTCGCCGCTGTCGCGCCTGGAGCGCGGCTCGGGCTCGGCGCCTTCGCTGACTTCGTCCACGCTCACGATGATGCAGGTGATGTTGTCGAGGCCGCCGCGACGGTTCGCCTCGGCCACCAGCTTGTCGACCCACCGCTCGGGCGTGCCCTGCGACTTGAGGACGGCCGCCACCGACTCGTCCTCGACCATGCCGGTCAGCCCGTCGCTCGCCAGCAGGAACACGTCCCCGGGCCGCACCGTGCCGGTGAACAGGTCGGGTTCCACTTCGCCGCTGGCTCCCACGCACCGCGTGATGACGTTGGCGTACGGGTGCGTGCGCGCCTGCTCGGGCGTGAGATAGCCCGCGTCCACCTGCTCCTGCACGTACGAGTGGTCCTTGGTGACCTGGTGGAAGCTCCCGTCGCGCAGCAGGTAGGCGCGGCTGTCGCCGACCTGGCCGATGAGGTAGCGGTTGACGTCGAACAGCACGAGGGCGGTGGTGGTGGTGCCCATGCCGCGCTTGTCGTGCTCGGAGAGCGTGCGCTCGAAGATCGCCGCGTTGGCGCCCTTGATGCAGCGCACCATCCGCTCCTTGGCCTGCTCGACGTCGAGTCCCTTGAACGAGCCCAGGTCGCGCGCGATGAGCTTGACCGCCATTTCGCTCGCGATCTCGCCGGCGGCGTGGCCGCCCATGCCGTCGGCCACCACGAAGATCCCGCGCTCCGGGACCATGAGATAATTGTCTTCGTTGCCGGACCGGATGAGTCCGACGTCGGTGCGGGCCGCGCAGGTGACGTGCAAGGTGGAGCTCAACGTCCCGACGGCGGCCGCAGGTTTTTCAGGTCGGCCGCGGAGATCATCCGCGTCGAGCCGCCCTTCTGCATGCCGGCGTTGTCGTCTGTCGGCTCGAACACCAGCTGCACGTCGCCGAAGCGGATGAACGCCCCGGGCGCGATCGGCACGTCGCCGTCGACCTTCTCGCCGTCGACCATCGTCCCGTTCGTCGAGCCGAGGTCGGCGAGGATCCACACGCCTTCGCGGCGGGTCAGCTTCGCGTGCTGCGAGCTGACCGAATCATCCGGGATGACCAGGTCGTTGTAGTCGGCGCGGCCGATGTTCACGATGGGCACCTTGACGAACAGCCGCTGCCCCTTGAGCGAGCCGGAGCGCACCAGAAACTTCGCGAGCGCCTGCGGCGGCTTGGCCGCGGGCGGCGCCGGCGGCGCGGGCGCGGCTGCCGCTTGGGGCGCTGCGGGCGGCGGCGGCGCCGGCGGCGCGGGCGCGGCCGGTGGTTGCACCGACGAGACGCCACGCGGCGGCGACGGGAAGTACCCCGTCGAGATCAACTGTGCCGAGGCGTGCGCATCGGGCGGAGGAGGAGGCGTCGGCGGCGGTGGCGGCAGCGTCCGGACCGCCGCGGCCTCGGGCGCCGCGGACGCCGCGGCCGCGAGCGGAGGGGCGGGCGCCACCGGCACGGGCCGCACCGGAGGCGGCGGCGGTGCCGCGGCCGCGGGCGCAGCGGGCGCCGCCGGCGCGGCAACAGCCGGAGCCGGAGCAGCCGGCGCCGCGGGGGCCGGCGCGGGAGCGGGCGCGGCCGCAACATCCGCGTAGAAGCGGAATTCCTCATCGCCGATCTTGATGACGTCGGCCCGCGCGAGCAGCCGCTGATTCTGCACGCGCTCACCGTTGACGAACGTGCCGTTGGTGCTGGAGTCCACCAGGATGTAGCCGCGCGGGCTCGCCACGATCTCCGCATGACGGCGCGACACCTGGCTGCTGGCGACGACGATGTCGGCGCTGGCGTCGCGGCCGAACTTCACCGACGTCCCGACCTGGTACTCGCGCCCGTCGACCAGGGACACGATCCGGCCGCCCGTCCCGGCGGTCGCCTTGCCCGGCGCCGCGGACTTGGCGGACGGCGCGAGGTCCTGGAGCTTCACGGCCGACACGTACTGTGTCGAGCCGCTCTTGCGTTCGTCGACGAACAGCAGATCGCGCCCGCCGATGGTCAGCTTGTCGCCGTGCAGCAGCGGCTGCGGCAGCGGTCCGAGGCTGACGCCGTTCACCTCGACGCTGGCCGCCGCGTCGAGCTTGCGGACAGCCACCGATTGATCCGGCGCAGTCGTCAGCACGGCCGCACGCTGCGCGATGCCCTGACCCTCGAGACGGAGATGACACTCCGCTCCCGAGCCGATCAGCATCTCGCCAGCGGGCACCGTCGTCCGCTTGCCGCCGAATTCGAGGAACGCCATCAGTGGGCCTCTACCGGTGGGACAGCAAACAACGTAGCCGCGGCGTGGGACCGTTGCAAGCGTTGCGGGCCGCACCGCGCGGCCGGTCCTATCCCCCTCGCAGCCACGAGCTTAGGCGGACTGAACCGCATCGCCTTCCGACTCCGCTTCTTCGAGCCGGCCGCGCAGCAGACGGTAGAAAAGGAACGACCCGAAAATCACGGTCGCGTAGCTCATCGTGAAGCGCCAGATGATCGTGTAGGCCGGCAGGAGCGCCTTGGCGACGTACTTCTGCATCACGAGCGCGGAGAGCGCCTCGGCGGCGCCGGCCGCGCCCGGCGTGGGCGCGAAGTACAGCAGGAACGACACCACCACCTGCACGATCAAGATGTCCACGAAGTGCGCCGGCAGGCCCAGCGCGCGCATCGCCACGTAGCCCGCCAGCAGCCGGTTGGCATGCGCGAGCCCGCTGGTGAGCACGCCCACGAACAGCTGCGCCAGCCCGCTCGGGGTGCGCAGGTAGAGCACCGTACACTCGTGCATCCGGTCGATGCCGGCGCGCAGCCCTTCCACACGGGCGGCGATCTTCTCGCCGCGGTGCGTCGCCAGCCAGGTGACCATGCGGTGGAGCAGGCGCGAGGTGGCGCGCGGAAACACCACCGCCAGCAGCACCACCAGCCCGATGACCGCGAACATCGCGGCGCTGGTCTTGAACACCTGGTAGAGCGAAATGCCCGCGATGCCCGTGTTGTAGGCGGCGAGCGAGGTGCCCGCGCCGAAGACGACCGCCAGCGGCCCCGCGATCGCGAAGAAAATCACGGTCGTCAGGAAGCTCATCAGGGTCGCGGTCATGGCTTCGGGCAGCGGGACGCCGTACCGGCGCATGACGTAGATCATCGTCGGCCCGCCGCCCGTCTGGGCCGGCGTCAGGTACGCGGCCCAGGCGGTGAGGCCGCCGGCCGCCACCATGCCCCAGAACGGCGCCGCGCGATAGACGTGCCGGGTGAGCAGCCAGATGCGCAGCCCGCCGCCCAGCCAGTCGCTGGAGGCCAGCAGCAGCGCGACGACCATCCAGCCGGGCCGCACCCGGGCGAACGCGTTCAGCGTGGAGTTCCAGGCGCCGGTACGCCACAGCACCCCGACCACGCCGAGCACCGAGATGGCGAAGAACGCGGAGAGGCCGCGTTTCAGGGTGCGTGGTGAGAGCACGGACGCCATGAGCCGGAGAAGGTAGCGCGCGGCCCCGGGGCGCGCACGCCGGGGAACGCCGCCCGGTGGCGGCGCGCCCGCGGGGTCGCTAGCCTTTTCGGGTTGTGGAGCGCTCTCTGGTCGTTCGCGGTGCCCGGCAACACAACCTCCAGGGCTTTACGCTGGCCCTGCCGCACCGCCGCCTCATCGTCCTGACCGGGCCGTCGGGCTCGGGCAAGTCGTCGCTCGCCTTCGACACGATCTACGCCGAGGGCCAGCGCCGCTACATCGAATCGCTCTCCACGTACGCGAAGCAGTTCCTCGAGCGGATGCCGCGGCCCGCGATGGACGGCATCGAAGGCATCGCGCCCTCGGTGGCCATCGAGCAGAAGAACCCCACGACGTCGAGCCGCTCCACGGTCGGCACGGCCACGGAGATCTACGATTACCTCCGCCTGCTGTGGTCGCGGGTCGGCGTCGTGTACTGCGTGCGGTGCGGCGGCCGCGTGAAGGCGGACACCGTACAGCAGGTGGTGGACGAGGTCATGGGCGGGGCGCGCAACGTCATCGTCGCCTTTCCGCTGCCGCCGGCGGTCAAGGCGAAGCACGCGCAGGTGGTGGAGAACCTCCGCGCGATGGGGTTCGTTCGGGTGATGATCGGCGGCGCACCGCACCGTCTGGACGAGCTGCCGGCCCGCGTGGACCTCTGCGCGGCGCCCGACGTGCTGGTGGTCGTCGACCGACTCAGCGCCACGGCCGAGCACGCCGAGCGGCTTGCCGACTCGCTCGCGACGGCGTTCGCCGAGGGCGACGGCATCGCCGCGGTGGTCGACGAGGCCGGCGCGCGGCGCACGTTCAGCAACACGCCGCGCTGTCTGGCCTGCGGCGCGCCGGGGCCGCGCCTCTCGCCCGCGCTGTTCTCTTTCAACCATCCGCGCGGCGCGTGCCCGGGGTGCAACGGGTTCGGCGCCGTGCTGGAGTACGACGAGCACCTCATCGTGCCCGACCCCTCGCGCACCGTCGACGGCGGCGCGATCGACCCGTGGACCAAGCCGCGCTACGACGGGCGCCGCCGCGCGCTCAAGAACGCGTGCCGCGACCAGGGCATTCCCACCGACACGCCCTGGAGCAAGCTCAAGGCGGACCAGAAGCGGTTCCTGCTGCACGGCAAGTCGCGCCGCTACGTGGGCATCTTCCCGTTCCTGCGCGCCCTCGAGCGCAAGCGCTACAAGCAGTACATCCGCGTGTTCCTCAGGCAGTACCAGATGGCGATGGAGTGCCCGGCGTGCCACGGCGCGCGCCTCAAGCCTGAGGCGCTCGCGGTGCAGGTCGGCGGCGCCGCCATCGGCGCGGCGGCCGCGCGCACCGCGCAGGCGCTGCGCGCCTGGCTGGCGTCGCTCCCGCTGTCCCCGTTCGAGCGCGGCGTGGCCGACGTGCTGCTCGGCGAGCTGGACCAGCGGCTGGGCGTGCTGGACGACGTGGGGCTCGGCTACCTCACGCTCGACCGCCAGACCCGGACGCTGTCGGGCGGCGAGGCGCAGCGGATCTCGCTGGCCAACGCGCTCGGCGGCAAGCTCACCGACACGCTGTACGTGCTCGACGAACCGACCATCGGCCTCCATCCGCGCGACACCGATCGCCTGCTCGCCCTGCTCCAGCGCCTGAGGGACCAGGGCAACACCGTGCTGGCCGTCGAGCACGACACCGCGGCCATGCGCGCGGCCGACTGGCTGGTCGAGCTGGGGCCCGGCTCGGGGGAGCGCGGCGGCCGCCTGGTGTTCGAGGGAACCATGGACCGGCTGCTCCGCGCCGGCACCCTGACCGGGAGCTACCTGGCGGGCGAAAAATCCATCGCCGTGCCGTCGGTCCGGCGCCGCGCCGGCCCGCGCTGGATCACCATCGAGGGCGCGCGCGCGCACAATCTCTGCGACGTCACCGCTACGATCCCCGTCGGGACCCTCACGGCCGTGACCGGCGTGTCCGGCTCCGGCAAGTCCACCCTGGTGACCGACGTGATCTACCGCCAGCTCGAGCGGCACTTCGAAGGCCGCTCCAGCGCCAAGGAGCACCTGGGCGAGGTCGTGGGCGCCGTGCGGCGCATCACCGGGCTCGATGCGCTGGAAGGCGTGGTGCTGGTCGACCAGTCGCCCATTGGGCGGACGCCGCGCTCCAACCCCGTCACCTACGTCAAAGCGTTCGACGAGATCCGCGACCTGTTCGCCGACACGCCGCTGGCGCGGGCGCGGCGCTACACGCCCGCGACCTTCTCGTTCAACGTCGGCGGCGGCGGGCGGACGTCGGGCCGCTGCGACGTGTGCGAGGGCGCGGGGTCGGTCCAGGTCGAAATGGTGTTTCTCGCCGACGTGTTCGTGCCGTGCGAGACGTGCGGCGGCACCCGGTTCCGGCGCGACGTGCTCGACGTCAAGGTGCGCGGCTACTCCATCGCCGACGTCCTCCAGTTCACGGTGGACGAGGCGATCCGCCGGTTCCGCCATCAGGAACGCCTGGGGCGCGCGCTGTGGCACCTGTCCGAGGTGGGCCTGGGCTACCTGCGCCTCGGCCAGCCCGCCACCACGCTGTCCGGCGGCGAAGCCCAGCGCCTCAAGATCGCGCGCGAACTGACGGCCGCCGGGCGCAAGCGCGGCCGCAAGCTGTTCATCCTCGACGAGCCCACGACCGGCCTCCACGTGGACGACGTCCGCGTGCTGCTCGGCGTCCTCGACCGGCTGGTGGATGCCGGCAACACGGTCCTGGTGATCGAACACCACCTCGACGTCATCAAGCGCGCCGACTGGGTCATCGACCTGGGGCCGGGCGCCGGCGAGGAGGGCGGACGGGTCGTCGCGGCCGGCACGCCCGAGACCATCGTGCGGTGCGAGGCGTCCGTCACCGGCCGCTATCTCGCGCCGCTGCTCGCAACTTCATAAATTCGGCCATGCCCAACCAGCGCCGTTTCCTGACGACCGCCCTTTGCTTCATCGTGGCGGCCACACTCGCCGCGTGCGCCAGCTCAGGCGTGCCCAACGCGACCGGACCCCTGCGCGCCGACTCGGTCCTTACGCTGCGCCCCGGCGACGTGGTGAAGATCCAGGTCTACCAGCACGCGGACCTGTCCGGCGAATTCCCGGTGGACGAGAACTACAACCTGCTCTTCCCGGTCATGGGCGAGTTCAACGTGCGCGGCATGTCGGTGCAGGAGCTGCGCTCGCGCATCCGCGAGGAGCTGGGGCGCCTGTTCACGCAACCGTACGTCGCCGTCATCCCGCTGTTCCGCGTCGCGGTGCTCGGCGAAGTGGTCCGGCCCGGCCTCTACAGCGCCGACCCGACGCTCAGCGTCTACGATTTGCTGGCGCTGGCCGGCGGGCCGCTGCGCACCGCCAACACCCACGACCTCAAGCTGATCCGCGGCGGCGAGCTCTATCCGCTGCAGCTCAACGCGCAAGCCATCGCCGCCTCGACCATCCGCGACCTCGGCGTGCGCAGCGGCGACCAGCTCATCGTGCCGCGGCAATCGCTGACCCGCGAGGACCTCACATTCCTGTTGCAGGCGGCCAACCTGGCGGTGAGCATTTACGTGCTGGTGCGGCAGTGATCCGGCGTTGACTCGACTCCGGGGCCCGTCTAGCATTCCCAGGCTGTAGACGGTCCCGAGTAGCTCAGTCGGTAGAGCAGCCGGCTGTTAACCGGCGGGTCGGGGGTTCGAGTCCCTCCTCGGGAGCCTGGCAGCACTGATTTTGCGGGTTCCACCCGCCAAGACGCCAAGGACGAGCGATCGGCTCCTCCTTGGCGTCGTTGCTTTCGGAGCAACGTGACGGGCCTCGATCGCTCCTACTACATTCCGGCCCGCCCATGAATACTCTGCCGTTCCACTCTGAAACATCGCCCAGCTCGGATGCAACCCGGAGAGGGTCGTGACCGCCCCTGAGCGGCCTGCCCCGGGCCAGGCCGGCGTGACGGCGCCAGGCCGGGTCCCTCGCGCGGAGCACCGGGGGGGCTACCTCGCGCTGATGGCGGTGGCGGCTCTGGGCGTCGTCTACGGCGACATCGGCACGAGCCCGCTGTACGCGCTGCGCGAGTCGTTCTACGGGGCCCACGGGATCCCGCTGACGCGTGGAAACGTGTTCGGCGTCCTGTCGCTGATCTTCTGGGCGCTCATCGTCATCGTGACCATCAAGTACCACGTCGTCATCATCCGGGCGGACAACGAGGGCGAGGGTGGCGTCCTGGCGCTCATGGCGCTGGTTCAGCGCAGCCGCCTGGCGCGGGGACTCCAGCCCCGCACGATCATGATCGTGCTCGGCGTCTTCGGGACCGCCCTGATGTACGCCGACGGGGCGTTGACGCCGGCGATCTCCGTGATGAGCGCGGTGGAGGGCCTGCAGGTGGCGACGCCGGCGCTCGAGAGGGTCGTCCTGCCGCTCACGTTGCTGATCCTGATCGGCCTGTTCGCGTTTCAGCGGCACGGCACGGGGAGGATCGGCGCGGTGTTCGGGCCGATCATGCTGCTGTGGTTCGCCACGCTGGCGTTGCTCGGCGTGGCGCAGATCGTCCGCGAGCCGGACGTGCTCCTGGCCGTCTCCCCGTGGCACGCGGTGCGCTTCATGACCGGCAGCCCGCGGCTCGGGTTCATCGTGCTCGGAGCCGTCTTTCTGGCGGTCACCGGCGGCGAAGCCTTGTATGCGGACCTCGGGCACTTCGGCCACCGGGCCATCCAGGTGGCGTGGTTCACCGCCGCGTTGCCCGCGCTGGTGCTCAATTACTTCGGTCAGGGTGCGCTGCTGCTGCGGGACCCGGCCGCCGCGGTCAACCCGTTTTACCATCTCGCGCCGCCGTGGCTGCTCTACCCGTTGATCGCCCTCGCGACCGCGGCCACGATCATCGCATCGCAGGCGGTGATCTCCGGCGCCTTCTCGCTTACCCAGCAGGCCATGCAGCTGGGCTACAGCCCGCGGCTCAGGATCGAGCACACCAGCTCGCGCGAGATCGGCCAGATCTACGTCCCGGCGGTGAACTGGTCATTGATGGCGCTGACCTGCGCGCTGGTGCTGTGGTTCGGCAGCTCGAGCAACATCGCCGGCGCCTACGGCGTCGCGCTGTCCACGCTGATGGTCATGACGACGCTGATGTTCGGCGTGATGGCGCGCGAAGTGTGGCGGTGGAGCCTGCCCAGGACGATCCTCGTCGAGGCGTTGTTCCTGAGCGTGGACCTGCCGTTCCTCGTCGCCAACGGGCTCAAGATCCCGCACGGCGGGTGGGTGCCGCTGGCCATCGCGGCGGTGCTGTACATCCTGGAAATCACCTGGAAGCGCGGCCGGCAGATTCTGGCCGCCCGCCTGGCCGAGCACGCCGTGCCGCTGCACCTGCTGCTGGGCGACATCATGGCCGAACCGCCGGTGCGCGTCGCCGGCACCGCGGTCTTCATGACCGCGCAGCGCCAGGGCGTGCCGTACACGCTGATCTACAACCTCCGCCACAACCACGTGCTCCACGAGCGGGTGGTGTTCCTGACGATGGCCAACGTGGACGTGCCGCGCGTGGACGACGCGGAGCGCGTCGACGTCGAGACCATCGCCGAGGACTTCCACCGCGTGACCGCGCGGTACGGCTTCATGGAAGAGCCCGACGTGGTGCAGGTGCTGACGCTGTGCCGGCGCAAGGGGCTCGACGTCGCGCTCGAGGCGGCCAGTTTCTTCCTGGGCCGTGAGACGCTGCTGGCGACCGACCGGCCGGGCATGGCGAAGTGGCGCGAGCACCTGTTCGCGCTGATGGCGCGCAACACGTCGCGCGCGACGAGCGCGTTCAACGTGCCGACCGAGCAGGTGATTGAAATCGGGGCGCAGATTGAGCTCTAGCGGCGCGCCGGGCGCGCCGGGCGCCGCGAGCGAGGGCGGCGCGGCGTTCGCCGTGCTGGATCTGCGCGTGGGGCGCGTCGCGCGGGTGGAGCGCAACGCCGGGGCGCGCAAGCCGTCGTGGAAGCTGTGGATCGATTTCGGCCCGCTGGGCGAGAAGACGTCGAGCGCGCAGCTGGTGGACCTCTACACCGCCGAGGCGCTGACCGGCCGGCTGGTGATCGCCGCGGTCAATCTCGGCGAACGGCGCATCGCGGGGTTCGTGTCGCAGGTCCTGGTGCTCGGGCTGCCCGACGCCGAGGGGCGGGTGGTGCTGCTGGCGCCCGAGCGCGACGTGCCGTTAGGCGGGCGGGTGTACTGACGACCGCCTTGCGAAGCTCCACTGGAGCAGCGGCGGCGTCATCATCGTAGTCACGATCACCATCACGACCACGGCGGAGTAGATCGCCGGGGTGACGATCTCTTCCCCCGCCACGACCAGGCCCAGCCCGATGTTGGCGAAGATCAGCCCGACCTCGCCGCGCGGGATCATCCCGATCCCCACGCTGAGCCGGTCGAGCCCGCGCGGAATCACCAGGCCGCAGGCCAGCTTGCCGATCACCGCCACCAGCGTCAGCGCGGCGGCCAGCTCCACCACGCCGGCGTGCGTGAACGCCCCCAGGTCGGTGCGCATGCCCATGAGCACGAAGAACACCGGCACCAGGAAGCCCGCCACGGGGTGAATCAGGTCTTCCAGGCCGTGCTCGCCGCGGGCGGTGAACGGCTGGTAATGCACGCGTTCGAGGATCAGCCCGGCGGCGAACGCGCCGACGATCGGGGCGAGGCCGACCACGCTCGAGAGCCACGCCAGGAGGAAACACAGCACGAGACCGGTGGCGATCAGCACGCTCGGCGCCCTGAGCGCGCCCGCGGCCTTGAGGACGCGCGGCATCGCCCACACGCCGAGCGCGATGGCGCCGACCAGAAACGCGCCGGCCTTGGCGACCACCACGACCAGGCCGCCCGCGCCCACCTGGCGGCCGCTGGCCGCGGCGCCGATCAGCCCGGTCGCCACGCCGAGAATCACCAGGCCGAGCACGTCGTCGATCACCGCGGCGCCGAGGATGATGCGCGCTTCCTGCTGCTGCGCGCGCCCCAGATCCTGGAGCACGCGCGCCGTGATGCCGACGCTCGTGGCCGTCAAGGTGGCGCCGAGGAACATGTGGACGTAGGGGCTGGCGTGCGGCATCAGCCACGCGCTGACCATCCAGCCGAGCGCGAACGGGGTCGCCACGCCGGTGAACGCGACCACCGTGGCCGCCACGCCGACCTTGAGCATCTGCTGCACGGTGGACTCGAGGCCGACCTCGAACAGGAGGATCAGCACACCCAGCCGCGCCAGCATGTCGATGCTGGTGTCCGACGCGATGCCCGTGAACCACGGCACCCCGAGCAACGCGGCGTTGCCGAGCGCCACGCCGGCGATCAACTCGCCCAGGACGGCCGACTGCCCGGCGCGCACGGCCAGATCGCCGCCGAGCTTCGCGGCCACCAGGATGATGGCCAGATACAGCGCCACATGGGCGATCGGGTCGCCTTCGGTGAACGCGGCGAGCGGCAGCACGGCGAGCAGCGGCAGAAGCCGGGTCAGGCATCGCATGCCCAACGTTAGCGTCGGGCCGCGGGCGGCGAAACCCGCGCGCCGAGCCGCGCGTCGCGGCGGCCCGCCGGTCGCCGTAAATTGACGGGTGCCGCTGCCGCCCCTCTACGGTCACGACGATCTCCTCGCGCGCCTCACCGGCGCGCTCGACGCGGGCCGCCTGCCGCCCGCGCTGCTGCTGACCGGCCCCTACGGCGTGGGCAAGCAGCGCCTCGCGCTGTGGGTGGCCGCGGGCCTGCTGTGCGAGCGCGGGCCGGGCGCGCCGTGCGGAGCGTGCACCGCGTGTCGCCTCGTGAGCACGCTCTCCCATCCCGACCTGCACTGGTTCTTTCCGATCCCGCGGCCCAAGGGCGACGAAGCCAAACAGGCGGAAGAGGCCGAAGAGGCGCTCGGCGCCGCCATTGCGCAGCGGCGCGAGCAGCCGCTCTACGGCCGCTCCGACGGCATGCACGCGCTGTTCCTGCCGCTGGTCCGCGTGCTGCATCGGCGCGCGCAGATGCGCCCCGCCATGGCGCGGCGGAAGGTGTTCATCGTCGCCGAGGCCGATCGCCTGGTGCCGCAGGCCTCGAGCCAGGAAGCGGCCAACGCCATGCTCAAGGTCCTCGAGGAGCCGCCGCCGGACACCTACTTCATTCTCACCACGGCCGAGCTGCCGGCGGTGCTGCCCACCATCCGCTCCCGGCTGGTGCAGGTGCGCGTGAAGCGGCTGGCGACGCCGCTGGTCGAGCGGTTCCTGCTCGAGCAGGTCGAACCGAAGCCGGCGCCCGCCGCCGCGCGGCGGCGCGCCGAGCGCGCGGGCGGCTCGATCGGCGAGGCGCTGGCCCTGGCCGGCGAAAGCGAGGCGATCCGCGAGGCCGGCGCCGATCTGGTGAGCGTCGCGCGGCGCGGCGATCCGGCGCGCTGGCGCTACGTGCTCGGCGTGAAGCCGTTCCAGGCGCGCGGCGCCTTCACCGACACCCTCGAAGCGGCGCTCGACCAGCTCAAGGACGACCTCGAGCGCCGGCTGCGCGGCGCCGGCCAGGCCGGGCCGGCGGAGCCGCTCCTGGCCGCGATCCGCCACGTCGAGCAGGCGCGGCGGCTGGCGCAGGGCAACGTGAACCCGCAGCTCATCGCGGCCGACCTGCTCAAGCGGCTCTCGGAGTCCGCGTGAAGAAGCGCGCGGGCGGGGCCCGTCTCTCCCATGTGGACGCGCGCGGCCGGGCGCGAATGGTGGACGTGGGCGCCAAGCCGACGACTCGGCGCCGGGCCGTGGCGGAGGGCGTCATCCGGATGAGCCCAAAAGCGTTCGGGATGGTGGAGCGCAACGCGGTGCGCAAGGGCGACGTGCTGCTGGTCGCGGAACTGGCGGGCGTGGCCGCGGCCAAGCGAACCGCCGACCTGATTCCGCTGGCGCATCCGCTCGCGCTCGACCGGGTGGTGGTGACCGCGACGCTCGACGCCGCGCTGCCGGGCGTGCGCATCGAGGTCGAGGCGCGGATCGCGGCGAAAACGGGCGTGGAGATGGAAGCGCTCACGGCGTGCGCCGTGGCGCTGCTGACGGTCTACGACATGGTCAAGGCGGTGGACCGCACGATGGAAATCGGGCCGGTGCGGCTCCTGGCGAAGTCGGGCGGCCGTTCCGGGGACTGGACGCGATAGCCGCGGCCGGCCGCCGCGTTACGGGATGCGGATGGCCTGTCCGGCGTGCAGCACCGACCGGTGCGTCAGGCCGTTGGCCGTCAGCAGGGCGTCGACCGACACGCCGAAGCGCTGCGCGATCGTCCACGGGTTCTCGCCGCTGCGCACGATGTGCACGTGGCGGGTCACCATCGGCGCCGCGGCGGCGCGCGTGCGCGGCGCGGGACTCGAACGCCGGACCTCGCGCACGCGCGACCCGGCGCGCGCGCGCGACGCCGACCGCTCGTGCAGCAGCGCCGTCGGGACCATGAGCCGCTGGCCGACCCGCAGGTAACTGCCCCGCAGGTGATTCGCCATCCGCAGGTCTTCGGTCGTCACGCCGTACTGCCGGGCGATGCGCGACAGCGTCTCGCCGCGGGCCACGTAGTGGATCAGGATCGTGATCCGCTCGGAGGGCGGCAGCGTCGCCAGCCGCGCACCGACCTGGGCGGTCGTGCCCACCGGCACCCGCACCCAGACCTCGCGGTCGGGCGGCGTCACGCCGCGGTAGAACATCGGATTGAGGTCTTCGATCGCCGTGCGGCTGGTGTCGGCCAGCCGGGCCACCACATCGAGCCCGACCGCGAAACGGACCGGGACCGAGTCGTACGACATCGGCCGCCACACGTCGTCCTCGCTGAAGCCGTACTGCTGCGGGTCCTTGGAGATCAACGCCGCGGCGATGAGCTTGGGCACGTAGTCACGCGTCTCACGATGCAGGAACGTGCCCTCGGACATCGCGAAGTAGGCGTCGTCGCCGTTCAGCTCGCCGAAGTCGTACCGCGCGAGTCCCGCCTGGATCTTGCCCGGGCCGCTGTTGTACGCGGCGGCCGCCAGATAGAGCGAGCCGAATCGGTCATTCAGCTCCGACAGCATCCGGATCGCCGCATCGGTCGAAAGGAACGGATCGCGGCGCTCGTCCACCCACGCATCCACCGTCAAGCCGTAGCGGCGCGCCGTCGACGGCATGAACTGCCACATGCCGACCGCGCCGGCGCGGCTGCGCGCGGCCGGATTGAAACCGCTCTCGATCATCGCGAGGAAGATCAGGTCCTGCGGCAAGCCCGCCGCGGCCAGCCGCGTGCGGATCATGGAGTCGTAGCGCCCGGCCCGCTTGAGGTAGACCGCGAAGTGGTTCGCGGCGCGCGTCGAGAAGTAGTCGAGCCAGTACTGGACCCGCTCCTGCGAGGCGTAGCGCTGGACCTGGATGTCGTAGGTCGCGGCAACCGTGCCGTCGGTTGGCCGGCCGAACAGCGTGACCGCCTCGGTGTGCACGGCGGCGGAATCCACCGGCGTCGTCACCACGGCGGACGAGTCGGACGCGAGATCGCGAAGCGAATCGACGAAGTCGTCGGCCAGTGAATCGCGCGAAGTGTCCTGCGCCGTGGCCGCACGCGCGGCCGGGGCCGGCCTGGAGGCCGCCGCGACCTGGGTGAGGATTGGGCTAGTGGCGCTCGCCGGCGCCGACGCGGCCGCCGGGGTAGTGGCCGGATGTGCCTGCCTGGCAGCCGCCGACGAACTGTCGGAAGGCTGTCCCGACACCGCCACAGGCCTGGCGTGAGTGACGGGCACGGGCGTGACGGGCGCCAGCTTGGGGCCCCCGCATGCAGCTAGTAGGAACAGCGCAATCCAGTGGACTCGTCTCAGAACCGCCTCCTCGCCAGGCCCGAATATCGATACCAGGAGGCGGAATGGTCAAGGAAAAAAGGCACGCCAATCTGGCAAGTTGCTACGCCAGTTGGTTTTATCGACCTGAAATTGCCAGCTCGCGGAACCGGGCCGCCAAGTCCTTGGTGGTCGGGCCCACGCCGCCACCTGCCCCGATGGTCCGTCCGTCGAGCTTCACCACCCCGACGATCTCGGCGGCAGTCCCGGACAGGAACACTTCATCGGCCGTGTAGAGGTCGTAGCGGCTTAGCGGTTCCTCTCGGACCTGGTAGCCGGCGCCCTTGGCCAGCTCCATGACCGCGGCCCTGGTAACGCCGCGCAGGATCCCGGCGAACCCGGGGGTCGTGCGCAGCGTCCTTGCGATCGAGCAGAACACGTTCTGGCCCGACCCCTCGGCGACCATGCCGCTGAAATCGAGCATGATCGCTTCGTCGGCTCCGGCGTTCGCCGCTTCGACTTTGGCGAGGATGTGGGCCAGGTAGTTCAGTGACTTGATCTGCGGCGAGAGGTTGTGAGGAAGGTTGACAGGTGTCGGGACGGTGACGGCAGTCAGCCCCTTCTCGTACCGCTCCTTGGGCCACAGCGCGATCGAATCGGCGATGCAAAAGATGGTCGGCTTGGGGCAGTTCCGCGGATCGAGACCCAGGTCGCCGAAGCCGCGTGTGACGACCAGCCGGATGTAGGCGTCGCGCAGGTTGTTGGTCTTGACGCAGTCTTCGACCATGGCGGCCATGTCCGTCTTCGACATGGGGATGTCGAGGAGGAGGGCGTGCCCCGAGGCATAGAGCCGATCGATGTGCTCCCGAAGGCGGAACACCTTGCCGGCGTAGGCCCGGATGCCCTCGAACACGCCGTCGCCGTAGAGCAGGCCGTGGTCGAAGACGGAGACCTTGGCGTCGTCCTTATCGTAGTACTTGCCGTCGATCCAGATCTTCAGCACGTCCCGTCCGCCGGTTGGAGACGCGCTGAAGATAGCGGCGGAACTCCGCTCTTGACAGCCGCACGCGCGAGACCGTGTATGTCAACCACATCGAGCGCACTCCCGTTTTTCAACCTGCTTGGAGGACCTGGATGCCGAATCTTCTGCACCGTGCGATCGTCGCGGCGAGCGCCGCCGCGCTCGCGGCGTGCGGTCAGGGCCGGGAAGCCGCGCCGCCCGCCGCCGCCGCGCCGAACGTCGTCACGGTCACCGCCGTCAACTACGCCTTCACGCTGCCGGACACGATTCCGCCGGGCGTGACGACGGTTCGAGTCGTCAATGGCGGCACCGAGATTCATCACATCCAGATTATCCAACTCCTCGAGGGCCGCACGCTCGACAGCCTGCTCGCCGCCCTGCACGGCCCGGGCTCGCTGCCGGCTTGGGCGGTGATGATCGGCGGGCCGAACGCGGTGGTGCCCGGCGACACGGCCGCCGCGACGCTCGACCTCCCGGCCGGCCACTACGCCCTGGTGTGCTTCGTTCCGGGCCCGGACGGCGCTCCGCACTTCACCAAGGGCATGGCGCGCGAGCTCGAGGTCGCCGGCACGCCGGGCACCGCGACCGAGCCCGTCGCCGACCGGACGATGCACCTGAGCGACTATGCGTTCGCGCTCGATACGCCGCTCACAGCCGGGACGCACGTGATCCGGGTCGTCAACGACGGCCCGCAACCGCACGAGGCGGTCCTGGTGCAGCTGGCCCCCGGCAGGACCATCGGGGACGTGATGACCTGGGTCGATGGCGGGATGCACGGCGCGCCTCCGGGCAAGCCGATCGGCGGCGTGACCGGCCTGACGCCCGGCCGCCACGTCTCGCTGCGCGTGGCGCTCACGCCGGGGAACTATGGGTGGATCTGCTTCTTCACGTCCCCGGACGGCAAGGAGCACGCGCAACACGGCATGCTGACCCAATTCACGGTCAGCTGACGAACGATGCGGGCGAAGTGGTTCGCGCAGTACTTCGGCATCGGGGCGGCGGTCATCCTGGCGCTGTCGTGGGTGGTCATCGTCAGGGACCACCGCCGCACCATCGCCACCTGGCGCTCCAACCTCGAGGCGGCCGTCGCCGACCGGGCGCAGCTGATTTCGCTGTGGCTCACCGAGCGCGAGGATGACGCGCGCGTCAACGCCTTTCGCCCGTCCGTAGCCCGGGCCGTCGTCGAGCCGGGGGATCGCGTCGTGCAGAGGCAGCTCGACAGTCTGCGGGCCGGCTACGGGTACGAGGCGATCGTCGTCGTCAACGCGCGCGGCCGCACCGTGGCCGCGAGCGGCGCCGCGCCCGGAACGGCGGAGCTCGCGCGGATCGCGGCGGCGGTCGTCGCCGGCGATACGGTGGCGTTCTTTCCCATCGGCGCGCCGGACGAGCGCTGGCTTCTGGCCTTTGCCGCGCCGCTCGCGGGCCGGCGCGGGCGTGGCCCGACGGGCGTGCTGGTGCTCGTCGCGTCGCCCGCGCGACGCCTGTTCCCGATCGCCTTGCACGAACCTCTGCCTACCGCCAGCAGCGAGGTGTTTCTGGTCAGCGTGCGCGGCGACACCGTGCAGCGCCTCTCGCCGTTCTACCGGCGCGTTCCCTCGCCGTCCCCCGGCCTGCGGCTGGACACGGCGGGCGCCCGCAGGGCCGCGCTGTTCCGCGGCGACTCGACGTTCGCGCAGTACGAGGATTTCTCGGGGGTCCGGGTCCTGGCGGCGGCCGCGCGGGTCCCATCGACCACCTGGCTCGTGGTCGAGCGCGTCGGGCGACGCGAGGCGCTGGCGGACTTCAATCGCAACGAGCGACTGGTGATCGCGGCGGCCGGCCTGGCGCTGGTGGCGCTGGCGCTGGCCCTGCGGGCGCTGTACCGGATGCAGCAGGAACGCGAGCTCAAGACCACGGCCGAGCTGGTGGCGTCGCGCGACGCGCTGCGGCTCACCCAGGAGCGCTACCGGGCCGCGGTCGAGGAGTCCCGCGACCTGATCTTCGCGCTCGACGTGGACGGCACGATCGCATGGCTCAACCCCGCGTTCACGTCGATGACGGACTACCCGCGCGACGCCTGGGTCGGCCGGCCGTTCGTGGACATCCTCGCCGAGCGGGACGTCTCCGACGCGCGCGCCACGTTCGCGCGGCTGCTGCTCAACGAGCCGCACCGGCCGGTCGCCCAGTTCCATCTCAGGACCCGGCAGGGCGGCGAGCGGATCGGCGAGTTCACGGGCCAGGCGCAGATCGTCGAGGGCCGGGTGGTCGGCATCCTGGGGGTGTGCCGCGACGTCACCGAGCGGGCCGTGATGGAGGAGCAGCTGCGCCAGTCGAGCAAGATGGAGGCGGTCGGCCAGCTCGCGGGCGGCATCGCGCACGACTTCAACAACATCCTCACCGTCATCATCGGATCGGCCGAGCTCCTGTTGGCCGACATTCCCCCGGACAACCCGTGGCGGACGGACGTGCAGGAGATCCGCACCTCCGCGGGGCGCGCGGCGTCGCTGACGCGGCAGCTGCTCTCGTTCAGCCGGCGGCAGATGCTGGCGCCGCGCATCGTCGACCTGAACGCGATCGTCAGCGGGGCGGCGGGCATGCTGCGGCGGCTCATCGGCGAGCACATCTCCTTCACCGTGAAGCTCGCGCCGCAGGTCGGACCGGTGCGCGCCGACGCGAGCCAGCTCGAGCAGGTGATCGTGAACATGGCGGTGAACGCGCGTGACGCGATGCCGCAGGGCGGCACGCTGACCATTTCCACGACCGACGTCGCCAACGCCGAACCGATCCCGGTGGACGGCACCCAGGTGCCGCCCGGGCGATGGAGCGTGGTGGAAGTGCGGGATACCGGGACCGGCATGCCGCCGGACGTTCGCTCCCGCGTGTTCGAGCCGTTCTTCACCACCAAGGCGCCCGGCAAGGGCACCGGCCTGGGCCTGGCGTCCGCGTACGGGCTCATCAAACAGAGCGAGGGGTTCATCGCGGTCGACAGCGTGGTCGGCCGCGGGAGCGTGTTCCGGATTTACCTGCCCGTGGTGCCCGACGCGCGGCCCTCGGGCGAGCACGCCGCGCCGGGCGATGGGGCCACCCGCGACGGATCGGAGACCGTGTTGCTGGTGGAAGACGAGCCGGAGGTGCGCGCGGTGGCGCGGGCGGCGCTCACCCGTCACGGCTACCGCGTGCTCGAGGCCGGCGGCGGCGCGGAGGCGCTGGCGCTGATGGCGAACGGCGCCGCGCGCGTGGACATTCTGGTCACCGATGTGCTCATGCCGGGGATGACCGGCCCGGAACTGGCCGAGCGGCTGGTGCGGCGGAACGCCGGGCTCAAGGTGCTGTTGATGTCCGGGTACGCGGCCGACGCGGCGGAGAGCCGTGGGCTGCTGGGCCCCGACACGCCGCTGCTGCTCAAGCCGTTCACACCGGAGCAGCTGGCGGGGCGGGTGCGCGACATCCTCGATCGCCGAGGCGAGTGACCCGGGTGGGCATCGAACCCACGACCTACGGATTAAAAGTCCGTTGCTCTGCCAGCTGAGCTACCGGGTCAGGTTGTTCTGCTCTGCAAAAGTTAACCGATTGGGCTTTGTCCGGAATTCCGCCCGTTTTTGCCTGACTTTTGCCACAAAACCTCTTGGCAACGGCTTGGGCAAGGTCCTGCTCGTCAATCAAGTTGTAGCGGTCGAACATCGCCAGCGTCTTCCAGCCGCACAGCTTCATGATCTCACCTTCGCTGAAACCGGCCCGCCTGAGGTCCCTGGCGGCGCTACGCCGCAAGTCGTGGACGAGGCGGCCTTCGAGTCCGGCCCGCCTGGCAAGCCCGGGCCCACGCCGGCCTCAATGCCCCGCCGCCGATCTGCTGGCCGTCCCGGTGGAGGACGAACAGGCGGTTCCGCGCCGCGTGCCGCTCCGCCAACAACTGCCGCATCTCCGGCACCGACGCGAATGGCAACGCTCTGCCCTCGCCGCCTTTCGTGTCCTCGGCGGCCAAGCGAATCGTGCACGCATCGAGGTCGACCTGGTCACAGGTGAGCCCCAACACCAAGTCGAGTATTATTTGCGAGAACATGCTCCCTCGACGCGAGGCCGTTGACACACGACACGCCGATTAGGCCGCGCGCCCTACGCTCAACCCTAGCCCTGCCTCGGCCCCTCTGAGTCAATTCTCTAGGATGACAGAGTACGAGCTGAACACCCGCAGGGTGGGTCGAACGCGGCCTCTGGGAGGCATCGTGTATCTCGAGGTGGCAAGCAGCCTTAGCACCCGGCCTCGGGCCGTCCAACGTCCGGCCCCGTGTGAGCCGACATGAGCGTAGATTTCCGTGAGGTTGGGGCAGCCCAGGCGAAGGGCGCACTCACATGTGGAGTAGGTGGCAAGATCGTGCTGAGATCTCACCTTGCGTGCTGAGATCTCACCTGAAGGAACTGCACTACATCCTACCCCGTCAGAACCTCGTCCACCGTGACCTCCCGTGGCGCGGGGCGCGCCGCCCAGGGCACTAGCCGAAAACAGAACGGCCCCCGACGAGTCGGGGTGGGCGTCCGACGTGGTTCCGCTCTCCTGGCTGCCCAACAAACGTAGAAGGACCCCACACCGGGGCCCTTCACGTAGCCGTCGACTTGATCGCCCGCACTCAGGGCATCAGCCCGTGCTCTTCGTGTCCTTGCACATGGTCTCCCTAGTCCTCCATCCGGGGGTTAATTCGATACGGATACGCGCGTCCTCCGCGAACCCCGGCGCCCACATGGCGCCCCTGCCTAGCCACACAATACGCAAACGGCGGGCCCCGGTTCCAGGGATCCGGCCGCGAATTTGGCGTGGCGCAAGTCGTTACAAATCAGCGACATAACCACCTGGTGCCATCTAGACGCACTTCACGCACTTCATGGAACAGGCGCAATTGTAGGACGATTCACGCCGTTCTGCAACATGCGAGGGCATCAGGAAATCCCGGCCTTCCATCCGCATTTCGCTAGCTACGCCTCGTGACGCTGATTTCGAAATTGCGTGGCTGCTGGCTTGTGACCACCCACTCCGCCGAACGCCCATCGTTTTCGTCCGGGATCTCAGCCGTCGCGCCGTCCGGCCACTCGACGTGGTACCGGCCCTCCGCCTTGATCGTTAGGGTGGCCTTCAGTTCGTCGATCGGACCGATAACCGGCCCGCGTAGATCGAGGGCATACGTGTCCGGAACATCGATCGTGCGCAGCTTTTTCGCGGCCCCGGGCAAGACACTGTCGATCTCAAGCGGGTACGGGTCCTCGGTCGGCTGGAGAGGCGGGCAGAAGAGTATCAGGTACCGTTTGCGCGCGGGCTCGTCATTCGTCGGCAGGAACTTGTGGCGTTCCATCGGACCCTTGCGGCCGCGGATGGTCAGCTTCAGCGGATCGAAACCCACGACCGGAGCATCCGTTGAACCGCGGCTAATCGCTAGGGCCTGAAGGGGGGCACCGTCCGCGAGAACGGTGAATTTCGTGATGGTGCGCACCCCAAACTCGGCCGTCACCTCCTCGATCCACGTGATCCTAGGCCGACGATGCTTGGAGGTGGCATCGAGGTGCTTGAACAGCCGATCAGCACTGGCCCATATAAGCTGGTTAGACTTCCTGTTGTTGACGCCGCACTTGTCGTGATCGACAGCCCCCGCAGGAGCCTCGGCGGCGTCTCCAGCCGCCCCGGCAGCTCCGCTAGGCTGAGCCTCCGCTTCCATCCTCCTCGCGTCGCCCTTGACCGTGTCGCCCTGCTTCGCCTCACTGACGTCACCCCGATCTCGCGGACCGATCGAGATCCCCCACAGCTTGATCTCGCGACCCCTCCACGCCATTACGACGAGGAGTCCTAGGCCGACGAAAATCACCAAGATGATCAGCCTGAGGACCAAAACTGGGTGACCAGCAATTATGTGAGCGAAGGCGCCGGCGAGTCCCCCGGCGGCGTCGCGGCTCGCTGCCCCGCCCGTTGAGTCTTGGCCCGCTTGCAGAAGCCGCACGGCGGCTGGCGCGGCAACGGCGATCACGCGGCCTCCCTTCTCCGCCCGTACCGACCGGAGAGAACTCTGTGCCTGTCCGTCACCCTCGGCGACGAGCAGTCGCTGGTGTCGGCGACGGCAGCGGCGAGCGGGGCGCACCGGCAGCTTGCGGCCTGGCAAGACCAACGATTGTGCATCGGGACCTGGGGAGCTGTTGTCGACGCAAATCTCGATGACGATGCGCCGAACGGCAAGGGCGCGGGCAGCCTGGAACCGAACGTGCCCATCGCAGGCGGCCTCGACCCGACTGCGTCGGAAGGCCGGCGCCAGCGTGAGAACGATGCTGCCGGCCCATCGACGGTACCAGTGACCGCGAACGGGAGAGCCGGAAAACGCTACACTATCGGACCGCCGCCGCCGCGCGGCGTCTAATCCGCCGCCACCACCGGCTCTCGTACTGCGATCGGTAGCGGAGACCGTAACAGCGCCGACACGCGAACGCTTCCTGGCCAGCCGGCAGGAGGAGCTGCGCGCACCGGGTACCGCAGCGCGGGCACTTGAACCACCACCGCAGGCCGCCGAACTGGGGCGTCGTGCAGGTGAGCGGCAACGTCTGGTCTACCCTCTCCCGGCCAGCCGCCACCAGGTCGGCGGCGATCACGAGGGCGTCCGGCCGTGTCATCGGAGTGGGCGTCGCCCGGGCGGTCGATCCGTCCGCCCACTGCATGACGGTTGCGCCGAACCGCAGCGGCCCGCCATCCGTCGGGTACTGCGCGTAGGAGACGAACAGTCGGTAGGCGTCCTCGACCTGTTCGGGAATGGGCACGGGATCCTCCTCGTCGGGGCTCGAAATCAACAGCGAGATTTCTCGGTTGTGCGGTTGTGCGGCGCGACGCTGATGAGTCGGGCCGGGCTGGCATGGAACGCACCTATGACCTCTGGCAGTACGTAGCGTCAGGGACAGCCCCAGCGAACGAACCTGCCACCCGCCGCCCTCGAGAACACTGGTCACCACGCCTTCCGGTGTAGTGCTTCCGAGCTTCCCACAACCATCGACAGACTGTGGGACAGATCGAAATAGCGCCCCCACCGTATCGCGCTATCGGCGAGAGCCCGGCTGCCTAGAACACGAGCGCACGGCTGAGAGTCTTCTTCATGTCGGCCGAGAGATCGCTCGCCTGGAGGATCGCGTGCCGGTTGTAACGTGTATCGATGTACTGAACGTGAACCCAGTGCGGGGGGTCGCGGTCCGCGGTGAGTATGACGCGAGCGAACCGCTGCGATGACGCCGTATCCAGAGAGACAAGGTCCCCTGAGCGAACAACGGTATCACGGGCGGGGCCGCCGCCAGGTCTGTCATCGGCGATACGCATGGTGTACGTCGAGTCGGGGCGAATGGCTACACCCAGCCGGAAATCGGGTGGCGGCGCCGCAGACGCTGGGCAGATCCTGGACGCGGCGAGCGAGGCGAAGGGGTCGATATCGTAGGAGCACGTCACATCTGGGCCACTCTTCGTCCACATCGAGAGCTGAACGCCAACGACCAAGCCTCTGCCCGAGGCCGTCAGGCGCCCACTGCCCGAAACGGTCCAGCCGGCGTTGCCACTATCCGGTATCCCGCTCAAGCTGCCGACCGCGCTGAGGTCTCCAGTAAAGTTGCGGCCCGAGCTCGTCGCAAGACCCATCGAATCGAATGTGAGCGTGGCCGAGATCGCCGGGTACATTGGCACATTGTCGGGACTCAGGCAGGCATGGTCCGAGAAATTTGGACGCAGGTCGACGGCATTTACAGAATGCCATCCAAGAGCCACAAGTGTGGTCGATTTCATCTGAGACGACTTTATTGAGAACCCGATAGCAGTAAGGTACTTGAGACCGAGGCTCCCCTGGTTCGTAGTGGTCCTTTGAAAGTTGTAGTTGTCGAACGACCGCCCCGTGTCAAGCTTCGCAACGTAGCAGCCGGTCTCACGCGCACCGCCGGGTGCGAGTGCCCAACCAACGGTCACGTTGCCGCGCGG
>Ga0335085_10000801_pt1 | contig 78936 bp, 66 predicted proteins | sample Lox_Sample_45_FD_206712 | JGI IMG/M metagenome (GOLD analysis project Ga0335085, IMG submission 206712) | Soil microbial communities from Loxahatchee National Wildlife Refuge, Florida, United States - Lox_Sample_4.5 | ecosystem: Environmental > Terrestrial > Soil > Wetlands | place: USA... | reverse complement strand
TGGAAATCCGGCCAAAAGCAAGAGCGCCGGATTTCCACATTTCGCACAGCGCCTACGGCTGCGGGTAACATTTCCGAGTTGCAGGACGATAGAGCGAAAGTAACATTCTTAAATTGCGTGACAGGGCGGCTTTGACCGGAACCGCGGCGCTCTTCTTTTTGCCTTGACTCAGCAATTGCATCAGGGCCAGCTCCTCCCTGCGGAGCGCACAGGGTCCCCGGCCGGGCCGGACTTCGTCGAGCGAGCCGGTCAGCAACCCCTGCGCATAGTGGTCCAGTACGGCGGGATGGACGTAATACTTGCGGCACGCGGCCGGCCGATTCCCAAGCCGTGCGGAAACCGTCTTGATGGCGGCGACCACGTTGCGCCTGGCCGCGCTGGGCGTCTCCGCCGGTCCCAGGCCTTCGAGTTCCAGCATGGCGAGGCTGGTTCCGGCCCACGTGCGGAAATCTTTCGCCGTGAAATCCTGGCCTGTGATACCGCGGATGTAGGCGTTCACGTCCTCGGAGCTGATCTTGGAAGGCGTGCCCTCGTCGTCGAGGTACATGAAGAGCTCCTGGCCGGGAAGATCGTTCGTCTGCTTCAGAATTCGCGCCAGGCGCGGGTCTTCGACCTGGATATCGTGAACCTGTCCGCTCTTGCCGCGAAAGTGAAATCGCAGCCGGGTCCGCGTGATCTGGACGTGGCGGCTGCGCAGCGTCGTCAAGCCGAAAGAATTATTCGCGCGCGCGTACTCCTCGTTGCCCACGCGGATCGAAGTGCGATCGAGCAGGCGGACCACCGCCGCCAGCACCTTGTTTCCGGGCAGCCCCTCGAGCCGCAAATCTTTATTCACTTGACGTCGGATGACGGGCAGCGCCTTGCCGAAGGCGATCATGTGCTCAAATTTTGTCTGATCGCGATGCCGCCGGTACTGCGGATGGTATTGATACTGCTTTCGTCCGCGCGCGTCGCGTCCCACGGCCTGCAGATGCCCCCAGGGTGAGGGACAGATCCAGACGTCGGTCCAGGCGGGCGGAATCGCCAGCGAGCGGATGCGGTGAATAATTCTCGGGTCGCGAACGCGCTTACCGCTGGGGCCGATATAGACAAAACCTTTACCCGCTTTGCGCCGCCGGATGCCCGATGTGGAGTCGCTGACGTAACGGAGTCCCGCAAGGCGGGCCGCTTTGGCCGGGGGAACGGTCACTGCCGGCAAGATGTTCCGCGACAAATCCTGATTCCTCGCTTCGACTTCAGCCTGAGATTGATGTCGCCGCCGCGCCGCGCTCATCCGCGTGCGCCGCGGCTGGCTTCGACTTGGGCTCCGCCCGCCAGGCGTTCCAATATGCATTCAGCCGCGCGACGAAGGCCGAGGGCTTTTCGGCGTAGACCCGTTCTCCGAGGAGTCGCGCCTCGACGCGCAACTCCGCCCGGCGCTGATCGATCAGCGCCAGGAAGGTCTCGACCTGCGGGCTCTCATCCTTATTTTCCTGGGCGTGATCCGCCGCGGTCTCCCGCAGCAGGGCGAGGTCATGGTGATCGCTCAGATAGTCGCCCAATTTCTCCGTCTCCCCAGCCAGTTCCTTCATCCCCTCGGGCCAGATCTTCTCCACGAGCCTGATCTGGTACCACAGATCCTTGACGCGTTTCCGCCACTCGTGCAGGTTTGCTACCGTGGGATCGTCGCAGGCGACCGCGAACTGGCGGCGGCCCTGCTTATAAGGACGTCTCAGGCCGGGCGCGACAGACCCGAACCCGTTGTTGGGGAGCGGCCAATTCGCGATGCGGCGGCGGGCGGCGTTCATCGAGCGCCCGACTTCCGCCACTGCCTTGGCCTTTTCGCGCGATTGCCGGGCGTTCGATGCCGCGAGCGGACGACGCTGCGCGGTCAAGGCGCCCGGCGCGAGCTGATCGCCGTAGCGTTCCTTAAGCTTGGCGAAAGCCTCGAGGAGAGCAACGTTGTTTCGGACCTCGGACAGCCTGCGCCCGAGGTCCCGGTAGAAGATGTTCTCTTCGCCGAACTTGCCGCCCAGCGGATCGCGCACCAGACGGAGCGCGGCCCGGATATTCTTAAAGCATACCCGCGCGTCGTGAATGGCTTCATCGCGGGCGCCGTTGTGGGCCGCGAGGCGCTCCGCGGCCTTATCAACCTGCTCCCGCACCAGGCGGCGGACGTCATCGCCCACCCGTTTGCTTTTCTTCAGCCGGTAACTCATGGCTCAGGGACGGCCCTTCGATCCGTTGCTGCTGCGTTTGAACTCCGCTTCGCCGGCGCGAATCAGCTTCAGCGCATGGGACGCGCCGTAGCGTCCCAGCGGCTTGAACGTTCTTCCTTGGAGCTCGTTGTAGACCACGAAAAAAGTCTCGATCTGATCCAGAAGCTCCGGACGCAAGTCGCGAATCGACTGTGCCTCCTCATACTGATGGGAACTCACCGCGACTCCGAGCAGGCGGTCGTTCCGCGACGTCCTGCCGTCCTGGGTCTGCCGCGCTTCGATGACGCCCGCCAGCCGCGCCGGCACCACGCAGCCCACCGCGGCCGGCTCATCCATCAGGACCAGCACGTCGAGCGGGTCGCCGTCCGGACCGCGAGTGGAGGGCAGAAATCCGAAGTCAAAAGGGAAAATAATTCCCGTGGGCAGGAGCTTTTGGACTTTGTAGAGGCCGAGCTCATCGTCGTACTTGTACTTGTTACGGCTTCCTCGGGGTGTCTCCACCACCGCGTTCAGTTCGCCTCGCGAATTGAAGGTCTGGATCTTCACGGCTACTGCCCATTTCGAAAGATGCCGCCGCGCAGTGCAACGGATTCACCCTGGCGTATGCTGCGGCAGGGGCCAATGGCCCTCGGGCGCAAATCGCCGATGAATCCCCAGCAGAGGACGTCGAGTTCCGGATGGTGATTTCCGTGGCGGTCAAGACCGAATCGCAGGCGCTCCTCGAGTGTCGGCCGCCCCAGGCGATAAATGCGGCAGCACATGTAGGCTAAACGATGATGGATTGCCAGCTCCCCGGCCGTGCCGATGTAGCCCTCTCTTGACTCGAACAACTGCGGAAATGAGACTGCGCCAGGTCAGCTGTAACGGGTCGGAACAGTTCGGGAAAAAGCCCGCATCGGGGGAGGGGGGCCGGAGAAAATATTTGGTTCCTCCCCCGCGTGGGGTTCCCGCAGGCGGGACGAATCCGTGCTGGTACGGTGGCTGTAGCGGCGCTCAGAGCGCCGCTACAGCCAGGCGAAGCGCACGACTACTCACGAATCAGGCGTTAACCCTGGACTCCACCGCTTCAGTGTTGACACCGCCGCTAGTGGCGATCTTCGTCAGAAGTTTGTCCGCTTCCTTCTCCTCGTTCAACGTCTCCTCCAGCAGGCTGGCGGCCCGGTCATCGCCGAGTTGCCCCGCCCACGTCTTGAGCGACCCGTAGGCGGCCATCTCGTAGTGCTCCACGCGCTGCGCCCCGGCGATGAGCCCGGCATCGCGCACCGGACCTTCCTCGCCATCGCTGATCACGTCCGCGCCTTCCTCGATGATTCCGCGCAGGCCGTCGCACTTCTTGGCCTTGGCCTGCTCGCCGAGTCCTTCGAAGATCTGTTCGAGCCGCCGGACGTGGCCCTTCGTCTGCTCCAGATGGTCCTCGAATGCTTTTCGGAGCTCGGGAGTGGACGTGGCTTTAGCCATCTTGGGCAGAGCCTTCACGATCTGGTTCTCCGCATCATAAACGTCCTTGAGTTCTTCAACGAACAATTCTTTCAACGAGCTAATCTTCATAATCGACCTCCCTATGATTTTCGAATCGGAATCGAGCGCGCAGCCGCTGGAGGAATGAGTACGTGTCGCGGGGGAAAGCCACTTTCATTTAGCTCGATCCAATCGCACCACCTTGGATTGTGGTGAGCGAATGGGAGGCGTCGGAAAACAGTCGACGGCTGACCGTCAACAGTTAACAGTCGACAGTGAAAAGTGCAGCTCTTTCGGGAACTCCCGCGTCAGCGGAAATGGCCAATACGCTTCGCCAGAAACCGCCGAAGCCGACTATGGCGGTACTAACTGCTCTTCTTCTTTTTCTTGCTGTGCTGCTTCATTACCGTCCGGGCGGCCACTTCCTTGGCGCGCTTTCCGTACCGGCCCGACTTCTGGGCGCTCTTCTTGATGTGTTCATATTGGCGCTGCTCTTTACTGCTGGCGCCCTTCAGGTGCTTTTTGCCTGGCATTCATCCTCCAGTCCCCGCGCGGCCTCTCCTCAACAACTTCGATGTCCAGCGCAGGCTTGTGGACTGCGCTCACCTGCTGCCGGCGCCGCCGTGATCGACAGATGAGCCCTCTGCGGGAGGGCCAGGCATCGAAACGGCAGATGTTAGAGCCTTGAGTGCATTCAAATCCTGATTCAGGAGTCAGACCATGGCAGATCTGAACAGATTGCAGGTGGCAGTGCTGGCAACCGACGGTTTCGAGGAAGCGGAATTGACGGAACCGGTGAAAGCGCTTCGCGAGGCCGGCGCGAAGGTGGCAGTGATCGCCCCGCATGAGGGGGAGATCCAGGGATTCAAGCATCACGATAAAAGCAAGACGGTCCAGGTGGATATGACCCTCGACGACGCCGAGCCGGGCAGATTCGACGCCCTGGTGCTGCCCGGAGGCGCTCTGAACGCGGACGCGATGCGCATTGAACCAAAAGTGCGCGAGTTCATCCGCGCCATTGAGGACAGCGGCAAGCCGATCGCTGCCATTTGCCACGCGCCGTGGGAACTGATTTCAGCGGAGGTCGTCCGCGGGCGGAAGCTGACGAGCTACCACACCATTCAGGACGACATTCGTAATGCGGGTGCGGAATGGACGGACAAAGACATGGTGGTGGACCGGAACCGGGTGACGAGCCGCAAGCCCGACGACCTTCCCGCCTTCAACCGCGAGGTGATCGGCCTGCTTGAACGGCAGCCCGCCTCCGCCGCGACACGCTGATCGGAGCTGGGAAAGGTCGCATGACCTGAGGCAGTAGCGACTCAGTCTGGCGTGGCATGGCCATTTTGGCCGGGCACATTCACGGGCGGAACGCCCATGCCACGTTAGCTGAGTCACAACTCACGGGCGGGACGCCCGTGCCACGTTAGTTGAGTCACAACCGTGGGTCGTGACGCTTGTCTCACGGTTGGATTCGCGAGCAGGTCGAGCCTGCGCCCAAGAACTAATTCAGAAACGGCCCAGGAGCACCAGAATGATCACAATTACAACCACCAGGCCGAGACCGCCGCTCGGGTAATATCCCCATCCCCGGCTGTAGGGCCAGGCTGGCAGAGAGCCAATCAGGGCCAGCACCAGAATGATGATCAGCAGTGTACCTAACATAGTCACCTCTCCCCCATCTGACTACCCACCCGACGATTGGATCGATTGCAGGATTTGCCGGATGTCAGGGTTTCCATGGTCGTGATCCGGGTAAAGGCCCTAGGCGCCGGACAGTCGTCGTGTGGTCTGACCGCTCCGCCTAGACGTCCGTCATTCCCGCGCAGGCGGGAATCCAAGCTCTAGTGATTCTTCTCACCTGGTCCCTTGTGGATTCCCGCCTCCGCGGGAATGACGGATTGCGGGGAGCGTTGCGAGCGCCAAACTGACACTGATCCGCGCGCTGACACCAACCCGCGCGGAAGCACGAATACCCGCCGGCACGCGCTTGCACATTGCTTGCACCCTGCGGGCGAAGGCGTCACATCGAAATGGTTTGGACGTGGCTCCGGTTTGTCCGAACCTTCACTCCTCTCGCGTAGAACTCGTGACTCCGGCCGGCACACGTCGACGCAAAGGAGGGATTTGTATGGCCGAAACGGTTAGCGATTTCGTTCTGAAGCGGCTGGCGGACTGGGGCGTCCGGCGGGTTTACGGATATCCGGGCGACGGGATCAACGGCCTGATGGGCGCCTTCGAACGTCTCGATCACCAATTGGACTTCGTGCAGGTGCGGCACGAGGAGATGGCGGCGTTCATGGCCTGCGCCCATGCGAAGTTCACCGGCGAAGTCGGAGTCTGCCTGGCGACATCGGGTCCGGGAGCGATCCACCTCTTGAACGGACTCTATGACGCGCAGATGGACCACGTTCCCGTGGTCGCCATTGTGGGACAGCAGGCGCGCGCAGCGCTCGGCGGCAGTTATCAGCAGGAAGTCGATCTGCTCTCCCTCTTCAAAGACGTGGCCCGTGAATACGTTCACATGGCCACGGTGCCGGCGCAGGTGAGGCATCTCATCGATCGCGCGGTACGCATTGCCAAAGCTGAGCGGACCGTGACCTGCGTCATCCTGCCGAACGACCTTCAGGAGATCGACGCGGTGGAGACGCCGCCGCGCGCGCACGGCACCGTGCATTCGGGAATCGACTATACGCAGCCCGTGGTCGCTCCGACCGCCCGGGATCTCGAACGCGCCGCGGATGTGCTCAACTCCGGAAAGAGTGTGGCGATGCTGGTGGGGCAGGGCGCTCTCCACGCCACCGACGAAGTGCTCGAGGTGGCAGACCTGCTCGGAGCGGGCATCGCCAAGGCGCTGCTCGGCAAGGCCGCCGTGCCGGACGATATCGCGTATGTAACGGGCAGCATCGGCCTGCTGGGCACCAAGCCGAGCGACGAATTGATGATGGATTGCGATACCCTGCTGATGGTCGGTACCAGCTTTCCCTATTCGGAATTCCTTCCCAAGGAAGGGGACGCCCGCGGGGTGCAGATCGACATCGACGGCAGGATGCTGGGGCTGCGCTACCCCACCGAGGTGAACCTCTGCGGCGACAGCGCCGCCACGCTGCGGGCGTTGATTCCACTTCTCAAGCGGAAACAAGACCGCTCCTGGCGCGAGCAGATCGAGAAAAGCGTCGAGAAATGGTGGGAACTGCTCGAAGACCGCGCGATGGACGAGGCGAATCCGATCAATCCGCAAAGGGTCTTCTGGGAGCTTTCGAAGTTCCTTCCAGACCATTCCATCCTGACATCCGACTCCGGTTCCGCAGCCAACTGGTTTGCAAGAGATCTCAAAGTGCGGCGCGGCATGATGGCGTCGCTTTCGGGGAATCTCGCGACCATGGGTCCGGGTGTGCCCTATGCCATCGCGGCGAAGTTCGCCTACCCGGAGCGCGCGGTGATCGCCCTGGTGGGCGACGGCGCCATGCAAATGAATGGCAACAACGGATTGATCACGGTTTCGAAGTACTGGCGCCGCTGGACCGATCCGCGGCTGATTGTGCTGGTGCTGCACAACAACGATCTGAACCAGGTGACCTGGGAGCAACGGGTGATGGCCGGCGATCCGAAGTTTGAATGCTCGCAGGATCTGCCCGATTTCCCGTACGCGCGCTATGCCGAGTCGCTGGGGCTGAAGGGAATCCTGGTGGATTCGCCGGACAGGCTGGGCGCGGTGTGGCAGGAGGCCATGTCGGCGGAACGTCCGGTGGTGGTGGACGCCATCACCGATCCCGACGTGCCACCCATCCCGCCGCACATCACGTTCGAACAGGCCAAAGCCTATGCGACGGCGCTGCTGAAGGGTGATCCTAACGAGCGGGGAATTATCCGGCAGACGTTCCGCGAAATGGCGGATGCGGTGCTCCCGCACCGGCACTGATTTATCGGCGCACGCGCCTTTGAGGTAGGGGCGGGTCCCCTGTGCCCCCCGTCAGACAGAAGCCTCTCGCAAAGGGGCGGGCGGTTTCAAGTCACTGTTCCGTCGAGCGAGTGAGCATCGATCGTACGACCTTAGCGTGCTTCTGCGCGGCTTCCGCTTCCGTCTGAAGCTGCCGGGCGGAACGCGTACGGCCGGCACGCTCGGAGTGCCGCGAAAGTCGCTTACTGACGTCCGCCTGTTGTTCCAGAGCGACAACCGCCGCCCAAAGCGAGGTCTCCACGGCTTCGCGCTGCGCTCGCATCATGCTCTCAGCGGAGTACGCGTGGCCCACACGGCAGCGATAGTAGGGAAGCTGTCCACCGTTCACGATTTCGAGCAATGGACCTCCGCAGCCAGGACACGTGTAGAGGCCGGAGGTTTCGCCTGGCAGGTTGGGGCTCACGGCTTCTCCTCCTGACCGGTCGGGCAGGTCTTCCTCCGTCAGCCGCACAAGCAGCGAGGGCAGCTCCGACAGCGGCACGACATAATCCACTGAGACATTTTCCAAAGCGGTCTGTGGCATTCCCGGGTACAGGGCGTCAGCGGGGTCCTGAACAACGGCGAGCCCTCCCGCCCCTTTGATCGCCATCAGTCCGCGCGTTCCATCGTCGAGGTTGCCGGAAAGCACAACGCCGACGGCGCGATTCCGATACGCCGCCGCCGCCGTACGAAACGACGCGTCCACGGCAGGCCGGTAACGGTCTTCACGGGACCGCTGCCAAGGGCCAGCAGCCCGTCTTCAACCAAGAGGTGATGGTCCGGGGGTGCGATGTAGACGTGCCCGATCCTGACGGGTTCGTGGTTCTCCACGTACTTTACGGTCAACGGCGTGTTCCGCCCAAGCATGAGAGCCATGACGCGAGGGGAATCCGGCGAGGGTGTGCAGGACAACGCACACCGCGGCCGGAAATCCCTCGGGGAAGCCGGCGAAGACTGTTGAGCCCAACGCCTGGATGCATCCGGCCGAACAGCCGATCACCACGAGGTCTCGATGCACTGGGCCGCCTTGCTCCCCCTCGGAGCCCTGCTACCGCATCGCGCCGCTACTCGTCGAAGACCCGGCGCTCGTTCCGCTCACATCGCGGTACGCTTCTTCGGCGAGACGCAAGTGTTCTTCGAGAGTCGGTAGCGTGCTTTTAGCGAATTGCTTGATTTCCGGGTTCTGCCCGCCAGCAGCTTCCTTCTTGAACGCCGCAATGTCCGCGCGATGATCCTTCAGCATGCCGGCCATATAGGCCTTGTCGAAATGCGCCCCGGAATAAGCGGAGAGCTTAGCTTTCTCCGCTTCCTGCATTGCGCTTGGGTGGTCCGGAAGACTGATCCCCAACTTCGACGCGCAGTCCTTCAACTGATCGTTGGCCTTGCCATGATCGTCGACCATTTTCTGGCCAAAATCCTTCACTTTTTGGTTGGATGCCTTGTTCGCCGCGAGCTGGCCTAACTCGACCTCGGCGATTCCGCCCTCGGCGGCTTCGTTCACGAAGTGTTTGTCTGCGGCACTGAGATTGCTGCCGCTCATGGCAGTGCTTTGCGCGAACAATGAAATCCCAGGGGTGAGAAATATGACGGCGAACAGCATCGTCACTGATTCGATTCGTTTCATAACTTGTTCTTCCCTCCATAAAATAGTCCCGCGACGGCGTCTCCGCGGGCAGCCGACATCCCGGTCTCCTGGCCTGCGTATGTGGCGACGCCTACATGCGCCTGAGCAAGTTCCTCCGAGCTGGCGCGGGTCATTTCCGCCGTATACGAAGTCTCGGCCAGGGTTCGACCTCCTGCTCTAAGTGATGCCGTGCGTGACGCGGCGGGAGTCACTTATGACCCGAGGAATTCACGCCCTACTCACTGCCGCCGGGAGAGGCGGCGTGAACAACTTCCGGCGGCTCGACCGGCGGGAGCTTCATCTCGTTGTCGACGCTTGGCCGTTCCGGCGGCGCCTCGAAATCGAGATTGACAGCATGTCCAGCCTCGGCCGCGCTGCGGATGGCGCTGACAACGCGTACGTCCGCCATGCCCTCGTGTCCGGACGGCTGCGGGTCGGCGTCGTTGAGGATGCAATCCGAGAAGTAGAGTAATTCCGCGCCGAACTGGTCCTGTTTGGGGTACTTTTTCTTCTTCGTCTTTCCATTTACGGTCAAGTAGGTTGTGTACTCGTTGTGGTAGTCGTACGCAGGCTCGATTCGCAAATCGCCCTTGGTTCCAACCACGCGGATCTCATCGGTCGTCGCCGCTCCGAAGCTGCAAGTGAACGAGGCCAGGCGATCGCCGGGGAATCGCATGAGGGCGGCAACCGTCTCGGGCACTTCCGTGAAGCGCGGATCGCCATCTTTAGCCGCCTTCAATCCCGTGACTTCGACGGGCTCATCCTGGAAGAGATAGCGGGCGGCATTGATGCAGTACACGCCCATGTCCATCAACGGTCCGCCGCCGAGTCCCGCCTTGAGGCGGATGTTGCCCTCGGCCACGGATTGGCTGAAGACGGACGAAAAAAATCGAGGCTCGCCGATCTTGCCTGACTTGATGGTCTCGATCGCCTGCAGATTCGCCGGTTCCAGGTGCAGCCGATAGGCAATCATCAGCTTGGCGCGGCCCTGGTCCGCCGCCTCGATCATCTCCTGGCAGTCCGCCTCCGTCTCGGCCATTGGTTTCTCGCAGAGCACGTGGACGCCGGCGCGGGCCGCGCGCACGGTGTACTCGCGGTGCTGATGATTGGGTAGGGTGATGTACACCGCGTCGATCTCGCCGCTCGAGACCAGATCATCGTAGCGGTCGTAGTCCACGATGCGAGTCACGTTGTAATGCTTCCCAAGCTCCGCTGCCTTCTTTTCGTCGTTGGTAACCAGCCCGACCAGTTCCGAGTTCGGAGCGTTGGCAAATCCAGGCAGGACCGCCTCCTGGGCGATCCAGCCCAGACCGATCACCGCGTAGCGAATTCTGTGCTGGTTGTTGCCATTCGAGGTCTCAATATTCGGAGCTTCCATCTTCTTCTCCCTGCGACAGCCGTCGTGATTACGCCGTTATCTGAAGACTTGGACTGGAGGAGGCTTCCCGGCGGCGTCATCGCGGAACGGCCGTAGTTATACGCCTGTTCCGCCTTCGATCTACCGGGATGAATCCACATTCGCGCGGCGTGGCATCAATTTGTGGCGGGGATTGGTTCAGGGCCGGCTTGGCGCTGGAGCTGAGCAAATGATTCGATTGCTGGAGGCAGGAATGTTCCTGATTCTTTTCGTTATTTTGCTGGTGCTATGGCTCGCGGGATGGCTGGCGTTTCACGTGGCCGGAGGGCTCATCCACATTCTGGTGATCCTGGCGGTCATTTCCCTGATCATTCACCTGGTACGCGGCCGGACCGCCTGATTGCCGGCGAAGGAGACCCTCCATGCTCAGAATTCTTCTGGTCCTATTTCTCATCCTGCTGCTGATCGGATTGCTCCCCACGTGGCCCTACAGCGCCGGATGGGGCTATTACCCGAGCGGCGGGCTCGGCCTGATTCTCCTCATTGTGTTGATCGTGATGCTTGCGAGCGGGCGCCGCACGGTGTAGATCGGGCACGCGAATGACCGCAGCAGGGCCTGAACCGCCACGTTCGCACAGGCGCGTCACCGCGTTCTCCTCCAGTACGCCAGGCAGGCCATCGCCACCACACCCACGCCGGCGAGGGCCGTCCACGGGCGGTGGCTGGTTTCCCAAAATTGAATGCTCGTATCCGCAGCTTCTCCGTCGAAGATTCCATGGGCGCCGGGATCGCCGGGCACGGGCTCGAACAGATTGCTCGGCCGATCCGGACTAACCGGCTTGCTGGTCTGTTGCGCGTCATACCCTGTCCGGGCAAGATAGCGGTCTAGGAGGCCCGGAGCCACCTTGTTGCCCCAGATCGCTTGCACGGTCGACCGGCCCACATAGACTTCGCGCCGCCGGTGGTGCGCCGCCCACACAATCGCCTCAGCCGCGACTTCCGGCTGGAAAATCGGCGGGACGGGTTTCGGATGACGCGGCAGCCGCGTCTTGCACCAGTTAAACTGAGGCGTATTCAGGGCCGGCATGTGCACCATGGTGAGATGAATTCTGCTCTTGTCGTGGAGCAGCTCGGACCGGAGGGAGCTGGTAAAGCCGCGGATGGCGTGCTTGGCCCCGCAGTAAGGCGCCTGCAGCGGAATGGAGCGATAGGCAAGCGCCGATCCCACCTGCACGATGCATCCGCGATTGCGGGGCAGCATGTTCTTGAGCGCCGCCATCGTGCCATAGACCGCGCCAAGATAGGTCACCTCCGTCGCACGCTTGTACTCGTCGGCCGTGATCTCCCTGAAAGGCGAAAACACCGTGGTCATGGCGTTGTTTACCCAGATGTCGATCGGCCCGAATTCCTTCTCAACCGCCGCTGCCGCCGATTCCACCTCATCGTAGCGTGCGACGTCGGCGGGTAGCGCGAGGCCCTTGCCGCCCTGCTTTTCCACGTCAGCGCGAGCACCTTCGAGACCCTCACGTCCGCGGGCGATCAGGCCCAGGTGAGCGCCTTGCTTTGCAAAGGCCCTCGCGGTAGCTCGGCCCACGCCTGCGGATGCTCCCGTGACGACGACCACTTCCGGCTTTTCACCATTGCTCATTCAGGTCTCCAGAGATTAGATTTTGATCAGCGCCAGGCCTGCCGATTCGTCAAACTGGCGGCGCAGGTGTTGCGGCGATTGGGAGAGAATCACCTCCAGCGTCGGACGCACGTAGGCTTTCAGCAGGTGGCCGCCTCGCGTGGTGCCATCGGAGAGCCCCACTACCACGTGTGCGTGCACTGCGGGATCGCTCCGCTGCAGCGCGACGTCTCCGATCAGCGATAGAACCTCAACCTGGTCGTCCACCACGATGGGCACATACCCCTTCTGCTGCCAATCGAAGTAGCCCAGCTGCACGTAACGAAAGCCGCCGATGGCGGTGAAGTGTGCACCTGCAGGCTGACTCGCCTTCGCGAAGTCGAGCAGCCCTGACGTCACCTCATCGTCGGTCTCAAAGATCAGCGCCCAGCTCTTCTCGCCGTTCTGGTTCAGAATCTTCGATTTCATGTTCGGCTCCGGATCTTGTTTACAGCCCACCACGCCGCCCCGGCGCCCGCAGCCGCGGCGAGAATTGTGAGGCCGGCCTTTGCCTTCGACACGGGACGCTCTCGTACTGTTGGATACCGCGCCTCGGGCCTCTCGCTCGGGGGCGGACCGCCCGGACCTTCGCGCATCGCCATCTGCAGCACCTGCGCAAGGTGAAGCGGCCGGCGATCCGTGGTCTGCATCACCTGCTCCTGGCAACTAAAACCGTCGGCAATCAGGATGGTGTCCGGTTCTGCTTTGCGGACGGCGGGCAGCAGGACGCGTTCGCCTACTTTGATCGAGACCTCGTAGTGATCCTTTTCGAACCCGAATCCTCCGGCCATCCCGCAGCAGCCGGAGTTAAGAAGGTGATAGTCGAGGCCCATTTTCTTGAGAATTTCTTCTTCGTCGGTCATTTTCATCACGGCGTGGTGATGACAGTGGCCATGGACGAGTGCCTTGCGCTTGAGTTCGGGTGGCTGGTAGTCGTTCACTCGCTTTTCCAGAAACTCGCTCAGAAGGAACGTCTGCCGGCTGAGCCTCTGCGCATCGAGATCATTCGGCATCAGGCTAAGCAGTTCGTCGCGGAAGACCGAAGCGCAGCTGGGCTCCAGCACCACCACGGGCACGCCGTCGCGGATGGCCGAACGCAAGGTGTCGAGCGTCTCATCGAGCAGATGCTTGGCGGCGTCGAGCATGCCGTAGTCATAGAGCGGACGGCCGCAGCAGAGATTGCCTTTTGGCACCTGGACGGAAAATCCCTGCGATTCCAGAACGTCAACGGCGGCTTCCGCAATCGCCGGATGGAAGTAGTTGTTGAAGGTGTCGGCCCACAGGATCACCGGTCCCGCTTGCCCATTGCCGGACCCATTTCGCTTCCGGGTGTGATCTCGAAACGCCTCTTTGAAAGTATATGGGGCGAACTTTGGGATGCTTCGCTCCTGCGCGAAGCCTCCTGCCGCTTTGGCGAGATTCCGCAGGCCGGGCGTCTGGGTGAAGAAATTGGCCAGATGAGGAACGTAGCTGGCGAGATGCGCCCAGCGATGAATCAGGCCAATGGCGTAGGCATGGACCGGCCGCAGCCGCCCCTCGTAGTAGTGGGACAGGAACTCGGCCTTATAGGTCGCCATGTCCACGTTGATGGGGCAATCGGCCTTACAGCCTTTGCACGACAGGCAAAGGTCCAGGGCATCGTGAACCGGCTCATTCTTCCAACCGCTGATCACGTCGCCCTGAAGCATTTCGAAGAGAAGCCGCGACCGGCCGCGCGTGGAATGTTCCTCTTCGAGCGTCGCCATGTAGCTCGGGCACATGACGCCCTCGCCTTCGGTGCGCCGGCACTTGCCCACTCCCACGCAGCGCAAGGTGGCGCGCGCAAAGCTGCCACGATCGTCCCCTGGGAATTGGAAATGCGTCTTCGGCTCCCATGGATGGTAGTTTTCGCCTAGGCGCAGGTTCTCGGTGATCCCGTACGGGGCGACGATTTTGCCGGGATTCATCTTCCATTCCGGGTCCCAGATCGTCTTGAATTCGCGGAAGGCCTCCATCAGTTCGGGGCCGAACATCTTGGGCAGCAGTTCAGCGCGAGCCTGTCCGTCGCCGTGCTCTCCCGAAATGGATCCGCCGTAGCCGACCACAAGGTCGGCGGCCCGGTCGAGGAACCGGCGCCAATGCTGGATGCCGTCGTGCGTGTACAGGTCGAAATCGATCCGGCAATGGACGCAGCCCTGTCCGAAGTGGCCGTAAAGAGCGCAATCGTATCCGAATTCGTTCAGCAGTCCCCGGAGATCGCGCAGATACCCGCTTAACTTCTCAGGCGCGACGGCAGAATCTTCCCATCCGGGCCAGTAGTCGGGCTCGTCCGGAATGCGCGCTGTGGCTCCCAATCCCGACTCACGCACGCTCCAGACGTGCTTGGTCTCAGCCGGATCGTCGAAAAGCTTCATCGAGGGCGGATTGACGTCTTTTCTCAGATCCTCCATGAGCCCCCGTGCTTTAGCATCCGCCTCCTCGCGCGTCCGTCCGCCGAATTCAACCAGCAGCCATCCACGTCCCTCGGGCAGAACCTTGATGTCCTGGGGGTGCATGTGCTTCTTCTTCATGTAGCCTACAAGCTTGTCGTCGATCCCCTCGCAAGCGGTGGGGCCGTGGGCCAGAACCTCCATAATGTGATCCGCGGCGCTGTAGCTGTCTTCGTAGCCCAGAACCAGCAGGGATCGCACCGGAGGACTGTCGATCAGGCGCAGCTTCGCCTCGAGCACGGTCACGCAGGTGCTCTCGCTTCCCACCAGCGCCCGCGCGAGGTGAAACCCATTCTCCGGCAGCAGGTAAGGCAGGTTGTAGCCGGAGACTCGTCTGGGAATGTTCGGGAACCGCGCCCGGATCTGGTCCGCGTACTTGTCGCGCAACGCTCGCAGCCGCCCGTAGATCTCACCGCGCCGGCCCCCTTCGCCGATGATCGCCGCCAATTCTTCCTCGGTCGCCGGCCCCACGCGCATCTGCAGACCGTCGTAGGTGAGAATCTCGAGTTCATGAATGTTGTCGGCTGTGCGCGCGTGTTTTGGCCCGCACATCACCGAGTGCGTTCCGCAGGAATCGTTGCCGATCATCCCGCCCAGCGTATTGTGATTGTGCGTCGCGGGATCGGGACCGAAGGTCAGATGGTGCTTCTCGGTCTGCTGGCGAAGGTGATCCAGAACACATCCCGGTTCGACTCGCGCGGTCTTCCCCTTGGCATCGATTTCGAGAACATTCCGGAGATACTTCGACATGTCGATGACCACGGCGACGTTGCAGCATTGGCCCGCGAGACTGGTCCCGCCGCCGCGGCAAAGCACGGGAGCGCCGAACCGGCGGCAGGCCGCCATGGTGGCAACAACATCTTCCCGGGTACGCGGGATGACCACACCGATGGGCACCTGCCGATAATTGGACCCGTCCGTCGAGTAGAGCGCGCGGCTGCCCGCGTCGAACCGTACTTCGCCGCTGATCGATTGTGTCAGTTCAGCGGCCAGCGCATCGCTGTCCAGGCCGGGTTCCCTTGGGGGTCGCGGCCGAGTGGTCGAAGGGCTTACGGCACCTTCCCTTGAAGACGATGTGATGGGATTCTCAATGATGGCTGTTGCGTCCATGAAAGGTCCTTTTCGCCTGCAGATATTCGGTAATTCCCCATAGACCTTCGGCACCTCAATGACGACCTGGGACGGCGTATTTCTCGGCATCCTGGCGCTTGAATTCCAATCCAAGTCCGGGCCGTGACAGGTCCGGGTGCAGCACACCTCTTATGGGAGTGGCTGCGCCCTCAAACAACATCTGCTCGATTCGCACATGATCGTGAAAGTATTCCAGGGGCTTGAGATTGGGCAGGGTGCAGCAGGGGTGAAGATGCAGAGAGGGCGCAGTGTGAGCCGAAAGGCAAAGGCCGTGCGCTTCGCACAAAGCGCCGGCGCGCAGGAATCCCGTGATTCCCGCACAACGGGTCGCATCGGCCTGGAGCACGTCGACGGCGCCGGCTTCGAGCATTCGACGGAAGTAAAGCAGATCGCACCCGTACTCGCCCGCGGCGATCTCCATGCCCGCGGGCGCGCGATCTCGTATGAATCTCAGGCCGGCCAGGTCATCTGAACTTACGGGCTCTTCGAACCAGACCACTCCCAGTTCCGCGAACTGCTCGGCGAACGACAGGGCCTGCTTTCGGCTGTAGGCGCCGTTCGCGTCGACAAAGAGCTCCGTCTGCGGGCCGATGGCCTGACGTGCCGCGCGCACGCGGTTCAGATCGTCCGCCGGCTTGCTGCCGATCTTCATCTTCACCCGCGAAATTCCCGCTTCGGCCCAGCCCCCCAACTGGTTCCGCAACTGTTCGAGCGAATACGATGTGAAGCCGCCGCTTCCGTAAACCGGCACCTCGTCCCGCGCCATGCCGAGCAGGCTTGCCAGCGGCAGATCGAGGATTCGCGCCTTCAAATCCCACAACGCGGAATCGACCGCTGCGATGGCCATGGAGGAAATGCCGGGGCGGCCGAGATTGCGAATGGCATGCACCATCGCCTGCCATGATCCGATCACGTCCATCGCGTCCCGGCCGGTAACAACTCCGGCGAGCAGGTCCTGAATTAGTCGCGCGGTCGCGGTGTCTGCGTAGGTGTAGCCCAGTCCCGTGGTTTCGCCCGCGTCGATCTCGACGACCACGATGGTGGTCTTGTTCCATTCCAGCGTGCCGTCCGCTTCGGGCGAGTCCGTGGGAACGGTGTAGGCGGACACGCGCACGCGCCGGACGGCTGCCGGATCACTCAAAACCGGTTTGCTGATCGCCCCTTTCATCGGAAGATAGGCACTCGACCGCAGCGCGACAGGTGTGGTTCCCAACCCGTGCACAGATTTTCGATGGTGAGACTCTCCGGTTCGGGTGCAAATGCGTCGGTGCGCGCTCTATAGCGGTGCAGCGCGGCCGTCCCGGGGGCTGTGTCTGAGGCGCCTCGCCTCCGTCGTCGCGCGGGCTGGATGTCTGCGCCGCAGTGGGCACGATGCCCGCGCTAAGGTGTTTCGGCGTCAGCTTTGACCTGTCGACTGTAAATTATGGACCGTTGATCGCTGACCGCCGACTGCTGACTGTTTTGACGGGTTAGGTGGATTCCCGGCGTGGCCTACCGTGCGCGCTGTATGGTATTTGCCGACGGACGTGCCTCATCATCGAAGCGCGTGGTCAGAACCGCTTCGGAATTCGCAACCTCCGGTCCCGGATGCGGCGCCCTTTCGAATTCACATCTGGTGCTGCAGTTGCGCACGAGCTCACGTGGGACACGGCTTCTCCCGCACACCGCCGCCATTCTGATCATTCTCGCTGCCGTCTCACCTGCAGGGGCTCAGCGCCCGGCTGCTCACGCGAGGCAGCGCGCGAAAAGCGTATCGCAGAAAACCGTGCCGCACCTCGACATTTCCAGAATCAACGATGTCAACACCCGGGATACCGTGGGTCCGCACGCCGAGGGTGACGCCGTGGTCCGGGCGGAGATCCTGCTCGACCGGCTGAAGTTCTCGCCCGGTGAGATCGGCACGACTTATGGCGACAATTTCGCCAAGGCAGTCGCGGCCTTCCAGGCTGCCAGCGGCCTGCCTGCCATGGGATCGGTGGACGCAGCCACGTGGGCGGCGCTGAATGACGATCAGTCCAGCGGCCACGTGCAGCCAAAACAGGCTCCGCCGCCGAACCAGAATCCCGGCGGCGATCAGCCGCAATCTCAGCAGCAACAGGTTCAGCAGCAACAGGCGGCTAATCAGCAGAACCCACAGCCGAACGGCCAGGGAAAACCGGGAAACAGTAACCAGAGTCAGGGCCAGCCTGTTCCAAACCAGGGAACCAATCCCGAGCAAGGACCTCAACCGAACGGGCAGCCTCAGGCGGCCGGTCAGCAGGGCGGCCGGTCGCCAGGCTCTCCTCCGCCGCCTGCGATTATTTCCTACATCATTCTGCCCGAGGACGTAGCCGGGCCGTTCACCAAGATTCCCGCGGTCAGCGGACGCGATCGCGGCGAGCGCCTGATGCTTGTTGAGGCTCGCTTGAAGCGCCTTAATTATTCTTCTCCGCTGCAATTGCTCGCCGAGAGGTTCCATTCGAGCCCGCGCCTGCTGGTTGAACTTAATCCCCGGAAGGACTTCAAAAAGGAAGGTGAGCAGATCCAGGTTCCCAACGTGCTCACACCGGCTCCGCCGCCGGCAAACTCGGTCGTGGTCGATGCGTCCACGCACAGCGTGGCGGCGCTCGACGGCAGCGGACACATCCTCGCCTTCTACCCGGCCACCATTGGCAGCGAACACGATCCCTTGCCGGTGGGCGATTGGAATGTGATGGAAATCGATCGTTATCCCCACTTCAAGTACAACCCCAACCTCTTTTGGGACTCGAAGGACAAGCATCCGCGAGCCACTCTGCCTCCGGGTCCGCGGAATCCCGTAGGAGTGGTCTGGATCGGGCTGAGCAAAGAGCACTACGGCATCCATGGCACCCCGCAGCCATCGTTGATCGGCCAAACGCAATCCCACGGGTGCATCCGGCTGACGAACTGGGATGCCTCAGAACTTGCCGGCATGGTTAAGATCGGCACACCGGCCGTGCTGGAGGAGGGCACCGCATCGCAACCGCAGCCTGCCTCGTCGCGCTAGGGATCCGTCTGGCCATACCGCCTGGTCCGGTAGCGCCGCAGACTGTCCCCTGGGCTTCGCAGGCTCAGGGGACCGAGCAGCCTCAAGTCACGTCCAATGACTATCGGGCGCTGATCGCGCGGCACCTGACGCTTCCTGTTCCCGGAGTCGATCTCGCGACCCTGCAGGACACGTTTGATGAGGTGCGGCCCGGAGGACGCAGGCACGGAGCGATCGACATTCCGGCGCCGGCTGGAACGAGAGTGGTGGCCGTTGACGATGGCACCATCAGGAAGTTGTTCTCCAGCGTGCGGGGCGGCACCACGATCTACCAGTTTGATCCGACCGGCACTTACTGCTATTACTACGCTCACCTGCAGCAGTACGCCGCGGGCCTGGCCGAGGGTCGGACCGTGAAACGCGGCGATACGATTGCGTACACGGGATCTTCGGGGGATGCTGCGCCCAGTGACCCGCATCTGCACTTTGAAATAACGAAATTGGGTGCGGAAAAGCGCTGGTGGGAAGGCTCGGCCATCAATCCATATCCGGTTTTGATCGCCAGGGGAGACAAATAGCTCATTCTCTTGATCCTAGTCAGAAAAGATGTAGCCTACAGCAAGGGCCTCGAATTTCCTTGACAAATCGGGCAGATTGTGCCATGGTCTTTCTTTCTCCTCGAATGGAGCGCGCCATGAACCACCGCCGCTCTCTGGTTCGTTCGGTCAATTGCCCCCTGCCCTATATCCGGGCAGCCCTGCCCTGCCCCCTCGATTCTCTGACCTGTACAACCAAGCCTCTGTTTGGTGCTCTATTGGCGAATACAAGGCGAAAGCCCTGCCCCCCTCCCCCTCGATCGAATTTGTCCGAAACGAAGCTGAGAAGTCTTTTAGAATCAACAAAATATATCAAAAAAGACTCAAAAACGAAGCTAAACGAAGCTGAGAAGAAACCGCCAAAGCAGGAGCGACAGCGAGACGGGAAAATCGCCGACGGCAAGCCGTGGGTGGAGAACTCTTGAGGCCGGCGTGCAGGCGGTAACCATCGCCGGAGGCGGACTCGCCGGGAGCGAGGCAGCCTGGCAACTGGCAGAGCGCGGGGTTTCCGTAACGCTCTACGAGATGCGTCCGGGACGGAGCACGCCCGCGCACAAGACGGACCGCCTTGCCGAACTCGTCTGCAGCAACTCCCTAAAGTCGAACACGCCGGGCGCAGCCAGTTGGCTGCTCAAGGAAGAACTGCGCCGGTGCGGATCGCTCCTCACGCGCCTTGCGCAGGAGAACGCCGTGCCGGGCGGCTCGGCGCTGGCCGTCGATCGCGAGCGCTTCGGCGATGCGGTTACAGCGGCCGTCGTGAATCATCCGTTGATCCACCTCGTGCGCGACGAACTCTGCGAGTTGCCGTGCGACCATCCGGCGCTGATCGCGACCGGTCCGCTGACCTCGGATGCGCTCGCGGCGAGCCTTCAGGCGCTCACCGGCGCCGGCAATCTCGCCTTCTACGATTCCATTAGTCCCATCGTTGATGCTGAGACGCTGAACTACGAACGCACCTTCCGCGCCTCGCGCTACGGCAAAGGCGGCGAGGATTATCTCAATTGCGCGCTCGACGAATCCGAGTATCGCGCTTTTTACGATGCGCTGATGACGGCGGAGACCGTACAGGCGCACGCTTTCGAGGATCTGAACTACTTCGAGGCCTGCCTTCCGATCGAAGAACTGGCGCGGCGCGGTGTCGATACCCTGCGCTTCGGTCCCATGAGGCCCGTAGGACTGATCGAGCCCAAAACAGGGCGCCAGCCTTATGCCGTGGTCCAGCTGCGCGCGGAAAATCTGCGCGACTCCAGCTACAATCTGGTCGGCTTTCAGAATCACCTCAAGTTTCCCGAACAGAAGCGCATTCTGCGGCTGATTCCCGGACTTGAGAGCGCCGAATTCCTGCGCTTCGGGCAGATCCATCGCAATACCTACATCAATGCGCCGCGGTTGCTCGCGCCGGACTTGAGCCTGCGCGCGTCCCCCAGGGTGTTCATCGCAGGCCAGCTCTCCGGAGTGGAAGGATACGTCGAGTGCATCGCAACCGGGCTTCTTGCCGGCATGGCCTTGTCCGCCCGCGCGCTCGATCAGCCTTTCATGCCGCCGCCTCGCACCACCGCGCTCGGATCGCTGGTGCATTACATCACACACGCCGACCCCGCGAACTACCAACCGGCGAACATCTCGTTCGACCTGCTGCCGCCGGCCGAAGGTCTGCCGCGGGCGATGATGCGGGATCGATCGAAGCGGCGGGCGTGGCAGTGCGAGAGGGCGCTGGCGGATCTGCAGGAATGGCGCGAGAAAGCTCTGCAGTCCGTGGTCAGTCGTCGGTTGTCCGTTGCACTTGGATCATAGTTCGTGGATCGTAGATCGTAGTGACCGCGAACCACGATCTACGATCGGACTGACGACCGCCGGCCGACTAGAGTTTGTTATGAATCAATCCATTGACCGGTATATTCGCTATCTCCGAGACGAGCGCAACGCCTCTCCGCACACGCTGCGCAATTACGAGAGCGACGTGCACCAGTTTCGCGACTTTTTGAAGTACTCGCTGAAGACCGAAGAAGTCGACGTCGCCAAGATTGATGCTCTTCAGATCAGGGAGTATCTCGCTTCACTCTTCAAGGACCGGAAGCAGAAGTCATCAATCGCCCGCAAACTCGCCGCCATCCGCGCCTTCCTTAAGTTTCTGGTGCGCGACGGGGTGATTCCGAAGAATCCGGCGGAATTTGTTTCCACTCCAAAGCTTGCAAAGAAGCTGCCCCGCATCATGACCGAAGAGGAGACGAACAATCTGCTCGACCGCATCGCGGAGGCCGTCCCCGCGAGCGAGCCGATGCTCAAGCGCGATCGCGCGATTCTGGAGCTGCTTTACGCCTCCGGTCTCCGCGTCAGCGAGCTTGCCGGGCTCGATCTGCGCAGCGTCAATTTCGGCGACAAGCTGGTGCTGGTGCGCGGCAAGGGCCGCAAAGAGCGCATCGTACCTTTTGGGCGCAAGGCCAGCGATGCCTTGGAGGCGTACCTGCCGGTGCGCGAGCGCATCCTGATGGACAATCGCACCTCGGGTCATGCTCTCTTTCTGAACGCGCGCGGGCGCCGCCTAACCACGCGCTCGGTGGACCGTCTGCTCAAAAAGTACGTCAAGCTTTACGGTCCGAACGTGCGCGTCAGCCCGCATGGGCTGCGTCACGCCTTTGCGTCGCACCTGCTGGCGGAGGGAGCCGATCTGCGCGCGATCCAGGAAATGCTGGGCCACGCCAGCTTGTCGACAACGCAGAAGTATACGCAAGTGTCGATCCAGCAGTTGATTGAGGTGTATGACAAGGCTCATCCAAAGGCCTGAGGCCGAAGTCAGAAGCCAGAAGCCAGAAGCCAGAAGACAGAAGACAGGATGCGGAAGGTGGAAGTCGAGCAACTAGACGAATCCATTTTTTGATGGCCTTTTGATCCGTCCACGGTCACGCGCGCGGGCTTCTCCTTCGACTTCGGTATTCTGACTTCTGTCTTCTGAGTTCTGGTTTCTGGGAAAACTCCCTCTTCCGCCCGGCGCTTATCTCCTGTAAACTTATTAATTGCCTTGCAGCATTGGCCGCATCCGAGGCCGCGCGGCTCGAGGCGTAGGCTTGTCTCATGTTTGAAGCTCTACAAGACCGATTTGAAAAGACCTTTAAGTCCTTGCGGACGCAGGGCGTGCTCAATGAGCAGGCGGTGGACGAGAGCCTGCGCGAGGTGCGCCTGGCGCTGCTTGAAGCCGACGTTAACTTCAAGGTGGTCAAGGACTTGCTGGACCGGGTCCGCGCCCGGGCGCTTGGCGAAGAGGTAAAGCAGAGTCTGACATCCTCTCAGGAAGTGGTCCGCATCGTTCGCGACGAGTTGGTTGACCTGCTGGGCGGCAAGGAAGCCGGCCTCGTCTTCTCGCGCGATTATCCCACGGTCTTCCTGGTGGTCGGATTGCAGGGCTCGGGGAAGACCACTACAACGGGCAAGCTGGCGCGGTGGCTCCAGGAGCGCAAGCGCCGGCCGATGCTCGTTTCCACGGACGTGTACCGGCCCGCGGCGCGCGAGCAACTGGCGATCATCGCCAAGGCGATCGAGGTACCCTGCTTTCCCGGAACCGGCATCGACTCGCCGATCGATATTGCCATGGCGGCCCGCAAGGATGCCGCCGATCGCGGCCACGACATCCTGATCGTGGACACGGCCGGCCGCCTGCACATCGACGAGCAATTGATGCAGGAAGTGACCGAGTTGCGAACCAAGCTTCGGCCGAGCGAAGTGCTGCTGGTGGCCGATGCCATGATCGGGCAGGACGCCGTCCGCAGCGCCCAGGAGTTCCACGAGCGGCTGGGCACATCGGGCGTGATCCTGACCAAGCTCGACGGCGACGCCCGCGGCGGCGCCGCGCTTTCCATTCACGCCGTCACTGGGCAGCCGATCAAGTTCATCGGCGTGGGCGAAAAGTACGACGCGCTCGAGGTGTTTCACCCGGACCGCATTGTGTCCCGCATCCTGGGCATGGGCGACGTGCTTTCGTTGATCGAAAAGGCCGAGCAGAAGCTCGATCGCGACAAGGCGCTGGAGGTCCACCGTAAGCTGCAGTCGGATTCGTTCAGCCTCGAGGACTTCCGGGATCAGCTTCGCGAGATGAAGAAACTCGGCTCCGTGGAGGAGATGCTGGGAATGCTCCCCAAGATCGGCATCTTCAAAGACGCATCCAAGGCAAAAATTGATGAAAAGGAACTCGTTTACATGGATGCGATCATCAACTCCATGACGCCGCGCGAGCGCCGTAATCACGAGATCATCAACGGCAAGCGGCGGCGCCGGATCGCGCGCGGGAGCGGCACCAGCGTCCAGCAGGTAAATCAGCTGCTGAAACAGTACGTGCAGACCAGCCGGATGATGAAGACGATGAGCAAGAGCTTTTTCGGGAAGCAACTGAGTAAAATGAAGCTGCCGGCGAGCCTCAGCCCCGGTTCCGGCGCGGGAGCGTAGAGGAAGGCGGGGGCGCCCCGGCGGTTTGGAATCGAGACGGCGGGGCTATATTGTTGATAGCAAGGGGTGAATTTTGAGGAGACTGTGCGGATGGCTTTAAGACGCTCATAGGGCTCTGACCCGCGAATGGACCGGTCCTCGCGCGCGCTGTCATCCAAAATTCGAGGGAGGATGCTTGTTAAGGATTAGACTAAGCCGTACTGGGGCCAAGAAAAAGCCCAGTTACAGAATCGTCGTGATTGAGCAGGACAAGGCGCGGGACGGGCGTTTCGTGGAAATCCTCGGGCATTACAATCCACGGAACAATCCTCCCGAACTCGTCTTGAACCGCGAACGCGCATCTTATTGGTTGGGAAAGGGCGCCCAGCCATCGGAGACCGTGCACAGTTTCCTGAAGCGACGGCCGGAACCGCAAGCCGAAGCGGCCGCCGCTCAGGCACCGAGGTAACAAGCGCGCGTGGCTTGCCGCGCGCCAGGGGGGTCTTTCGAGTCCTGCCGGGTTTTGCGCAGCCCGGCTTGACAGGAGGGCCACATGAAGGAGCTCGTTGAGGAGATCGCGAAGGCGCTCGTTGATAAACCGGACGAAGTTCAGGTTCGTAAAGTCGAAGGCGAGCAGGTCACGGTACTTGAGTTGCGCGTAGACCCTACCGATCTCGGGAAAGTGATCGGCAAGCAAGGGCGAACGGCACGTTCCATCCGCACCATTCTGGGCGCGGCGGGAATGAAGCTGAAAAAGCGGTTCACCCTGGAGATTCTGGAGTGAATGAGCCGGCTGCGGCTGGGCGGGGCCGAGTCGCAGGAATCATGCCCGACACGCCACGGAACGATGAATGGCTGGCGATTGCGCGAGTCATCCGGCCTCGGGGCAGGAAGGGTGAGGTGGTGGTTGAAGTCCTCACTGATTTTCCTGAGCGATTCGCCAGGTTGCGCCGGACGCATCTCGAATTTCCGGGCGGAGCCCCGGAACCGGCGGAGATTACCGCCTCCTGGTGGCACCAGGACGCGTTGATATTGCGCTTTGCCGGTGTTGACTCGATAGCCGAAGCGGAGCGGTTGCGCGGCCGCGTGATTTTGGTCCCACGCGAGCAGCGGATGAGGCTCGGCCGGAATCAGTATTATCTTTGGGAACTCATCGGCTGCGCGGTAGTGCACCGCGGCGGGGAACCGGTTGGGACGGTCACGGGCCTCGAGCCCACCGGTGGCGTGGACCTGCTCAGGGTCAGGTCCGAAGGCGCCTCGAGCGATGCGCAAGATCTGCTGATCCCGCTGGCCGAAGAGATTTGCACCGCGATTGACGTGGCTGCCCGCCGCATTGTGATCGAGCCGCCCGAGGGCCTGCTGGAGTTGAATGAATCGTAAGGCGACGCTTGTGATCGCCGCTCCTTCGATCGGGCCGGCCGCGGGGCCACAGAACCCGCGTTTGCGGACCGGTCCGGAGAATCTCCAGGCGTGATCTTTGATGTCGTCACCATATTTCCGGGCTTCTTCACCAGCGTCTTTGAGCATGGAGTTTTTAAGCGGGGCCGTGCCGGCGGCCAACTCGAGATTCGCGTGCGCGACTTGCGGGACTACACGGACGACCGGCACCGCACCGTCGATGACCGGCCGTTTGGCGGCGGACCCGGCATGGTCCTGAAGCCCGAGCCGCTGTTTCGCGCGGTTGAGGACTTGTATCCGGGCGGATCGAGCCAGGCGTTTCCTGTGGTTTTGCTCTCTCCACAGGGGCGATTGTTCCGACAGGAAGTGGCGGAGGAGTTGGCTGGCCACGATCGGGTGGCGTTGATCTGCGGCCGCTATGAAGGCGTGGACGAACGCGTCAGTCAGGCGCTCGCCACTGACGAAATTTCGATTGGCGATTACGTGCTGGCGGGCGGGGAACTGGCAGCTGCGGTCGTCATGGAAACGGTCGCGCGACTGCTGCCGGGAGTGCTCGGGAACGAGGAATCGTCGCGGCAGGAATCGTTCTCGCTTGATACGCCGCCGGAGTCAGACCGGGATTTTAACCGGGAGGCGGTGACGGCGCTGCCGAGCGGATCGTCTGGTGGGCGCGGCCTGCTCGATTTTCCGCAGTACACGCGCCCGGTTGAGTATTGCGGCCTGAAGGTGCCGGAAGTTCTGCTCTCGGGTAACCACCGGGAGATTCGCCGCTGGCGGAGGCGAGAGGCGCTCGCCAAGACGTGGCGTCGTCGTCCCGAGCTTTTGCAGCAAGTGATGCTGAGCCAGGATGACCTGGAAGTTTTGGAAGATTTGCAACGCGGCGGCCTGGCGGATTGAGGGCTGCAACCGAGCGCGCGGCGCAACATTCTGATGAGGGAGCGGGGACATGACAGCATTGGAAAAACTCGAACAGGACCAGATGCGCGGCGATCTGCCCAAGTTCAAGTCCGGCGACACGGTTCGCGTGCACGTGAAGATCAAGGAAGGCGACAAGGAACGCATCCAGGTTTTTGAGGGCACGGTCCTGGCTTTGAGGCGGGCAAGCAATCACTCCACCTTTACGGTACGCAAAATCTCCTTCGGCCAGGGCGTGGAACGGATTTTTCCACTGCACTCGCCGGTGATTGACAAGATCGAGGTCACGCGCTCCGGCCGGGTGCGGCGGGCCAAGCTCTATTATCTGCGGCGCCTGAAGGGCAAGGCGGCGCGGCTGCGCGAAGTACGCACCGAGCAAAGCGCAGCGTCCTAGCTGGAATCGATTCCTGACGCAGGGTACGATCTTCCTATGCCGCCCACTCCTGACGCGGCCAGCTTCCGATGCACCTCGCGGTTCGAGGCCAGGATTCGGCGGCTGGGCTTTGCCGCGGTCGCCGGTTGCGACGAGGCTGGCCGTGGCGCTTTGCTCGGTCCGCTCTACGCGGCGGCCGTGATCCTCGATCCGGCCCGCTCCATCCGCGGTCTGGACGACTCCAAAAAACTCACTCCCGAAGAGCGTGCAAGGCTGGCGCCGCGGATTCGTGCCCGCGCCCTTGCCTATGCCGTGGTGGCAATCCCAGCCGCCGATGTCGATTTTCTCAATGTCTATCAAGCGTCGCGGCGCGCCATGATTCAGGCGCTGGAGATGTTGCAGCCCTCGCCCGACTACGTGCTGACGGATGCCATGCGTTTGGCGGGTTGGGGCGATACCCGCGAGTTCGCCGTCCCGTATCGCGCCATTATTCACGGCGACGCCCGATCGGTTTCGATTGCGGCGGCCTCGATCCTCGCCAAGACGGAGCGTGACGCACACTTGGTGCAGCTCGATCGCCTCTACCCACAGTACTGTCTGGCGAGCAACAAGGGCTACGGCACTCCGGACCACCTGCGAGGCCTCGAGCAGCATGGCCCCTGCCCGGAGCATCGCCGCACTTTCGCGCCCGTCAAGTGCCATGATCTGCCGCTGCTGCTGGGCGCGCCGGAGCCTTTGACGATCACGTAACGGTTCTGCTGTAGCGGCGCTGTCCTCTGCGCCGACAAAGATCGCCGGTGAGGGGACACCGGCGCTACAGCGGATCTCGTCACGGTCATAAGACCGCCGCGAAGGCAGAAACCGGATTCCCGACAAATGTCTTCCCTCCTGATTCAACACGGTCGCGTGATCTCGCCTGCCGACGGTCTGGACGCGCCGCTCGACGTGCTTGTGGAAGACGGCGTGATTCGCGCGCTTGCGCCCGCCGGCCAGATACCTGTTGGGGCACCCGCCGGCGAGGTCATCGACGCGAGTGGACTGGTCGTGGCGCCCGGCTTCATCGACATTCACGTGCACTTGCGCGAGCCGGGCACAGAAGTTTCCGAGACGCTGGAAACCGGACTCGCCGCTGCGGTCGCCGGCGGTTTCACGGCCGTCTGTCCCATGCCCAACACGCGTCCGGTGATGGACCGGCCGGAATCCGTGCGATGGCAGATTGAACGCGCGCGCGAGATCGGGTTGGCGCGCGTTTATCCCATCGCCGCCGTGACCCTCGGAAGCGAGGGCGAAGCGCTGGCGGATTTGCCGTCGCTGGCGGCTGCCGGCGCGGTCGGGTTTTCCGATGACGGGAAGCCGGTGAAGACCGCCGGGCTGGTACGAGACGCCTTCGAGCTCACGCGTGAGTTCGGTGCGCCGCTCATCGAGCATTGTGAGGACTCGAGTCTCTCGGCTGGCGGTGTGGTCAACGCGGGCCCGGTCGCGGAGCAACTGGGCGTGAAGGGCATTCCCACAAGCTCGGAGGAAGTGTGTCTCGCGCGCGATCTGGTCCTTGCCGCGGAGACGGGCGCGCATTTGCATGTAGCCCACCTCTCGACCGCGCGATCGGTCGAGATGGTGCGCGCGGCGCGGGCGCGCGGCGTCCACGTGACAGCGGAGGTTACGCCGCACCATTTCACGTTGACGGATAAAGCCGTGTTGCGCTGCGGCGCGGCTGCCAAGATGAATCCGCCGCTGCGCACCGAGCGTGACGTGGAAGCGATTTTCAGGGGCCTCGCCGACGGGACGATCGATGTCATTGCCACCGATCACGCGCCACACGCTCCCGAACTGAAGGCCAGACCGCTCGAGGACGCTCCGTTCGGAGTGATCGGCCTCGAGACCGCGTTCGGCCTTGCGATGACGCATCTCGTCCAGACCGGCCGGATTTCGCTCGCCGACCTGATCCGGCTTCTGAGCGTGAATCCGGCGGGCATCATCCGGCGGCCGGGCGGCAGAATCCAGCTTGGCGGGCCAGCGGACTTGACGCTCCTTGATCCTGACCGTGAATGGACTTACCTGGTAGCCGAGAGTCGCTCCCGAAGCCGCAATTCGCCGTTCGACGGCTGGAAGCTCAAGGGCGCTGTAGAGGCCACCGTCGTCGCGGGGCGCGTTGCCTATCGATCTGCGTCCGTGCAGCCCGAAACCGGCTAGACACTCTCGTCACATCGACCTGAATGAGAACGGCACGCGAGCAGCGGCGCAGCTACGACCCTGCGGTCGGTTTGGTCCGGCTGCCAGGCTTGACGGCTGGCACGCCGGCTCTGCAGAGGGGACATCGCTCGGCATCGTAGTTTTGTACGGTGAGAGTGAGGAGGGCGCTGCGAGGCAGACGGAGATCAGCGCTGCCACCGCTGCGATCCACCAGCGATCCGGCCGCCACGATCTTGCCGCCCGCTTCCTCGACCGCGCGGATGGTTTCAAGCGTCGATCCGCCTGTAGTGATCACATCTTCCACTACAATCGCAGGCTCCCCGGCTTCAAGGGTGAAGCCTCTGCGGAGCGTCATGCTTCCCTCGTGTCGCTCCGCGAACAGCGCGCGGACGCCCAGCGCTCGGGCTACTTCATGCGCCACCAGCACGCCGCCAAGCGCGGGCGCTACGACCACCGTCGCGCCGGTATTGCCGAGTTTCGCCGCCAATTCGCGCCCGAGTTGTTCGGCGATTTCCGGATGCTGAAGCACGAGAGCGCACTGGATGTAGCGGTCGCTGTGCAGTCCCGACGAGAGCAGGAAGTGACCTTCCAGCAGCGCGTGGTTCTGGCGAAAGAGATCGAGAATTTCGTCCTGGGTCATGCGGAAGGATCTCCTGATTGCCCGGTTTCGAGCGCGGCCTCGATCTGGCTTACGATGGCGCGCGCTGCGCCGGCGGGATCGGCCGCTTGGGTGATCGGCCTTCCGACCACTAGGAAGTCCGCGCCCGCCCGAATCGCGGCTTCCGGCGTGCTGGCGCGCGCCTGGTCGTCGCGCGACGCCTCTGCCGGACGAATGCCGGGCGTTACGATGGCGAAGCCGGGTCCGCAGTTCCGGCGGATCGACGCAGCCTCCTGCTGCGACGCCACCACACCGCCGAGTCCTGCGGCCCGCGCGAGTGACGCAAGGCGCAGTACGACTACTTCGGAAGATTCGTGCCAACCGATGTCCGCAAGATCGTCTTCGGCGAGGCTGGTGAGCGCGGTGACGCCGAGCACCAGCGGCGGCGGCCCCGCACCTGCGCCCGCCCGGGCGCCTTCCAGCGCAGCCTTCATCATGGCGCGTCCGCCCGAGGCATGAACCGTCATCATCGAGGCGCCGAGACGCGCCAGCTCACAAGCCGCGCTGCGGACGGTATTGGGAATGTCGTGCAGCTTGAGATCGAGAAAGACGCGACCGCCGAGTTGCACGAGCTCACGCACGACGGCCGGACCTTGCGCCGAGAAAAGCTCTAGACCGATCTTGAAGACGCCCGCGTAGCCGCGAAGCTGGTCGGCCAGAAGCAGCGCTCGGTCGCGGCGTGGAACGTCCAGGGCCACGATGAGCTTCTCCGCGGCCCGGGTGAGCCCGACGCCTTCTGGTGCGGCGGCCGGATTTCCTGGGGTCATGGATTTGTCCTTGTCAGTTCGATCTTATCGGAACGGCCACGATGCGCCAAGACCCGGCTCAGACCTGACCCAGGCGCGGTTCAGCTACGACTTTGCACCTTCGCTGCTGTGGTCGCTGGAGCGCGGAACATCATCCGCTGTGTGCGCAAAACGATCGCGGAAGTTATCGGTGCGCTTGCGAAGTTCGAGCCAATCGAAGAACAGGTCGGGGCTCTCCAGCCAGACGGCGAACCACTGTGCGATTTCCCGCTTCTCCTCGCGCTTCCGCAGGTCGACGCGCGGGTTGGCGGCCAAGCTCTCGGCGCGCTGCCGTCCGCGCAAGGCCAGCTTGCGCGTCAGTTCTGCGCCTTCGCGATCGGCCATCGCGCGATACTCGCGCCAGGCGGCATCCAGGACGTGGATGGAATTTTCCGCCGCCGAAAGATCGTGGAAGTGCAGCACGCCCTCGAGCCGGCCGCGATAGCGCTCAGGGATTATGGGATCCGCGTAGCGGTCCTCGTAATCCACGCGCGTTCCCGCTTCGCGCAAGACGGCCGCAATGTAGGAGAGCGAAGGCGCCTTGGTGGGAGCAAGCTGCTCGCGAATCTCGTTCTGAATGCGGCGCAGCTCATGCAGGCTCGCGCTGTCGAGATGCAGCCGCTCCCGACAGTCAAGAATGAGGCGTTTCCGGCTGACGCGTTCGGCCACGTCAATTCCTGCTCTGGGCCCGCTTACGATGCGTCCGATGAACCTGCCGCCGAACCGGCGCACGCGTGGGAGGGGCCGGTTGCGGCTGGACCTCAGTTCCGTTCTCGGCCGCAACTTCGCGCCGGTAGAGCGCCACGTTCCGGTTATGTTCGGCGAGCGTGCTCGCGAAGATGTGCCCGCCGTGCAGGTTGCTCACGAAGTAGAGCGAATCACCGGCTGCGGGATGCAAAGCGGCGTCGATCGATGCCGCGCCTGGATTACATATCGGGCCCGGCGGCAGCCCGGCTCGGCGATAGGTATTATACGGCGAGCTGGAAGCCAGTTCGCCCGTAGTGATGGGCGCGGGGCCGGTTGGTGAGGGATCGGTATTCGCGGAGGCGAGCCGGGCCGCGTAGACAACGGTCGGATCGCAGTCAAGGGTCATTTGATGTTGCAAGCGGCGCGTGAAGACTCCGGCAATTTCGGAGCGCTCCTCGGGATTCGGCGTCTCCTTCTCGATCAGCGAGGCGAGGGTGAGGACTTGGTGCAGATTTTCGTCCGGACCCGTGCCCGTCGCCTGGCGAAATCGCGAATCCAGCACCTGGCGGAAGCGCGCTACCATGATCCGGGCCGCGCCGGCCGCCGTGGTGCTTGCAGGCATTCGATAGGTGTCGGGGAAGAGATAACCTTCGAGCGACGGCGCGGCTGGATCGAAGTTGCGAACCAGGTCCGGCTGGGCAGTTGCCTGTAGGACGTCCTGCGGATCGAGCCCGAGTTTGTCGTGCAAGATGCGCGCTATGTCGAAGCGGTCCGAGCCTTCGGGGATCACCACCAGATGGTAGTAAATCTCGCCGCGAACGATCTTGCTGTAGACGTCGTGTGGGCTCATGGGACGATCGAAGAGATACTCGCCCGCCTTAAGCGTCCGATGCCGGAACCGTCCAGCGGTGTACAGGGCGAGAAACGGCACCCGGCTATCGATCACCCCATGCTCGACGAGAGTTCCGGCGACGGAAGCGGCGCCCGTGCCCGGAGCGATGGTCACAAGCACGCTGCCGCGATGGGCGCGATAGGCGTGGAAAGTTTCAAACAGGAAGAAGGCGGCGCCTCCCCCGGCGAGAAGCAGAATGAGAGCCAGGAGTTTTTTCACGATTTCGCCCGCGCCCCGGCGGATTCGGCGCGCTCCATGGCGCGTCGATCGAGAAAGCTTTGCAGGAGGATTTGCGCCGCCACCCGGTCGCGAGCGCCGGGCTGCTTCCGCTTGTGGGTGCCGGACTCCCGCAGGACGTGGTCCGCCTCGCGGCTGGTCAGGCGCTCGTCCCAGAGCTCAACCGTCAGGCCGAGCCGCTCTCGGAGCTGCTCGGCGAAACGCGCCGCGCGCCGCGACATCTGCGTCTCTTCGCCCGAATGGCTGATCGGATGCCCGACGATGATTTCCGCAACCGCGTACTCAGTGGTGAGTTGCTCGATATGACCGAAGTCAGACTCGTTCGTCGTGCGCGTGAGCGTGGGAAGACCCTGGGCCGTCAGACCCAAAGCATCGGAGATCGCAAGACCGATTCGTACGCTGCCGAAATCGATCGCCAGTATCCGGCCGCTCTCGCTCTTGCCCACCATACGACGATGATATCGTGACGGCTGTCGATTAGCGATTGCTCGAGCGCGCACACAAAGTCAGATGATCTACGTCGCTGCGAGGTCGTCCTCGGACGCTGCAGAGCGAGACGAGCGGCCGGCAGGCGCTCGTTTGGATTTGGCTCGTTCGCGATCGAGCAGCGCCTGCTTCCGTCCGAGCCCCCAGCGATACCCTCCCAGGCTTCCGTCCTGGCGCACTGCGCGATGACACGGAATGACCACGGCCACGCGGTTGGTTGCGCACGCGTGACCGACGGCGCGCACGGCGCGTGGGTTTCCAACGGCGCGCGCGATCTGGGAGTAGGATCGAGTTTCGCCGTAGGGAATATCGCGCAGAGCCTGCCAGACCTTCCACTGGAAGGCGGTGGCCTGAACGTCCACGGGCAGATCAAGCGTCGGCATCCGGCCACTGAGGTGCTCACGAATCTGTCGGACGTGAGCCTGGAGACCCGCGGAGTCGCGCTCGATCGCGGCCCGCGGATATTCGTCGCGGAGAGCTTTCTCCAGAGGCGCGTCGGAATCGCCGAGGCAGACGGAACACACCCCGCGATCGGTGGCCGCGATCAGCAAGCGGCCGAGCGACGATTCAACGATCGCGTAGCCGATGCGCATGCCGGCGCCTCCGCGGCGATAGGCGGCGGGAGTCATGCCGAGTTGCGACGGGGCTCGTTCGTAGACGGCGCGGCTCGATCCGAAGCCGGCGTCGTAGACAGCGGCAGCTACATTGTCGCTCTGCCGTAGACTCGCCTTGAGCCGGCTGAGTTGCTGCGCGTCGCGATATTCGCGCGGAGTGACGCCCGTGAGCCGCTTGAATCCACGCGACAGGCGATCGGGGCTGGTTTGAAGGGTCCTGCTCAGGACCGCCAACGTTGGCGGCGCGTCCTCTACGGCCTGCAGCGCGTTCACGGCGCTGGCCACAAGCGCCGTCTCCGCGCCGCTCGCCCGGTTGCGAGGGCCGCATCGCCGGCAGGCCCTGAATCCGGCCTTTTCTGCGGCCTCCGAGTCAGTGTAGAACGCCACCTGCTCGCGATTTGGACGGCGCGAGGGGCAGGAAGGCCGGCAATAGACTCCGGTGGAACGTACGGCATAGACGAAACTGCTGTCGAAGCTGCGGTCTCGCGCCAGCACCGCCTGCCAGTAGCAGTCGTCTCCCGTCCGCGAGCCCGGTCTGATTTCTTTCGTACCCACGTTGAGCATCATTTTAGCCTCTCCCGAATGGAATCTCATCCTCATTCACATTCCCAAAATACGACGACGCTCAGGAGCGATCTATCCGATTTCCGCAGTCGAAATTCCCTTTCCGCAAGCGTCCGCAAGGTGAAGCCACGGCTCGGAAGATATTGGTTTTCAGGCGCCGACAGGCTAGAATCACCGTGCATGCCCGATCTCAAACTCCACACCCCTTCCTCGGCGGCGAACGTCAGCCTGGGGATCATTTCGGCCGGCATCATCATTGCCGGCCTGTACTATGGAAGCTCGGTCGTCATGCCGCTGGTTCTCTCCATCTTTGTCGCCTTCGTCTTCGATCCGGGCGTGCGACTCATGGAGCGAATCGGGTTTCCACGATGGCTGGGTTCATTGCTGCTTGTGCTGCTCGGACTGGCCGTGATCTACCTTCTCGCTTATGCGCTTTACGACCGTGCCATCGCCCTGGTCGGCGACATGCCGCGGCTGGAGGTTCGATTGGGGCAGTTGGCCGTCCGGGTGGAAGGTCCTTTCGCCCGCTTTACCACTGCGCCCGCGGACCGGAATGTTCAAACCGTGCGCATCCAGCAGGAATCGCCGTGGGGACAGTACCTGTTGAATGGGATTGGCTCGGTGTTCTCGTTCACCGTGGCGGTGATGTTCATTCCGTTTCTCGTCTTCTTTATGCTTACCTCGAAGAATCGACTCTGGGCGGCGACCTTGAACCTGTTTGCGCTGGAACGCCGCCATCAGGCCGAGCAGGTGATCGAAGGAATCAGCATCATGGTGCGGCAGTACGTGCTCGGGAATTTTCTTGTAGCCCTGATTTGTGCGGCCGTCACCACGCCGATCGTCGTGCTCATCGGCGTTCCCTATGCCATCATCGTCGGGCCGCTGTCGGCGTTCTTGAATCCCATACCCTACATCGGAGTCGTGCTGGCGATTATCCCGCCGATGCTCGTAAGTCTGATGGCTTTCGATACCATCGGCCCGTTCGTTGAGGTGGCCCTGACCGTGACCGTCATTCACCTGATTGCGGTCAATCTTCTCACGCCGCGGATTGTCGGCCGGCGCGTGAAGCTCAGCGCGATTTCGGTCACGCTGGCACTGATGTTCTGGGGATGGCTGTGGGGCGGCATCGGTTTGATTCTCGCAATTCCGATTACCGCAGCGTTCAAAGCTGTCTGCGACAACGTGCGCCCGCTGAAGTCGCTGGGCGCCTGGCTAGGGGAGAGTTGAGTTCAGCCGCGATTTGCGACCGGCCTTATCGTGAGTCTTCGCTCTCTCTTTCAGCCAAGCTGTTCGGCCGCCCGGCTCCTGCGGCCATTTCGCGCCGCAGCGCCTTCACACGTTCACTCAGCGAAGCGCACTGCTGGAACATTGAGATCGCCGCGATTCCCGCGGCTCCGGCAGCGATGCACTCCGCGGCGCGTTCGACGGTAATGCCGCCCAAGGCGAGCACCGGCATTTGACGCAGACGACTCGCGGCCCGCTCGAGCACGCCCAAGCCGAGCGGAGGTCCATAGATTCGCTTGGATGCGGTTTCGAAGATCGGCCCCAAAAGGGCGTAGTCGGCGCCGCCTTTTTCCGCAGCCCAGACGTCCTCAGCAGAGTGGCACGACACTCCGATCCAGAAGTCCGGCGGGACCGCGCGGCGTACGGCCTCGGCGGACATCGACCGACCGCTGAGGTGGACGCCGTGAGCGCCGGCTGCCAGCGCCACATCGAGGCGGTCATTGACCACAACACGGGGTCCCAGGCCGCAGGCAAGCGCCACTGTTGCCTGCAGCAGTTCCAACAAGGGGCGCGTCTCCAGGTCCTTCTCGCGAACCTGAATCAAGTCAATGCTGGAGTTAATGGCGGCTTGAATTGCCGGAAGCACTGAAGTCGCGCCGAGACGCTGGCGGTCAGTGATGTAGCAAAGCACGAATGAACGGGCTGTCATGGAGCTGATGCGGAATTCGTGAGGTTCTGTCCCTGCCGGAAATAGCGCGCCGTCTCCCAGATGCCGAGCGCGATATCCGCCAACCCGACTCCTGAAATCGCGCCGCGGACGTAATAGTTGCTGGCGGCGGTCTGGACCCACGAGTAGCGCAGGAAGAAGTAGTTTTCTCCCCATGGCAGCAGCCACGGCGAAAGCAGCAGCATCATTCCCATCATGATGCAAAGCACAATGTAGAGTACCGTGAACAGACGCATGACCTGTTAGGGGCGGCTGAACGAAGCCGCTACCACGTGTCGCCTCCGCCCGGCGGCGGCCAGATCCCCATGGCTCGTCGCAACAGCGCAATCTGCCCCACATGATAGCTGTTGTGCGCGACGAGCTGCCAGAGCATCGCCAGCACCGTCGACAGTCGCTGCGCCTGGCTCGGATGCGTGGGAGGAACCTCGCGCTGCAGCACGTCAGCGCCAGACTCAGCGATCACCGCACAGTCGGCGAGCAGACTCTGAAATCGCGCCTGCGCCTGTCGCCACTCCTCAACATCGCGCGGAGCCGCTGCAGGCGGGAAGCTCTTGTCGTTGTGGACGGGATACGGAGGAGATTCGCCGCGTATCCGGCGAAGATCGTAATCCATCCAGAAGTTCATATGCCAGACAAGCTGCCATATCGAGTGCGGCGACCCCTCCGCCACGCGGCCCGCCCATTCCGCCGTGACATCCGCGACGCAGGCGGCGGGATCGGTGTGGGCGCCGCGGCCGCGCAACAACTCGGTAAGAATTCGCGGGCTGGAGGGCTCGCTCATGTTGGCGCACCTCACTTTCCTGCCATGATTCTTTCGATCTCATCCGGATCGCTGGGCAGGCGTCTCGTTAACACCTCGTTGCCTTCCGGCGTGATCAGGAGCATGTCTTCGATTCTTACGCCGATCTTCTCCTTGGGAATGTAGATGCCGGGCTCATCCGTGATAATCATGCCAGGCTCCAGAGGCTTCGTGTAATCCACGGGGTCATGAACATTCAGGCCCACCGAGTGCCCCACACCGTGAGGGAAGTACTGACCCAGGGGTTTGCCGTGCAGATCCTTGCCGTGCGTGTTGATGTAATCGTACGCGATCCGCTGAAGTCCATCCTTGCCGCCGAGCGTCACCCCCGGTTTGGCAGCAGCGATGACGGCGGCTTGCGCGCCGCGCACAATTTCATAGATCTCGCGCTGTCGTGGCGTGAAATGACCGTTCGCCGGCAGCGTTCGCGTCATGTCACTGGCGTAGCCGCTGTAGGAACCGGCCACGTCCATCACGACCAGGTCGCCGGACTCCATCTGCCGCGAGTCGGCATCGTAGTGCAACACGGTGGAGTAAAGGCCTGACCCGACAATTGGTGGATAGGATGGCCATTCAGAGCCGCGGCGTTCGAATTCGTACTTCATGAGCGAGGCGATCTCATATTCCCATACTCCGGGATGCACGGCCTTCATGGCCGCGATCTGGGCGTCCACAGAATTGTCCACGGCCTTGCGAGTCAAGGCGATCTCGCCCGGTGATTTCACCGCGCGCATGGACATCAACAGGAGCCGCAAGTCGGCGAAAGTCGCCGCCGGCGCAAGCTGCCTGAGCCCTGCGACTTCGTCCTGCTGGAAGCAATCCTCGCCGCTTTCAGGCTGGGGTGTAAGTTCCGTGTAGACCCTCGGGAATGTTTTCAACGCTTCGTGCAGGTCGGATTTGAACGCCTTCGTGCTGCGCACCTCGGCAAATCCGGTTGCGGCCGGCGCCTCAGGCGAATCGGGTCCGAGGCGCGCGCCATTCCACTTCTCTCCGATGAGATCGCGGGGCGGCAGGTAGAGGATTTCTCGGCCAAGCGCCGGCGACCCGCTTGCGCTGGCCTCTTTCGGCACCAGCATCGCGATGGCGCCCGGCTCATTCCAGCCGGTCAGATAATAGAACTCCTCATTCTGCCGGAAAGCCGTAACGGACGCGGCCACGTCCTGGTCATTGTAGCCATACAGAACGATCACACCGTCGCCGCCGGTGCGACCTACCAGAGTGGCGCGACGCTCATGGTAATCAGCGAGATTGCCACGATCCCAGGCGTGCAGTCCCGGCGGCGCAACCATCAACACGGCGAGCACGAGAACATTGGGGAGATAATGCAGACGCCGCAAGCAACCGATCGGCACGAAAGTTCCTTTCGATGCGGAAGCCGCCGGCGGCAACGCCGTAGCCGACGCATGTCACATCATAGCGCCGATGCGGGCGCTTTGCCGATGGCGAATTTGGTTGCCGAAGCGCAGCACGATGGCTAGATCGACGCGGAGACGCTGCGCGCGCGGCTGGGTGCGGGCGAGAGCACCGAGTTCCAGAACCGCCGCAGCGGTGTCTGGAGCAGCGAAAGCGAGCCCATGTACATGTAGCCGCCGAAGAAGAGCATCAGGAAGGGAGTGGTGAGATAGTCCTGAACGCTGAACGAGTACAGCGTGGTAAAGAGGAAATATCCGGCGAGGCCGAGTTCGACGTACGGCACCCAGCCGCTCTTGCGCGAGTACTTCTTGCGCTCCCAGGTTCCTTCCTTGCCCTCGACGCGATACTTGGGCGTGCGCACGAATTCGGACTGCATGCCGAACAGCGCTTCCAGCACGACCTTGGCGTTCATCACCGAGAGTCCGATGCCGGTGGCCATGAGGAAAGGCATGTACTTGATGCGCTGCATCCATGCCCGCGGATAAAGCTGCCGCTGCGCCACCATATAGAAGCTCGAGACCGAGCATGTCGAGGCTAGAAAGAGAGGCAAGTCCAGGTACAACATCTGGAACCAGCCCTGGTAGAAGCGCACAATCATCGCCGGCAGAAGAATCAGCGAGAAGAGCACCATCAGCGGATAAGCGCAGTTGGCGGTGAGGTGGAAGGTGGCTTCCAGCTTGATTTTGAGCGGCTGCCCGCTGCGCCAGACGGCGGGAAGAATCTTGCGCGCTACCTGCGTGAGCCCCTTGGCCCAACGCGCCTGCTGCGACTTGAAGGCGTTGACCTCGACCGGTAGTTCTGACGGGCATTCGATGGCGGGATCGTAGACGAACTTCCAGCCTCTGAGCTGAGCGCGATAGCTGAGGTCGGTGTCCTCGGTCAGCGTGTCGTGCTCCCACCCGCCCGCGTCATCGATGGCGCTGCGCCGCCACATGCCGGCGGTCCCGTTGAAATTGAAAAACCGGCCGGAAAAATTACGGCCGCCGTGTTCGATCACGAAGTGGCCGTCCAGGACGATGGCCTCGACTTCGGTCAGCATCGAGTACTCGCGATTCAGCCACGTCCAGCGCCCCTGCACCACGCCGACTTTGGGATCGGTGAAATAGGGCAGCATGCGGCGGATGACGTCGGGCTTGGGAACGAAGTCGGCATCGAAGATCGCCACGAATTCGCCGGTCGCGATCCGGAGACCCGCCTCGAGCGCCCCTGCCTTGAAGCCTTCGCGATTATTGCGGTGCAGGAAGCTGACGGGATAGCCCTCGCGCGCGTACTGGCTCACCAGGCGCGAGGCTACAATCGTCGTCTCGTCCGTGGAGTCGTCGAGCAGCTGGATCTCCAGCAGCTCGCGCGGATAATCGATCCGCGTCACCGCTTCCAGCAGCCGCTCCACCACGTAACGCTCATTGTAAATCGGCAGCTGGATGGTCACGCGCGGGAGCTTCTCGAATTGCGCCGGCGGCTGGGGGGCATGCTTGCGATTCCGCAGGTAGGTCCAGGTGAGAAAGTAGCGATGAAGACCGTAGATCGAGAGAATAATCAGGACCGTGAAGTAGGGAATCAGGATGCTCAGGTCGAAAGCATTCGGCTGATAGATCCCCGAGAACGGATCCTTGTGAAAGATCTTTTGGACGTAGTGGATCACCGGATTCGGCGGTGCGATCAGGCTCGAGATGAAGGTCAGATTCGACATACGTTCGAACGAGCAGGAGCGCGAGCAGTTTGAGTCCCTTGCTTATTCTACCACAGCCAATCGGGAGCGATCTGCGGCGGCCACTCGACTCGGCTACCCGGAACTCGGCGTAGGGGCGGCCCTTCTGGCCGCCCGGGGCAGGCACAAGGCCTGCGCCTACGACTTGGGCGGCCCCAGGGGGCCGTCCTTAGGTCAAACTCCCAGCAGCTCCCGATACACTGCCGGATCCAGGTGCCGGCCTCTTAAAACATGCTGGCGGCGACTGACGTCGGTGAAGAGTGAGCTGCCAGTGGAAATGTACCCACGGATGTCAGCCCTCCCGTGGCCGATGCTCGCATGATTCCCAACGACGGCGAACCCGCGGTGTTGAAGTCGCCGGCGAACACCAGTGAACCGGTGGACGTTTGCGCCAGTTCTGAAGGTTCGTCGTTGAACCCTCCGTCTGCGACCACGCTGTTGAACGAAAGCGCCCCGCTCTGGGGATTCACCGCCAGCGTCGTAACGGTGGCCGAGATTTGATTGGTGATATAAAGCGACTTGCCGCTGGGACTCACCAGCAGACAATTCCCACTAGTGCCGCCCTGAAAGAAAAAGTCGTCCGCGATGTAGGTAAGCTGGCTGTTGGCTCCGATCTCGATGATCTGTACCTCGATGCCCTCGTTCGATCCCGTTCCGATATACAGAAACTTGCTGCGCGGGTCGATCGCCACTCCCGCGGCTGCGCCCGCGGTGTTGACGCCCGAGGCGAGGGTCAGCAGACCCGTCGACGAGTCGATGGCGTAAGCCATGACCTGTGTTCCGCCCGACTGCGTGGTGATCAGAGTCCTGCCGTTGGGCGCGATGGCCATGCTGACCAGCAGTTCGGGCAGTGCCATGGTTTGCAGTGGCGCCGTGAGGCTGCCGTCGGTGTTGATGCCCAGCACGGTGATCGTGGCCTCCGTGCTGTTGCTGGCATACAGGAACTTGCCGTTCGGAGCGATCACGATGCCGAGACCGCCGAACGAGTCCTGCCCGCCGGAGGGGTAGTTGGCGACGTGAGTCAGAGCGCAGGTCGCGGGATTAATGCTCATGAGGGCGATGTCGTTGCTGCTGCTGTCGGCTGCATAGAGATGTGTGGTGCCGGGAGCGATGGCGATGAAGGGCGTGGCGAAGAACGTGCCTGACGACTTGCCGGCCCCGCCGGTTGACACGGGCTTGAGGTAGCGGGCCTGCTGGCCGTTGGTGAGGTAGCCGTCGACGGTATTCGTCGGCGATGCGTTGTCGTTCGCGTAGGCGCAGGCATGCGAGCCCTGTGCCCCAGCAGCGCCCGCCAAAACCACAACGGTCAAAATCAGCTTTACTGCCATCATCGGATGTTTCACTGTAACTCCTCGAATCTCGATGTACGTGAGGCAGAACTCTGCCTTTCGGGAAACGTACTGGGATCATCATCCGCCGGCGCCATCGCGCTTGTGTCATTGAGATGTCCCTTTTTCGTAAATTCGCGGGACCTCCGCCGGGCGCAGCTTCCTCGGCGTGCCAGGCGAACTCGCCTACGTAGTGGCCAGCAGCTGCCGGTACACCGCCGGATCGACGTTGCCGCCGCTGATCACCGAGCACACGTTGCGGCCGCGGAAGCGCTCGGGATCCGTCAGCAGCGCGCCGATCGAAAGGGCGCCCGTCGGCTCGGCTTTCAGATTTGCAAGCTCGAAGAGCAGGCGGACCCCGCGCGCGATATTCTCCTCGGGCACTTCCACGATGCCGCCCAGGCCGTCTTTCAGGATTGCCCAATTGTGAACGCCCAGGCTCACCGTGCGCGCTCCGTCGGCGATGGTTTGCGGTTCGCTCTCGTTGGCCACAATCCGTCCGGCGCCGAGCGACCGCGCGCCGTCATTGCCGAGCAACGGCTCCGCGCCCACGACTTCGATGGAACTCCCGGCGCGCCGCAGTCCTATGATGATTCCCGAGGTCAACCCGCCGCCGCCGACCGGCGCGACCACACAATCGAGCGGACGATCGAGCCGATGATCGACCCGGGCCAGCTCTTCGCCCAGGCTGCTGTTGCCCTCGATCACCAGCGGATCGTCATAGGCGCTGGCGACGTACGCTTCGGGATTCGCGGCCGCAAGCTCGGCCACGCGCGCAGCGCGGCTCTTGGCGCCCACGTCCACGAAGTCCACCTCGCCGCCGTACTCGCGCACCGCGTCCACCTTCACGCGCGCGCTGGTCTGCGGCATCACGATGATCGAGCGCTTGCCGGTGAGCGAGCAGGCATACGCCAGCGCCTGGCCGAAATTGCCCGACGACGCGGCGATGATCAGGGGATTCGGAACGTGCGACGCCAGATGAGACGTGGCGCGGAATTTGAAGCTGCCCGTGCGCTGAAAGGTTTCGGTGGCGATGACCAGGTTGACCCCGAGCCTCTCTCCGAGGCGAGGCGCCTCGATGATCGTCGTCGGCCGCGGGGCTTGTGCCGGACCAATCGGAGCTGCGGTCAGGTGTCTCATGGCTTCCAATCTTAATTCAGTCCAAAGTCGCTGGTCCGACAGTCTGGAGTCGGAGGGTCCCGAGTTTGCCCCGGTCCGGAGCTCTCAAGACTGCCGATTTTTAAGCCGATTTCGTGCCTCTTCCATCGCAAAGTGCAGAAATCCAGTCGATTTCTTGGACCTAAGCCCCTGCGCTACAATTATCTATTGGCTTTAAGAGCCTAAGTAAACACAGAACCAATGACCTCATGGCTTTGCCTTTCCGTCTCTGCTGCAAATTGCCGTTTCAATGATGCCCCTTGATTCTAAAGGACATTCCGGCTCCGGCCGTGCGAAAATTCGAAACCCCCGCCCATTTTTCGGCGAGCATTGGTTTTTCGGGTGATTCGCTGCTGAAAGAAGCGGCCCTGGGGGCGAATCGTCCAGCAGCACGCAAAGCGCAGCCGGAGATCGTTAGCATTTAAATTGACGATACAACAGCGCACTCCCGAGGTCAAAACCGCAGGTGGTGTGCTCGGGGTGCTGGCACGGTCAGGAGACCGTTCCCCAAACGGGAAATTGTAGGCTACATTTAGGGAAGACGGTGTTTGATACGCCGCAGGCGGCTCCCTGGGGTGGCCGGCTTCGCTGTACTTCCAGCGATACTCTGCCCGCCGAGTCATGAGCGGGCCTTACCTGGGTATTTTGAGCGGCTGATAAACAGGGCAGAGCTGAATCTGCGTCATACCCGATGCGAGCCCACAATGGAAGAGGAGGAGGCAACATGAGCACGTTTCATGGAAGACCGGCGGCGTTCAAAGTGGTTTCCAGCTCCCTGCTTACAACAACGGTACCGGTCGGGTCCCGCAGCGGCCGGGTGCGCGTCGTAGCTCCCGGTGGAGCAATCTTTAGCAACACGGCGTTCCGGGTGCTGCCGTAGAGGTGAATAACCCTGGCCCGCGGGCGTCGCAAGGCTCCCACCTGTGGCTGAGTGCGGCTAGGCCGAAGAAAGCGTATCGAAAGCGTTTTGCACCCATGGCAAATCCAGGGCTGGCGTGGTTTGGGCCAGTGGCGGGCCGCCGACTCGCTTGCCCTTGAGGTGAAAGTTCACGTCGACATGGTCAGCGATCTTGATGAACGGGATACCCTTGTTCATCCCATAGTCCTTCCGATTGAAGACCATGCTTCCCTTTATTTCGCCCGAACCTGTCCCTTTGCCGGACACAGTTAACACCAATTTCTCTGGGTTTGAAACTCCTCGTATCGTAAAGTCGCCATCGACCTCAAACGTGTGGGGACCTGTCTTCACGAACTTCGTCGATTTAAATGTAATCAACGGATTCCGCTCGACGTCGAAGAAATCCTTGCCCTTCAGTTTGCCGTTCTTCATACCGCTTCCGGTATCGACGCTCGCCGCCTGGATTTTGATTTCCAGAACGCCGGTGGTTTCGTCAGGAGACGTAAATGTCAGAGTCGCATCCCATTTGTCGAACTTCCCGGCAATTTTCACTGACGATTTCACGTGGAAATTGATCCAGCTGTCCGCCGGTGAAAGCTCAAAAATCGGAGCTTGAGACCGACTCACTGCCGGAAACAGAACGGACGCAAGGATGCAGAGAATAGTTAGTCGCACGGGGAATAGCTTGATTGGCGTTTTCCAGCTCACAAAAAGTCTCCTTATTTGGCGTCTTGAGCCTCTCATTCCATGTCTCCGGCAGCGGCATCATTTGCGGCACGGTCATTCCCGCGAGAGCGGGAATCCACTTAGCGCGCCATCTCAAGAACTTTCCCGATGGATTCCCGCTTTCGCGGGAATGGCGGTGCCTGAAGGACAATTCTAAATCAGCGAATGACAGCGCTCCCATTTCTCCAACGATAGAGCTTCAGGTGCGGCGGTTCGTTGGGCTCGTGGTACAGATCCGATCGCAGCACGGTTGTTACGGGCTCAGTATGTCACCGCTTGTTCGAAGCGGCAAGGCTGTGCGGCTTCGGACGGGCCGTATGCTGCCCCTCATGTGGTGGCGGGTGGCGTCCACATCGCGGGTGGCGGCGACATGGAGAGCGACGTCATCGCCACCCGTGACCCTCCACTCACCGCTGCGCGGTGCCCCTCTCCCAAAGCCAGAGGGGAGAGGGCCGGTATCCCGGATCTTCTGTCCCCCGCGAAGTTCGGTGGGGAGCCGCCCTTGGAGTCCGGGCATCCAAAGAAGCGTAGACATCCACAGGACAGGAGGCAAACATGAAGATCGGCATCATCGGCTCGGGGCACATCGGCGGCACCTTGACCCGGAGGCTGGCGCAGCTCGGCCATGAGGTGTTCGTCGCCAACTCCCGGGGACCTGAGACGCTGGCCGGGCTTGCGCAGGAAACTGGGGCGAAGGCCGTCACGGTAAAAGAAGCCGCGCGGGCCGGGGAGGTGGTGGTGGTCACGATTCCTGAGGGCAAGATTCCAGAATTGCCCAAAGACCTGTTTGCCGGCGTCCCGGAGAACGTGGTGGTGGTGGACACGGGCAACTACTACCCGCAGCAGCGCGACGGCCGCATCGAGGGGATCGAAGGCGGGCTGACGGAGAGCCGCTGGGTTGAGAACCAATTGGGCCGGCCGGTAGTGAAGGCGTTCAACAACATCTACGCTCAACATTTGATGGATATGGGTAAGCCCCCTGGTGCCGACGGTCGCATCGCTTTGCCGGTGGCGGGAGACGACAGGCGCGCCAAGGGCGCGGTGATGAAGCTCGTGGACGAGCTCGGATTCGACGCTGTGGATGCCGGCAGCCTCGACGAGTCCTGGCGGCAGCAGCCCGGCAGTCCGGTGTATACCAAGGATCTTGACGCCAAAGGCGTGCAGCAGGCGCTCGCCGAGGCAAGCCCCGAGCGTAGGCCGGAATGGCGCGCCACCGCGAAAAGTCCCGGCGATTATGCGCGCCCGGCGTGACGTTTGAGTGGCGTTTGGGGGAGGGGCGGGTCCCTATGCCCGGCCCGGCCACAGCGGTTGAGTCAGATGGGCGGGCGCGGGGACGCGCCCCTACCTCAAAAACTGGCATCTCGGCCGGTTAGCGCTGGGAATTTGCTGCACCGGGAATCCATTGATTGGCCCTGTCCCGAGGAATTTTCCAAATGGATTCCCGCCTTCGCGGGAATGACCGTATCCCTAAGGCGACGCTCAATCAAAAACGACGTTCAATCAAAAAGGACGTTCAATCAAAAAAGACGCTCAATCAAAGTCCGGCAGACGCGGCTAGGCTACTGCGATTGGCCGGTGGGCAGATTTACCGGCACGTCGGTCGAGAGACCCCAGATCGTCTGAGTGCTCTTCCCACTGCTCGATTGCAGGATGTACCACGTTCCGCTCGACGGCCGGAACACCGCAATGTCCGTCTTCTCGTCGCCGTCGTAGTCCTTCGCCACCGGAATGTCGCCAGTGGTCCCGTAAGACGTGGTAATGGTCTTGCCGCTGCTCGACTGGATGATATGCCACGTGCCATCGGAGGGACGGAACACCGTGTAATCCGCTTTCGTGTCACCATCGTAATCGCCTGGCACGGGAATGTCGCCGGTTGCGCCCCATTGCTGTTTTGTGCTCGCGCCCATGCTGCTGTAGAGCACGTACCAGGTCGCGGTGGACGGACGCCAGACAGCGTAGTCGGTCTTGCCGTCGCCGTCGTAATCCGCAGGAACCGGAATGTCGCCTGTTGCTCCATACGACTGCCTGACCGACTGGCCCGTGCTGCTGAGGATCACGTGCCACGTGCCATCGGAGGGCCGGAAGACGGCGTAGTCGGTCTTGCCGTCCCCATCGTAGTCGCCCGGCACGGGAATGTCGCCGGATGCGCCCCACTGCTGATTCACGCTCTTGCCCGTGGTGCTGAGCGTCACGTACCAGGTCTGGTTCGACGGTCGCCAGATCGCGTAGTCCGTTTTGCCATCGCCATCGTAGTCGCCCGGCACGATCAGGTCGCCGTTCGCGCCATACGCCTGTGACGTGCTCTTGCCCGTGCTGCTGTCAATGACGTACCAGGTGCCCGTCGAGGGCCGGAAGTACCCGATCTCCGCCTTGCGGTCGCCATCGACGTTCGCAATGTGCTTGTCGCGGCGAATCATCCAGGGCAGATGCGTCGCGGGAATGTCGCCCGTCTCGCCATACTGCTGGTTGCTGGTTCCCCCGCTCGTGTAATTGAAGTACCAAGTGCCATTCGAAGGCCGAAAGACCGCGTAGTCGTTCCTGCCATCGCCGTTGTAATCGCCAACCACCGGAATGTCGCCGATGGTTCCGTAGGGCGTACTCATGCTCTTGCCGGTGCTGCTCAGCAAGACGTACCACGTCCCGTTCGATGGCCGCCACACGGCGTAATCGGTCTTGCCATCGCCGTCGTAGTCGCCTTCCACCGGAATGTCGCCCGGCGAACCGTAGGGCGTGCTCACGCTCTTGCCCGTGCTGCTCAGGATCACGTACCAGGTGCCGTTCGACGGGCGCCAGACCGCGTAGTCCGCCTTGCCGTCGCCATCGTAATCGCCGATCACGGGGACGTCGCCTGATTGGCCGTACTGTTTGGTAATCGACGCGCCTCCATCCGACGGCAGGATATACCAGATGCCGTTCGACGGGCGCCAGACCGCGATATCGGATTCGCCGTCGCCATCGTAATCTGCAGGCACGGGCACATCGGCGCTCGAACCCCACTGCTCGGTGATGGAGCTGCCCCCGGCGGACGGCGTGATGTACCACGTGGCGCTGGATGGCCGCCAGACGGCGAAATCGTCCTTGCCGTCGCCATCGTAATCGGCCGCCACAGGGACGTCGCCCGAGACTCCGTAGACTTGGGTGATGTTGCCACCGCCGCCGTTCGAGTGCACGTACCACGTGCCCGTGGATGGGCGCCAGACGGCGGGCTCGCCTTTGCCATCGCCGTAGAAATCGACGGTATTGGTGGGGTTGGTGGCCCAGGTCGAAGTGCCGGTACCCGTCAGGCTGGCCGTTTGAGGACTGCCCGCCGCGTTATCGGTCACCGTGAGAGTTCCGTTGACGGTACCGATTTGCGTCGGCGCGAACGAGACATTGATGGTGCAGTGCCCTCCGGACGGCACACTCGATCCGCAGGTGTTGGTTTGGGAGAACTGCGCCGTGGTGGTGATACTGGTAATGGTCAGCGTGGAGCTGCCGCCGTTGGTGAGTGTCACGGGTTGCGTGGGACTGGTGGTGCCCTCGATCTGCGGCGCGAACGTCAGCGTGGACGGCGAAAGCGTCACGGTCGACGCCACGCCGGAACCGGTCAGCGCGACCGCCTGTGTCGCGCTCGGCGCGTTGTCCGCAATCGTCAAAGAACCGTTCTGCGGACCAGTACCGGTGGGTGTGAAGGTCACACTGATGCTGCACGACTCTGCGACAGCCAGAGTGGCAGGGCAGGTGTTGGTCTGGGAGAACTCGCCTGAAGCAACGATGCTGGAAATCGTCAGAGGTGTGCTGCCGGGATTCGAAATTGTCACCGTCAACGGCGCGCTCGACGAGCCGACGGTCTGATTGCCGAAGTTGAGGCTGGTAGGATAAATTGCGGCGACCGCGCGGTTCAGGTAGACGGAGACGCTGGCGGAGGAGTTGTTCGCGACCGCCATGTCTGCGCCGCCGTCGCCGTTGAAGTCGCCGCCCGTTGCCCACGACGGCGTGTTCCCTGCGAGGTAGTCGAGGTGTTTCTGAAACGTACCATCTCCATTGCCGAGCAGGACGGATACCGAGCCGCCCGTGGTGCCGCAGGATGACGTTCCGCAGTTCGGCACGACGAGATCTGGCTTGCCGTCGCCATTCACGTCAAAGACGCTGATCGCCGCCGCGAAACCGGCGGCGTAGGTGACGGCCGTCGGAAAGGTGCCGTCGCCGTTACCCAGAAAAACAGAGACGTTGCTGGACCCGAGATTTGAAACCGCCAAATCGGGCTTACCGTCGCCATTGAAATCCGCGCTGGCAACCGCCGAAGGCTCCGTGCCGGCAGTGAACGTCTTCGCGGACTGAAAGGTGCCATCGCCATTTCCGAGCGCGACCGAGACGCTGCCCGTTTGGTTGGCGCCCGTGAAGTTCGCGGTGGCGAAGTCCAGCTCTCCGTCGTTATTGAAATCCTCGAGGATCAAGGTCAGCGGAAAGGTCCCTGTGCCGTAAGTGGTGAAGTTCTTGTTGAACACACCGCTGCCGGTGCCCTGCAGCACGGCGGCGTTGCTGTCGGAATAATTCCCGACCGTCAGATCCTCATTGCCGTCGCCGTTCAGGTCGGCAATCGCAACGGAAGACGCGCCGCTCTGGCTGCCGGTTCCAGTCGAATAATCCACCTTACCTTTGAACGTTCCATCGCCATTGCCGAGCAGGACGGAGACCGCTCCGGCGAAATCGTCGGCCGTCACGACGTCGAGCCTGCCATCCTTGTCCACGTCTCCCACCGCCGCGAAGTTCGGGCCACCGTTGGTCGTGACCGTCGTCGCGCTCTTGAACGTTCCGTCGCCTTTGCCCAGAAGAACGGAAATGTCGTTTTTGTCGATGTCGGCCGTAACCAGATCGAGCTTGGAGTCGCCGTTGAGATCGCCCGCTTCCACGGATGAAGGCCCTGACCCGGCGGCGAGAGCGTAGGCGGCGTAGGAATCGAAAGTGCCGTCGCCATTGTCGAGCAGCACCGAGAGCGTGTTGGAGCCGAAATTGGCCACGGCGAGGTCCGGTAGGCCGTCGCCATTCAGGTCTGCGGAGACGAGGCTCTCGGGCGTGCTCCCGGTTCCGTATTCCACATGTGTGCCGAACGTGCCGTCACCGTTGCCGAGCAGAATTGATGCGCTATTGGCACCGTTGTTGGAGGTCTCCAGGTCCGGCTTGCCATCGTCATTCACATCGACGGCAACCACTCCGGTGGGATTCTTGCCCGTGGCCGGGGGAGTGCCCGCTTTGAAAGTGCCATCGCCGTTGCCGATCAGGACCGTGACCGTGCTGGAGCTGCCGTTGGCCACGGCGAGATCGATGTTGCCATCGAGGTCGAGGTCGGCAGCGGTGACGGAGAGTGGATCGCTTCCTGTGCCGGGAGTCGCCCCCGCCGTGAAGGTTCCGTCGCCATTGCCCAGCAGGATGGCGACGTTGTTGTCTGTTTGGCTGGTGATCGCAAGGTCCAGCTTGCCGTCGCGATTGAAATCGGCGGTGATCATGGCCCATGGCTTCGTTGCCGCCGGCGAGGACTTCAGCGAGAATGTGCCGTCTCCATTGCCGAGGAATACGGAACTGGTCGCAGCGTCATGGTTGGCCACGGCGAGATCGAGTTTGCCGTCACCATTGAAATCGCCAACCGCGATGCTCACGGGCGAAAGCCCGGTGCTGAGCGGTGTGCCCGTAGTAAAGGTTCCGTCGCCGTTGCCCAGCAGGATGGAGACGTTGCTCCCGGAGGAATTCGCCACGGCCAGATCGAGCGTGCCATCGCCGTTGAAATCGCCGGCGGCGACCGCATAGGGAGCGCCGCCCACCGCGACGTCATTCTTGGGGCCAAGCGCGCCGCTCACCTCACCGAGCAGGATCGAAACGGTATTCGCGGCCTTGTTGGCGACTGCGAAATCGGGACGGCCGTCGCCGTTGAAATCGCCGGTGGCAACGCTCTGGGGAGAGGTGCCGGTGGCGAAGTCGGCCCGATTGAAGACGTAGGTTTGCGCGTAAGCCGAGGAAGGGAGGATCGCCACCGCTGAAGTCAGTAAAATAGTTGTGGCGACCCAGACCTTACAGGGGATGCCTATGATTGCGGATTGATACTCGACTTTCATGACGTGCTCCTTGAATTGAGCTCGATCCCGCGCAACAGGATTCGATCATGAGAAACGACGCTTCGACCGTGGCGCTGATCGGACCCGGCCGCATCGGCCAGGCGCTGGGAAAACTCCTGGCGGACGCCGGCGCACGTATCGGGTGGATCGCAGCGCGGCGTCCATCGGCAGCGCGCAGCGCAGCGCGATTCATCGGCGGCGGCCACGCGGTGACGTTGCCCGTTGTGGTACAGGCTTCCAGCCTGCTTCGGCCCCGCAGGCAAGATGCCTGCACCACAACGGATCTGAATGCCGCGCGCATCCTGCTGCTGACCACGTCCGACTCCGCCCTGCCTGATGTCGCGCGATTTCTTGCCGCACAACGCGCCGACTGGAAGGGACGCGTGGTCCTGCATACCAGCGGCGCCTGGCCTGCCGGCGGTGAGTCTTCGGTCCTCCAGCCGTTTCGCGCCCGCGGCGCTTCCGCGGCCTCGCTCCACCCGCTGCAAACCGTGCCCAGCCGCGAAGCCGGCGTCCGGAATCTAATCGGATGCTTCTGGGCCGTGGAAGGCGATCCCGGCGCCGTGCGGCTGGCACGCCGCTGGGTGCGCTTGCTGCGCGGTCATACGCTGACGGTAGCGCCGCAGCGCAAGGCCGCTTATCATGCCGCCGCCGTGATCGCCTGTGCCGGAGTCGTGACACTGATGGAGAGCGCGGAACGTCTGATGAACTTGAGCGGTGTCGAGCGATCGCAGGCGCGCAAGATGCTGGCGGGTTTCGTGTCCGAAACCGCAGCCAATTTCGGCCGGCTGGGTGGCCGCCGTTCGCTTACGGGTCCGGCGTCGCGCGGCGACTGGGCCACCATCCGAAAGCATCAGGCGGCGTTGCGCAGCGAAGCTCCCGATCTCGTGCCACTCTACCGCGAGCTGCTGCGATCGATGCTGAAGCTCGCCGGCCAGCAGCCGAGACGAGATCTGTAGCGGCGCTCTGTGAGCGCCGGCTGTTATTTCTCCAAAGACCGGCGCTCATAGAGCGCCGCTACAGCCCTGGCTCGGCGCTGAGGACAGCGCCCCTACAACAGGGTTGCGACAGCTTCAGTTCCCGGTACCCATGAGCGACGCCGTCTGCGGACTCCCGCCGCCGTTGTCGAACACCTGCAACTGCGCCGTAAGCGATCCGGTCACCAGCGGCGTGAACGTCACCATCGCGGTGCAACTGGACTGCGCGGGCAGGCTCGTCGGGCAGTTGTTCGTCTGCGTGAAACTACTGCCATTTGCGCCGCTGATGCCGATATTGGATATCGTCAGCGGCAGATTTGTGGACTTGTTCGTCACTGTAATACTCTGCGGAGCGCTGCTCTGCCCGACGTTCACGGTGCCGAAGTTCACGCTGCTGGGCATCAGGGTTACGAGAGTGCCCGAGCCCGACAGCGAGACCGTCTGCGGGCTGCCCGGGGCGTTGTCTGTTACCGAGAGGGTGCCTGTGAAGCTCCCAACACCCGTGGGCTTGAACGCCACCAGGATATTGCAGCTACTGCCTGCGTTCAGAGTCGTCGAGCACTCGTTGCTCTTGAGGAATGATGGCCCTGAGATGCTCACGCTGATGTTGCTCATGGTCGCATTCCCAATGTTGGTCAGCGTGACCGTCTGCGTCGGACTCGTAGTGTTGACCAGTTCATCGCCAAAGTTGATGCTGGTGGGCAAGAGTTGAGCGAGCGGCTCCAGACCGACGCCGGTCAGGCTTGCCGTCTGCGGGCTGTTGTTAGCGTTGTCGGTGACCGTGAGCGTCCCGTTCACCGTACCCTCCTGCGAGGGCGTGAACGTGACGTTGATGGTGCAACTCTGGCCGGCGCCGATGCTGCCGCCACAATTGTTGGTCTGGGTATATTGCGAGGTCGTCGTGATGCTGGTGATCGTCAGGGTTGTGCTGCCACTGTTCGTCAGGGTAACGGGCATGGGACTGCTGCTCGTGCCGACCGAGATGTTGCCGAAGTTCAGACTGGTGGGGTTCAGGCTCACGCCGGACTGTCCCACGCCCGTGAGCGGCAGCATCTGCGGGCTGGCCGGAGCGTTGTCATTCACGGACGCGGTTCCCGTCCGCGTTCCGCTCTGTGTGGGAGCGAACGTGATCATGGCCGTGCAACTGGCGCCCTGCTGCAGAATGGTGACGCAATTCTGCCCCTGTTCGCTGTAATCGCCGGTCGTCGTAATGCTGGAAACGCTGAGTGGAGTGGGGCCGGGATTGGTGATGGTCAGCGTCTGCGTACTCTGCTGCCCGACGCCGACCGTTCCGAAATTGAACGACGGTGGGTAGAGCCCGATCGCGGGCAGGTTCACAAACACGGCCACCGCGTTGGAGCCGAGGCTGGTGGCGATGAAATCGAGGCCCCCTGCGCTGTCGAAATTCCCGGTCGCCACGGCGAAAGGCTTGGTCCCGAGCCCGTAGTCGATGTGCGACTGCAGGCTCCCGCCGGCGCTGCCGAGGAGGACGGACGCTACTCCGTTGGAGCTGGTCGCGACGACGTCAAGCTTGCCGTCGCCGTTGAGGTCGCCGAGAGCAAGGTTATTCGCGCCCGGCACGGTGAAGTTCACGTGCTTCTGGAAGGTTCCATCGCCGTTCCCCAGGAGAACGGCCACCGAGCCGCCGCCGCTATTGGCGGTGACGATGTCGAGAGTGGAATCGTTGTTCATGTCTCCCACGGCGACGCCGAGAGGACCATAGCCGACGATGTAGGCCGTCTGGGTGGCATAAGCGCCCGTGCCGTTTCCGAGCAGGACCGAAATGGTGTTTCCAATTGAGTTGGCCACTACCAGGTCTTGTTTGCCGTCGTTGTTAAGATCTGCCACCGCTACTGCCACCGGCATGGTGCCGACCGCATAGTCCTGATGTGCGTTGAACGTACCGTTACCGGTGCCGAGAAGGACGGAGATCTTGTTGTCGGCGCTGTTGGCGGTAATTAAATCGATGTGCCCGTCGTTGTTCACATCCGCCGCCGCCAGACCCACTGGACTCGCGCCCGTTGCATACTCGACGTGACTCCCGAAGCTTCCCCCACCGGTCCCGAGCATCACGGAGACGTTATTGGAACTAGCGTTGGCCGCGGCCACGTCCTGAGTCCCGTCGCCATTAAAATCGGCAATCACCACACCCGAGGGTCCGGCGGCCGTGGTCAGCGTGGACCCGGTGGTAAACGTGCCGTCGCCGTTCCCCAGGAGAATTGAGACTGAGCTGGCGGTTGAGTCAGCTACAGCGGCATCGAGGTTGCCGTCGCCGTTGAGATTGCCCACCGCCACGCCCTCCGGCGCCAGGCCGGTGCTCGTAACCTTGCGCTCCGTAAAAGTGCCGTCGCCGTCGCCCAGCAGGATCGTTGCGGTATTCGAAACTGCGTTAGAAATTGCGAAATCAGGGAGCCCGTCGCCGTTGAAGTCGGCGCCGGCAAGGCTGTAGGGGAATCCGCCGGTGGCGTAGTCCTGGTGATTCTGGAAGGTGTTGTTGCCGGTGCTGATCAGCACGGAGATGGTGTCCGAGCCGCTGTTCGCGGTCACGATGTCCGCCGCACCATTGATCGCCAACGGACCAGCCCAGACGTAATCTGGATAGGCCCCGACGTTGAACACCACCTGCGGCTGGAACGTGCCATTCCCGTTCCCGAGCAGAACCGAAACCGTGCCGGCGGCAGTCCCGCAGGTGAGATCACCCCCGCATTGATTGGCCACCGCCAGATCGACAATGTGGTCTCCGTTGAAATCGCCGGTGGCGATCCAGAATGGCAGTACCCCGGTGGCGTATTGCGTGCTTTGGACGGTGAACGTCCCGCTGGAGCTTCCCAGCAGGATGGAAAGCGCGTTCCCGCCGCTGTCCACAACTACCAAATCCAAACTGTTATCGCTATTGAAGAATCCCTCCACGATGGCGCGCGGTTCGCAGTCCACAGGACCACCGGAGATAGTACACCCGGTCAGACTGTACACCACCTGGTTCTGGAAGGTCCCGTCGCCCTTTCCCATCAGCACCGAGACCGAATTTCCCGCCAGATTAGGCACCGCCAAGTCGAGTTTGCCGTCGTTGTTGAAATCGCCGGCCACGATGGCAACCGGCAGCGAACCCACCGAAGGCACAGACTTTATGGTGAACGTTCCATTGCCGTTGCCCAGCAGGATCGAAACGGTGTTATCGAAGACGTTGGTGATGGCAAGATCCTGGTTACCGTCATTGTTGAAGTCCCCAGCGACGATACCGTACGGCCCAGTCCCCGTGGCATAGTTGCTTGCAGCTCCGAACAAACCCGAGGGCTGTCCCAGGGTCACCGACACGCTGTTCGAGCCTTGGTTGGCCACGGCCAGGTCCGGACGCCCGTCGTTGTTGAAATCGGCGCTGACCGCGCCGCGCGGGTCGGAGCCCACGTTAAGGTCGAGCCGGTTCAGGAGGTACTGCTGTGCGAAGGCGTGCGGAAGAAGCGCCATCGCGGCCGCCAGGCACAACAATGCGCGAGAAATGGAACTTATGATCCTGATGCTCACCTTTTCGAGGCCTCCTGCCCAGCGTTTCTGCAATTTTCAGCCGATCCCCCGTGCGTGTCGTCAGGCCGCTTCCGGCCTCCGAGTACCTCCGTACCGAACGCTGCAGCGTTAGTTACACGTCACACGAACAGTCCCAGAAGTAGAAACTCCCCTTCGCGGATGCGTCCTTGAATTTTCGGGCCTCGCCGAGGGACTGTCAAGGTAACGAGGCGTGGATTACCACGGATAGTACGGCAAACCCTTACAAATCTTGATACCGAGCGTCGTAGATCCGTGCGTACCAGGGCACGGCCTCAGCCGCACCGGGACGGCTGGGTCTCAACTTTGTAGTTCGCACGCTGAAGACGCGCGTAGCGCGCGCCTTCAGCGTGCACAAGAGTGGCCTGAGAGAGGCCTTTCGGCACGGCTGAAGCTTGCCCTGATAGGGCACCGGGTCGATAATACGCAACTATGTATCGCGTGCTAGGCGAACTTGGTTTTCTGCTGGGCGATGGAGCGTTGAACTACGGAACGGAACGAATTTTTGAGACCTATTACACCGCCCACCTGTGGCGCGGATTCTTCGGCGCCCTCGATCTGCAGCACATCACCAATCCCGGCTACAACCGCGCCCGCGGTCCGGTGACGGTGCCGTCGGTAAGGCTGCATATCGACTTTTGACCGCGTCGGCGGTCGCGTGGCTTCGCTGATGCCGCGCCCGCGGCTGGTTCCTCCCGTCGCCACAGCGCTAGCCCTTGCGATCCCAGCGCCAGCGCAATCAAACGAGAATTTCACCACAGAAACCACGGAGGCCTTCTCCGTGCACTTTGTGACCTCTGTGGTGAAGTCTTCTTTCAACGCCGAGAAGAAGCTGCACGCTAGTAAAAGAAAGGGCGGGGATTGCTCCCCGCCCTCTGGAAAAGCCGCGGGGCTGACCGCGAGCCCCACGTGCTGTTAACTGTCAACCGTCGACTTTTTAGTACCCGCCGTACCCGCCGCCGCCCGGAGGCATGGCAGGGGCCTTTTCTTCCTTCTGCGGGATCTCGCTGACCAGCGCCTCGGTGGTGAGGAGCAGGGAAGCGATGGACGACGCATTCTGCAGCGCGGTGCGGACGACCTTGGTCGGATCGATCACGCCTTCCTCGACGAGATCGCCGAAGGCCTCGCTCTGCGCGTTGAAGCCGTAGTTCGGATTGGCATTACTGCGCACCTTCTCCACTACGACCGCGCCCTCATGCCCGGCGTTCTGGGCAATCATGCGCAGCGGCTCTTCGAGCGACCGCTTCACGATGTTGATGCCAATCTGCTCGTCGCCTTCGGCCTTGAGCTTCTCCAGAGCCGAGAGACTGCGAACCAGGGCCACGCCGCCGCCGGGCACGATGCCCTCCTCGACGGCCGCCTTGGTGGCGTGCATGGCGTCCTCAACTCGAGCCTTCTTCTCCTTCATCTCGGTCTCGGTCGCCGCGCCCACTTTGATCTGGGCCACGCCGCCCACCAGCTTCGCCAACCGCTCCTGCAGCTTCTCGCGATCGTAGTCCGAGGTGGTCTCCTCGATTTGCGTCCGGAGCTGCTTCACGCGGCCTTCGATATCAGCCGTCTTGCCGGAGCCCTCGACGATGGTGGTGTTGTCCTTGTCGATGGTGATTTTCTTGGCTTTCCCGAGGTCCTCAAGCCGCACGTTCTCCAGCTTGATTCCCAGGTCTTCCGTCACCGCCTTGCCGCCGGTGAGGATGGCGATATCCTCCAGCATGGCCTTGCGGCGATCGCCGAATCCCGGAGCCTTCACGGCGGCGCACTGCAGCGTGCCGCGCAGCTTGTTGACCACCAGAGTCGCCAGCGCTTCGCCTTCCACTTCCTCGGCCACGATCAGCAGGGGCTTGCCGCTCTTGGCGATCTGCTCGAGCAGGGGCAGAAGATCCTTCATAGAGCTGATCTTCTTCTCGTGGATCAGGATGTAGACGTTCTCCAGCACGCACTCCATGCGGTCCGGATCGGTGACGAAGTACGGAGAGAGGTAACCGCGATCGAACTGCATTCCCTCCACCACTTCCAGCGCCGTCTCCATGGTCTTGGACTCTTCCACGGTGATCACGCCGTCCTTGCCGACCTTCTTCATGGCCTCTGCAATGATGGCGCCGATGGTGTGGTCGTTGTTGGCGGACACGGTGCCCACCTGGGCGACCATGCTTCCCTCGACCGGCTTCGAGAGCTTGTCGAGTTCGCCCTTCACGTGCTTCTTGTCGCCGCTCTTGTTGAGCTCGTCGTAGCCGCAGATCGCCCGAACTGCGGACTCGATTCCGCGCTTCAGGGCCATCGGATTGGCTCCGGCCGCGACGGTCTTGGCACCCTCGCGGAAGATCGCCTGGGCGAGAACGGTCGCCGTGGTGGTGCCGTCGCCGGCCACGTCCGAAGTCTTGGACGCCACTTCGCGCACCATCTGCGCGCCCATGTTCTCGAGCGGATCCTTGAGCTCGATCTCCTTGGCCACGGTCACGCCGTCCTTGGTGATGGTCGGCGAACCGAACTTCTTGTCCAGGACCACGTTGCGGCCCTTGGGACCGAGAGTCACTTTGACGGCGTCGGCGAGCTGATTTACGCCTCGCAGAATCGCCTGGCGGCTCTCTTCACCGCGAACAATTTGTTTGGCATTTGCCATTTCTTAATCCCTCCAGAATTTTGTCTTGAATCCAGAATTGATCTGGAATTTCCAGTCTTGAATCTCTGATTGGCTGCGAGCCTTCAGCTTTCAGCCCTCAGCCTGCAATTGCTGACCGCCGATAGCTGATTGCTGACGGCTGACAGCTGATTGCCGACATCTGATTGCTACTTCTTGCCGCCCGCTGCCTTGGTCGCGCCTTCGATTACGCCGAGCACTTCGTCTTCGCGAATGATCAGGTATTCTTCGCCCTCGAGCTTGATCTCGGTACCGGAATACTTGCCAAACAGAATGCGATCGCCGACTTTCACATCGAGCGGAACCAGCTCGCCCTTCTCGCGCTTGCCCTTGCCGACTGCGATCACTTCAGCTTCCTGCGGCTTCTCCTTCGCCGTGTCGGGAATAATGATGCCGCCCTTCACGGTTTCCTTTTCCTCAATCCTCTTGATCACAATGCGATCATGAAGAGGTCTGACGTTCATGTTGGATCTCCTTTCCTGCGTCTGGTTGTAAGTTTGGTGTTCGATTTCCGAACTCGATCCGGTCACAACCGTTGAGTCCGCTCAGGCGATCTCACTACCGCCGGTCAGGTCCGTTTCCGGCACGGAGTCACGTGTTTAGCACTCTCGCCTGTAGAGTGCTAATTTAACATATTAGGGAGAATTGTCAAGCCCGTAGAGTAAAAGAATAGAGATCTGGGCCGTTGGAGCTCGCGGCCCGCAGGAGGCTTCTGCTCTGAGCTAAGTATCTTCATAATAAATCACTTGCGACCAAAGCAGACGGGCGCAGGTCATCTGTCCTAGCCCTCAGTTGCACCCCGGGGCCTTCGCTGCCGACGGTTTCCGGCCTTCCTGAACGGGGTAAGCCAGGGAATCCGCCCGGTCAATGGCCCGCAGCATATAATCAGACTCGTGCCCGATTCCCATCCATTGCTGCCCAGTTCAAATCCGACCGCCGGAGCTTCCGCCGGCTGGAGCTTCGCCTTGCGGGCGCTCCGGCACCGCAATTACCGCCTGTTCTTCGCCGGCCAGACGGTGTCGCTGGTCGGCACCTGGATGACGCGCGTGGCCACCGCCTGGCTGGTCTACCGCCTGACGAAGTCTGCGTTCCTGCTGGGGCTGGTCTCTTTCTCCGGCCAGATTCCGGTCCTGTTTCTCGGCTCCTTCGCTGGCGTCTGGGTGGACCGTTGGGACCGCCGGCGCGTGCTGGTGGTCACGCAGACGCTTTCCATGCTCCAGTCGTTCGCCTTGGCGGCGCTCGCCCTGCCCGGAATCATCACTGTTTGGGAAATCTTCGCGCTCAGCATCTTTCAGGGCGCCATCAACGCCTTCGACATGCCCGGGCGGCAGGCGTTCGTGATTCAGATGGTGGAGTCGCGCGCCGATCTCAGCAACGCCATTGCGCTGAACTCGTCGATGGTGAACGCCTCGCGCCTGATCGGGCCGTCGCTCGCCGGCATCATTATCGCTGTTGCCGGAGAAGGGTACTGCTTTCTGATTGACGGCCTCAGTTACATCGCGGTGATCGTTTCTCTGCTGATGATGCATGTCAAGCCGCTCGAGGTGAAGCGGTCAGCGGCCCACGTTCTTCACGACTTGCGCCAGGGATGGCAGTACGTCTCGGGCTTTACGCCCATTCGCGCCATTCTGCTGCTGATGGCTCTCATCAGCCTGGTGGGTATGCCTTACACGGTGCTCATGCCGATATTCGCCGGCAAAATCCTGCGCGGCGGCGCGCATACGCTCGGGTTTCTGATGGGCGCCTCGGGCGTGGGCGCTCTCTCGAGCGCGATTATGCTGGCACGGCGGGAATCCGTCCGTGGGCTTGGGCGCGTGATTCCCCTGATGGCGGGACTTTTCGGCTTGGCGCTCGTCGGCTTCGCGTTCTCTCATTGGTTCTGGGTCTCGATGGTCCTGATGGTGGCGACGGGATATGGCATGATCCAGCAGATGGCGGCCAGCAACACCATTCTGCAAACCATCGTCGACGAGGACAAGCGCGGCCGCGTGATGAGCTTCTATTCAATGGCTTTCCAGGGCGCAGCCCCCTTCGGCAGCCTCATCGCCGGCGTAGTGGCGAACCATATCGGCGCGCCACGGACGCTCGTGATCGGCGGAGCCTTGTGCGTACTGGGCGCGCTCTGGTTCTCGCGGCAGCTCCCCGAAATCCGGGCCGCCATCCGGCCGATCTACGCGCGACTGGGGATCATTCCCGAAGTCGCCGGCGGGTTGCAGGCGGCGAGCGCCCTTCAAACCCCACCCGAGGCCGGGTAAAGCCTGCGTCGTTCAGGTAGTGTTTTCGATTCGAGTCAATAGCTCGACCGGCACTGGACCCAGCTGTGCACCGGGTAGTATGGTTGCACTACTTTTTGGGGAGATGTTGTGCCACGACACGAACAACGTCACGCTCGACGTGGCTTCGGGACCGGCAGGGTCCGGCGCGTGGGGCGGATCAGGCTCGGGCTTGCTGGCGTCCAATTCGCAAGCGAGCCAGGTCCCCGGTCAAACGCCAGACGTTCCGGAACCGGGCAGCTTGCTGCTGTTGGGATCGGGACTGGCGGGAATAGCTGGAGGTCTGCGGCGGCGCAAGAAGTAGAATCGCCGGCGTTCGTTGTAGCGGCGGTGTCCTCACCGCCGCTCTTGAGCTCCTTGCAGGCGAGGATGCTTGTACTCTGGATGAAGCGCCAGGAGCGAGTATGGCGACCGCGGGTTGGTCGTTCAACACTTGCCGGCGAGGCAGGAGCTATCTCGCCGGGGCGTTTTGGGGCTCTGCTAACACATCTCATAACCGACAAACCGTCAAAGTGGAGTGGTTCGGATTAGCGGTTCGGCTTCCTTTCCTGAGACCCGGTGATTGCGCCAGGCCCTGAACCAATATTGCTTGTGGGAAGGCGATTTCCCAACACTTGTGATTGCTTAAGAGCGCCGGATCTCGAGATGCCGACTTGTGGCTGGGTGGGTTTAGCCCATTGGCGCGCGCCAACGTTATCAGTTTCATGGAAGTATATTTCTCTTCCCATCCGGCTCAAATGGGCGGCTGGGTAGTCGGGAGGTTGAGCAGAACGGTCACAAAGCGGTCGCTCCATTGTCGTGCGCCTCCTCACGGTGTAGACTCGTCGCGACGTCATTAAGGCCTCGGGACGGACCCAAGTGGGGTTTTCGGACGGGTCAACCCAGAACGTAGGTTCAGGTTCCCAGCGGAGGACGTGCCAGGAGGGAACGTGCAGTGGCTGGCTCGACCCCTCAAAGCCGAAGCGCAGGGAAGCGAACTCCTATCGGCCCGGTCGATCCAGTATTTCCTTGGCGACCGCTGACCTCGATTGTCTGAGGACCTTTTGCAGACAACAAGCTCATACACTTGAGAAATAGGCCTGTGCGTCTCCATTCCGGGTTCAGGTCACGGCGATGACGGAACAGACCCACCCGCTAGGAGGCACAGAACCGCAGCCACTCCTGAGCCGGTTGCGAGTTGCCGAGAAGTTGATTCTCGGCTTCTTTGCTTACCTCGGCTTGGTGGCGTGGATCTTCCCGGTCGACACGCCGCAGCGGTGGCTGATCCTCGGCTTAAATTCTCTGGCGTGCGCAGTGGTGGCGCTTTTGGGCTGGCTGAATCGGTCCCCTCTGCCACCCGCGAGCGCCTACGCGTTGTCCGGCTGCCTCCCACGCCGGCTCTTCACCCTCATGCCTCTACCTGGCAAGAAGCTACTATCGCCCGCTCGGGACTGGCTTCCTCTTTTGCTCATCCTGGTTGCCTATCGCGAGTCCGGACTTTTCATCCGACCCGATACGACCCATCACCTGGATCAGGTCTTCGTGAGCTGGGATCGGTATCTACTTGGGAACCGGTGGGTGCGCGAGGTGGTTTCGGCAGGGGGAGTGTGGCTTGCCGGGTATCTCGAGATCGCCTATCTTCTTTGCTACCCGCTCGCTCCCCTCGGTCTTGGAGCCATCTTGCGATGGATTCAGCGTCAAGGCAGGCCTTCCCTGGCCCTCGAAGGCAGGCAGAGCGGCGCAGTTGGCGTCTCGAACGCCGTCGACCACTTCTGGACCTCGGTGCTCATGGCGGCCTTCTTCGCCTACGCCGTCTTTCCGTTCTTCTCGCTGACTCCGCCCCGGGTGCTCTATCACGACTTGCCGCCGCCGTCCCCTTCCCTATTCCGCGGCGCCAACCTATGGATTCTAGACCGCTACGGGGTACAGGCCAGCATCTTCCCCAGCGGCCACGTGGCCGTGGTGACCGCCACCGCGCTCGGCGTCCAGCGGGTCCGGCGCCGGCTGGGCCTCCTCTTTCTCTGGGCTGCCTTTAGCATCGCCGTCGCTACTGTGTTGTTACGCTATCACTACGCTGCCGACGCTCTGACCGGGTTAGTGGTGGGAGCAGCGTCTGCTCTCCTTTCGCGGGGGATCTGGCGCAGTTCCATTCCTCAGCGAGAATGGCATACAGGAAACTGCTCTTCTAAACTCCGTGGATCCTCAGGTTCTTGACCTGCAAGCTCTTGTTTCAGGCAGGCAGCTCACACAGATGATGGGAAGGCCGTTTTCACAGGCAGAATCCTGCGGTGCTGGAATAAACCCGAATCGTCACATCTACCGCGGCAACAATCAGCGTGCCAAGGCGGAAGGGGCCCGATTCGCTGTTGACGGCACGCTGAGGACCAGATAGGGATTCCGACCGTGAAGTCGGCATGCCGGAAAGCGGCGTTTGGGAGCCTGGACTGATGGATAACTGTTGGGAACAGCCCTTCCCATAAGGAATCCGGATCACGCCTGAACCTCGTCGAAAGCAGAAATTCCACTTGGCCGTATTACGGGTTACCCGTAGAAGTGCCTGACGCCCGCTCAGCATCGCAGTAGAAGAATCTATCAGCGGCGACTACCCGCGCCGGAAGGACCGGGGCCTAAATGGGTATGCGCTTTATGCCATCAAGCTCTCGCCGATGGCCAGCATTCCCAGAATGCAGCACGACGCTGAAGACAAGATGCGCAGAGTTCTCAGGGGAAGATGGTTGCGGATCTGCAAGCCGAGTGTGAGAGCGGCAGCGCCTTTAACAATGAGAGCCAACGTGGCGCCGAGCCAGGTTGCCAGCAGCAGATGAGACTTCAACACGAGAGCCGCGGCTGCAATTTGGCCGGGATCGCCCCATTCGCTAAAAAAGAACGAGCAGAAACAGACGATGGCGCCTTTGGACCATCCTGCCTGCTTCGTCTTCTCCGGCCCGATCTCCGGTGGTTCGTCCACCCAGATCAGGATGGCCGAGACAAAGAACGCCACGGCGCTGATGAGATACGTCCAATGGGAATGAAACCGCATGACGGCGCTGCCCAGCAGGACGGCGACCATCATCTTGGTCGCGCTGGCAACGGTGAAAGCAACGAAGACGAGCGCCCAGCGGAAGCGCAGAGCCAGTGAGGTCAAAGCGTACAGCGACTTATCACCCACCAGCTCCGCGATCAATACCGCCCAGAAAGCCACGACCACCACGAGCGCGAAGGACGCGTTGGCGCCGACCACACGACCCTCCTCACATCCACTCGACCTTCAGGACGGGGTGCAGCTCAAAAACGTTGGGCGCCGCTCCGGTGGCGCCGTGCGCCCGGTCGAAAAACCCAACGCCGGTGATTCGGGCCGCCGTGGGCTTCACCGCCGTCTGGAAGGCCGGCATCTGCAGGTCTTCTCCTTCGGCAGGAGTCCGGAACGATTCGGGCATCTTGAAAGACGCCAGGGGAGGTTCAGGAAAATCTCCTGAAAGCGAGTTGCGCGGCACCAGCTTCTTACCACCCGGCGGCAAGACAAAGTCCTTCGGAGACAAGTTGTGCACAAGCTTGTCATCCACGGACCGGCGGGCTTCCTGGATGTTCTGCAACCACGGAGAATCGCCAATAAAGGTGGTGGTCGATGTGGGTACTTCGGCCACGATCGTCGCGCCGCTCGCACCCTGAAAGACCAAGTGATAGTCGCCATCCGCTTCTTGATTCAGAACGGTAATGTTGCCTTCCACGCGCCAGATGGTCGTCTCCACCGGCTGTGACCGCTTGTTCTGGAATTCGGGAGGATCGGCAGTCAAGACCTCCAATCCTGAGGGACGAGGGATGCTGATCAACTCTTCCACCGTGGCCGGCACGATTCCCGCGCCCAGGTCCTGGCCGTTGATGATGTTCTTGCCGACCGCATCACGATCCGGGTCCTGCCCCGTCTTCACCGGCCAGCGTTCCTGGCCCGGCTTGGTGACCAATTCGGGCATGGCCGCGCGGGCCTGAGGGGCCGCCTGCACCAGAGCATGCACACCGCAAGCTGCCTTGATCTCGGCGGCAACGGCGGAGCTCACGGTGCTGAGCTGATTCACGTCCGTAATCGGACCGGGGCCGACGACGGGGCCGCCAGCGCCGGGGCCGCCGGCGCCGCCACCACCACCGACGCCGCCTTCGCCAGCCCCGCCCCCATCAGTCCCACCGTCTCCGCCCGAACTCCCGGCATCTGCCGGGTGGCCAAAAACCACAAAGCGGGGTGTCGCGTCCAGGTTGTTGCCGTCTTGGTTGCCCAAAAACGAATAACCGGCAGCCGCAAAGAGTTTGCAGCCGGGGAAGACGGGCCGCAAGGTCAGATAGTCGCCCCAGTCAAAGTGTCCCTGCAGGTCGGGGACCGGGCTACGATCACCTTTGCCCGTCACGACGCTCCTGCGATCGCCACTGAGGAACCCCACCACGTGCGATGGGAATACCGCGCCCCCGATCATGTAGGAAACGCCGACCTCGTTGTTCGCGTTCGTTGCCAGCCCTGCGTAGCAGATGGCGGAATCGGTGTCGAAGAGGTTCACATCTTCGATCAGGCTCATGTTCGTGCTATTGATCCGCGCCATCTGTGCGAAGGGCTGGGGCCGGTGGTTGGAACCGGCGTCCACGCCCCAGGAAAACCACAGCTCGGTGCCGGCCAGGGTGGCGCCGGTTATGCGGGGGTCTGCCCGATCCAGCCAGCGGCGGCCGTCGGGCGTCCGCGAGATATAACCGTTGGTTCCAATCCAACGAGCCACCGCCACGTCCTGCGAAAACGGAGCGGCCTGATCCTCCGGCCAGGAGAACACGGCCAGTGTGCTGGTGTCGCGGTGCGCCGCAAAATATGCAGTCTGGCCACAGTTTTGGGCCACGCGGAAGGCGAACAGATCCATGGAAACGAACTTTTCCACGCTGGGATTACCCTGGGCGATGCTGCTGAGCGGAATCCTGACCACGGCCGAGCCCACCGTCTGGCCGTCAGGCCCAAAGCAGTTCGTGGTCATATAGATGAAGTTAGCCCCGACCGCCAGGTCCGGAAAATCCATGAAGAACTCGGGGATCTCCAGCATCTGCGTGGTGATATCGAAGATGCGCCACCGGCCCGCCTTCACGTCGTCGGTCTTGGCAAATGCCAGCCTTTGAATGTTGTCACCTGTCGACGGGCCATACTGCATCAGCCACATAAATGTGTCGATGGACGGCATGTAGTTGACCACCTGATCGCAACAAAAGGTGACGCCTTGAGGATCAGTCGGCTGGGCCATGGTGTTCGGATCGATGAACTTGAAAGTCTTGCCGCCATCGGTCGACACAGCCGCGTACCAATTGCCGGTGTAGAAGACCACGTCACCGTTGACCGACACACTTGGGTCGCCCACGTTGCTGGCGGTGTGGTTCTGCGCCGGCTGGGTCAACGGCGTGTTAAGCACGATCTGAATGTCCTGGCCAGCGTCTTCCGCCTTGGGGTGAATGATGGCGCGCGTGTTGAGACTGTGGAACTGCCGCTCCTTGCCTTCCGCAACAAATGGCAGCAGGCGGCGTCCATGAATGCTCTTGGGCTTCGTGATCCTGGGCGGCGTGTCAAGATGACGCACCTGCACCGGCCGCGTCGGAGGGCGCAAAGCCGTCGCACCCGCCCGACGAGCCAGACCGGCTCCCTTGGCTGACTTGGCGCCTGATTTCTTGTCCGAATGGTCTCTCATAACAGAACTCCTGCTCACGTGAATTAGGAACGGGAACGGGCGACGGTCGCAGTGCACGCATCGTGGCTTTTGGGGTTAGAATAAGAGAGGAGGTGTAGGGAAATGCGGGATGAGCAAGATGATCGGCCAGACGAGAGCGAAGGACGCTCGTCGGCTGCACCGCTTGCGTCGCCGAAGCCTTGCCACGAGGTGGTCGTGACCCACCTCGATTCACCACCCCCATCCGGAAGACAGAGCATCCACCCGCGCCGTCCGGCGCCGATTGTTCCGACCCGGGAACAAAGGACCGGCGAGCCGTCAGCCCACGAAACGGACTCCAAACAGTCCTCTCGTGAGTGACGGATCCGGGACTCTTAGCCATTTCCGCTCCACCCGGAATTTCCGCTTTGACTTTCCGCGCGACAGGTAGCATACGCTTGGACGAGTTCTCGGTGCAACAGGCCCGGTTCGCTGTATTCGCGCCGTCGGGCGCGCCACACGGAGCCGAAGGTTCGCCCAGGCGGTTGAGGATACCGAGAAGGTCGCGGAACACCGCGGTCTTCGGATCGCCCTCTCTTTCGATTTTCTTGAGTGCGGACAGCGAAAGGTAGAAATGGTCACCTCGACCCGGCAGCCGCCGCTTCCTCATCGGTTTGACGGGCGCTGAGTTATCTCCATCGGCTTTGCAAAGGAGAGCCCCTTGTATGGCCCGGACCGCGCGCCCCATCCTGCTCCCCTCCCTGCTCATCGCCGGAAGTTGCGCGCTGGCATTGGCTCAGGAGGCCGCTGTGCCGCCGGGTCGGGTCATTGAAAAGATCAGATGTCACGTCGATCTCGCTGAGAGTTACGCCCTCTATTTGCCTTCCAATTACACGCCCGCAAAAAAGTGGCCCGTCATATACGCATTCGATCCGATGGCGCAGGGGAGGGTCCCGATCGACAAATACCAGGAGGTCGCCGAACGATACGGCTACATCCTGGTGGCCTCCAACAACTCCCGCAACGGCCCGTTGTTGATCGGCATCGGCGCGGCGCAGGCCATATGGCAGGACACGCACGTACGCTTCCCACTCGCCCCGCAGCGCGCTTACGCCACAGGATTCTCCGGCGGAGCGCGTGTGGCCTGCGCTCTCGGCCGCATCGCTGCGGGAGAAGTGGTCGGGGTGATTGGAATGGGATCAGGTTTCCCTCTGGGGGCCGGACAAGGGCCAAGCGCCGACCTTCCCTTTATCTTTTACGGCACGGTCGGCATCCGCGACTTCAACTATCCCGAGATGATGCAACTGGACAGAGCTTTGACCGGCTTGAACATCGTTCACCGCGTCGAGATCTTTGACGGCGGGCATGACTGGGCCCCGCCGCCCGTCTTTGCGGAGGCGATCGAGTGGATGGAGCTGCGCGCCATGAAGACCGGGGGCCGGGAGAAAGACGAAACTCGGGTCACGGAATGGTTCAATCGGCGCCTGGCAAAGGCGCGGGAGTTGGAAGCGGCGGGAAGCCTGGCTGAGGCGTTCCAACAATTCCAATGGCTCGACGCAGATTTCGAAGGCTTGCACGACGTTGCCGAGGTCAAGGCTGAGATCTCGCAGTTCGAGGGCACGAAGGCATTAAAGCAGGCGCTGAAGCGCGAGAGCCGGCGGCAAGAACGGATTCAGACGATGGTAGACGCTGCCAATGGTGCGTTGAATCAGGCGATCGGGCCTTGGCGGCAACAGGGTGGTTCCCCGTCACAAATCCGCGAAGCGCTTGAAAGCCTGGGATTCGCCGACCGCCTCAAGCTCGCCAGAGAGCGGCCGGACAAGGATGAAGGAATTGCCGCTGAACGCTTCGTGCGTGGAGTGCTTGTCCATGCCTACGAGGAGGCCACGGAAGCTCTGGCGCGGAAAGACTATGCGACGGCCCGGCTGGATTTGATGATTGCGGCGGAATGCGCTCCGGAGAGTGCGCAGATTCATTACATGCTGGCGCGCGTGTACGCACTGAACCAAGCCAACAAGAATGCGCTCGCCGAGCTGCGCACGGCCATTGAAAAGGGGTTTTCCGATCGCGGCGAACTTGAGAACAACCCTGATTTTGTTGCCCTCCGGCAGACGCCGGAGTTTGCCAAGCTGTTGCGTCAAATCGAGCAACCCTAAGCTGTTCCACGCAGCATTCGACGGAAGTATCCGGCGGATCCTTTTCAGCGCGTTGGCAAGGAGACGCAGAGATTTGGAACCGGCAGGCGTCCCTCTCCGCGCCTCCGCGCTTAGGCAGTTGAGATCGCCGTACTGGCCGCTCCGAGACTCAGTCTGTCGGTCCTGACGGGGCTGGGCAAGTACGGCAGTGAGTCGCTGACCCTGCGAGGCTCACCTCTGGATTCCAATGGAGTCCATTGGGTTCCTGAGGTCGGTAACTTGAGAAACCGGAGATGCCGACACTTACGTTGGATCAACGGGCGGCGCCGTCACTGGTGGTCCGCACTTGTGGTGCCGGGCGTGAGGTCAGGCTCAGGCGCCAGGCGTTCTGAGAGCATCACGGGCCACTCGGAAGTCGGACACAGGCGGCCACCTTGACGGTAACGGCTTAACTTGCGATGGCTCGCCGCTCTCGAACTCCAGCACAGAGGGGCGGTATGCCGACTATACAGCCAAGTGATAGGAAACGGCATTCTCATACTGCCCACCGTGGAGGTTAGAGCTGTTGGGTCTACAGTACGCCGTCACACAGGATCTGATGTTAAGCGACGGGCACTTTCGAGGTAGCGGACTTTTCGTTTCTAGCCGGCTCGGACCTCGGGAAACGAGGGGGCGCAGTTCTCCAAAGGCTCTCCCCATAAACTTGGCGTAAGTCCTTTGAATTGGAGCCGAGCCGCGGTGCGCAAATTTGTCGGTCTACGAACGACGACGTCAGTCGGCGCTCGCGCTTGGTGTAGAATAGGCGCTGCTTTTCTCAAACAAGGTCAAAGCTGGCAACGGCTTGGCTCATGGGGGGAATCTGGTCGGTCGCACGCTCTCCCACTATCGGATCACCGCTACAATCGGTAAGGGTGGAATGGGCGAGGTATATCGCGCCCTGGACACCAAGCTCGGGCGCGAAGTGGCGCTGAAGATTCTGCCCGAGGCCTTTGCAGCCGACGCCGAGCGCATGGCCCGCTTCCAGCGTGAGGCTCAAGTCCTCGCTTCACTCAACCATCCGAACATCGCTTCGATCTATGGTCTGGAGGATTCCGGCAGCGTCCATGCGCTGGTGATGGAACTGGTGGAAGGGGCTACGCTCGCCGAACGAGTCAAGTCTGGTCCGGTCCCGCTTGATGAGGCTCTGCCTCTGGCACGCCAGATGGCCGAAGCGCTCGAGTACGCGCACGAGCGTGGCGTGATTCATCGCGATCTGAAGCCGGCCAACGTGAAGGTTACGCTCGAAGGCGCGGCAAAAGTGCTCGATTTCGGTCTGGCCAAGGCGTTTAATCCCCAGGATTCCGCCGCCAATGTGAACCAAACCAATTCGCCCACCTTGACCATCGCGGCCACGCAGGCGGGCGTGATTCTGGGCACCGCGGCCTACATGAGCCCCGAGCAGGCGAAGGGAAGAACCGTAGATCGCCGTGCCGACATCTGGGCTTTCGGCTGCGTGCTGTATGAACTGCTCACGGGCCGGCAAGGTTTCGACGGCGAGACCGTCTCGGAAGTCCTCGCAGCGGTCATCATGAAGGACCCGGACTGGAATGCTCTCACGGGGGAAACGCCGGCCGGCATTCAAAAGTTGCTGCGTCGATGTCTGCAGAAGGACCCAAAGCAGCGGCTGCGCGACATCGGTGAGGCGCGCATCGCGATTGAGGAAACGCTGTCTGGCGATGCAGGGGCGGGCTTCGTGCCCGCCCAGGCGCGTGCACAAGGATCGCCCCTGAAATCTTGGCAACGCTCGCTTCCCTGGGCGGTGGCCTTACTTTGCCTCGTTCTCGCTGGAGTTTTCGCTATCGGTTATTTTCGCGCGAGTTCCGTTCCCGCGCGGTCTGTTCGTTCTTACATTCTTCCACCCGAGAAAACCACGTTCGCTTTCGAGGCGAGAACCGGAACTCCTGTACTCTCTCCCGACGGCAGAAAGCTGCTGTTTGGGGCGCGCGGCGCCGCGGGCGGGGAAAAGCTATGGGTACGCCCGCTCGATTCCGTGACCGCCCAGCCCCTGGAAGGCACTGAAGGCGCGTCCTTTCCCTTTTGGTCGCCGGACGGCCGTTTTGTAGGCTACTTTGCGCAAGGCAAGCTGATGAAGATTGATACCTCCGGCGGGCCACCGCAGGCGGTTTGTGACGCTCCGAGAGGGCGCGGGGGAACGTGGAGCGCCGGCGGCAGGATTGTCTTCGCCCCGGAAAGATTAGCCGGGCTCGATCAGGTGGCAGACTCCGGGGGAGCTCCGGCACCACTCATTTCCCTCAATCGATCCAATCGGCAGTTGACCCTGCGTTGGCCGGCTTTTCTTCCGGATGGCCACCACTTCCTGTACTTTGCAGGCAACCCTCTGTCCGAGGCGGCAGCCAGCACCAGTGGAACTTACCTTGGGTCGTTGGACGGCAAGGATGGGAAATTCCTCGTGCAGTCCGATAGCAATGCGCTTTACGCGCCGCCCGGATTTCTCCTATTCGTAAGAGGCTCAACTTTGCTGGCGCAAGCCTTCGACGCACGCCGTCTGGAGTTGACTGGCGAAGCGGTTCCCGTCGCCGAAGACGTGGGGAACCCCAGGGACTTCCGCCTCGGTCATTTCTCCGTCTCTCAATACGGCGATCTGGTGTATGAGGGAGGTCGACAGGATCAGGGACAGGTGGTCTGGCTGGACGCCAGTGGAAAGCAACTCGGGGAGGTGGGCGAGCCAGGTTCCCACGGGCGCCTGCGGCTGTCGCCGGACGGCAGGATTTTGGCCGAGGAATCGCAGGTCGGCACGAACGTTGATCTCTGGCTGGTCGACATGGCTCGTGGCGTGCGAACGCGGTTTACGTTCAGCCCCGCGCAGGACACCTCTCCCGCCTGGTCGCCGGATGGAACAAAAATCGCCTTTACTTCTGTGCCCAGCGGACAGGACGACATCTACATCAAGCCGACGAACGGAACGGGGGATGCCCAACCTTTGCTCCAGGACAATTCGCAAAAGTTCGTCGCCGATTGGTCGAGCGACGGGCGTTACATCGCTTATTTGCGCCAGGACCCGCAAGGGAAAAGCGGATCTGACATCTGGGTACTGCCGCTATTCGGGGATACGAAACCTTTCCCGTTCCTGGTGAGCTCGTTTAACGAGACCGAAGCGTTGTTTTCGCCGAATAGCCGATGGCTGGCCTATGCTTCAGACGAGTCGGGCAAGTCCGAGGTGTACGTGGTGTCGTTTCCGCAGGGGAACGGGAAATGGCAAGTTTCCGCCGGGGGAGGAACGCGCCCGCGCTGGCGGCGGGACGGAAAGGAACTGTTTTATATTTCCGCAACCAGCGAGTTCATGTCGGTGGAAGTTCGAGAGAAAGGCGGGTCGCTCGCATTCAGCGCTTCCCGAGCCTTGTTTCCGGCGCAATCCATCTCGACCTATGACGTGGCGCCCGATGGGAACAAGTTCGTTGTTCTCGATCATCTGGAGCAATCGAGCGCGGAACCGATCACTCTGGTCACAAACTGGACGGCCCTGTTGAAGCGGCCATGAACCTGACTCCGGGAACCAAACTCGGGCCGTACGAAATCCTCGCACCGCTCGGCGCGGGCGGTATGGGCGAAGTGTATCGCGCATGCGACACGCGTCTGGAGCGCGACGTGGCGGTGAAGGTCCTGCCCGCTTTATTCTCCAAAGACCCGGAGCGCCTCCATCGCTTTGAGCTGGAAGCGCGGGCCACGAGCGCTCTGAACCATCCCAATATCCTCGTCATATTTGACATCGGGCAGTCGGACGGTTCGCCTTACGTGGTCTCCGAGCTGTTGGAGGGCGAGACGCTTGGAGAGCGTTTGCGCTCCGGGTCGCTCGCACAGCGCAAGGCGATTGAATACGCCGTGCAGATAGCGCGTGGCTTGGCGGCGGCGCACGAGAAGGGGATCGTGCATCGCGACCTGAAGCCGCAGAACCTCTTCATCACGCGCGAGGACCGCGTGAAGATTCTTGACTTCGGGCTGGCCAAGCTGACGCGTCCGGGGGATGCGGGTGGCCCGGGGACGCAAGCGGGGACCGCCTCCATTGGCACGGAGCCGGGCAAAGTGATGGGCACGGTGGGGTACATGTCGCCGGAACAGGTGCGCGGCGCTGCGGTGGATCACCGGACGGACATTTTCTCGTTCGGGACGATCTTGTACGAGATGTTGGCGGGACAGCGGGCCTTCCAGCGGGATACGACGGTGGAAACGATGACCGCAATCCTGAAGGAAGAGCCGCCGGAACTCATGACGCTGGTGAAAAACATAGCTCCCTCCCTGGCGCGGTTGGCGGAGCATTGCCTGGAAAAGCGGCCCGAGCTGCGTTTTCAATCGGCAAAGGACCTCGCGTTCGCGTTGGAAGCTTTGTCGGGGTCGAGCGCGACGATTGCCCCCACCGTGGTCCAGTCGAGCGGACACGCCTGGCGCCGCTGGTTGCCGTGGTCGGTTGCCGCGGTCGCTGTTGTTCTCGCCGCGTTCATGACTGTCGCCGCTTACCGCTGGCGCGCCAGCGCCGGGCAGACGGGCGAGTTGCGCCTTCAGATCGTGACCGCTGGCGACAGCAACGACGTGACGCTTTCGCCCGACGGGCAGGAGCTCGTGTCGAGTGGGGCCAATGAGGGCGATCCGCTCTCGCTGCGTCCCCTCGATTCCGACGTTGCGAAACCCCTGCCGGGAACGGAGTCGGGAGGCGCAACCTTCTGGTCTCCCGACAGCAAGTCGATTGGATTCGTCGTCAATGAGAAACTCAAGCGAATCGACTTGGCGACGGGAGCAATGCAGACGCTGGCCGATGCTCCTACGGAGCGCGGCGCCGCATGGAATCGCGAGGGCGCCATCCTGTTTGCTCCGGGTGGCAACGGGCCTTTGTATCGGATTCCGGCAACGGGCGGACAGCCCGTCCAAGTCACCCGGCTGCGGACTCCACAAGAGGCCAGCCATCGTTTTCCCCAGTTCCTGCCTGACGGACGGCATTTCCTTTTCTGGATCGTCGGCTCCCCCGACGCAGAGGGGGAATATGTCGGATCGCTGGACAACCCGGACCACCAGCGCGTCTGCGTTGCTGACGGCCCCGTGACTTTTGGGCCACCCGATCACATCCTCCTGGAGCGCGAAAGCGTGGTGTATGCGCAGCGATTCGATCTGGATCAGATGAAGCTCACCGGTGAGCCGGTGGCTGTAGCTTCCGGCGTTTCCGGGGATCGGATCATTCGAGGACGGGTGGCAGCCTCGGACACCGGCATCATTGCCTTCCGTCCTGACGTAACAGTCAAGAGGCAGGCGACTTGGCTTGACCGCACCGGAAGACCGGATGGGACAGTAGGAGAGCCCCTTGCGGGCGTGCGTGGAGGAGAGCTCTCGCCCGACGGACACACACTCGCGATCCACACTGCGCGCGGCGAGGTCGGCAGACCCGACGAACTTCTGATGGACATGGCTCGCGGCACGCTCACTCCCCTGACCTCCGAGAGAAGCGGCAATGCACGCTGGTCGCCCGATGGAAAGCGGATCGCATTCAATGGCGAACGCACGGGCATTCTCAACATTTATTCGAAGGTCGTCGGCGGCAACACTCCGGCCGACGTCGTGCTCGCCTTGAACGAGGCCATTAACCTGAGCGACTGGTCCCCGGACGGCAAGTACATTCTGTATGCGACGCAAAGTCCCACCACGGCGCGCGACGTGTGGGCCGTCCCTCTCGTGGGCGCCGACCGCAAGCCCTTTCCGGTGGTCCAAACCCCGGCCGAGGAAAGAGGCGGCAGATTCTCTCCTGATGGCAAGTGGGTGGCCTATAGCTCGAACGAAACCGGCCGCGAGGAGATCTTTGTGCGGTCGTTCCCCGGACCGGGCCCGGCCCTGCGCGTATCAATCGAGGGCGGACGGTTGCCGTTCTGGCGGCGCGACGGCAAGGAGTTGTACTACCTAAGGCAGGACCAGTTGATGGCGGTCCCGGTCAATTGGGCAGCCAAGGGCGCCCTCGAAGTCGGGATGCCTCAGTCGCTCTTCAAGGTGCGCGGCATCGTCGTGCCGGAGAGCGCCGGGCGGCGCTTTTTGGTTCTGGCGCCGCTGGGCGAAGTCGCCACGCCTCCGGTCACCGTGATTGTCAACTGGGAGGATAGACAGAAGTAAGGAGCAGCGGGCAAGGGACGTGACTCGCTCTAGGCCTCCGCGCCAATGACGGCCTTCTCGTTGTGGCTGCGCTTGACAGTCTCGAATTGGTCCGAAAGCGATAGCTGCCGGCCGCTCGGAAACAATCGGCCATCCGGGCATCCTCCGAACGGATTGGCGAAATCAGTCCGCACGGAAAAGGAAGGCCCCTAAGGTTCCGCAGCCGAACGGCTTCCGCCACCGCTGCGTGATTACTCCTCCCTGGTCGGCTACTGTTGATCCACGAACTCTCCGAGGATTGTCGGGTTTCTGGGCGGCCCCAGGTTCGAAACATGCCACTTGGACGTAAAACGGGCGACCCGCGGAAGTGCCTCATTCCGCGATACGGCGGAGGCCGATCTCGGGCGGCTGACCCGCGTGTACTGGGTCTAGCATTTACCAACCATATCGGATTCCTGGTGAGAAAAAAGCCGATAGCCGACTCCATTTCGATGGGAACTCCTCAGCTTTCCCTGAACAGTCAGCACGTCGGTATGGCCACGGCCCCCGCCTCAACACCATCTCCTTCGTTGGGCATTGCCGTGTTGACCCGCACGCGGCATGGCATCGCCTGGGCAACATGACGAGCCTCTTTCCGATTGACATCGTTAATCGTATTGGATATAATGAAATCGTACCCGCAAATCCCCCGGTTTGAGGCAAGGTTCTTCCATGGCCGCCCTGACCTCGAACTCCGCCTCTCCCAGGCCTCTGAGCCCGCCCGGCTGCGCACGCAGCGCGCCAATGCGAAGCGCTCGACGGGACCGCGCACCCTCGCAGGCCGCCGTCGCGACGCCTTGCGCGGGAGCGCAGCGCTGCGAATAGCCGTCGAGGCGCGGCTGACCTGCTTTGGAGTCCGGCAGGGGAGTCCGGCAGATTCCCCGCGACCGCTTGAAGTTGGGAAAAAAGAGATACTAAAAATTTTCGCCCGCAGGGAGAGCCCGAATTCCTCCCAAGTATCTGCTTAATAACGAGTTATAAGTAGCTCGCAAGACGCGTGTCCGGAAACGGACCCAAAGCGGGCCGACGCAGCTAAGTCAAGCATTTTGAATTACAAACGAGCAACTTGGCCGTCAAATCCGTTAAGAAACAAAGCTAGAAATCGGGGCTAATCCCGCCTTGTTCGGCTTTTTTCCTCCCTGCAGCCACGTCAGCCCTAGCCTCGCTGCCTTGCGGCGCTGTTCAATTGGCGTGCACGGTACCCGGGAGTTACTTGCCAAAATGAGAGTATTCCGAGGACAATGAGGGACGGCTTCATGGAATCCGATTCCGTCGATCTTATCATGCACAAGCAGGGCGATTGAAGCCGGCAGCGTCCGCGGCTGAACGGGACGCACATATCAAAGTGGAGGGGATGATGTCGGAAAACCAGAGGGGGGTTGGAATACTTCAGATTATTTGGACCGTAGCGGCCCTGATGATCATCGTCGTCGGTGTCGTCTATCTGGTCGCGCACCGCGGAGGCTCGGATGTGAAATTTCAGACTCCGTACCAGGCGGTGCTGCTCACCAACGGTTCGGTTTATTTCGGGCAGCTTCAGGGCTATGGCGGGGCCAATCCGGTATTGAGCAAGGTCTATTATATTGTGACCCAGACCAACACCGATACCAAGCAGACCAACAATATCCTGGTGAAGCGCGGAAAGGAACTGCACGAGCCCGACCGGATGTACATTAACCCGCACCAGATTCTGTTCGTCGAGCCCGTGGGCGTCAATTCCAAAGTGGCGGAGTTGATCAAGCAGCAAGGCGGGCAGTAAAGGCGGGGAGCCGGGAATAGGGATTCGGGAGTAGGGGCAGGAACCCGCGCTTAAGCGCGTCATCCGTGTCGTGCGCTATCACTCCCGTTTCCGATTCCCTAATTCTGAATCCACTCACTTCATTTCCAGGATTTCCTTCTCTTTGCTCTGTCCCTGAGCGTCGAGCTTGGCGATAAAGTCGTCGGTGACTTTCTGGACCTCTTCCAAGCCGCGCTTCTCATCGTCTTCGGAGATTTTTTTGTCCTTGAGGAGTTTCTTGAGGGCGTCGTTGGAATCCCGCCGGATGTTGCGGATGGCGGTGCGGTGATTCTCCAGCACCTTGTGCAGATGCTTCACCAGCTCTTTGCGGCGTTCCTCGGTAAGTGCTGGAATGGGAATTCGCAGCATCTTGCCGTCGCTCATGGGATTCAAGCCGAGGTCGGACGACCGGATCGCCTTCTCGATCGCGGAGATCAACGAGGCGTCCCACGGCTGAACGGTCAGCATGGTGGGTTCGGGAATGCCGATGGTGGCCGCCTGATTGATGGGCGTCGGGGTTCCGTAGTAGTCCACCCGGATTGGATCGAGCATCGAGACGGAGGCGCGTCCGGTGCGGATGCCGGCGAGTTCATGACGGCAGTCTTCGAGCGCCTTGGTCATGCGCGTTTTGGCCTGGTTCAGGTCATCACGCACGGCAGGATTTTCAATGGTTGCCATGGGTCCCTCCCTAGATAGTGCTGGAGCGGGTCAATCCGCCGCCACCAGTGAGCCGACCTTCTCACCCAGTACGATGCGTTTGAGGTTGCCTGGAACGTTCAGGTTGAAGACGATGATAGGCAGGCTGTTGTCCATGCAGAGCGAGATGGCCGTGGTGTCCATGACGGCCAGACGCTTGGAAAGCACCTCGAGATAGGTGATCTCCGGAAAGAACTTGGCGTCGGCCACCTTCTTGGGGTCGGCATCGTAAATCCCGTCCACCTTGGTGGCCTTCAGGATCAGGTCCGCCTTGATTTCCATGCCGCGCAGCGCCGCGGCAGTGTCGGTGGAGAAGTAAGGATTCCCGGTGCCGCCGGCGAGGATTACCACCCGTCCCTTCTCCAGGTGGCGGACCACGCGCCGCCGAATGAAAGGTTCCGCGATCTCGCGCATCTCGATGGCCGTCACCACGCGGGTTGGCGCGCCGCACTTCTCCAGGGCGTCCTGCAGCGCCAGCGCATTGATCACCGTGGCGAGCATGCCCATATGATCGCCCACCACGCGCTCGATTCCCATGGCCGACGCCGAAACGCCGCGAATGAAATTCCCGCCGCCCACCACCACCGCGACTTCGACGCCCAGCTCGAGAATCTCCTGCAACTCGCGGGCGATGCGCGCCGCCACCTCGGCGTCCACCCCGAAGCCCTGGGAGCCCATCAGGGCTTCGCCGCTAAGCTTCACCAGGATGCGATGGAACACGGGCTCGGTCATAGGTTTCAGGTGCTAGGTGTTAGGTTAAGGTGCTAGGTGTTAGGTGTCAGGTATCAGGGGCATCAGCACTTGACTATCAGCACTTGACACCTGGCACCTAGCACCTAAAACTGACACTCATTCGCTCGGCGCCAGTCCATCGCCCACCTTGAAGCGCGCGAATCGCCGGACGGTGATGTTCTCGCCGAGCTTCCCAATCAGGCTTTCAATCAACTCGCGAACCGTGGTGTTGCCGCTCTGGTCCTTGATGAAGTGCTGCTCGTAAAGGCAATTCTCCTCGTAGAACTTGCCGAGCCGCCCTTCCACGATGCGATCCACCACGGCCGGCGGTTTGCCGGACTCTGCGGTCTGCGCGCGCAGAATCTCTTTCTCGCGCTCCAAGGCCTCCGCCGGTACATCTTCCTTGCGGACAAATCGCGGATCGGTGGCGCAGATCTGCATGGCGATGTCGTGCACCATCTGGACGAAGTCCGGCGTGCGCGCCACAAAATCGCTCTCGCAGTTCACTTCCACGATCACGCCGATCTGCGAGCCGGGGTGAAGATAGGAGCCCACCAGCCCCTGAGTGGCGCTGCGTCCGGCCTTCTTCGCCGCGACCGCCTGTCCGTGCTTGCGCAGATACACAATCGCACCGTCGAAGTCGCCATTGCTCGATTCCAAGGCGCGCTTGCACTCCATCATGGGCGCGCCGGTCACCTCGCGCAGCCTCTTAACGTCCTCCGCTTTTGCCGCCATTCGATTCCTTCCTTCCGATATGAAAAAGGCAGGCCTGGTATGCGCTGCCGCTCGCCCTGGGCCTGCCTCGATTCCTCAAGCTTGCAGCAATCGTTCGTTACATCCTCCCCGGAGCCCCTTCACGCCGTCGAGCGGGCTTGCCGCCGCCGCCCGGGCGGCGCCGCGAGTGGCCCGGCCGCTCCGACCCGTCCTCCGATTCATCCGGCGCCACGGCGCCAGGCTCGGCGGCAAACTCCTCCGGAAGATAAGCGCCCTCCGCGACCGCCCCGCCTTCGGCTTCCTCCGCCAGCGGAACTCCTTCTTCGTCGAGATGCATGGCGCCCGCTTCACGCGCGCGCTCGAGCTCCTCAGCCGCCTGCTCGGCCGCGATCTTTTCCTCTTCAAGCTGCCGCTCGGCCGCCGCCGTGCGTCCTTCGAGCGCCGCGTCGGCGATTCGCGAAGTGAAGAGCCGGATGGACCGCAGGGCGTCGTCGTTGCCCGGAATGACGTAATCCACATAGTCCGGGTCGCAGTTGGTGTCTACAATCGCCACCACGGGAATCCCGAGCTTGTGAGCCTCCATCACCGCGATGTGCTCTTTGTTGGAGTCAACCACGAAAAGCGCGTCCGGCAATCCTGGCATGTCTCTGATGCCTGCCAAGTTCTTCTCCAACTGCTGGCGCTCGCGCTCGAGCTTCAGCACTTCCTTCTTCGGCAGCAGTTCGTAGCGGCCGTCACGCTTCATCTCATCGAGCTCTTTCATGCGCTGAATCGATTTCTGGATGGTCGCGTTGTTCGTCAGGAGGCCGCCCAGCCAGCGATGGTTCACAAAGAACATTCCGCAACGGCCGGCTTCTTCGGCGATTGCCTCCTGAGCCTGCCGCTTCGTGCCCACAAAGAGCAGCGACCGGCCCTCCTGCGCGAGGTCCGATACGAACTTGGCCGCGTCTTTGAAGAGCTTCAGCGTCTTCTGAAGATCGATGATGTAGATTCCGTTGCGCTCCCCGTAGATGTACTCCTTCATCTTCGGATTCCAGCGCCGGGTCTGATGGCCGAAGTGTACTCCGGCTTCTAGAAATTCTTTCATGGTGATGCTCGCCAAAATTCCTCCTGCCGGTTACCGGCGGTCGGTTGCCGGTTGCCGGTCCGCAGTAGTCAATTCTGCCCCGCTGGCTCGTAGGAACCGCAGCAGACCCTTCAACAGCCGCCCAACTTCGCCGGCACGATTCAGCAGCTTCCTTGCGGTGTCCCCATCAACTACCGTTTCGAGAACTGGAACCGCTTGCGCGCGCCCTTCTGTCCGTACTTTTTGCGTTCCTTGGCTCGCGGATCGCGCGTCAGGAACCCGCCCTGGCGCAGCTTGGGCCGAAGCTCGGGATTGAAAACCAGGAGCGCCCGCGCGATGCCGTGCCGGGCGGCGCCGGCCTGCCCGTGGATGCCGCCGCCGTGCGCCAGAATGAAGATGTCGAACTGGCCGTCGGTCTCGGTAGCCGCCAGAGGCTGCCGCACCTCCATCCGCAACGCGTCGGAAGGGAAGTAGCCTTCGAAATCACGGCGGTTTATCGTCATTTTGCCTGACCCGGGTCTCAAGATCACCCGCGCCACCGAAGTCTTGCGCCGCCCCGTGGCTCGATACTGAACGCTATCCGTCACACGAACTCCTCAGATCAAGAATATCACTGGGATTCTGATGGGACTAACGGCTAAGGGCGAGTGACGCCGGACGCTGTCCGGCGTGCGGATGCGCGGACCCGACATAAACCTTCAGGCGCGTACGCAAACGCTCTCCGAGGCTGGTCCTTGGCAGCATGCCGGAGATCGCTTCCTGAACCAGCCGCTCCGGATGTGTTTCGAGAACCTGCCGCGCGGAAATTTCCTTCAGACCGCCCGGATACCCCGTGTGGTGGCGATAGACCTTGTCGTCCCACTTCTTGCCCGTCAAGCGGA
>Ga0335085_10000800_pt1 | contig 79006 bp, 57 predicted proteins | sample Lox_Sample_45_FD_206712 | JGI IMG/M metagenome (GOLD analysis project Ga0335085, IMG submission 206712) | Soil microbial communities from Loxahatchee National Wildlife Refuge, Florida, United States - Lox_Sample_4.5 | ecosystem: Environmental > Terrestrial > Soil > Wetlands | place: USA... | reverse complement strand
GTTGCTGTTCGAGGGTGGTGAGGGAATCAGGCAAGAGGCACCTCCGTTCCTAACGTATACATACGTTAGGATTATAACGCCAAAAAAAAAAGAAACCGCCAAGCCCTCACTTCTATGTCGTGCACCCAGTATATCCCATGGCCGAGGTGTCTGGGGGGAGTTATGATGATTCTCCAAGCTATGCGCAATTCACATCTTGTCCTCCTGCTCGCCTGCGCCTGCCTGCCTCTCGGCGCGCAGGTTTACAAGGATCCCGCGGAACCCGTCGAAAAGCGGGTGGATGACCTGATCTCCCGCATGACGCTGGACGAAAAAGCCTCGCAACTGCTCAGCCAGTCGCCCGCCATCGGCCGGCTGGGTGTGCCGGCCTACGACTGGTGGAACGAGTGTCTCCACGGCGTGGCGCGCGCGGGACGTGCGACCGTCTTTCCGGAGACGATCGGCATCGCCGCGACATGGGACACGGACTTGGTCTTACGGATGGCCACGGCAATTTCGGACGAAGCGCGCGCCAAAAACAACGAATTCATCCGGCGGGGCATGCGCGGCATTTACGAAGGACTCACCTTCTGGACGCCGAACATCAACATCTTCCGCGATCCGCGTTGGGGGCGGGGCATGGAGACCTACGGTGAAGATCCCTACCTGACCGGCCGCATGGCAGTCGAGTTCATTCGCGGCATGGAGGGCAACGATCCGAAGTATCTGAAGACAGTCGCGACGGCGAAGCATTACGCGGTGCACAGCGGGCCGGAATCCACGCGCCACGTGGCCGACGTCCACGTTTCTGACGAAGACCTGCGCAACACGTATCTGCCGCAGTTCGCCGCGGCGGTAAAAGAAGGCGGGGCGTATTCGGTGATGTGCGCTTACAACAGCGTCGACGGGCTGCCGGCGTGCGCGAATCCCATGCTGCTCGGCCAGATTCTGCGCGGCGAGTGGAACTTCCCGGGATACGTGGTCTCGGATTGCGGCGCGGTCGGCGACATCTACGAGGGTCACAAGGCGGCTAAGACCGCTTTGGAAGGCGTGGCTATGGCCATCAAGGCAGGTACGGATCTCGATTGCGGCCTGGAATATCAAAACGTGGCACCCGCTGTTCGAGCGGGTCTGCTGCCGGAGAACGACGTCGATACGGCACTGCGCCGGCTGTTGACGGCGCGCTTCAAGCTGGGCATGTTCGATCCGCCGGGGATGGTGCCCTGGACGCGCGTTCCCTACAGCGTGAATGACAGCCCCGAGCATCAGGAACTGGCACGCGAAGTGGCGCGCAAATCGATTGTGCTGCTCAAGAACGAAGGCGGCCTTTTGCCGCTCGATCGCCACGTGAAGACCATCGCGGTGATCGGCCCGAACGCGGATTCCGTCGAGGTGATGCTGGGCAACTACAACGGCCAGCCATCGCACCCGGTGACGCCGCTGGAAGGGATCCGGCAGAAGGTATCGCCGGAAACGCGGGTGCTCTATGCGCGTGGTTCCGATCTGGCCGAAGGCATGCCTCTGCTGGAAACCATACCTGCAACGGCACTCTACACTTCCGATGGGGCGGACCGGAAAAGTGGCTTGAACGGCGAATACTTCAATACGGCGGCGTTCAACGGGCGCGCCTATTTCAGCCAGGCATTCGTCTCGCGCGAGATGCGCAAGGCGGCCCTGATTCCGGTGAATCCGCAGCCGCTATTCACGCGCATCGACCCGCAGGTAGATTTCAACTGGTGGGATGGCGCGCCGCGCGCGGACATGCACGACGACGACTTTGGCGTGCGCTGGACCGGCTACCTGGCGCCGCCAGTAAGCGGGAAATATCAGTTGGGCGCGACCGGACTGAACGCCTACGAAGTCTATCTGAACGGCCAGCGAATCGCGGCGCGCGATAACGTGCATGAGCGCGGCTATGAGTACAAAACCGTGGACCTGGAAGCTGGAAAGCTCTATCCCATCCGCGTGGATTTCCACGAGGTGCATGGCGATGCCGATATCCGGCTGGTATGGGAGACGCCCCACGCGAGTTACGAAGAGGAGGCGGTCAAGGTCGCGCAGCAGGCCGACGTGGTGCTCATATTTCTGGGGTTGTCGCCGCGTCTTGAAGGTGAAGAGATGCCGGTGCACATCGAAGGCTTCAGCGGCGGCGACCGCGTCCGTCTGGGCATCCCACAGGTGCAGGAAGCTCTGCTCCAGCGCGTGGCGGCACTCGGCAAGCCGGTGGTGCTGGTGCTGTTGAACGGCAGCGCGGTGGCGGTGAACTGGGCGCACGACCATGTGCCGGCCATTGTCGAGCTTTGGTATCCGGGACAGGCCGGGGGCACGGCGCTGGCCGATGTGCTGTTTGGCGACTATAATCCCGGCGGCCGATTGCCGGTCACATTCTATAAGTCTGAGGCGCAGTTGCCGCCGTTCGACGATTACAGCATGAAGGGCAGAACTTACCGGTACTTCGAAGGCGAGCCGCTTTACCCATTCGGCTATGGACTCAGTTACACCACATTCGCTTACAGTAACTTGCGGGTGCCCGATGAAGTGAGAGCCAATACCGCGATCGAAGTGTCGGTGGACGTCGAGAACACCGGCCGGCGCGCGGGCGACGAGGTCGTACAGCTATACATGAAGCACCCTGGAGTGGTGCGTGAGCTGGCAGGTTTCAAGCGAGTTACATTGCAGCCGGGAGAGAAGCGAACAGTGACGTTTGGCGTGACTCGCGGGCCCGCCGGTGAGATCGGCCTTTCGATCGGCGAATTGAGCCATGATTGCCGGATATTGCCGTGATTATCGGCTGAACTCCTGTGGAATCAGCAGATATCGGCTTGCAATTTCTTCATCGCTTCGCAATCTATTTGTAACAATTAGAGCGGCCCCGGCGGGTTACCATCACAAAGATAACTCCAATAGAGGTTCGCTCATGTATAAGCTAATTCTGTCCACACTGTTCGTGTTGTCTCCGGTCGCGGCGCTGGCACAATCCACGCTAGGAACCGTGCTTGGCACCGTGAAAGACAATTCAGGGGCGGTGGTGCCGAAGGCTAAGGTTACGCTTACGGACACCGATGAAAATGTCAGCCGGTCGACCTTGACGGATTCCAAGGGCGACTATGAATTTGTGAATACCAAGCCCGACCACTATACGGTGCAGGTAGTCGCTCCGGGTTTTGATCACTACGACGCTACGAACTTGTTGCTCGTGGCGCGCCAGACGCTGCGTGTCGACGTCGGGCTGGAGGTCGGCCAAGTCACTACCGCTGTGCAAGTGGAGGCCGAGGCTGGCGTGATTACCACCGATACGCAGACGATTCAATCCAGCCTCGACGGCAACGCGCTCGAAACGCTGCCGGGCAATGTGCGCGGCACTAATGGCAGCACCAGTCCATACGCGCTGATTGCGGCGCTGCCGGGGGTGCAGCCGGATGACAGCGGCAATTTCTCGATTCAAGGCGGCATCCAGTCGATGGCGCAATTCTCGCTGGACGGCATCTCGATCACCAATGTTGGCGGGAACAGCCCGCTGACCGACGCGTTTCCGTCGGTGGAGAGCATCGCGGAGATCAAGATCCAAGGAAGCGGTAACAACGCCGAGTTCGCCGAGGTGGGCGACGTCACCACGATTTCGAAAAGCGGCACGAACGAGTTTCATGGCGGGCTGTTCTGGTATCACCAGAACGCCGCGCTGAACGCGACGGCTTACGGCCAGACGACCAAGCCCAGCCTGATCAGCAATGACTTCGGAGTTACTTCCGGTGGTCCAGTAATTATTCCGCATATCTACAATGGGAGGAACAAGACATTCTATTTTGGCACCTACGAGGGACTACGGCTGCCGCGTTCGGAAACCATCCAGGACCAGGTACCAACTTCTGCCATGCGCACGGGCGATTTCTCCGCGTCCGGCATTACGGTGACTGATCCGACTACCGGCGCGCCTTTCCCGAATGACGTGATTCCATCCACGCGGATCAGTTCGGTTGCTAACGGCTTCCTGGCGCTCTATCCGACGCCCAACGCGGGCGACCCGAATACGCCGCACGCCGCGAATTACATCGCCAACCGCGACCAGAGCGTCAACTCGGATCAATTCGACGCGCGTATCGATCATTACCTGACATCCAAGATGTCCATCATGGGGAGGTTCACTTACAAGAACATCGGCCAAGCCTCGCCGCAGGATCTGCTGGTGCCCTCCGAGCAGTACGCCATCAATTACAAGCTTTTGGCCACCTCCTGGAACTGGAACATCCGTCCCAACCTGATCAATGAATTCCGTTTCGGCTTCACTTTGAATCCGACGACGCAGACGCTGCCGTTCGACGGTTCCAAATTCACCGATGCGCTGGGCCTGGTCGGGGTCGGCCCGAACTTCCCGTTCAACGGGCTGTCGGAAATCGACATGACGGGCTATACCTGCCTGTGTACGGACCGCGGAAATTCCGTCTCGCAGAACAATACGTATCAATGGAACAACAATACGACCTGGACCATTGGCCGGCATACCGTCAAGTTCGGGTTCGACATCCGCAGGATCAAGGCAGTCTCGGCGCTTGGCTTCCTGGGCGGCGACAACTACGGCAATTTCAATTTCACGGGCGGATTCACCGGCGATGCGTTTGGGGACTTCCTGCTAGGTCTGCCGGGTTCGACCGCGATCGACGACGTGATGCACGATAACTACGGTCTGGCGATGCAATACGGCATATACGCGCAGGATTCGTTCCGTGTCAGTTCGCGTTTGACCCTGGAGTACGGACTGCGCTGGGAATATCATCCTGGCTACACGGATGAGTACGGCAATATCGGCAACTTTGTGCCCGTTCCGAAATCGGGCGAAGTGGTTTATCCCGACGGCGCCCAAAGCACGCTGGCGCAGGTTTATCTGCAATCGTTCAATGCTTGCCCGACGCTGGGCAGCACCAGTGGTCCCTCGGAGAATGGTGCACCTTGCACGCCGGTGCTGGATGCCAGCCAAGCGGGATTGCCGCAAGGTCTCCGCACGGCTCCGCAGCGCGTGGTTCCACGCATCGGATTTGCCTGGCGGCCGACTTCCAATGACAAGACCGTCATCCGCGGCGGCTTCGGCATGTACGACACGCCCAGCATGGGATCGATCTACTACGCTTTGACGGGCACGTTGCAGTCGAACACCGCGACGTTCACCAACATCGCGGCCAACGGCGGTCCGATCTTCGCGTGGCCACAGATTTCCACAGGTGGGCTGGGCGCGGTGGCGCCCCTCGGCAACGCCTATTTCGGTACGGCCAACGACCCGCACTGGAAAGAGCCGTACACCATGCAGTGGAATTTCTCGATCGACCGCGATTTGGGCTTCAACACCGGCCTGCGGGTCTCCTACATCGGACAGGGCACGCGCGATCTGGTTTACGCGCCCGACCTGAACCAGTCCGGCTATTCGACCGAGTTCTATGCGATCCAGCCTCTGAGCATGCGTCCTTATCCGAACTGGGGGGTGGTGAACGATCGCGCGGTGGGCGCCACCATGAACTACAACTCGTTGCAGGTGGAAATGCATCACCGCTTCCAGCGCGGCCTGACCTTTGATTCGACTTACACCTTCGCCAAGAATCTGGCAGACAACCAGGGGCCGAATCCGAGTTCCTTCGCCAGCGAAAACGCCGGCGGACGAAGCATGGACGCCTACAACATTAAGAACGAATACGGTCCGGTCTATGGAACGCGCCGGAACCGCTGGATCACGACGGCCGTATATGAACTGCCGTTCGGCAAAGGGCGCAAGTATATGGCCAACGCCAACCGTTTCGTGGATGGAGTGTTGGGCGGCTGGCGCTTGAGCAACATTTTCCTGGTTCAGAGCGGCCCGTTCGAGACGCCGTACTTCAGCGACGGCGATCCGTCGGGCACCGGCTCGGGCCTCATCGGCCGGCCGCAAATGCCGGACCGCATCGCCAGTGGATCGATTACGAATCCCTCGGCGGCGATGTGGTTTAACCCGGGCGCCTTTACCTGCCCCGGGACAGCGAATTGGACTGTTGGCACGCCTTGCACCATCGGCGATAATCCGGCCAGCGATCTCGCTCCGATCGGGCGATTCGGCAATTCCGGACTCGGCGTCATCACCGGGCCGGGGACGGTGAACCTGAACACGGCGTTAGGTAAGTCGTTTGCGATTACGGAGAGAGTGCGATTCAAGATTGAAGCGTCGTTCACCAACATCTTGAATCACGTGAACCTGGCGAATCCGATTCTGGCGATCGACAATCCATCGGTGGGCGAGATCACGGCTGCGCGAGCTTCGGATTTCGGCGGATATCGGACCGGACAAGTTTCGGCACGGGTGGATTTTTAGGGGGGGCCACGGGCCCGCCGCAGGCCAGTGGGTCTGACCCACTGGCTCACCCTGCGAGGCGAATAACCTTCTTCTGGATGGCGTACTGCACGAGCTGGGCCTTATTGTGAATGTCCAGCTTACGCATGAGGTTGAATTTGTGCGCCTCAATCGTCTTGACGCTGAGGTTCAGGGTGGAGGCGATGTCTTTGACCGAGTTGCCTTCGGCCAGGAATTTCAAGATCTCGGTCTCGCGCCGGGTCAAGGTGTGGAAGCGCGGTGTGCGGCCGGTGTTTCGAGCGCGGCTGCGGAAATCGTCCACCAGGTGCGAAAGCATGCGCGGGCTCAGATAACTGCCGCCCCGATGGACGTCGCCGATCGCCGAAATCAGATTCTCGGCGGGGCAATCCTTCAGCAGATATCCGCTAGCGCCGGCCTCCATGGACTCCGCCAGATAATCTTCGTCGTCGTACATGGTCAGAAAAAGGACTTTAGTTTCGGGCCGGCTTTGGCGGATCTGGCGGGTAGCTTCAAAGCTGCTTAGCCCCGGCATGCTGATGTCCATCAAGACGACGTCGGGCCGAAGTTCGGCGGCTCTGGCGACGGCATCTGCCGCGTTGGCGGCTTCGCCTACTACCTCCAGCTCGGGTTCGGCAGAGAGCAGGGTTTTGATCCCCTGCCGGAACAGCGTGTGATCATCTGTCAGAAGCGTTCGAATTGCCATGGTCGTGCTCGTCTCCGGAGCTGGCTTCCAGCGCCGCTGCCTGACCTGGAATCCGCGCGATAATCGCGGACCCGTGCCCAGGGCTGCTGCGAATCTCCAGTTGGCCTCCCAGAAGGGCCACGCGTTCCCGCATGCCTTTCAGGCCGAAACATTTCGGTTGTGCCACCGCGGAGTCCACATCGAATCCGACTCCGTCGTCTTCGACTTTCAGCTCCAATAATTTATCGGTGGACCTCAGCGAAAGGTTTACGGAGGATGCCCCAGAGTATTTGGCGATATTCTGGTAACACTCTTGCACCACCCGGTATACGGTGGTCTCGATCTCGCGCGAAAGCCGCCGCCCGTCCCGCGACAGCCGCAGCCGCAGCTTCATCGGATAGAGCTTCCGGAAACGCGCGGATAAGTGCCGGATCGCGGCGGGCAGTCCCATTTCCTCTACCACCGAAGGGCTCAAAGCGCCGATCAGACGGCGAATCTCCGCGATGATACGCTCCGTGACGCTGCGCGCCTCGGCCACCTTCGGCCGCAGCTCGGGAGGTGCTGCCTTCTCCAGCATTTCCAGGTGCAGACGCAGGAACAGCATGGATTGGCCCGCTTCATCGTGTACTTCCCGGCTGATGCGCCGGCGCTCCTCCTCTTCGGCCTGGAGCAGATGCGCCGCCAGCGCGCGTACCTGTTCGCCGCGCGCGGCCAGCTCCTCCATCAGGCGGGCGCGTTCGGCAGCCCGGATGCAGCGCGCCGCGAACGCCCGCAGCAGATCCAGCTCGCGGGGCAGCCAGCGGTAGGGGATCGAAAAACCGAGCTGGATCAGCCCGGTAAGACGATCGTTCTCGAAGAAGGGAATCGACCAGTAGGATTGATAAGCGCCGCGCATGGCCGAGTCCACTATCAATTCTTCGCCGCGGCCTCCGCTCACGATGTAGGCCGGCCGCGCCAGCCGTTTCAGCAGCCGCGCGCTGACAGTGGGACGTTTCGGCAGCACGATCAAACGGCCGGATTGCGCCTGGAATGTGCGGGTCAGGATGACTATGAAGCGGTGCAGAAGATCGTCCAGCCCCTTGGCATCCATCTCCGCGCCGAGCAAACCATAGAACGCCTGCGTTTCCGCCTCGCGCACCTGGTAGTAAGCATTGTTGACGGCCAGCACGGTGCGGTAATGCAATTCCTGGCGGGCCGCGTAGAGAGTCTGGCCAGCGGCATCCCTCGCCAGGATCAGATCCACGTCGCGGTCATAGTCCGCGAGCGCCTCCACCACTTCTGCGGGGGGGACATTCAGCTTTGCCAGCCGCCGGCTGTTGTAGCTGACCTGTTCGAAATAGTCGCCGGTGGTATGCCCGGCAGAGATCAGCCGGGCCGCCGCTCCCGATGTGATCAATGCAAAGGCCTTGAGCTGTCGCGGATCGGGGGCGATGGCCGGCGTGGCACTCTTCAGACGGCGGCGCAAGGCCAGATCCAAGCGCTCCAGGCTAGGCTCGATTGCACGCGCGAAGCCTTTCAGATGCTCATCCAACGCCGCAGAGAACAGACCGGCACCTCCCGTCTGCACCTGCACCGGTTCCATGGTTCTAGGATGTGCCAAAAACTAGAGGTGCGGGGATACCCGTGATGTTCTCAGGTTCGCACCCGGCTAAGCCACGCCCCGGATGACTTCCGCGCCCAGGTACGGCCGCAGCGCCTCCGGCACCACCACGCTGCCGTCCTTCTGCTGATAATTCTCGACGATCGCCACCCAGGTGCGGCCGATCGCCAATCCGCTGCCGTTCAACGTGTGGACAAACTCGCTCTTGCCCTTCGCGCCCTTGAACCGGATGGATGCGCGCCGCGCCTGGAATGCCTCGTAGTTCGAGCAGGATGAAATCTCCTTGTACGCGTTCTGGCCCGGCAGCCACACTTCAATGTCATAAGTCTTGGCCGAAGAAAAGCCGATATCGCCGGTGCACAGCACCACGCGCCGGAACGGCAACCCCAACCGGCAAAGAATATCTTCGGCGTCTGCCGTCAGCTTTTCTAATTCCTCATAGCTGTGGTCCGGGTGTGCGAACTTCACCAGCTCGACTTTCTGAAACTGGTGCTGCCGGATGATGCCCCGCACATCGCGGCCATAGGAGCCCGCCTCGCTGCGGAAGCACGGCGTATAGGCGCACAGCTTGATCGGCAGCCGGTCGGCATCCAAAATTTCTTCGCGGTATAAATTGGTGACCGGAACTTCCGCGGTGGGGATCAGCCAGAGGTCGGTGTTCTCGCACTTGAACTGATCCTGCGCGAACTTCGGCAGTTGCCCGGTGCCGAACAGGCTGGCGGAATTCACCAGGAAGGGCGGCAGAACTTCGGTGTAGCCATGCTCGCGCGTGTGCACGTCGAGCATGAAGTTGATCAGAGCCCGCTCCAGCCTGGCGCCAAAGCCCCAATAGACCGCAAACCGGGCGCCGGTGATCTTCGCCGCGCGCTCCAGATCGAGGATGCCGAGCTCCGGACCGAGGTCCCAATGCGCTTTCGGCGCGAAATCGAAGTGCCGCGGCTGGCCCACGCGGTGTACTTCCACGTTATCGGCATCGCCGCTGCCGACCGGCACGGACTCGTGCGGCACATTGGGAATCGCCGCCAGCATCTCGTGGAAGGACTCTTCGGCGGCTTTCATTTCCCGGTCGAGTTCCGAGATGCGGTCGGCGATCGCGCGCATTTGTTGCTGCCGCCCGGTAGTATCGACGCCCTGCTGCCGGAGTTTGGCGATCTCTGCGCTTTCCGTGTTGCGGCGGGCCTTCAATTGTTCGGCTTCGGCGATGGTTGCGCGCCGGCGCTGGTCGAGTTCCCGGTATCCGTCCAGGTTGGGCGGATTACTGCGGGTTTGCAGCCGCTGGGCAATCCGATCGAAATTCGCGCGAAACCACGCCAGGTCGTACATTTATCCATGCTAACAACCTTGGCGGCGAAAATAATGCCGGTTTTCGTCCGCGTTTCGCGCCTATATACACAGGGGCGAGCGCGCCATGGAAAACCGGAGGGGCAACATGCACATACGTGTTTTTCTCGCAGTTCGCGTCGTATTTAGAAAAGGATCTCCATCGAAGTCCTAAGAGAAAGGATTTTGAAGCGATGCAAGCCGTTGTTGGTCAACCAGAAAAGCCTCTTCGCATGGCTCGGACCGGGCGGCTCCGGAACGGCGCCGCTGACCCGCGGGCGGCATCCGGAACGGCTGCCGCGCGAGAGAAACGTGTCTTTCCGATTCAACAGGATGTGCGTTATCAATGCCTCAAGGGCGGGCGGTTGGCCGCCACCGGCATCGGCCGTACGATCGACATCAGCAGCCAGGAGGTGCAATTCACCTCTCAGCATCCGCTCCAAAAAGGCGAGCGCATCCGCCTGGCGGTAGCGTGGCCCGCCACGCTCGAAGATAACTGCCTGATGAAGCTGGAAATCCGCGGGCCGGTGATCCGTTGCGCACCGGGTACCGCGGTGGTCAGAATCGCGCGCTACGAGTTTCGTACCCGGGGCGCCGGTCTGGCCGCGATCGACGAGCCGCGCTTCCGCATGGCCGCGTCGATGTGAGTTCAGGATCGGCCGATTTCCGGCACGCGCCACCGGAAGGCCGACAGGCATCGTGGGTCCTGCCGCGCAGCACACGGCCGGCGTTCTTCTTTGGCACACCTCCCCACTGCTGAAGAGGAGCGCAGCCCCGGTCGTGTGCCCTATTCGCGAACCGGCAGGACCCACGATGTGCGGGAATCAGTACGCGCGCCGCCGCGCGATGCTATACTCCCAGATCCATGTCCGCGTCAGAACCCGGATTCTTGCATGCTGCCGGCCGGCCCTACCGGTTCACGATTCTGGCCTTCGCCGCACTGATGGCGTTCGGCAGCTACTTTGCCTACGATAGCGTCGGCGCCATTGAGACCACGCTGATCCAGGTGTTCCACACCGACCGTGCCGCCATCGGGACCATGTACACGATGTACAGTGTGGCGGCTGTGTTCGCCGTACTGGCCGGAGGCTTTCTGATCGACCGCGTCGGGGTCCGCAGGGCCAGCCTGATTTTCTCAAGCTTCGTAGTGGCCGGCGCGGCGATGGTGGCGGCAGCCCCCAGCCTCCCGGTGCTCTACGCCGGGCGCGTTTTGTTCGGCATCGGCTCAGAGTCGATGATCGTCGCGCAGAGCGCCATCACCGCCCGCTGGTTCACCGGCAAGGAACTGGCCATGGCATTCGGCATCACCCTCACGATCGCGCGCCTGGGCACCTTGTTCTCATTTAATACCGAGGAACTGCTGGCCACCCGTTTCGGATGGCGCGGCGCATTGTGGATCGCGGCGGCGTTGTGCCTGTTCAGCCTGCTTTGTAATTGGATCTTCAACCTGATGGACAAGCACGCCGAGCCCATCTTGAAACTGCCCGAAGCCGGCTCCGGAGACAAGATTGCCTGGAGCGATATCGGCAAATTCCGCCCGTCCTATTGGTTTGCGGTAGGCATCTGCGTCACCTTCTATTCGGCGATCTTCCCGTTCACTGCGCTGGCCACCGATTTTTTCCACGATAAGTGGGGCATGCCGATGGCTTCCGCCGAAGGGCTCGGCTTCTTCTCCGGCGTGTTCTACAACCTGACGCACATGTTCACCACCGCGCAGGGCGTGACTTCGATCATCATCGCGGCTTCCATGGTGCTGGCGCCCTTCGCGGGGAACTTCGTCGACAGGGTGGGCCGCCGCGCCACCCTGATGGTGCTCGGGTCGCTGTTGATTATTCCGGCGCACCTGATCCTCGGCGTGACCCACATCTGGCCGGTCTTACCGATGATCGTGCTGGGCGCCGCCTTCGTGCTGGTTCCGGCGTGCATCTGGCCGACGGTGCCGCTGATCGTCGACGCGCAACGCGTGGGCACGGCGTTCGGCTTGATGACCGCGATTCAGAACATGGGTTTGGCGGCCTATCCGATAGCCAACGGCGCGTTGCGAGACGCCACGCACGGCTATACCGCCAGCCAACTGATGTTCGCCGCGCTGGGTTTTTGCGGCCTGGTGTTTTCGCTTCTGTTGCTGCGGGCCGACCGGCGGGAAGGCGGACGTCTGGAGCGGGCGCAATAAGATGGACCAAGTCAGGCCCGCATGGATTCGGTTGATCGCGTTCGATTGGCAGTATAATCGGGCTTCCGGCTCGTAGACTCACAGACTGAGAGGATATTCGAAACGATGGCCCCACCAGCCTTGTTGCTGCTCGCCGCACCCGGCCCGTCGCGCATCACATCGCTCGACTGGGTCATGATCGCCTGCTATTTCGGCATTCTGCTCTGCGTGGCCTGGTGGGTGGTCCGCCGGGGAAAGGATTCTGCTACCGATTACTTTCTCGCCGGGCGTAACCTCGGCTGGTGGATCATCGGCGCTTCCATCTTCGCCTCCAACATCGGTTCCGAGCACATCGTGGGGCTGGCTGGTTCCGGCGCCACCAGCGGCGTGGCCATGGCGCATTACGAACTGCACGCCTGGTGTTTGCTGGTGCTGGCCTGGGTCTTCGTACCGTTCTATATGCGCTCGATGGTCTTCACCATGCCGGAGTTTCTGGAGCGGCGCTTCAATGAGCATTCCCGATACGTGTTGTCGATCGTTTCGCTGATCACGTTCGTCATCTCGAAGATCGCGGTCGGAATTTTTGCCGGCGGCGTGGTGTTCGGCACGCTGTTCCCGGAGATGAGCCTGCACATCGGGAATACGACGATCGACAGCTTTTGGATCGGATCGGTGCTGGTGATCGTGTTGACCGGCCTCTATACCACGCTGGGCGGCATGCGCGCGGTGGCTTACAACGACGCGGTGCAGGTGACCGTACTGATCGCGGGTTCGGCGCTGCTGACTGCTTACGGCCTGCACAGGCTGGGCGGCTGGGGCGAGTTACGGCATTGGGCCGGCTCCGATATGTTCAACCTATGGAAGCCGCTGATCCCGCATGGCGTGCAGGGCACCTGGGCGCCGGTGATGCAGACCGATTCCGCCGGCAACATTACCCGGGAAGCCTGGTATTTCAACGATAACTTCCCATGGGTCGGGATGTTATTCTGCGCGCCCATCGTCGGGCTATGGTACTGGTGCACCGATCAGTACATCGTGCAGCGCGCACTGGGCGCTCCGAACGAAACCATCGCCCGGCGCGGCAGTATCTTCGCCGCCTTTTTGAAACTGTTTCCGGTATATCTGTTCCTGGTGCCCGGTATCATCTGTTACGCACTGGCCAAGAGCGGCAAGGTCCCGGAACTGGCATCCATGATCGGTCCCGACGGCAAGGCCATCCCGTCCGTCGCCAATGGCTCCTTCCCAATGATGGTGCAGTATCTACTGCCGGCCGGCGTGCGCGGTATCGTGGTGGCCGGACTACTGTCGGCCCTTATGGGATCGCTGGCGGGTGTATTCAACGCTTGTTCCACCTTATTCACGGTCGACCTTTACCAAAAGTGGAAGAAGGCCGCCACGCAGCACCAGATCGTGCGGACCGGCCGGATCGCCACCAGCGTGATGGTTCTGATCGCGCTCGCCTGGATTCCAGTAATTAAGAACGCATCCGGACTCTATACCTACTTACAGTCCGTGCAGGGTTATCTGGCGCCGCCGATATTTGTGGTCTTCTTTCTGGGCGTGTTCTTCAAACGCATGACCGGCCAGGGCGCGCTGTGGGCGATGATTGTAGGTTTTGCGCTGGGCATCTTCCGCATGTCGGTAGATACACCGGTGACGCTGGGAATGGGCGGATTCAAGGGCTACGATGCCGGATCGTTCCTCTGGATTATTAATAACATCTACTTCCAGTATTGGAGCGTGCTGATTACCATCGTCTCGGCGCTGGTTATGATTCTGGTCAGTTACATGACCAGCCCGCCGGATGACAATAAGATTCGAAGTCTGACCTTCGACACCGCTACCGAGGAAGACAAGCGCAAGACGCGCGCCGGCTGGAGTTGGAGAGAGGTCGCGGGGTCGTGCATAGTGCTGGCCTGTATTTTGGGCAGCTATTTGTACTTCCGCGGCTAGCACCGGCTCTAGGGTTCCAGGATGTATAGGTGGCTCATGCGCAGCATGGGATTCACGCGCCCGGTGGGCGGCGTGTTTGTCACGTTCGAAATGCCCGCGGTTACGGTACCCAATCCGCCATGCAGTTCACTGGTGGGAAAAGGCGTAGCGCACTGGTAGCTCACCGAGGCGATCTGCGGACATGTCGCAGTGGGGAACGTCGGCGAGCCCAGCGGGTCGCCGGTGCAGCTCCAGGCGGAAGCCATGGTGTAGGGATCGGTGATGCCGGCCTTGAACACCAGGTGTCCGTTACCTGTGGGCGGCGCGGGGTTCCGCGCGATGTACGCATACCAGAAATACCAATTCGTGCCTTTGGAGTTGGGCGCCATCGTGGGCACGTTGACCGCGGCGGAACACTGCGGCTGCGGCTCGGTCTGAGTCTCTGTAAGATAGCAACTGTAACTGCCGGCTGCGCCCGATGGGGCGGAGCAATTACTGTACTGATAGAAGTAGAATTGGTCGACGGCCGGGCTGTAATAGTTATAATGCGCAAAGCCGTACTCCGTGTCGCCCGAGTAACAGGAGTCCGTGGCGAAGTAGATAGCCCCAATCAGATAGGGCGGTGAAGTGTATACATTTGCATCCCATGAAGCCACCGCCGCGAATCCATCTATCGGGATACCCGTGCCGGGCACCTGCTGCGTGGCAGATTGGTACACCGATCCGATGGACGCCTCGCTGCGCAGGATCGCGCCGCTGAGTATTTCATATTGGTTGTTAGTGACATCGCCGCCATCGTAAAACCAGTATGGCGGCGAGTCGTAGCCCAGGTTCCAGGAGCATCCGCCGGCGACTGTACCGCCAGCCGTATAAGCCGGCTCCTCATAGAAGGTATCGAGCAAGCCGCCGATGCCGTACTCACCCGTAGTCCAACCCGGTGTCGAACTGGTGACCTGCAAAGGCATATAAAAGTTCCACAGCCCGCCGGAAGGCAGGTCCGGTTGGCTTCCGTCGGGACCGTAGGAGAAGTTATACTGCGGAGTCACAGTCGTGAACGTGACTTGCGGGGCAACAGTAACTTCGGCCGCGGAAGGCGGGAGTGCGCTTTGCGCAATCGCCGCCGCCGGATAGATCCACCAGAGCAAAACGCGAGCCTTCAATCGCGGCATAATTACGGGCTAGGTTAGCTCAGTTGCCGTCAGCTTGTATAGCAGCGATTGTGCTCGACTTCACCCGCCGGCTGCGCGTGGCGCCGCCGTTTGTGAGTTTTCGCAGCCTCATGCCAGCTCAATTCGAACTGCGTGGCGAAGCCGCCGGATTGCGCCATCGGGCGGGCGTCCACATCCGCTTCAAATTGTTCCAGAACGTGAGGAGCGGATTTGCGCTCATGGGGAGCGCTGCCGCCGGGATCCCCAGGGAAAGGAGCAACTCCGGGGAAGCCGGCGGCAGAGGCGCAATCAGGCGGGCGCCCGACTTCCGCATGCGAGAAAGCAATTCCACGCCCGCGGCATCGGCGGCCGCGAGTCCACAGATGTCCACCACCAACTCTTTGGTCCCGAGGATCGACTGTGCGGTTGTCCAGGCATGCTGTAGCTCTTCGACACAGTAGCCGCACAATTCGCCCCGCAGTGCGAACCGGAACAAGCTCGCGCCATCGTGTTGATACATGTCCATCGGCATTTACCTGGCGCTTGGCGTGGATTGGCTCCCGGGAACGGCAGGCTCGGGCAAGCCGAGCGCTCGCACCACGTACGACGTGTACACGCCGCTGGCGAGGACGGCCACGCCTTTTTCCGCCAAGCGTTTCAGCAGCGCCCGGCCGGACTGATCGATCATCGCGACGTCTCGTAAATACAGGTATAGCGGCTTTCCGGCGGACAGGTGCTGATTGCAACAAGTCTCCACGGCCTCGACCGATTCGGCCGAGAGTTCGCCATCCACCATGACCATCATGCGAGCCCCGTCATCTTCATTACTAACCCGAATCATGGCCCTTTTTCGGCGCTCCCCGCTTGTGCACCTGCACGCTTCTGACCAGTCCGGACCGAGGCAAACGCGTTGATGTCACGTGCCACAGATGATGCCGAGTCTCGGCATTTGTTTCGGCAGGTGACGACTGTCCGTCACGCTACTGTCGAAATCATGGGGTTGCGGCTGGAAACGCAAATGCACTTGATAGCTTTGTCGTTACAGGAAGTGTTTCGAGAATGGAGGCGTTCAGTGGGTTGTGGGCGCGCGTGTATATTGGCGATCGCAATTGCGAGTGCGTTGGGCGCGGCCCCCGTAGTAGCCGAAGATTTGGCGGCGCATTGGGAAAGCACCGGCCGCGCGCTCTTTCTGGCCTGCGACTTCGAGGACGCGGCCCACGCGTTCATGCGGGCCTTGGCGAACGATCCGGAGAATGCTGAGTTGCACTACTGGCTCGGGAAATCGTACGTCCATCTGGCTGACTCGGCGAGCCTGTTCACCGCGCCGCGGCAGGCGCGCAAGGCCCTCCGTAGCCTGGAACGTGCGGTGCAAATTGAACCGCGCAACCGTGAGTACCTGCAGGAGTTGTTCGACTTCTACCTGGGCTCGGCGGACTGGTTCGGCGGCGGATTGGACCGGGCCGCGGCGTTAGCCGAAAGGATCAGCGCTCTGGACGCCAGCGCTGGCATCTCGTTACAGATGCGACTGGCCGCGTCGGCAAAGGAACATAGCGGCGCCGGCTGGTCGATTCAGCGAACGGTACTGCGAACTTCCGGCGCGTTGGGTGAACTCGTGCCGCATCGATGACCCATCTCGTCAAAGCTGTTCTCCTATTGCTCGTTTCGCAGTTGGGTGGCGCGCAGGCGGCCGCGCCGGCCGATGCGCTGGACCGTTACCTGGCCCGCCAGCACGATGCATCCGCGGCCGAGCCACTCCGCCTGTGGGGCAACTTGGTGCGATCGCCTTCCATCTTTTCCGCGGGAGCGAGAAATGCATACAGAGATAGAGAATAGTCACGAACAGAGCGATCTGGCGATTGCTCGCGGCGTGGATGCGCCCGGACTGCCCGATCCCGTCGTTCCGAGATACCCGGAGAAATACGGTGATGTGGAACCGGACCCTAAGTTCCTGCCCACAAATGGCAATCCGTACCGGACGCGAGTCACTGTGCCAATGATCGCGCGGGCTTTGCGTGGGTGGCTGGTGAAGCCCGGAAACTTCCATCCGCTGATTTCTTGTTTGTTCACTGACTGGAAATATAACCTCGATTGCCACATGACGGAAGCTACAGCCCGGCCTTCTATCGACTGGCTACACGGCATGGGTTGCCGCGTCCCGGCTTTGATGGGCGGCGAAGTCCTCGACCGGCTGGGCGACGCAGGCGTCGCGACGTTCAAACAGGCGGCCCACGGGTTCCAAGGCACTCCGGGCAGCATCGCGGAATGAGTCACTCCAAGGCGGCATATATGTCTTCCACTCTATTGCCCGTTGCCCTACCTCCTGATAGCATCATAGCTATGGAGGTTCCAGAGGGCGAGATCTATAAATCTCTTTTTAATCTTTCGCAGTCGATCGCCGGCCACACCGATCTAGAGACCTTGTGCAACTCGCTGGCCGGCGCGTTGCGGCGCGTCGTCTCATTCGAGTACCTCGGTTTAGTCTTGCACGACGCGCTACACAATGAGCTGCGCTTGCACGCCATCAGCGCGAACCGGCCATATAAAGAAAAACAAATAGTGGTATCCGTGGACAGCGATCACGCGGGTGCCTGGGTCTGGCGCGAGCAAAAGGCGCTGGTTTTGTCGCCGCTCGCAGCGGACGGCCGCTGGGGCGCCGGCATGCACGAGGCCATCGAAGAAGGCGTACGCGCCCTGACCCTGGTGCCCCTCTCAAACGGCAACCGCCGCATCGGGCTGCTGGGCTTCGGATTCACCACCCCGTATGAACCGGGCGGAGACGCCCTGGGATTCCTCGAGCGGGTAGCGTCGGAATTCGCTGTCGCGGTGGATGGATACCTGGCGCGCCAGGCACTGATGCACGAGCGCGACCGGATGCGCGTGCTTTTTGAGATCACCAACGCCCTGGTTTCGAAGCTTCCGCTCGAGGATCTTTTCGCGGAGATCTCCGGACAACTGAGCCATGTGGTGGCGCACGATTTGGCCATCGTCACGCTGCTCGACAAAACCTCCGGCCAAATCCATCTCAGCGCATTGCACACACCCGGCGGAGCAGCCTTCGAGCCCGAAGAAGATTGCGCCAGCCCCGAGGGTCTTCCCTGCGGCGAGGCGCTGGCTACCGGGAAGGCGGTGGTGACCGCGGGTCTCGATTTCGAGCGCTTCCCATCGCCGCTCTATCGCAAGTACGCCGGCATGGGGTTCCGCTCGGGCTGCTCGATTCCGCTGGCGGGTACCGATGGCGTTCTGGGCACGCTTGACCTGGCGCGCAACAGCGGCGAGCCGTTCACGAACGACGAGGTGGAATTGCTGGTCCAGGTGGCCCACCAGATCGCCATCGCTACCGAAAACGCGCTCGCCTACCGCGAGCTTTCGCGGATGCGAGACAAGCTGGCCAGCGAGAAGTTGTATCTCGAGGACGAGATCCGCTTCGACCAGAACCTGGGCAACATGATCGGTGAGAGTCCCGCCTTCCAAGCCGTGCTCAGGAGTATTCAGGTGGTGGCGCCGACGGACGCTACTGTACTGATCGAGGGCGAAACCGGCACCGGCAAAGAACTGGTGGCGCGCGCCATTCACGATTTGAGCCCGCGGAGCAGGCGTAGCTTCATCAAGGTCAATTGCGCCGCCATCCCGGCCACACTGCTCGAAAGCGAGCTGTTCGGACACGAGAAAGGATCGTTCACCGGCGCGTTCGCGCAGAAGATCGGCCGCTTCGAATTGGCGCACCAGGGCACGCTGTTCCTGGATGAGATCGGGGAGATTCCGCTCGAGCTCCAGTCCAAGTTGCTGCGCGCCATCCAGGAACAGGAACTCGAACGCCTCGGCGGCAATCGCACCATCCGCGTGGATGTCCGTTTCGTCGCTGCCACCAACCGCAATCTGAAGCAGATGGTCGACGAAGGCACGTTCCGCGGCGACCTTTATTACAGGCTGCACGTCTTCCCCTTGATGGTGCCGCCGCTGCGCGACCGCCGGGAAGACATTCCGCTGCTCATCCGCTACTTCGCGCAGAAGCACGCCAAGCGCATGAACCGTCAGATTGAAGAGATCCCTTCGGCCTCCATCGCGGCTCTGACTAACTATGCGTGGCCGGGCAACATCCGCGAGTTGGAGAACCTGGTCGAGCGTTCCGTCATTCTCAGTCCCGGCCGCGTGCTGCAGATTGCCATCCCCGAGCTGACGAAACCGGCGCTGCCTGCGAGTGGGAATGCGCGGCCGGATCAGTCCGCCGATCGCGATCGCATCCTCGAAGTGTTGCGCGAATGCGGCGGCCGCGTCTCGGGTCCGAAAGGGGCCGCCGCGCGCCTCGGCCTGCGCCGGACCACTTTGCAATCCCGCATGAAGAAGCTGAACATCGAGCACGAGTACCGTTAAACCGGCCTTCGGCAATTGATCGGCATTTACTGAAGGCTTGCTGACAATTGACACCGGCTCGCACTTAAGTGCTTCAATCCGCGAATCGTCCTCTGGCCCGTGTCTTGCCTTTCTTCTTACAAGATACAAGCAAATCCGAAATGCGGAAATCATTTCAATACTTGCCGGCTATACTTTTCGCCGCTGGGGCGTGCGCGCAGACGGCGCCCTCGGGCTTGACGCTCGCACAGGCCATCGACCAGGCGCTTCACAATAACCTGCAAACGCAGATCGCTCGTGAGCGCATCGTCGAATCGCGAGCGCAGCGCGGCGCCGGTCTTTCCGCGCTGCTACCTAATATCAGCGGCGCGGCTTATCAGATGAGCGTCACGGGGAACCTGGCGTCCGAAGGTCTGTCATCGGCCGTCTTTCCCGGGATCCCGGCATTTATCGGTCCCTACGACCGCTTCGATGCGCGCATCCAAATGGTGCAGAGCTTGTTCAACCTCGCCTCCATTCGCCGCTATCAAGCGGCACGCCAGGGCGTCGACTTGGTGGAAGAACGGCGGAAGTTGGCCGAGCAGCAGGTGATTACCGCGACGTCCCTCGCCTACATCGGGCTGCTCGAAACGAGCGAGTCCGTGGCCGCCGCGCAAGCCAACGTGCAATTGGCCCAGCGCCTGCTCGATCTGGCGGTGAACCAGCGCAACGCGGGCATCGCCACCGGGCTCGATGTGGCCCGCGCGGAGACGCGCTTGGCCAGCCAGCAGGTGCAACTGGCGCAAGCTGAGACCAACCAGGATACGGCTCGGCTGAGCCTGCTGCGCGTAATTGGCGCGCCGCTCGCCGCGCCGGTGTCGACCGCGGAGGCGATGCGGTTCCAGCCACAACCGCCGCCTCCGGCAGGCGACGCGGTGACGCAGGCGCTCGATGCACGCCTGGAAGTGCGGGTCGCGTCTCAGGAACTACGCATCGCGCAGACCGAACGCAAAGCGGCCATCGGAGCCTGGGCGCCTTCGGTCGCGGCATTCGGTGATTACGGCAGCAGCGGATTGAAGCCCAACGAAGTGGATCTGCCCACGCGTAGCGTCGGCATCCGCATCGACGTGCCGGTCTTCGATGGCGGGCGCACGCGTTCCGAGATCCAAACCGCCAGCAGCCGCGTCCGCCAGGCGGAGATGCAGTTGACCGACCTGCGCGCGGCAGTCGAGAAAGATGTGCGCCAGGCGCTCGATAACCTCGCGACCCGGGCGGAGCAGATGCGCGCGGCGCAGAAGGATCTCGACCTGGCCCAGCGCGAATTGGCGCTGGCGCAAGACCGTTTTCAAAACGGCGTGGCGGACAACATCGAGGTGACCAGCGCGCAGACCGCGCTTGCGGAGGCGCGGCAGGCGTCAGTGTCCAGTCTCGCGCTGTTCAACCTGGCGCGCCTCAATCTGTTCTCGGCCCTCGGCCGCGCACAGGACTTTTCCTTCTGAAGGGCACATCCGGAGAACGAAATGACGAACGAAACTTCCAAGCGTGCGGTCCGTCTGGCCGGCATCGGTTTGTGCGCGGTGGCGGCCGTAGCCGGCGGCCTGTATTACTTGCATTCGCGCGCCTATCAATCCACCGACAACGCGTTCCTCGAAGGAGACGTGGTTCAAGTCAGCCCGCGGATTGCCGGCCAGGTGCTCCGCGTTTGTGTACAGGACAACCAGCACGTGAATCGCGGCGACCTAATCGCGGAGATCGACGCGCGCGATTACGAAGCGCGTGCGGCGGAAGCGCACGCCGGGCTGGCGGCGGCGACCGCGCGGGCATCGGGCGCGGAGTCGAACCTGGTGCTTACTTCGACGGTGACCAGCGCGGTATTGACCGAGGCCGGCGCCGGCAAGGACGCCGCCGGAGACCAGGTGCGCATGCTCCAGGCGCGCATCGACCAGGACGCCGCCGCAGTGCGCGCGGCGCAAGCGGCCGAGGGACAAGCCGAAGCGCAGCAGGCGGCAGCCGGTGCGGAAGCCGAGCGGTCCGCCGACGATGCCGTTCGCTATCGCGCTATGTTCGCGAAAGACGAAGTTTCGAAGCAGCAGTTAGATCGCGCCGAAACCCAAGCCAAGGCCGCCGCCGCGAATCTGGACTCCAGCCGGCACGCCGTGGAAGCATCCCGCGCCAACCTCGCGCAGGTGCAGGCGGTACAGGCATCCACGCAGGCAGCGCTGAAGCAGGCTGAGAAGCAGGTGGTGCAAGCGCAGGGCCGCCTCAAAGAAGCGCAATCTGCGCCGCAGCAGGTGGATCTGCGCCGGGCGGAAGTCGCTGCCGTTCACGCCCAGATCGCGCAAGCCAAGGCAGCCGCCGAACAGGCGGGACTGGCGCTATCCTACACGCGCATCTGCGCGCCGGAGTCCGGCTACATCACGCGGAAGGCCGTCGAGCCGGGCGATTTCGTGCAGCCGGGGCAGCCGCTCGCGGCGCTGGTCCGCGATCGCCTATGGGTGGTGGCGAATTTCAAGGAAACGCAGTTGACCTATATGCGTCCCGGCCAGCCGGTCACGCTCAGAGTCGATGCCTATCCACAGCTCCGCTTGGCAGGCCACGTGGAAAGCATCCAGAGCGGCACGGGCGCGCGGTTCAGCCTGCTGCCGGCAGAAAATGCCACCGGCAACTACGTAAAGGTCGTGCAGCGGGTGCCCGTCAAGATCATTCTGGATAGCGCGCCGCCCGCGGGCTATCGCATCGGACCAGGCATGTCGGTCGAGCCGGAGGTCCAGGTCCGATGAACGGTGAACTCGACGGGAGCGCCGCCGCCGAGTGGCGCCCCAGCGTGAATCCGTGGCTGATCGCCAGCGCGGTGATGCTGGCCACGTTCATGGAGATCCTGGATACGACCATCGTCTCCGTGGCGCTGCCGAACATGGCCGGCAGCCTGGCGTCCACCAACGAAGAAGCCACCTGGGTGCTCACCAGCTACCTGGTGGCTAACGCGATCGTGCTGCCCGCCAGCGGCTGGTTCGCGCTGCGCTTCGGACGCAAGCGCTTCCTGCTGGCCTGCACTGGGATCTTCACGTTCGCATCTTTCCTGTGTGCCTTCGCTCCGTCGATGCCCGTGCTCATCCTGGCCCGCATCCTGCAAGGGGCGGGCGGCGGCGCCTTGCAGCCTTTGCCGCAAGCCATCCTGCTCGAAAGTTTCCCGCGCGAAAAGCAGGGCATGGCCATGGCGATGTACGGGCTGGGAGTGGTCGGCGCTCCCATCATCGGTCCGTATCTGGGCGGTTGGCTGACGGATACGTATTCCTGGCGCTGGGTCTTCAACATCAATATCCCCTTCGGCATCCTCGCCATATTTCTGATGGCCCGCTACCTGGAGGACCCGCCGTACATCAAGCACGCCAAGCCCGGCGATATCGACCGCATTGGATTTGGGCTGCTCACCATCTGGCTCGCCACCTTACAGATCGTCCTCGACAAAGGGCAGCAGGAAGACTGGTTCGCCAGCACCTGGATCACTTGGTTCAGCGTCATCTCGGTGGCCGGCCTGGCCGCGTTGATCGTGCGCGAACTGCGCACCCGCGAGCCGATCGCCGACCTTCGCGTCTTTCGTAATCGAAACTTCTGGGTCGGCACCAGCATGACCGCGCTGATCATGGCCGGCATGTACAGCGCGCTCACCATGCTGCCGCTGTTCCTGCAAACGCTGCTCGGCTACACTTCGCAAAGCGCCGGTCTGGCCACCGCGCCGCGCGGCCTCGGCGCCATGCTCGCTATGCCGATCGCCGGCTTCCTGATGTCGTACATCGACGGCCGTTGGCTGATTTCCGTTGGCGTGGGCTGCTTCGCCGCCGCGACCCTGATGTTCGGCAACCTCACGCTGGACGTTGCCATGGTGAATATCATGTGGCCCAATGTACTGCAAGGGCTGGGCATGGGCCTGATCATGGTGCCGCTGATGGCCATCTCCGTCGGCACGCTGCCGCAGGAGAAGATCGGCAACGCCAGCGGCATCTTCAATCTGACGCGGAACCTGGGCGGCAGCATCGGCATCTCGATTTCCACCACGTACCTGGCGCGCATGACCCAAGCCCATCAAGCCAACCTGGTCGCGCATTTGTCCCCTTACGACCCGATCTTCCAGCAGCATCTCACCGCGCTCACTTCCGGCATGGCGCAATACTCCGCGCAGCCCGTCGCGCGCATGCAGGCTTATGGATTCATCTACCAGATCCTGCTGCAGCAATCCAACCTTAAAGCGTACGTCGACATGTTCTGCTGGACCGCATTAATCATGATGCTTTGTCTGCCGGGCGCCTGGTTGCTGCGAAGAGTGGCAACCAAGGGCAGCGCCGTCGTGCATTGAAGCGCGCGTTCGCGCACTTGGTTAGAATACGGCGTGATGAGTGATTCGAATTCCAAAACCCGATTTGCCAGTCTGGCGCTCGCCCTGTTGGCGCTGAGCGCGATGGGACCAACGCTGGCATGGTCCGCCACACGGCCGGCGCTCCTGCTGGGCGCGGCCTGGTATCCGGAGCAATGGCCGGAATCGCGCTGGGAAGCGGATCTGCAATTGATGGAAGCCGCGCACATCCACGTAGTGCGGGTGGGCGAATTCGCCTGGAGCCGGCTGGAGCCGCACGAAGGACAGTTCGATCTGGGCTGGCTGGAGCGCGCCGTGAACCTCGCCGGAAAACATGGCATTGCGGTCGTGTTAGGAACGCCCAGTGCCGCGCCGCCCGCCTGGCTGACGCAGAAATATCCGGAGACGCTGCGCACCGAAGAGAACGGCCGCAAGGCCGAACACGGCAACCGGCAGCAGGCGTCCGCCACCAGCGAACGCTATCGCGAGCTTTCGCGGCGCATCACCGAACAGATGGCGCGGCGCTTCGGCCACAATCCCAACGTGATCGGCTGGCAGATCGATAATGAGTACGGCGTCTTCTCGTTCGACGAAGGCACTCGCCGGCAGTTTCAGAATTGGCTGCGCGAGAAGTATGGCACGCTCGCCAATCTGAATCAGCACTGGACCACGGAATACTGGAGCCAAAGCTACACGGACTGGAGCCAGATCCCCATGGAGCCGTACGGGAATCCCGGCCTGGCGCTCGAGTTCAAACATTTTGTGACGGCCGCGTGGCGCGACTTTCAGCACATCGAAGTGCAGGCCATCCGCGCCAACAGCGATCCGCGGCAGTTCATCACCTCGAACTTCATGGGCTGGTACGACGCGTTCGATCACTATGTGCTGTCGCGCGAACTCGACCTGGCTTCGTGGGATGACTACGTCGGGACGGGCCAGTTGAAGGTGTTCCACAATGCCGCGACGCATGACTTAACGCGCGGTTTCAAGAACAAGAATTTCTGGGTGATGGAGACGCAGCCGGGATTTGTGAATTGGGCGCCGGTGAACAATGCGCTCGATCGCGGCGAGGTACGCGAGATGGCCTGGCAGGCCATCGGGCATGGCGCCGACGCGGTGAGCTACTGGCAATGGCGCAGCGCACTGAACGGCCAGGAGGAGTATCACGGCACGCTGGTCGGTGCGGATGGCACGCCGGTCCCGCTGTATGCAGAAGTCACGCAGATCGGCCGCGAATTCGAGCAGGCGAGCGATGCCCTGGCGGGTACCAGCCCAGTCTCCGATGTGGCCCTTCTGCATACTTACGACAGCCGCTGGGCGATCGACTTACAACGCCACAACGATCACTTTGACCCGGTCAATCTTTTGCTGAGTTACTACCAGCCTGTGCGCGAGATGCTGCAGCAAGTGGACATCATCGGTCCGGATGCACCGCTCGCGCCATACCGCCTGGTGATCGCGCCGGGGCTGAACGTGCTGCCGGACGATCTCGCCGATAAGCTGCGCGCGTACGTGGAAGGCGGCGGACACCTGGTGCTGGGGCCGCGCTCCGGCATGAAGGATGCGTATAACGGGCTGCAACCGGCGCGGCAACCGGGTCCGCTGGTGCCGCTGCTGGGCGGGCGCGTCGAGCAATTCTACGCGCTCGATAAAGACGTGCCGGTCGCCGGTGAGTGGGGAAGGGGCAAAGCGAGCTTGTGGGCCGAGCAGTTGAAAGCTTCGGCCGCGGACGCGGAAGTCCCGCTGCGCTACGGCGAGAGCAACGGATGGCTGGACGGGCAGCCGGCGGTGATCTCACGCGCGGTAGGCAAGGGCCGCGTCACTTATATCGGCGCGTGGCTGGATGACGGCCTGATGCGCGCGGCCACCGAATGGATGATCCGCCTGAGCAATCTGAAACCCGCGTTCGGACCTGTGCCGGACGGCGTGGAAGTGATGCGGCGCACGGGCGCGGGCAGGGAAGTGTTCATCCTGGTGAATCACACCAAGGCGCCGCAGACGGTCGCACTGCCGCGATCCATGCGGCGCGTGCTGCACAACGGCGAAGCCGCCAACTCGGTGGAAGTGCCGGCGCGCGGGGTAGAAGTGCTGGACTAGGCGCAATGCCGTTCACGTAAGGCGCGATCTTCTCAGTTCGGTTCTCCGAATTACGAGGGCAGAAGTCCGACATGGGGCAATCTGTAAGAGCGGATCGCCGGACCAGGGCGCGTTTATGGGGAGTGATGAAGGAATGACCGCACATCTAACTGTTCAGCCGTATGCGTACGTGGCCGATATTGGGAACGACTGAGCTGACCTGAGCAGATTCAGACTAGTCTGCCCGGTGACATGGCTTTTCCGCCAGTGCGTGTCGTGCGTGTCGCGTCTGCTGTTGGTAGCGTCTGCTTGAGTTTAGCGGGCAGACGCGGTATCGTATTATAGCGAAGAAAAAGCGAAATCTAATAGACTATTCACCGTTGTGAACCGGTGGAGGAATCGCCCACCTCCCTTCGTGCAACCGGAAATATGTACTTGTGGTCGCAGAATCAATGGGTTATCGTAGTGTGTTGTGGCGTTTAGAGGCTGCATTTATGGAACCTAAAACATCGCGAGAATGGGCAAGCCGCCTCGGGCTTGTGACATCCCCGTTGTTTGGTGCTGCATACGTGCACGATGACGACCGTCATAACGCCCTCCTCGATGGCATCGCCGGCAGTTTTGTCATGTCAGATTACAGCGGGAAGGACACAACCGAGCCGGTCTCTGGATCAACCGGGGCTGATTGGTCCTGGTCATGCTTGATGAGGCACTACGTTTCTGTGAGTGGGTCAGACGTGACCGTGATCCACTCTGACAAACAGACCCCCGACCGCTTCAGCAAGAAGTCGGTTGAGACTAAGCTTGACGATTTTCTGACGTATCTAGAAGCGACGCCGCAGCCTGAGTGGCCAGATGCGATCGATCACGTAATCCGGTGCTTCCAAAACCTGCGGGCTGAGATTCCTGCTGCCGCTGAAGAACAACTTGCGTCGTTTCTGGCCCTCGCGGCTCTAAGGTTGGACCACATAGACGTTCCCTCGCAGGAATTACCCGATTTTCTTGGAGAAATTGACGCGGTCGCCCGCAAGTACAACATTAAGACGGAGCTGATATCGGTTAGAGCCCTTGATCGTGATTTCACCCGGCGCTTTTATGAGGACCTTCTCGGCGAAGCAAGCGGCACTCATCGCCTTCATCTCAATCTCACTATCAGGCACGCGAGCGGGGAACTATTCCAAGCGGCACACTTAGCCCCAGCGCCGCCTTCGCTACAGCTACCGATTTTCGGCTTGCCCGCCGTTCGGGTCCGTCCGCATTCTCTTAAAGGGATCGCTTACACGCCGATCGGCCTTGCGAGGTCTCTGGCCGAGCAGGCGATCGCCGGCCTAGCCGAGGGTCCCGTTTCGCCGCTCGTGATTCTCGACCCCGCCTGTGGTTCTGGCACTTTTCTTATAGAAGCGGTGGCAGCGTTAGCTCGCGGAGGCTGGAATGGCTCGCTCAAACTGGTTGGCTACGACGTCTCTCCTACGGCGATTGCTGCGGCCAAATTCGCACTGGCGTGCGTCGTTCGAGAGCACCCGGGTCTGAATATAGAGGTGGACCTGAAGGTCGCGGACTTCCTCGATCCAGAGTTCACTCCGGTCACAGCACACATAACGATCATGAATCCCCCGTACATGTCATGGAGTGATATGAACGTGGGACAACGTGCACAATTGCGTGCCGTGCTTGGGGCCAACTATCGGGGCCGCCCGGATCTAAGTATGGCTTTTGTTGATAGGGCCGTAGCGAACGCCCCCAAAGCGGGCGTCATCGCGACGCTGATGCCTGTCGGCGTGCTCGCGGGGGAGTACGCAGTAAAGTGGCGAAACGAGTTGGCTAGAATAGCCCCACCGATGCTCATCGGCTCGCTCGGAGACCACACGCTCTTCCGCTTCGCGACTGTTAATGTAGCCGTTCTGGTCTTATCGAAGGGAGCAATAGCGGACAGTGCAACTATGCTGTGGGCATCCGAGCTGCCCGGTGCGGCATCTGCCTCGTTGCGAGCTATTCGAAGGAGGCGTGAAAGCCGGATTGCTGATCCGCCTCCAGCGCTAGAGGCTCCTTGGGCCCTATATCATCTAACCTCGAACGAGTTACTTAACCGGCCGACATGGTTGCCTTCCCCCGGCCTTCTTGGTCCCACTCTGGCCCGGTTCACCGCCATTTCACCCACGACAGTATCGGACCTATTCTCCGTAAGGCTCGGCGTGCGAGCTGGTAACAGAGAGGTCTTTGTCGTTGGCACCGAGGAGTACAAACATCTGTCTCAAAGAGAGCGCACTGGCTTCAAGCCAATCGCAGAAAAGGACGGAATAGACGGCGGTGAAATAGTCGCTACGCGATATCTGTTTGTTGCCGGCGAGGACATCGATCGTGAAGAAGAGTTGATCGAGCGTTTCCCGTCATACACGAAAGAGTTTCTACTTCCGAGCAAGCCGATGCTAGCCCGGCGTCAGCGGGTTGATCCAAACCGCTGGTGGCGCTTGGCGGAAGCCCGAAATACCTGGAGGAATTCCAAAGACCCACGGATCGTAAGCCGCCGCTGGGTCCGCAACAACGGATACGCTGTGGACGTAGACGGCGCATACGCGGTGGTACAAGCTTATGCGTGGTTTCCCCAATCCGCGCTTCGGCAAGATGTCGCCCAGAACCGTCGGTTCGGAACACTGGTCGACGTGCTACGCATCTATTGCATCATGTTCAGTTCTGATGTGTTTTTCCGAATCGTACGAGAGTTCTCTACAAATGCGAGCGGTGGGCAAGTGGATTTACAGCAGAAGTATCTGAATCTTGTGCCCATACCCCTTCTTCCGAGTTGGCTCGCTTCTAATCGCGAACTCAGTTCGATGGTCGACAAATTCGATCCGGGTTCGTTCCCCACACTAGCTGAACGGAACACCTTCGCGGCTCGGTGCTACGGTTTGGACGTGAATGTGTCATGACGAGGCGAATAGCTGAGTCGCGAGATCGGTCATTACGTGTTCCATTGTCCGAACTGAATACCTTCAATACGCACTTCGGAAAATCCGTGGCGGCGGCACTCGATTTTGACCATCAACGATATCTCGCCATGCAAAGGCTGAACGGAGGCACCAGCCAAATCGGGCTGGATTATGGTCTTGAAGAGCCAGGCAACGGGCTGACGGCGATAGATGATCGTGGGACCCAGCAAGCCGTCGTTCATTTTTCTTCAAATTTGCAGCAACACCTACTTCTCGCGCTGAATTTCTCGTGGCGACGAATGTCTCAAACTGCCCAGTTTCGACGGTTACAGATCCTCTTGTTTCTCGCATGGGGGAACTCGGACGTAACCCGCACGCCCGAGATAAGCAGGAAACAGTTGCTCCGTCTGGAATGGGAGGGAGTCGACGAGTTGGGCGTGTTTGAGGCTAAAGTTGCTGCGCACCCACATTGGCAAACCGACCAGTGGCTTGCCGGCTACGATCGTAGCCGCGACCTGGTAACACAGTTGGTACAGAGTGGAGAGCCGCGCGAATTCGCGTTGCACGACGAGAACACCGCACCACCGCATGTCAGGTGGCTGCGAACTGTACACTTGGCCGCTGCAGCACGGTGGGCGGATGAGCCATGGAGAGGGGAAGATGACTGCAGTATGCACGCTAGACCACCAAAGAATATCGCCGAAATCGAGAACTGGTCAGTCTCTGCCCTGCGATATATCGCACACCAGTTTCGGGCTGCGCTGGATAAGAGTTGACGCTCCAGTAGACACTTAGCTCGCTCACAACGCGGCTGCGATCAGATCAGTACCGAGGGGTCGGCTTCTGGTCACTGATCGGAAGTAGGTAACAGCAGCTCTCGCCGTAAAACGTGCCACTCGGAAACGGTGGGACCACGCCTATTTGGCTGCTGCCAGGAATTCCTCAACAGTCAGGCCGGCCTTAGCGATCAACGCCCGGAGCGTACCTCGTGCGACCTCGGGGTGATCAGGAACCGAGAGGGTTACGGAAACGCCTGGCTTCGTCAGTATGATGTGACTCCCATGTTGACGCGCGACCTGCCAGCCCAAGTGTTCAAATGCGCGAACAACGTCTCGCGGTCGAAGCAGCGGAACAACGGGCATCAGACGAGCACTTCAACTTCGCGCATGGTGACGTTCGGTGGCATGCCGCGTTCGGCCCGCACCGCCAGGCATTCACGGATTGCATCGGCAATGTTGGACTCCGCTTCGCGCTCGGTCTGTCCTTGACTGACACATCCCGGAATCGACGGACATTCCGCAATATAGGCCCCGTCTTCGTCCTGGTAGATGCTGACGAGAAACTTCATTCTATTCCTCATCCTAGCGTATTTGGCCCGGCCCAAACGATATCGTCACTTGGGAATACCCTGAGGTCGCGGCTGGCTCACAGTGAAAGGACAGGCCGTGCCGCCGCAACGCCAGGGTCCTACACCGGAAAAACGCTCTGAACGATGTTGGGACTAGGCCAGCGCCGCAACTAACATCAGGATTCCCGCGATGCCCGCCGTGGCAGCGCCATAAACGAACGTTGCCGAAGGGCCGATCCGCTGCCACAGCAGGCCCGCCACGATGCTGGCCGGCAGCGCGCCCATGCCGGTAAGCGCCGCTTGCAGTCCGAGCGCGCCGGCGCGTTCTTCGGTCGAGGTGAGATCGGTGATCAGCGCCTTCGTCACGCCGTCCGTGAGCCCGAGATAGACGCCATAAGCAGCGAATAACAGCCACAAAACGGCGTAACTACCGGCCACGGCGAAGCCGAGGTAAATCGCGCTAAACAAGAAGAAGCCGCACACCAGCATGGATCTCCGCCCCAGCCGGTCCGACACGATGCCTGCGGGATAAGACGATAGAACATTCAGGAAGTTGCAGAGCGCGAACAGCAGTACGGCCGTCGCGCTGCTCGCGCCCAATTGCTTCGCGCGCAGGATCAGAAACATGTCCGACGAGTTGCCCAGCGAGAATACCAACGTGATGCCGAGGAAGCGCCGCAGCGCCGGATTCGTCGAGGCCGCGCCGAATGAGAGCAGCGGTCGCGTGGAGGGCGCCATGGTCCGCTCCCGTACCGGAAGAATCAACAGCGTGCTGAGCACTCCCGGCACGAACGCGATCAGAAAAGCGGTGCGCAGATTCCCATGGAACAGAGACAGCCACACGAGCGCCAGCAACGGTCCGCACACCGCGCCGATGCTGTCGCCGCTGCGATGGAATCCAAACGCACGGCCGCGCAAGTCCGCCGGAGTGGAGTCCGCAATTAACGCGTCGCGGGGGCTGCCGCGCAGGCCTTTTCCGAAGCGATCCAAAATGCGCGCGCACAACACCAGCGGCCACGCGGATGCGGCCGCCAGCAACGGCTTGGTGAGCGCCGCCAGGCCGTATCCCGCCAGGCAGAATGGTTTGCGCTTGCCCCAGCGGTCCGAGAGCGCGCCCGAGATCCACTTGAACAGGCTGGCGGTGGCTTCGGCGAATCCTTCGATGAGTCCGATTACTGCGGCCGGCGCGTGCAGCGTTCCCGAGAGAAACAGCGGCACCAGCGGGTACACCATCTCGCTCGAAATATCTGTGAACAGGCTGACCGCCGCCAGCAGCAGCACATTGCGAGAGATACCGCGGATGGGCGACGGCTCGAAGTCCTGCGTAGCGCGGTCCTCAGTGCTGATGTTGGTGCTCGTGCTGCTCTTCGCCCGGAATCACGCAGCCGTTCTCGGCCACCGAGCATCCCACGTGCTCGAATTGCACGGTGGTGTGATGTATGTGGTACTCGCGTCCCACAACCTCATTGATGCGCGCCAGGATGCAGTTGCTCACCGATGGCGGCACGTCTTCGATCAACACGTGGCAACTCAGCGCGTGCGTGCTCGATCCCAGACTCCAGATGTGCAGATCGTGTACGCTGAGCACGCCTTCCACACGGCACATGGCCGTCGTAACGGATTGCAGTTCGAGTCCGCGCGGCAGCCCTTCGAGCAGGATGTTCAGCGACTCCTGGATAATGTCCCAGGCCGTCCAGACGATCAGCACGCCAATCAGAATCGAGAGCAGCGGGTCCACCTGCATCCAGCCGGTGTAACGGATCACCAGGGCGCCGCCGATGATCGCGATGGAGCCGAGCAGGTCGCCGAGCATGTGCACGAAGGCGCTGCGCACATTGATGTCGCTATGGCGCGCGGCGCGCAGGCCCCACATGATGCCGCCGTTGAGCAGGATACCGCCGGCCGCCACCGCCATCATGATGTTTTCCGCCACCGGCGCGGGATGCCGCAGCCGCTGCCAGCTTTCGTAGAAGATCCCGGCCGAGAGAGCCAGCAGGGTCAGCGCATTAACGAAGGCCGTTAAGACACCCGCGCGGTGGTAGCCGTAAGTCTTTACCGCGTCCGCGGGCCGGCCTTGCAGGTAGAATCCGAACCACGCTAGCAGCAACGCCAGAGCGTCGGTGAAGTTGTGACCGGCATCGGATAGTAGCGCTAAGCTATGCGCCCGGATGCCCGCGACGATCTCTATCGCGACGAACAGGCCAGTCGCCAGCAGCGACCACCACAACACCCGGCCGGTTCCGGAGACGTGCGCATGCGAATGTGAATGCGAGTGCAATGGCGCTCCCATCTGCGATTTTAACGCATGACTTTCCTCTTGACTCTCACCTAACGTCAGGCCTCACGATAGTGAAGGAGCGCAAAAGTGGCAGAGAACGATCCCGACCGGCGATACCAGATCCACGAGTTCGCCGTTCTGGCGGGTGTAACCGTGCGGACGCTGCACCACTACGACCGTGTGGGGCTGCTGCGTCCACGGCGTGCGGCGAACGGCTATCGCCTCTATCGTGAGCTGGACCTGGTGCGTTTGGAGCAGATCGTGGCGCTGAAGTTCCTCGGTCTGCCGCTGCGGCGCATCCGGGCGCTGCTCGATCGCGATGGGACCGGTCTGGCGGGCGCGCTCGAAATGCAGCGGACGGTGCTCGAAAGCCGGCGTGTGTTGCTGAATCAGGCGATCGACGCGATTCGCGAAGCCGAAAACATGGCCAAGGCGGGTGCCCGGCCGGCCGCCGCGCTCTTACGAAAAATCATCGAGGTGATCGAAATGCAAAACAGTTCGGAATGGACGACGAAATATTACAGTGACGCCGCACAGCAGAAGTTGGCGGCCCTCCGGCAGGATTGGTCGCCGGAGTTACAGGAGCGCATCAGCCGCGAGTGGCTCGACCTGATCGGCGATGTGCAAGCGGCGCTCGGAGAGGATCCGGCCGGAGACAAGGCTCAAGAGTTGGCCGGGCGATGGATGGGCCTGGTCGAGCAGTTCACTGGCGGCGACGCCGAAATCGCCGGCGGATTGGGCAAGCTTTGGGCGGACAAACAAAATTGGCCATCCGAAGCCAAACAGCAGGCCGAGCCTTTCCGCATCACGCCGGAGGTATGGGCCTTCATCCATCAGGCAATCGCCGTACGCAAGCAAGCATAGCCTCCGGCGGCGCCATATGTTAATAAAAGACCTATGGCTAGGAAACACCTCACCGGCCGCCTTGCCCTCGGGATCGCGGCCATCAGCTTCCTCGTTGCAGCGGGTGACTTGCGGGCGCTGGATAACGGGCTGGCGCGGACTCCTCCGATGGGTTGGAACAGTTGGAACAAGTTCGCTTGCAACGTGAGCGAAGACTTGATTAAACAGGCCGCCGACGCCATGGTTTCGAGCGGCATGAAAGACGCGGGCTATCAGTACATCGTGATCGATGATTGCTGGCAGGTTTCGCGCGATGCCAGTGGCAACATCATCGCGGACGCCAAGCGGTTCCCCTCCGGGATGAAAGCCCTGGCTGACTACGTTCACCAGAAAGGTCTGAAGTTCGGCGTGTACTCCGATGCCGGCACGGGGACGTGCCAGAACCGCCCCGGCGGCCGTGGCTATGAATTCCAGGATGCCCGCCAGTACGCCGCCTGGGGCGTCGATTATTTGAAGTACGATTGGTGCAATCACAGCACCCAGGACTCGGCGGCATCCTACTCGATCATGCGGGATGCGCTGAAGAAGTCCGGACGGCCCATCGTGTTCAGCCTGTGCGAGTGGGGTTCCACTAAGCCGTGGCTGTGGGCGAAGGATGTCGGCAACCTTTGGCGCACCACTGGCGATATCACGGACAAGTGGGAAACCAGGGCGAGGAATGACGGCCTCGGCGTGGTGCAGATCCTCGATCTGGAGAACGGTATCGAATCGTATGCCGGACCGGGGCACTGGAACGATCCGGACATGCTCGAAGTTGGCAACGGCGGCATGAACAACACCGAATATCGCGCGCACTTCAGCATGTGGTGCCTGCTGGCCGCGCCTTTGATGGCCGGCAACGATATCCGCAGCATGAGCCCGGAGATTCGCGATATCCTGACGAATAAAGAGGTGATCGCGATTGATCAGGATCCGCTGGGCAGCGAAGGCCGTCGCGTGAAGCGCTCCGAAGGCCTGGAGGTTTGGGCGAAGGAATTGGCCAACGGCGGACGCGCGGTTGCGCTGCTGAACCGGACCGGGTCGACCGCCAACATCACGGTCTCCTGGCCGGACATCGGATATCCGCAGCACATCTCCGCCAAGATACGCGATCTTTGGGCCAAAGAGGATCTGGGCGCGAAGACCGGCAGTTTCACCGCTTCCGTGCCGAGCCACGGCGTGGTGATGGTCCGGGTTGAGCCGTAGATCCGGCGTCGCGCCCGCGGACCTGGCGAGCCGACACTGGGAAACAGCGTTCAGCCGGCGAGTGTCGAACCTGCGCCAGACCCCAGAGTTGCCTTCGACAGCCACTCGAGTCTTCGCGGTGAAAAGCCGAGCTTACGTTTCGCGAGGTCGTTTCGTGCGCCGCGCAACTGTGTCGCGTAATAGATAGCGTCGGGCCCCGACGCTTGAGCCTGCTGCTCGGTAACATGCGGCGGGGGCGGTGCAGCTACAAATCGCGCAAAGGCGGGTAGCCAGACGCGCATCTCCGACGGATCGTCGTCCACAATGTTGTAGACGCCGGGGTCGCTTTCGAGTGTAGCTACAGTTGCTGCCGCGGCATCCTCCAAGTGGATGAATGAATATACAGCAGTGCCCGAGCCGATCACCGGGTATTTTTGCTCTCGGACCTGCCGCGTTACGCTTCCAGTATCTGGATCATGATAAGGGCCCGGCCCGTAAAAGAATCCGTAGCGCAAGGCGACTCCTTCCAGATCTGCGAACTTAGTACCCGTTCTTCGACTTGAAGGTAGGTGCGGACGCTCCCGGAAATTCCAGGCGACGCATTTATCGCCAACAAGTCCGTTTCGGACGCCAGGCCAGTGCCCGGCCCATAGAAGAATCCGGTGGACTGCACGATATAGCGCTTGGCACCTGCCATGCGCGCGGCCTGGTGGATGCGCACGTCGAACGGCACGGCATCCACCTCTCGATCAGGCGCCAAACCTGCGGGCGGCGCCCTAGACCGTCTAGCACTGACCCAACTTGTCAGGCTTCCGGTTTGGCGCTAAGCTCCAATTGGAGGCGCCCATGAAATTTCTGCCTTTGGCTCTGTGTTGTGTGCTGGCGCCGTGTGCTGCAGCCGTCGAGCGTGCCGGCGGATCTGCCGGTCATAACGGCCATTCGCGGGCGTTCGTCCGCACGCCCGATTACGGCCGGCATAACGGGCATGGTCTGTATGGCGGCTACTTTTGGCCGTTCTTCGATTACGGGGACTACGGAGACTACGGATACAGTGAGGCGCCCGCGCCGGCTGCGCCCAACGTGATCATCGTAAATCCTCTCGCGCCTGAGCCGCCTCCGGTTCCGGCGCGTCTTGTGATTCACGAATACAACAAGCCGTCAGATTACGGTCTGCCCGGCGAGCATGAAAGTGAGGCCACTCCCAGCCTGTTTCTGATCGCCTTTCGCGACAACACCATTCGCGCGGCAACCACCTATTGGGTAGAGGACCATACGCTGCATTATCTCGATCGCGAGCATCAATCTCACCAGGCGCCCCTATCGTCGGTGGACCGCGACCTGAGCGCCCAGCTCAATGGCGAACGCCACGTGCCGTTTAGTCTGCAATGAGTGTGGCGGCTACGCGACGGCGGCCAGCGAGACTTTCTCGTCCAGCGGGAACGAGCTACTGGCGGCCTCTTCCACGCGGCCGAGCCACAGCGTCATATCGTCGTGTTGCGGCGCGCTTCCGGCGAACGTCTGCGCCGTTTCGAGAACACGATCGACGATATCCCGCGCCTTGCGGTAGCTGCACGCCTGGATGGTAGCCATCAGCCGCCGGAAACCCCACTCCTCGCCGCGTGTATTGATCGTCTCGCAGAGTCCGTCGGTGTAAGCCACCAGGATGTCGCCGGGCGCTAGTGTCACGACGTTTTCGTGGAACGTGGACTTGCGCAACATGCCGATCACCGGGCCAGTCGGCTCTAGCGCGATCGGACGATGTCCGCGGGACGTCCTGCGCAGGATCACGGGCGGTTCATGTCCGGCATTCACGTAATGCAGGGTGCGGCGCGCCGGATCATAGCGTCCCACGAACATGGTGGCGTAGGAGCTCTCCGGGCAAACCTCGTAGAAAAGCTCATCGATGGACGAGGTCAAACTCGACAAACTACCGTACTGGCTGTGACGGAGTGCGCGCGCCATGCTGTGCAGGGAAGCGGCAAGCAGCGCAGCTGCCAATCCCTTACCGGCGACGTCGCCAATTGCCAGACCCAGGTTTTTGTCCGGCAGCTCGAAATAATCGAGGTAGTCTCCGCTCAGGCCGCGCGCGGGACGCCAATCGCTGTAGTAATCCAAGCCCGCGACCCGTGGCCGCGTCGACGGAATGATGTGATTCTGCACCTGCCGGGCAAGTTCCATCTCACCGTCCGGGCCTTTCGGGCCCGGTAATGGAAGCGGCTTGCCCGCTGCTGTAAGGTATTGGTGCTGTGGATAAGTACTCATCATGATTGCATTCAGCTCCGTATATAACCAATGACGAGGCACCCTTCGCAAGTGGGCACCGGCTTTACAAAACTTTAAAACTGGCATGTGCCGCGCCGCCACAGCGGGCGGGTGCGGCACACAGGTATGGAATCGAACATGATATTATGCCCAGAAGACACGGAGGGTTCTATGCAAAAATCAATCTGGCGACTGCTCTTGCTAAGTGTGGCCGGTACAGTGATGGCGCCGGCGCAAGTAGCGGTAACAACTTATCACAACGATAATTCGCGAAGCGGTCTTAATCCTAAGGAAACGATTCTCACCCAGGCAAACGTAAACGTGAATTCCTTCGGACAGCTCTTCAACCAACCGGTGGATGGACAAGTTTACACGCAGCCTCTTTATGTGCCGGGCGTGGCCATTGCGGGCAAGGGGACGCACAATGTGATTTTTGTTACGACGGAGAACGACAGCGTCTACGCCTTTGACGCCGATAGCAACACGGGCGCCAACGCCACGCCGTTGTGGCACGCGGCGTTCGCGAATCCGGCTCAGGGCGTCACGCCGGTTCCCTCATCGGATGTAAGCTGTTCGGACCTGACGCCGCAGATCGGCATCACCGGGACACCCGTGATCGACCAGACCAGCGGCACGCTCTACGTGGTGGCGAAGACCAAAGAAGTATCTAACAGCACGACTCACTATTACCAGCGCCTGCATGCGCTCGACATCACATCGGGAGCCGAGAAATTCGGTGGACCGTTTGTCATCAACGCGACGGCCGTAGGGAACTGCTATCCGAACCAGAACGGCAGCGTCGTTTTCAGCGCCCTGCACCAGAATCAGCGGGCGGGCCTGGCGCTGCAGAACGGCATTCTATTAGTGACATGGGCGTCACACTGCGACAACGATCCGTATACCGGGTGGGTCATGGCATTTCAAGCCTCGACCGGAAAGAAGATCGCGGATTTCAACAGCGACCCTGATATGGGCACGGTCTCCTATGAGTGCCGCGGCGGCATCTGGCAGAGCGGCGCGGCGCCGGCCGCCGATTCGCAGAACAACTGGTATCTGGCGACGGGCAACGGCTATTTCAGCGCCAATGAATCGGGCGTGGATTATGGCGACACGGTGCTGAAGTTGACTTTGGCCAAGCCCACTTTGACGGTGGCCGACTATTTCACTCCGGATGATCAAGCTACTTTGGATGAGGACGACTCCGATTTGGGATCCGGCGGCATTCTGTTATTGCCCGATCAGCCGGGGCCGAATCCACATCTGGCGATAAGTGTGGGTAAGGACGGAAATATCTTCTTGCTGAACCGGGATAACCTGGGTAAGTACAACCCATCGAGTAACTCTCAAATCGTGCAGGAGTTATCGAATGCGATCGGCGGCATCTGGGGGATGCCGGCGTACTTTAATAACCAGGTCTACTTTGGCGGCACTTACGACTCACTCAAGGCATTCGAACTGTCGAACGGCTTGCTGGCCACTTCCCCGGCTTCCGAGAGCGGCAACGTTTACAGCTATCCTGGACCAACAGCCAGTGTCTCTTCCAACGGCAAAACCAACGGCATCGTGTGGGCGCTGGATATCGGCGCGTGGGGCAGCGGCGGCCCGGGTGTGTTGCACGCTTACAATGCCGCTAACCTGGCGCAGGAACTCTATAACTCCACGCAGAACGCCGCGCGCGACCAGCTTGGTCCCGCTATCAAATTCTCGGTGCCGACCATCGCGCACGGGAAGGTTTACGTGGGCACGGGAAACTCACTGGCGGTCTTCGGACTGTTGTAAGCCGCCGCGGTTTTCGCGCGCGCCAGCACATTTTACGTAACCTTAACAAAGCCCTCGAAACCGGTTGCGGGACTGGCGCGCCTCACATACTTGTACAACAGCATACCCGCCGGCGCCGTCTTGCGCGAATTGCCGGTTCGCGACGAAGCCGAACCGCTGCCGCAGCGCGTGAAGAGTTTCTTTGGGGCGCTGGATAGTCTGGACGCCGACGCCACAGCGGCCTTCTTCGCTCCTGGCGCCACGGTCCGCCTGCAAGGGATTGAGCCTCTGGTTGGCCAGTCCGCCATTCGCAGAGGTTTGGTGGAATTCTCTCTCGGCGTGGACGAACTTAGTCACGAATCCGTGCAGCTTTGGGTAGCCGGCAGCCTGTCGGTTTTCGAAGCCGATGTCACTCTAAAAACCGCGGAGCGTCCTGCACTGACTTTTCCAGTCACGCACATTGTGCGCTGGCGCGGCGGTTTGATCCAGGAAGCCACCGTAGAGATCTATATGGAAGCCCGCCTGGCGGTCGCCATGGCGGCCTTCAACCGCCTGCGCGCGCCGCAACCCGGCGTACGCAAACTGGCTTAAGGGGCTGTGCGTTACTGAATCGTACTGGCGCCTTGGACGCCCAAGTCAGTCGCCAGGACGTTCCTGTTAATATAGTTATCCAGGTTGATGGTGTAAGTCTCGGGCGCCTCGATCAGTATGGGCGAGTGCGTGGCGCAGATCACGCGGAATTTCTTCTCATTCACCAGTTCCAGTAACATCTTCAGAATGCGCCGCTGATTGGAAACCGAAAGCGCCATCTCCGGCTCATCGAGCAGCAGAACCGTGCCCTCGGGAAGGCTGGGGAAGTTCTCGCGAAACATGCTCAGCATTACCTGCCCGTGGCTCGCCATGCTGAGGAACTCGTGCAGACGTTTATCTTCTTTGAAGAACTCCAGGTTCGTGCGCGGATTGTGCGCCTCCGCATCGAACAAATAAATCTCGCCGAGTTTCAGGTCGCCGCGATCTAACCGGTAGATATAGCCGTCCACCTGCTGGCCGCGCAGCGCGTAGTTGATGGAATGCAGCAGCGTGGATTTGCCCGATCCGTTCTCGCCCTGCAACATGATCAGGGGGTGCGAGAGGTCCACGATGATGGGCATGTGGAAGTTCAGGTTGACGAATACGGGGTGCGCCAGGATCTTCAAAAACATGTTTCCCTCAGCATACCAGGACCGGGTGATAAAATGGCCGCGAAAGCGAGGTTCCGGAATGCAAATCGGGATACGGCTGGCTTTGGCCGGCCTGCTGGCGGCGGCGTGCCTGCCTGCCGCGGATGACGGCGGATGGATCAGCATGTTCGACGGGCAAACGTTGAACGGCTGGAAAGCGGGTGACAATCCCGAAAGCTGGTCCGTGAAAAACGGAGAAATCGTGGGGGATGGCGAGCGCAGCCATCTGTTCTACATGCTGCACGAATGCCGCAACTGCGAGTTCAAAGCCGAAGTGAAGATCAATCACGGCGGCAACTCCGGCATGTATTTTCGCGCCGCATTCGGGCCCGACTGGCCGAAAGGTTACGAAGCGCAGGTCAACAACACGCATTCGGACTGGCGCCGCACGGGCAGCCTGTACCGTTTCTCCGACATCAAAGAGCAACTCATTCCCGATGACACCTGGTGGACCCAGGACGTGATCGCTAACGGGAATCACATCATCATCAAGGTGAACGACAAGGTAGTGGTCGACTACGTGGATGAGAAGAATACCTATCAGGAAGGTCACTTGGCCTTGCAACAGCATAATAAGGGCAGCGTGGTCGAGTTCCGTAACCTGATGATGCGGATTCTGCGGGAGAAGTAAATATGACAAGTGCACTCAGCAGGCGTAGTTTCGTAGGGCTGGCCGGCGCGGCCATTGCAGCTTCGCGCATTCAAGGCGCCAACGATCGAATTAACGTGGCCCAGATCGGCATCGGCGCGCGCGGGTCGTATCACCTGGATGCCTGCCTGAGAAGGCAGAAGTCGCGCGCGGATGTGCAAGTAGTCGCGGTCTGCGACGTGTATCGCAAGCGGCTGGGGAAGGCGGCGGCCAAGGCTGAGGGAGCCAAGGCCTACCTGCATCACGAGGAACTGCTCCAGCGCAGCGATATCGATGCGGTGTTCATCGCCACGCCCGATCACTGGCACGCGCCGATCGCCATGGCGGCTATGGCCGCCGGCAAAGATGTGTATGTCGAAAAGCCGATGACGCATACGCTGGCCGAGGCCAAAGAGCTTTGCGAACGGGCGAGAGATACGAAGCGGGTCGTGCAGGTGGGCGTGCAAGGCACGTCGTGGACGCGCTGGCACAAAGTGCACGAGATGATCGAAAGCGGCATGCTGGGCCACGTGGTGGCCGCCCAGGGAACTTACAGCCGCAACAATCCGGACGGCGATTGGAACTGGGATATCGATCCGGAAGCCGGGCCGCAGGGCACCGGAGACAACTACATCGACTGGAAGCAGTGGCTGGGCGACGCGCCGGCGCGGCCTTTCGATGCCGACCGCTTCTTCCGCTTCCGCAAATACTGGGACTACTCGGGCGGCATCGCTACTGACCTGCACTATCACATCGTGGCGCCGTTTCACCTGGCGCTCGGGAATCAGCATCCCACGCGTGTGACGGGCATGGGCGGCCTATGGGTCTACAATGATGGCCGCGAGGTGCCCGACACTTTTATGGACAGCGCCGATTATCCCGGCAAATATACGATCACGGTGGAATCGTCGCAAGTGAACGAGGTCGGCCCGGTGACGATGCTGCGGGGCACTAAGGCGACTTTGTTTCTGGGTGACGAATGGGAAGGGCCCAAGAATCGCCAGTTCGATCACGCGCAGATCGTCGCCGAGCAGCCTTATCGCAAGGAGTTTGTCGAGAAGTGGGGTAAGCAGGAAATCATCGTGCCGGGTCTCGGCAACGAAGGCGACGACAAACACGTGGATAACTTCTTCGACTGTATGCGATCGCGCCAGGAACCGAATTGCAGCCCGCTACTCGGCTACACAACCATGACTCACATCGCGCTGGCCGTGCGCAGTTACCGGGAAGGCAAGATGTTCTACTTCGATCCTGTAAGTCAAGCGGTCACGGAGCGCGGATAAGTTCAGTTACATACGAGAATACAATTTCTATGGCCAACGGTAAAGTCAAAGTCGGAATCATCGGATCGCAATTTCAAGGCGACATCCACGCCGCCTCGTTTCAGATCATGCCGGAGGAGGCCGAGGTGGTGGCGGTCTGTTCGCCCACGCCCGGCCACGCGGAGGAACTGGCGCGCAAATACGGCATCCCGGGCGTGTATCTCGATTACAAAGAGATGCTGCGCCAGAAGGATATCGAGATGGTGACCATCGCCGCGCCGAACGCGCTGCATCATGCCATGACCCTCGATATCGCGCGCGCGGGTAAGCACGTGGTATGCGAGAAGCCGCTGTGCATGACCCTCGAAGAGGCGGACGAGATGATCGAAGTCTGCCGTCAGGAGGGCGTGCTGTTGATGTACGCCGAGGAACTGCTGTTTACGCCGAAATACGTCAAGGCGAAGGAAATGGCGGATCATGGCGCATTCGGCAAGCTCTACCTGGTGAAGCAGAGCGAGAAGCATTCCGGTCCACACAGCGATTGGTTTTGGGATGTGAATAAGTCCGGCGGCGGCGTGCTGATGGATATGGGCTGCCACGGCATCGCTTTCTGTTATTGGTTCTACGACCGGTCGCCGATCAAAAGTGTCACGTGTCACATGGGCACTTACGTTCACGGCGCCAAGACGCGCGGCGAAGACGACACCATTTGTGTCCTGGAGTTCGCCAACGGCGGTGTCGGCCTGGTCGAGAACAGTTGGGCGAAGCGCGGCGGCATGGACGATCGCACCGAGATTTACGGCGAAGGCGGCGTAAGTTATCCGAACCTGCACATGGGCAATGCCATGCCGACTTACAGCGAGTACGGTTACGGCTATGCGGTGGAGAAAGCCCCCACGACCAAAGGTTGGACCTATCCCGTCTTCGACGAATTGTGGAATTACGGATCGCCGCACGAGATGCGGCACTTCGCGCGCTGCGTGCGCGGCAAGGAAGCGCCGCAATCTACTGGCGCGGACGGCCGTGTGGTGCTGGAAGCGATCCTGGCTGGCTATGCCTCGGCGGGCCAGGGCCGCAAAATCGAACTGCCGTTCCGGCCGCAGGGTGTGAAGAAGCCGATCGATTTGTGGCTGGGGAAGTAGCCGGCCTCAAGATCGCGCCAGGATCTGGAAGATCTTCGCGCCGTACTGTTCCGCCACGCGCGGACCCACTCCTGGAATCTCGAGTAGCTCGCGGATGGTGGCGGGCTTTTCCGTGGCGATGGCTTCCAATGCGCGATCGGTCAGGATGCGGAATGCGGGAACCTCGCGCCGCTTGGCCTCGGCCAGCCGCCAATCGCGTAGCGCTTTTTCTACGCCCTGGCTCGGCTGCGTCTTGGTCTTGGCCGGTTTCTTGACCTTGCCGGCAGCTTTGCCTTTGCGCGCCTTCCGCCGCCGTTTAGGCGAGACTTCCATCTCGAGCTTCATCTCGAACGCGGGCGCCGGTGACGCGTCCAAGTCACGCCCCGCCGCGGTCAAGGCGGCCAGCCGGTAATCCACGCGGCGGCCTTCCTGTTGGAATGAGGCTTCCGAGAGCTCGATCCACCCGGCGCGCGCCATCCCGCCCAGCACCTGCTCGAACGAATCGCGATCGAGGGAGAAGTCGGCGAACACTTCGCTGTGCAGCCGCCCGGTGGCCTTGCGCCCGGATTTCTTCAGCGCCGCGAGAATACGGCCGGCCGCGGCGCGCTCGGCATTGCTCGCCGGGCGGAAGCTCTGCGCGATGCACTCGTCCGGTGCGCAGAAATCGCAGAGGCCGCAGCGCTGCAGCGCGTCGGCATAATCGCCGAAATGCCGCACCAGGCCCAGCATCCGGCACTCGCTCGATTGCGTGTAGCGGATCATCAGCTCGATCTGCGCCAGCTTGTGCTCGGCCTGCGCCAGGTACAATTCGCGCCACGCCTCATGGCCGCGCCGCAGATTCTCCTCCGCATCCACCAGCGCGCCGCCGTGGATCCAAAGCTTTTCGAGAGCCTTGTCGAACACCTCCGGATCGATGCGCGTCTGTCCCTGCACGATCTGTTTGGGCAGCGCCCGCTCATTCAGCCGGGAGAAGATGTTCTCCAGCACCGAAACGTCGGGGTAATCGCGATCGAAGAAATAATCGTGCGTGAAGCGGTCGGCGTATGCATGCATGAGCACCGCGCGCGAGGGCTGGCCGTCGCGTCCCGCGCGCCCGACCTCCTGATAGTAGGCTTCGAGCGAACCGGGCAGCGCCGTGTGGATGACCATGCGGATGTCCGGCTTGTCGATCCCCATGCCGAAGGCGATGGTGGCCACGATCACCTGCAACTCACCGCCCAGGAATGCCGTCTGCACGCGCTTGCGCCGCTCGGCATCGAGGCCGGCGTGATAGGCCGCCGCGGGGAAATCCTGCTTCAGTTCGGCGGCGAAGCTGTCCGCCTCGCGGCGCGTGGGCACGTAGACGATGGCCGGCCGCCGCGCGGAATCCTGCAACAGCTCGCGCGCCAAGTCGGATCGCTCGCTAGGGGGCACCTCCACGACTTCCACCGCGATATTCGATCGCCGGAAACCGTGGATGAAGCGCGCGGTGTCGAGCAAGCCGAGCTGTTCGATGATGTCGTTCTGCACCATCGACGTAGCCGTGGCGGTCATGGCGATCACCGGCGCGGGACGAAAATGCGGCACATGCTGGCCGAGCATGCGATAGTCGGGACGGAAATCGTGGCCCCATTGCGAGATGCAATGTGCCTCGTCGATAGCCACCAAGCTCGGCTTGCGCTTGGCCAGCATCTCCGGGAAGCCGCGCACGCGCAGCCGTTCCGGCGCCACGAACAGGAACTGCAGGCGGCCCTCCAGGTAATCGATGCACGCCTGGCGCGAGGCTGCCCGGTCGCGGCCCGAATGGATGCGATCCACCGCCAAACCAATTTCCTTCAGCTTCGCCACCTGGTCTTCCATCAGCGCGATCAGCGGGCTGATCACCAGCGTGGTGCCGCCGCGCGCGATGCCGGGGAGTTGATAGCACAGCGATTTTCCGGAGCCGGTGGGCATCACCAGCAGCACGTCGCGCCCGGTGACCACGGCCTCGCAGACGGCCTCCTGATTCGGCCGGAACGACGGATACCGGAAGACGTTGTGCAGCAGATCCGGAAGGCTCGCGTTGCTGGGCGTAATCAACGGCTGTGGGCGCTCTTCGATCGCCGCGGCCTCGGGCTGCGTACGCCGGGCAGGGGCTGCATTCACCTTGCCCACCACCTCGCGCACGTAGTCTTCGATACCTTCGATGAACGGCCCGAGCTTTGCCCCACCTCTCTGGATGCGCTTCAGGTAGGCTTCCCATTGGCCGGTCATCGCGGGGCTTTTGACCTCGGGATGCACAACCTCGATCAGGTGAATTCCTTTCGCGGTTGCCTCCAGGCTTTTGCCATCGCGCACGATGTAGCCGCGTTTCAGCAGCACTTCGATGATGGCGGCGCGCGTCGCCGGCGTGCCCAGGCCGCTCTCTTTCATGGCGTCCGACAGTTCTTTCTCGTCGAGCGTCTTGCCGGCAGTTTCCATGGCGGTGAGCAGGGTGGCCTCGGTGAAGCGCTTGGGTGGACGCGTCTTTTTCTTCAGAGCTTCGACATCAAGGACTGTCTGCGGCTGTCCCTGCGCCAGACCCGGCGGCAGCGAGGGCGCATCCTGCGCGCGCGCCTGCGGGCGTTGCGGCGCCAGATCGAGCGCCTTCCAACCAACCTGCTCGACGGCCGTCCCGCTGGTGTGATAGCGGTCGATCACATCGCCGTTGACAATGGCGGTGATCACGGTGGTCACTGCCCAGATATGATCGTCGTGCCAGGCGCTCAGCAGCCGGCGGCAGACCAGATCGTAGATCTTGCGCTCGTCGGTGCTCAGATCGCCCGCGTGTACGGTTGTGGGAATAATCGCGTGGTGATCGGTGACCTTGCTATCGTCGACGAAGCGCCGGCTGAGCGGACGTTCGCCTGTGCCTGGAGCCAGCAGTTCTTTGTATGGCCCCTCGATCGCGCGCACGACCGCGGGCAGCGTCCGCGCCACATCTTGCGAAAGGTGCCGGCTATCGGTACGCGGATAGCTGAGCAGCTTGCGGCTTTCATAGAGCGCCTGGGCGATGTCCAGCGTCTTCTGCGCGCTGAATCCGAACAGCCGGTTGGCATGCCGCTGCAGTTCGGTGAGGTCGTACAGCAGCGGGGGACCCATGCGCTGCGTTTCCGATGCGGCCGACTCCACCCGCGCGGCGCCGCTACGTGCCCGCGCCACGATGCGATTGGCCTCATCGCCATCGGGCGGGAGCCGCATCGCGGTCTGGATGGAATCCTTGACCGGTTGGCGGAACCAGGTGCCCTGATACTTCGCGTCGCCGCCGGGCGAGAAGGTTGCCTGCACCTCGATGTAATCTTCCGGAACGAACGCGCGAATGGCGAGTTCGCGCTCCACGACCATAGCCAAGGTCGGCGTTTGCACGCGCCCGACCGAGAGTTCGTCATCGAGCGCCAGTGTGTAAGCCCGCGAGAGGTTCATGCCCACCAGCCAATCGGCCCGGCTGCGGCCGCGCGCGGCATCGGCCAGCGGATCGTACGCGGCGCCGTCTTTCAGATCGGTGAAGCCCTTGCGGATGGCGTCCGGGGTGAGCGACGAAATCCAGAGCCGGCTGAAAGGTTTGTGGCAGGCGGACGCCTCGTAGATATAGCGGAAGATCAGCTCGCCTTCGCGGCCCGCATCGGTGGCACACACGACGCTGGCGACTTTGGGTGAATTCAGAATCTTCCGCACGACTTCGAACTGGTCTTTGGTTTTTTCGTAGACTACCAGCGGCCAATCGTGCGGCAGCATCGGGAGCAGATCGCGCCGCCAATGTTTCCATTCAGGCTTGATTTCGTGCGGTTGGGCGAGGGCCACGAGGTGGCCGATGGCCCAGGTCACCACATAACCGTTGCCGTGCAGGTAACCCGGTCCCTGCTGCGAGGCTCCCAGCACACGCGCGATGTCGCGTGCAACGGAAGGCTTTTCGGCCAGCACCGCCACACTGGAGCTTGGTGCATCCGGGCGGTCCATCTGCCGAGCGTAACATGCTGTGCGCACCGCACGAAATGCGATCAGCCAGCGCTTCTTTCGGGCATTCACTGCGGCTGCGTGTCACCCTGAAGTACTATTGGATTTAACGAAAAAAAAGAACTACTAGTATTGCGCCAGCTCTTTACTTGGGTTAGTCTCAGTAGAAATCTGATGCTGTCGCTTCTGCGCCGCTGCAGTTCCGCTGCGTCACGCTGGGGATTGGGTCGCACTCGGGTTTGTGGGTTGGGCCAAGAAATCTTTAGAAACGACTCAAGGCCGAGCCTCACTTTATCCGATGTGATCAGGCTTGTGGCCGTTTGCTGTCTGGGAGTTCCACTTCTCGCACAGGTAACTCCCGCGCCCGCATCCTGCTCCATGGGCCACTGCAATCCGCAGATGACGGACTATGTCCCGCAGACTCCGCCGGGCGTCAACGGCAGTGTGTACGTTGCCAGTCACGATCCCTGGGAAGGCGGTGTTGAGGCCGGCGACGGTTGCATCGCGAACGGAACGTACGCGGTGTGTGCCTACGATCAATCTTGGGATGCCTTAGTTGCCTACGACGGAAACGGCAACTTTATCTGGGGTTCCGGCTGGTTGCTCGACAACCAGGCTTTCTCCGGCATGCCGATCATTCAAGCGGACGGTACTGTCGTAGCCGGCGACGACCAGCACCTTTTTAAGTTCAATACCAACGGAACGGTGGCGTGGAGTACTCCGACCCCCGGAGGTGTGCCGATCGGGCTGGTGCCCACGCCCAATGGCGCGATCGTAGTCGGCACGGCCGGGCGCACGGTAACGCAGTGCTGGGAAGGCAACTGTACGCTGTCCTTCGCCGTAAATGCGGGCGGCACCGGTTACACGTCAGCGAGCGTGATTTTATCGGGTGGATACTGCCCCGGTGCAACCGCCACCGCGACCGTTTCCAATGGCGCGGTCACATCTGTGGTGGCCACCTCTCAGGGGACGGATTGCGATACCCCGCCGGGGGTGATCATCAGCGGCAACGGACACGGCGCGCAAGTCAGCTCGGTGCTCTCAGCGGCCGCTCCCGTAGGCGTCTATAGCGGCACCACCGGCGCCCTGGTGGGTAGCCAGTTCCTGTATCAGACCGGCACCAGCGGGCCCTACTACGTAACTCTGAATACGGCCTGCGTGAACAACGGAAGCTATCCAAACCGGGTTTACTTTTCCACTAATCTGTCGAGTGACAAGTCACAGGGAGCCTTATGGGCGGTGGATATTGACCCGACAAATCTCACAAATCCCATCAGCCCGGCCTGGAGTTTCACGTTTCACGGACCTTCCGGGGCGTCGCCATTGTGCGTGGGAAATAATATCTATTTTGATGGCGCCGGCGTCACCCCCGGCGACAACGTAGGCACTACGATCTTCGGCCTGACCGATAACGGAAGTTCCTCAACCACCATCTTTGCGGTCTCGCTGGGCCCGAGTTCGCAGAACATCACTTGCAACTTCGCCTTGGATCCGCGTCCGGAGGGTGGTTTCTGGCACCAGATTAAATACGATCCCAATATCTATCACCGCAGCTTCGCGGACGGCAGTCTGATCGAGACGGTCAATGTAAGTAGTATGTTGATTGCCAATGGTGCGCCCCAGGCTACTTATTGGCAGGCCGGCGTTTTTACGTCTTACGGAACATCCACGAACCCGTACCTGATCCTGCCCGAAGCGGCTTATCCCGGCAGCGGCGGCTTCGTAGCCATGCTGGCTTTGAGCACCACAAGTTCGCCGCAGTTGGTGTGGGCAATCCCGCTGGCAGGCAACGATTTCACGCGTTATGACACTCCGGGTGGAGATGCGGTGCTCGTCACTAACAGCGCCGGCAGTCCGGTTTTGGTCACGGCCGGCAAGCAAACCGGGGCCTACTTTATCGCGACGGGCGGCGCGTTAGCCACGCTCTCCACCACCAGCCTCAGTTTCGGGACGCAGCCGGTTGGCAGCTCCAGCGGCCCTCAAAGCGTGACCCTCACCAATAGCGCCAGCTTGCCGGTAACCGTAAGTAACGTTGCAGTCAGCGGCCCGTTTTCATCCACCAATACCTGTACTTCCACCCTGGCGCCCGGCAATAACTGTACGATCAAGGTGACCTTCACTCCAACCGCGCAGGGCACGCAGACCGGTACTCTGACTATTACCAGCAACAGCCAGACCAGTCCCCAGACGGTGACCCTCAGCGGTACCGGCGCTGTGGCTTCATCGGCCCTGAGATTGTCGTCAAATCAACTGACTTTCCCCAGCCAGTCCTTCGGCACGATGAGCCAACCTCAATCCGTCACGATCAGCAACACGGGAGCGGCCGGGCTGACCGTCACGAGTATCGTGTTAGGCGGCGCCGCGGCGCAAACCAACAACTGTCCGACTGACCTCGCGCCCAACGCCAGTTGCACCATGAACGTAATGTTAGCCGCGCCTTTGTTGGGACCCTGTACGGGTACAATCACCATTAGCACCAATGACCCCGCCGGCCCGCAAAGCATCTCCCTGAACGGAACCTGCACGGTGTTGCCGAACATAGAGTCGGCGTTGTCTACCTCCAGCCTGGTTTTCATTCCGCAGACCGCCGGAACGACCAGTGCTTCGCAAAGCGTCACACTATCGAATATCGGTTTGCAGCCTCTGGCGATCTCCAGCGTGACGGCCAGTGGCGACGTGACCGAGGCGACAAAATGCGGCAAAACGCTGGCGATCGCCTCGAACTGTACGATTTCGATTTCGTTTACGCCCAAGGCGGCCGGCTCGCGAACGGGGACGGTGACGGTGACGGACAACGCACCTGACAGCCCGCACGTGATCACTATATCGGGCCTCGGCTTGCCGAATCCCGTGCCCATGGTGAACCTGCCGCTGGTGCCGGCGTCGATCGCGCCGGGCACCCAGGGATTGACATTGACCTTGAACGGCAGCGGCTTCCTGCCGGGATCGGTAGCGAACTGGAACGGCAGCCCGCGCGCAACAACTTATGTCAGCGCCTCGCAGCTCACTGTGTCACTTACCGCGGCCGACCTGGCTTCTTCCAATACCGGCGGCCTCACGGTCGTCAATCCAAGCCCCGGCGGTGGGCGATCGAATACAGTTTGGCTGCCCGTCACTTACCTGACACCTGCGCCGACCCTGAATACCAATACGCTGCAGGCCGGGTCCGGTCCCGGTGCGGTGGTGGCGGCCGATTTCAATGGCGATGGCAATTTGGATCTGGCGGTAACTAACTCGATTGCCGGCACGGTCTCCATCTTTTTGGGTAATGGCGACGGCACCTTCGGGCCGCATGTCGACTACCCAACGGGTAATCAGCCCGCCGGACTGGTGGTAGGCGATTTTAACGAGGATGGTATCCCCGACTTAGCGGTGACCAACCAGGGCGATAATACGGTAGCCATTCTGTTGGGCTCGGCCGGAGGCTTTACCGCCGCCACGCCGTTTGCCACCGGCAATGGGCCAGTCGCCGTTGTGGCCGCAGATTTGAATGGAGACGGCAACCTGGACTTGGCGGTCGCCAACCTTAACGACAACACCGTCTCCATCCTGTTCGGTAGCGGCAACGGAACCTTCAGCGCGCACCTGGATTATGCCGCCGACCAGAGCCCGCGGACCTTGGTCGCGGGCGATTTCAACGGAGATGGACGGCTCGACCTGGCGGTGGGCAATGATGTTACTCCCGGCGGCACCGTCACGATTCTGGTCAACCACGGCGACGGCAGTTACTTGCCCGGAGTAGCCTATGCTACGGGCGATTCCGCGTCCGTGTTCGCCGCTGATCTTAATGGCGACGGCAAACTCGACCTGGCGGCCGCCAACGAGTTGGCACAAACTATGTCGGTATATCTGGGCAACGGGGACGGCACCTTTACATTAGGCCCCTTTCAGACCGCCCGCTTGTCCCCCAATCCTCTTGGATTGGCTATGGCCGACTTGAACGGAGACGGCTCGCTGGAGGTAGTCGTGGCCAGTAACTCTGGCAACGGCATGACCGCCCTGCAAAATGAGAACGCCACCAATTTTCTGCCGATCCTGCAGTACGGCACGGGCAACGGTGTCGCGGCAGTGGCTCTGGGTGACTTTAATAATGACGGCAGCATCGATATGGCGCTGCCCAATCCTGCAACCAACCAGGTTCTGGTCCTGATGCAATCGCCTTTGGCGACCTATTCCGCAGCCACATTGAATTTCGGCAGCACGCCCGTGGGCGGCAGTTCCAATGAGCCGCTCACCTTGACCAATAGCGGCAGCGGCCTGCTCAACGTCAGCAGCGTGACTGCCGGCGGCGCGTTCTCGCAAACGAACACCTGCACATCCGGCATTGCTCCGGGCAACAGTTGCACGATCACGGTGACATTCACTCCCACGAATAGCACCCCGCAAAATGGCGTGTTGACCGTTAACGATAATGTTCCCGGCGGCCCGCAGACGATCACCCTCAGTGGAACCGGTTCGAGTTTGGGGGTCACTGTAAACCTGCAAGGTAGCTCGGTGTTGGGTGGGAACGCGCTCACTACTAACACAATTACGCTAAGTTCGCCGGCGCCTACCGGTGGCGCTACCATAAGTCTCACCAGTTCGAATCCGGCGGCCGCGTCCGTGCCGGCCTCCGTGACGGTGGCGGCGGGTGCCACAGTTTCTTCGCCATTCACCATCAATACGGCCGAGGTACCCACGAACACCTCCGTCACCATTACGGCCAGTTACACGGGAACCGTGGGAACCGCCTCTCTGACGGTAACCCCTCTCGGCGTGACTTTCAGCCTTTCGCAGAATGGGGTCTACGGTGGTAACTCGCTTACGCCGAATACGCTGAATCTTTCGACCCCTGCTCCTGCGGGGGGAGTGGTCTTTAGTCTGACGAGCAGCAGCCCATCGATCCTGATGGTGCCTTCCACGGTAAGTGTCGCGGCGGGCGCGACGTCTTCGCCCAATTTCACCATCTCCTCTACCCCGATCGCTTCCAAGACGACTGTCACCCTTAGTGCTTATCTGCCAGGCACGAGCACAGCTATCGCCAGCACTACCCTGACTGTTTATCCGGCCGTACTCAGCTCGATCACTTTGTCGCCCTCGACCATCGCCGGCGGGGCGTCCTCCACGGCAAATGTCGTGAACCTCAACGGGGAGGCCCCCTCGGGCGGTGCGGTAATCACGCTGACCAATCCCCGGCCGAATGCCGCTTCCATTCCGGCTTCTGTTTCGGTCCCGGCGAACTCATCCGTTTCGGCGCCCTTTACGATTGTGGGAGGTTACGTGACCGCGGTCACTCAGGTCACCGTCGAGGCCACCTACCTGGGCAAGACGATCACCGCTACTCTCACTGTCAATCCCGATAGCGTTGGTTCAATCAGTCTTGCTTCTTCGACCGTGATTGGCGGCTCCGCGGCCACCACCACGAACACTCTCACGCTGCTCGGACGCGCGCCCACCGGGGGCGCGGTAGTTGGTTTGTCGAGCAACAATCCCGCGGTGACCGTGCCAGCTTCGATAACCGTCGCCGCTGGCGCCACGGTCTCGCCGAACTTCACGATTGCGACATCGGCAGTAACGACGACTGCCGCCGTGACTATCTCCGCCACGTACAACAACATCGTGACTCCGGTTACCCTGACCGTCGTTCCCGTGGGGCCGGTTTCGATCACCCTTTCGCATAACGGCGTTACCAGCGGCACTCAGATAGGTGGCAATTACGTCACCTTGAGCGGCGGTGCGCCGAAGGGCGGCGCAGTGGTCACACTTTCCAGCTCCAATCCTGCAGTAGCCTCGGTGCCGGCTTCGGTAACCGTCTCTCAGGGCTATCTGAAGTCTCCGACCTTTGTGATCACCGCCGGCACTGTCACCACCCAAACCACGGTCAAGATTTCCGCCTCGTATCTGGGCATCACCGTCACCGCCAATTTCACCGTGCAGCCCTGACGCGGCTGTCTCGCGGCGCGGTGTTCTGTGCTAGCGTAAAGATTCATTCCGCACTGGAGGCAAAATGGAGGCCCTTGGCCTGATTGAAACGAAGGGATTGACCGGCGCGATCGAGGCTGCCGACGCCATGGTGAAGACGGCCAACGTGGTGCTTACCGGCAAGGAGTTCATTGGCGCCGGATACGTTGTGGTGAGTGTGCGCGGTGACGTGGGGGCTGTGAAAGCCGCCACGGATGCGGGTGCGGCGGCGGCCCGCAGGGTCGGCGAACTCGTGGCCGTGCACGTGATCCCCCGTCCGCATGAGGAGACCGAGAAAGTGCTGCCTGGCGCCGGACCGGTCAAGAAATCGCTCGGCTGATGCTCGAAGACAAAGACCTCGTCTCCATTCAAGAGGTCCGCACCAAAGTAGAGAAGGCCTACGCCGCCTGGCAGAAGTATCGTACGTTCGGCCAGGAGCAGGTGGATGCCATCGTCGAACGCATGGCCGCCGCGGGCCGCGCCAACGCGCAAAGCCTGGCTGCCATGGCCGTGGAAGAAACCGGCTACGGCAACGTCAAGGACAAGATCGCTAAGAACCTGCTGAATGCCGATCTGCTGCCGCGTAAGATGCGCGGCATGCGCACCATCGGGCTGATTCGCGAGGTTCCCGAAGAACGCGTGGTCGAGTACGCCGTTCCGGTGGGCGTGGTGGCCGCCATTCTGCCGACCACGAATCCGACTTCCACCGCCATCTACAAGATCCTGATCTCGCTCAAAGCCGGCAATGCCGTAGTCCTCAGCCCGCACCCGCGCGCCGTCCGCTGCACTTGCGCCACGGCCGATTTGTTGTATCGCGCGGCGCGAGAAGCCGGCGCCCCGGAAGACATCATCCAATGCCTGGGATACGCGAGCATCGACGGCACCAATGCCTTGATGCGCCACGAGCGCACCGGCGTGATCCTCTCTACCGGCGGCCACGGCATCGTGCGCGCGGCCTATTCGAGCGGCAAACCGGCGTTCGGCGTGGGGCCCGGCAACGTGCCCGTGTTGCTCGAGCATACGGCCGATATCACCGACGCCATCGCCAAAATCATCGAAGGCAAGTCATTCGACTATGGCACGGTCTGTTCGAGCGAACAAGCCATCGTGGCCGAAGAATCGCTGAAGGATCGCGTGCTCGCCGAACTGAAAGCCGGCAAAGCCCACTTCTGCAACGCCGACCAGAAGCAGGCGCTCTCCCGTCTGTTGGTCACTCCCAACTGGACCATCAATCCCGCATGCGTCGGGCAGGCGCCCACGAAAATCGCGACAATGGCGGGCTTCACGGTCCCGCCTGATACTTCCATTCTGGTGGTGGATCTGGATGGCGTCGGCAAGCAGCATCCGCTCTCGATGGAGAAACTCTCGCCCGTGCTGGCGCTCTACTGGGTGAAGGATTTCGCCTCGGGCATGAACGTTTGCGAAAGCCTGCTGCGCTTCGGCGGGCTGGGCCACACCTGCGTGATTTATTCGAAAGACGACGCGCGCATTCGCGAGTACGCATTTCGCATGCCCGCCAACCGCGTGCTGGTGAACACGCCCGCGCCGCAGGGCTCGACCGGCATCACTACCAACGTGTTCCCCTCGATGACGCTCGGCTGCGGCGCGGCCGCGGGCAACATCACCAGCGACAACGTTGGCCCGCAGCACCTGTTCAACATCAAGCGCCTGGCCTACGCCGTGCGCACGCCAGCCGAGGCTTTCGGGACGCCGCCGCCCGCCCCAGTGTCTGTCGGCGCGAGCTTGGCCACCGATATCGTGGACCGGTTTCTGGCGCGGCGTTCAGGTGCGCCGCCGGCACCCGTTCCCACATGCCCGGCCCCCGCGCCCGTGTCCGCGCCTCCCTCGCCGCCTCCGCCCGCACAACCGGCCGCCTCGTCCGCTGCGTGTGCCTGCGCATGCACCGCGCCGCCGGCTCCCAAGCCGCAGCCGGTCGACTTCGTCTGCGAGGAGGACGTGCGCAGCGCCATCAAGCAGTCCCGTAAAATCTTCATTGGACCCAAAACCATCGTGACCCCGTCGGCCCGCGACTTGGCCGCGTCCTCTGATATTCTGGTGTTGGCTTGAGCCGGTACCGGACCGGCCTGGAGGACTTATGGATCTGAATCTGGACACGCTGAAGCAGGAAATCCTGGGATACCTCGAGCATTCGGAATTTGCCGTCTTCCGCAGCGCTCCGGGCGGGCTCGAAGGCTTGCCGATGGTTCTCTGGGATTCCGAGCGGTATCCGGATTACCTGATGTTCCTGGAAACCGCACGCAAAACGGGCGCCAAGATGATTCTGTTTGCCTCCCGCGAATTCGAATCCCCGGAAATCGACGAAGCCGTCGAAGAACTTGATGATTGCGATATAAGCGGCGAAGAGCGTCATGATCTGGAGGCCCGCCTGCGCAACCTCCGTATTCACGAGGGTGTCACTTGCGCGCTCGAGCTGGCCTTCGATCATCATGCCCGCATGTACGTGTACGAGGTCCGTCCCGACTGGTACGACGAATTCCTGAGCATCGGCGAAGAAATCGCCGTGCACCTGCCCAGCCAGGAAGCGGAACAGGAAGACGACGGATCCTTCGGCTACTTTTCGAATAACTGACGCGCGGCATGCCTATCACGGCCCGCTGGCTGATTCCACAGGCAAACGCGCAAGAGGCTGCGGCGTTGGCTGCCGCAATAGGAATTGGTTTGCCCGCGGCGCGCGTTTTGTTGGCCCGCGAGCTGTCTGACCCTGAGGCGGCCCGCCGATTCCTTTGTCCCTCGCTCGCCGACCTGCACGCGCCCGGCGAACTGCGCGGCATGCGCGAGGCCGTCACGCGCTTGCGCCGCGCGATCGACGCCCGCGAGCCAATCCTGATTTATGGTGACTATGATGTGGACGGCACCACCTCGGTCGTCATTTTGAAAAAGGCCATCGAACTCGCGGGCGGTACTGCTTCGTTCTTCGTGCCGCACCGTTTGCGCGACGGCTACGGGATGCGCTCGGACATCGTGGAGAAGGCCGCCGCCGCGGGCGTCAAGCTCATCATCAGCGTGGATACGGGAATCCGCGCGGCTGAAGTCGTGCGGCGCGCGAACGAACTGGCTATTGATGTGATCATCACCGATCATCACCTGCCGGAGGCTGAACTGCCCGCCGCGCTCGCCGTGTTGAATCCCAATCGGCCAGACTGCGGGTATCCGGACAAGAACCTGTGCGGCGTGGGTGTGGCCTTCAAGCTGGTACAGGCCCTGTTCGCCTCGCTCGACTGGCCGCCGGAGAAAACCGCGCGCATCATTGCGTCCTTCTTGAAACTCGTCGCCATCGGCACCGTGGCCGATGTTGTCCCGTTGATGGGCGAGAACCGCATCATCGTGAAGCACGGGCTGCGCGGCCTCGGCACAGTGCGCAATCTGGGGCTGCGCGCGCTGCTCGACGTATCCGGTTTCAACAACGGCCGCGTGCCGTCGTCCACCGATGTAGCCTTTCGCATCGCCCCGCGCATCAACGCCGCCGGACGCATGGATACCGCCAACGCCGTGATCGAGATGTTCCTTACGGGCGACCCGGAGCGCGCGCGCTTGTTGGCCCAGCAGCTTCACATGTTGAACGGTGAACGCCAGCAGGCCGAAGCCGACGTCACGCAGCAGATCGTGGATGAATGCACGGTCACCCCCATCGCTGACGATCAGCGCGCCCTGGTGTTCGTTGCGGACGACTGGCATCGCGGTGTGCTGGGGATCGTGGCCTCGCGCCTGGTGGAACGCTTTCACCGGCCGGTGTTCGTATTGAGCCGCAATCCGGAGGACGGCTTGGCGCAAGGATCCGGCCGCAGCATCCGGGGCTTTCATCTGCTCGCAGCGCTCGAATCCATGCCCGAGTTATTCGAGCGCTTCGGCGGTCATCGCCAGGCTGCCGGCGTCACCCTAGTTGCAGACAAGGTCGACCTGTTTCGCGCGCGCTTCAACGCCTACGCGGCCGCACGTCTCACGCTTGACGATCTCGCACCGCAAGTGGAAATCGACGCCGTAGTCGAGTTCGCCGAAATCGACGAACGCAGCGTCTCGGAAATCTTCAGCTTGGCGCCGTTCGGCTGCGGCAATCCCGCGCCTCTGTTCGCCGCGCTCGATGCAGAAGTGGCCGGTCCACCCGCCGTGCTCAAGGAAAAGCATCTGCGCGTGATGTTGCGGCAGAACGGCCGCACGCTGGTGCTCAAAGCCTGGAACTTCGCCGAGCGCGCGTCGGAATTGCAACCGGGCGCGCACGTCGACGCCGCCTTCTCGCTCGAGGAAGATGCCTACGCCGCAGCGCGCGGCCTGCCGCCGTGGTGCGCGGTGCTGCGCGATGTGCGCCCCGCGTAGGCGGCAGCCGGCATTCTCCTCTCGTATAATCAAGACATGCCGCCGGTGATCGAGTTGAAGCCGCGCAAGACGACCAAGCCTCCTAAGCAAGAGCCGCCACTGGCATTTCTGGGCACAGACGTGATACTGGCTTACCTGGCAGGCGAACCATCGGCTGTCCGATTATTTTCCGCCGGGTTCGATGGTCTTGTGCGCTTTGCGATTAATCCCGTTGTCGTTCAGGAACTACTTCTGACGCCCGGCGCTGCGGCGAGGCCCGAGTTCGAGCGGATCAGGGGGCGCCTTAAGGTGTTGCCGATCGACTTTGCGAAGGTGGAAGCGCTTGCAGCCGACGTTTCCCGTGCGCTCGACAACATGCTGCCCGATCCGCACCTGCGAAAACGGCTGGCACATTCCAATGACCTGATCATCCTGAGCAGCGCCGGTGACTGCGACTTCCTGGTCACCAAGGATAAGCGGCTGAAGGATCTGGTCACCGAAGAAAAGCCATTGGTGGTGACTCCTAAAGGTCTTGTTGCGCGGCTCAAGGCCGCGTGATGCGGGTCTATTTCGATACCGGCGTTTTCATAGACTACTTAAGCAGCCGCGGGCCGGCTCAGATACAGAGGACGGGAGAACGCCGCGGGCGCACGCCCGCCGACCTGCGTGCTCATGCCGAGCGACTCTTCGGAAGAGTGAGTCTCGCACATAAAGGCGCCACATCCTGTCTGACCTTCTACGAGGCCGAAGAAGCGCTCTATGCGAGACTCAAGGAGTCAACAAAAGGCGTCTCACATGCGGAGAAACTGCTCATTCCGGCGGCCAGGCCCATCGCGATTCAGCTACAAGTGGTGATTGAGATCTTCAAGATCTCAGTGCTCGACTTGACGCCTGGCACGATCCGGCTCCATCTTGGGCAAGTCGAATTGCAAAAGCGCGGCGTCCGCGCAGCGGATGCGCTCCACGCCGCCAGCGCCATTGCGTACGACGCAGACTTACTCGTCTCGACTGATGATTCCCTTCTGCAACTGGACGGCGTTCTGACCAACGCCCAGGCAAAAACCATCATCTGCCGGGATACCGATTCGGCCGTTGATCTGTTGTAGCGTCCGTCGAATCTATTGTTTCTTCGCGATCTTCAGCGCCAGTATCATGCCTGGCGCGATCTTGCCGTCGTGTGGCGCGTTGATAAAGTGACCTGGAAATATCCAGGCTACGGCGTCCGCTTGGGTCTTGCTGGAAACTTCATCCACCAGGCGCCTTAGGAAAGATCCATCGCCGCCGCCATTCACGTGGTAGATGCAGGCGCCGATCTTCGCCCGGCACTTCCAACAGACGATGGCAGCATCGTTCATCGCCTGGTCTAGCGGGCCAGCTCAATCCGGCCATCGCTCAGAGCCGAGCGTTTCAGCTCGACGAATTCTTCAGCCGCTCCCTTCTCATCCTGGCGGCCGAATTGGATCCAAAGGTCGCTCCTGGCTCCCCTCCTACCCTCCTTGGGTACATCAGATTCAACCAGGGCCGCGTAGCCGCTCGCGATCGCCGCGCTGGCGATTAGACCAGCGTTAGGGATCTCGATATGCCACCAAGGACGGTCTGGTGAAGCGATACGGCACCATTGTTCAACGATCGCGCACCACCGAAGTAGCACTTCATTCCAGTGCGTCATCGATTCGTTAACAATGACTCCAGAAACACTAGGTACCATCTTACCTCCTAGTAATTAGGCCTTCCCCGCGTAACTACTACTGCGCAGTAAACACTCCAAACTGGCCGCTATAAGCCGTGCCCGCACTGAAGTAGTAAGTCTGGCTGGCGCTGACTTGAAAGTTGATCTGGATCACTCCAGTTACGGTGCCCGGCGCGGCGCCCGAGTAATATACGTTCACCGCGGTTCCGTCTTCTTGATAAACCAGGCAGTAGATGAGCCCCTGCGCGCAAAACTCGTTCGCCGCGGTGGCCATCTGGCCGTCGGCGTTGGGAGCGTAGCCGATGCCGGTGGCCCACACCTGTACGTAAGAACCCACCGGCGCCGGATTGGTTTGCGAATTTACGGTACCATCCTGGTTGATGGCCGCCGCGCTGCCGCCGTTTAGAAATACCGCCGGATCCGCGCTATCCACCATCAGACGGAAATCCGGCAGCGCCACACCGTTGACTGTGATCTGCAACGAACTCGCCGCTTCGGGTGTCAACTCCTTGGGCGCCACAGCGTTGATCTGGGTCTCCGACACGTACAGCAGCGGTGCGGCGATGCCACCAATCATCACTTGGACGCCGCCGAGCGTGGTGGGCAGAAAACCGGCTGCGTCGAACGATGCCGCTATCGGCGTCGCGGGACCGAGGTGTAACCCATAAATGGAGATCAACTCGGCGGGCGCCAGACGGCCTATGAGCTCTCCACCCGCAGCGTTGGAGATGCCGAATAGCAATGGCATGGATGTCTGCCCCGGTGCCGCGCCGGCCGCGAACGCGGAGATGAGACCGCCGGCTCCCGCCGCATGCAGTGTGCCGCCCGAATCGAGCGCCAGCGCCGCCGCTACGGTATTGGATGGAAAAATCGCCGAGTAAGAGAGCGCCGTGCCTGTGGAGTTCAACTCGGCCAGGAACTCGCCACCGTTCGGACTCACTGTTACTGTAGTGGGGAAGTCCGCGGATTGCGTCGTCCCGGAGACCCAGACGTTGCCCGAGGGATCTACCCTGATCGCATTCCCGCCATCATTGCCCGAGCCACCCAGGAACGTGGCCCACACCATCGCCGATCCCGACGGATTGAGCTTCGCGACGAATGCGTCAGCCGGGAAGATCCCGAAATTCGCCGTACCCGCAAAGGCCGTCTGAAATGCCCCTGCCGTCACGGGAAAGGCGGAGTCCTGCGTACTTCCCACCAGGTAAGCGCTACCGTCATTATCAGCCGTGATCGCAGTCACTCCATCCGCGCCCACCGTACCTATTCCGGGCTCGACATTTCCTGGCCCTAGATAGGTCACGTAGACCATGGCCGATCCAGCAGCATTCACCCTGGCCACAAAAGCTCCGATACCGTTCGCCAGCAGCGCTCCGGATGTGGTCGGGAGTCCGCCGCCGTTGGTGTCGCCGGCGATATAAGCATCGCCGGCTGCGTCCACGGCGATAGCCGCGCCAGATGCGCCTATGGAACTAAGAAAACAGAGACTGCCTTCCTCTGGGGAGCACTCTGGCACCCCGGACGTAAGACCCCCGGCGTACAGGATCTCGCCGCCGGACGGGTTGATCTTGGCAAAGAATGCAGTGGATAGCGAGGATACTCCGCCCCAACCCACACTGCCAGCCGGCAAGCCCGCGGTATGTGGATAGTCCGACGCAGCAGTTGTCCCAGTGACATACGCGTTGCCCTCCGTGTCCGCCGCAACCCCGTAAAGTGCGCTTGGCCCGAGCGTGCCTCCCAAGTAAGTCGAGTAAAGAATGTTGCCGTTCGAATCGAGCTTCATCAGAAAGCCCGTTCCGGTCACTACACCGGAGGTCGAGGCCTGCTGCAGGCTCTGTAACGGATTGCGCAAAGGAAAATCAGGCGAAGTGGTGCTGCCTACGATATAGATGTTCCCGGACGCGTCAACCGCGATGCCGTTCGCCTGGTCCTGCCCTTTGCCACTAAAAGTTGCCAGAAGCGAAACGTTTCCGGAAATATCCACCTTGGCAACGAAGACGTCGAGAGTTTGCGAGCTCGCATAAAACGGCTGGCTGGCGTTACCAATCAGCCGGTTCCCCGTAACATAAGTGTTTCCGGCGGCATCCGTGGCGATGGCCGACACTTGATATTGGTTCGTGTCACCTATATAAGTGCTGTAACTTGCGGCTTGAACGGCAACGCCGGTCAAGCACAGAATCACCAACGTAGCAAAGCGCATAGTCGCCTTTAGATTAACACCGTGCTTACTGCGCCGTATAAACCAAGAAGCTGTTGCTATTAGCCGTGCCCGTATTGAAGTAATAGATCTGGCTGGCGCTGACTTGAAAGTTGATCTGGATCATGCCAGCTACCGTGCCCGGCGCGGCGCCCGTGTAATATACGTTCACCGCGGTCCCATCTTGTTGATAGACCACGCAGTAAGTGAGCCACTGGGAGCAAAACTCATTTGCCGCCGTGGCCATTTGGCCGTCGGCGTCAGGATCGAGGCCGGTGCCGGTCGCCCATACTTGCACGTAAGAGCCCACCGGCGCCGGATTGGTTTGCGAGTTCGCGGTGCCATCCTGGTTGATGGCCGCCGCGCTGCCGCCGTTTAGAAATACCGCCGGATCCGCGGTATCCACCATCAGACGGAAGCCCGGCAGCGCCGCACCGTTCACCGTGACCTGCAACGAGCTGGCCGCCTCCGCCGTCAACTCCTTGGGCGCAACGGCGTTGATCTGCGTCGCCGACACGTAGAGTAGCGGCGCGGCGATGCCATCAATCATCACCTGGACGCCGCCGAGCGTGGTGGGCAGGAATCCGGCGGAATCGAACGTCGCCGTTACGGGGGTAGCCGGACCGATGTGGAGTCCGTAGATCGAAATCAGCTCTGCCGGCGCAAGACGGCCCGCCAAAACTGCGCTGGCGGCATTGGCGATGCCGAACATCAGCGGCGCGGACGTTTGCCCGGGCGCCGAGCCCGCCGGGAATGCCGAGATCACACCGGTGGTTCCGGCAGCATGCAGGGTGCCGTCCGCATCGAACGCCAGTGCCGCCCCTACCGTGTCGATCGGTAACAGCGCCGAGTAAGAGAGCGCTGTACCCGTGGAGTTCAACTCAGCCAGGAATTCGCCGCCGTTCGGGGCTACGGACACCTTGGTGGGGAAATCGGTGGAGCGCGTTTGGCCGGATACCCACACGTCGCCCGCTGGATCGACGGCGATGGTTTGTCCGAAATCCGCATTCGAACCGCCTAAGAAAGTTGCCCACACCATCGCCGATCCGGACGCGTTCAGCTTCGCCACAAATGCATCGGGCGGTGGCAACGTTAACGTACTTGAACTGCCGGCATAGGTGGTTTGAAATGCACCGGCGGTCACCGGGAATGCCGGGTCTTGCGTGCTTCCCGACAGATAAGCATTTCCAGCGCTGTCCACCGCGATGGCGGCTACTGTGTCGGTGGCTTCGGTTCCGATGCCAAACTCCTGAGTCCCCGGCCCGAGGTAAGTCACATAGACCATCCCGGTTCCAGCGGCGTTCACCTTGGCTACGAACGCCCCTGTCCCGTTTGCGAGCAGCGCGCCGGATGTAGTCGGAAGGGCCCCGCCGTTGGTGTTCCCGGCGATATATGCGTTGCCCGCCGCATCCACCGTAATCGCGTTGCCGGATGCATAGAGCGGGCTCAGAAAACAACTGCTGCCCCCTTCGCATTCACGCACCGGAGCCGTGAGGCCGCCAGCATACACAATCTCGCCGCCGGCCGGATTGATCTTGGCGAAGAAGGCGGCCGAAACGCTCGAAACCGCCCCAGGACTTACACTGCCGGCCGGCAGGCCCGTCGTATGTGGATAGTCCGATGCGCTAGTCGTTCCGGTGACATATGCGTTGCCTTCCGCGTCCGCCGCAACGCCGAAGAGTCCGCTCGAACCGAGCGTGCCTCCCAAGTAAGTCGAGTAAAGGATGTTACCGTTCGGATCCAGCTTCATGAGAAAGCCCGTGCCCGCCTGCGGTCCGGAGGTCATGGACTGTGGCACGCTTTGCAGCGGATTCCGCAGCGGAAAGTCGGGCGACGTCGTGCTGCCGGCAAGATAGATATTTCCGGCGGTGTCCACAGCGATGGCGTTCGCCCGGTCACTCTCCTTCCCGCTGAAAGTAGCCAGAAGGGTCAAGTTGCCCGAAGTATCCAGTTTCGCGACGAAGACATCCATCAACGTAGCAGTAGCCAACGTCGTCGAAGCAAACGTCGTCGAAACAAACGTCGTCGAAACAAACGTCGCCGCAATAGCAAATGACGCCGAGGACACGCCGCCGAAAATACGGCCACCCGTAATATAAGTGTTCCCGGCCGCGTCCGTGGCGATAGCCGTCACCTGGTAAGGATTCGTGTCGCCAATATAAGTCGTGTAACTCGCGGCGTGGGCGGTAACGGCGCTCACGCATAGAATCGCCAAAGTACTGAGCCGCATAGCGTCACTCAGATTAACACCCGAGCATCTGAATCGCAACCAAACCCGTGCGCTTCTGCGCCGCTATACTGGATAGGTAATGCGCTTCGTCTGCCTGCTGTGCGCCCTCCTGGCCGTTCAACCCGGCCGTGCTGCGATCTCCCTGGACGAATATCGCGCGCGCCGCACCGCCCTCTCCAAGGAACTGCACGATAGTGTGTTGGTACTGTTCGGGGGCACAGACAAGGGCGAGGACAACATCCGCACCGGCTTCTTCCAGGATGCCAACTTCTACTACCTCACCGGCTGGCAGGAGCCTGGCGCCATCCTGATCGTCACGCCGCCCCAGAGTGACAAGGCCTCGTCCATCCTTTTTCTTCCGCCCCGCCATCCCGACCAGGAGAAGTGGACCGGGCGCAAACTCGGCCCGGACGACCCCGATGTCAGCCAACTTACGGGCTTCGACACTGTGCTCCCTACGCCCGAGTTCGAAGGCGAGTTACACAAACAACTGGACGATTACTCCACGATTTACAGCGTGGGTAAGCAGAGCATGGCGCAACTTCAAGCGCTGGCGCCCTTGCGCGACGTCGCTGATGCCGCATCCATGATCGCCCGTCTGCGCATGCACAAGTCGCCGGCCGAACTGGCTCTCATCCAGAAGTCCATCGACGCCACCCTCGACGCTCATCGTGCCGCGTGGAAACGCGCCGGGCCGGGTTTATACGAATATCAAGTTGCCGCCACCATGACCGATGTTTATTTCAATGACGGCTGCCAGCGCAGCGCCTACGAGCCCATCGTGGGGTCCGGTCCGAACAGTACCATCCTGCACTATTCGCGCAATTCCCGCCGCATGGACCAAGGCGAGTTACTGCTGATGGACGTGGGCGCCGAGTGCGATGGCTACGCGGCGGACATCACCCGCACGATTCCGGTAGGCGCACCGTTCACCAAGCGGCAGCGCGAAATCTACGATATTGTGCTCGGCGCGCAGAACGCCGTCATCGCCGCCATCAAGCCGGGCGTGATGCTCCGGGAACTCACTGGCATTGCCCGCGAATACATCAACACGCATGGCAAAGACTTACACGGCGTGCCGCTGGGCAAGTATTTCATTCATGGAGTCAGTCATCACGTGGGCCTCGACGTGCACGATGCCACGGATTTCACGCAGCCGCTCGCCGAAGACGAAGTGATCACCGTCGAGCCGGGCATCTACATTCCGGAAGAGAACATTGGCATTCGCATCGAAGACATGGTGCTGGTCAACAAGGACGGGGCAAAGTTGCTTAGCGGCGCCCTGCCGCGAGATGCCAATGAGGTAGAGCGGGCTCTTGGCAGGTAACTATGCTGCGCCTCCCCCGCCAAAGCGCGACTTACTGGGCACTGCTGGCAGGAGTGTTCGTGTTGGCGGTGACAGCAAGCTGGACCAGCCTCGGCGCGCAGATCGATAACGACGCCTATGACTGGATGTTCCGCCTCTATCAGCCGCACGCCTGGCAACCGGAGAGTATCATGCTGGCGATTGATGAGCCGTCACTCAACGCTTATGGCGGCGTGCCAGGTCTCCGCAAACCGTTGGCGGAAGCCTTGCAAATCATCGCCACCGCGGCGCCCAAAACCGTCGCGGTGGATTTGATCCTTACCGACCGGACCGATCCCGATGTCGACGCCAGTCTCGAAGACGCCCTGCGCGCGACGCATAACCTTGTGCTGGCTTGCCAACTCTTGCCCGACGGATCCGGTTGGGAGAATCCGCTGCCGCGTTTCCGCATCCACGCCGCCGCGCTTGGTCACGTGCACGCCGAACCCGACGCGCTCGATTCCGTAGGCCGCAGCCTGCCGCTCGAAAAAGCCGCGGGACACGATCGCCGCTGGGCCCTGGCGCTCGAAGCCTTCCGCTTGAGCCGCGGCGCGCAGATTCTGGAGTCGCCCGACGACCTTACGGTGGATGGCCGCGTGATTCCTTCCACATTCGCCAGTGGGCGGCTGATGCGTATCCGCTATGCGCCGCCTTCGGTGACGATTCCGCGCGTGTCGCTGCGCGACCTGCTGCGCGATCCCAGTCGGGCCGCGCGCTTCAAAGGTAAAGTTGTCTTCGCCGGAGTCACTTCGCAAATCGCCGCCAAGGACTGGCTATTTACTCCGTACTCCGAAGGCAAGCCGATGGTGGGCGTCGAGATACATGCCAATGCTTTCGAGACCATCGCGCAAGGCTTATTCCTGACCAACGCTCCGCTATGGCAGCCGCTGCTGTTCAGCTTGATGTTAGTAATCGGAATCGGCGCGACCTACAGCCGTCTTGCGCCGCGCGTCGCCAATCCGGTTGCATTGGGTATCCTGGCCGGCGCGCATGTCGTGCCGTACTGGCTTTTCACGCAGCGCATCGTCTTCCCCCTTTCGACGCCTGTATCTTCGGCCTGGCTGTCGTTGATCGCCGCAGGCAGTTACCAATTCCTGGTGGTGCGCAGGAAACTGGGTAAGTCGGAAGCCGAGCGCGACCGTTACCGCCAGACCATCCACTTCGTCACGCACGAAATGCGCACGCCGCTCACCGCCATCCAGGGCTCCAGCGAGTTGATCAACCGCTACGCCCTGCCGGAAGAGAAACGGAAACAGATCGTGGAGCTGATCAACTCCGAGTCGAAACGGCTGGGCCGCATGGTCGAAATGTTCCTCAACATGGAGCGCCTTTCCGCCGGGCAGATGGAGCTGAAGAAGGAGCTCTTCTCATCCACCACGCTGATCGCCGCGTGCGTGCAGCGCGCCCTGCCGCTCGCCGAGCGTAAGCAGATCCGCATCCTGAATGACGCCGCTTCGCACGATATCCAACTTACCGGAGACCGCGAGCTGATGGAGTACGCCTTCTACAATCTGCTGACCAATGCCATTAAGTACTCGCCCGCGCGCACCCAAGTTACGCTGGCCGCCGTGCGTAAACACGAGCATGCCTATATCTCGGTCGAAGACCAGGGCATCGGTATGGACCAGAAAGAGGTCAAACAGATCTTCCAGAAATTCTATCGCACCACACGTGCGGAGCAGTCCGGAGAAGCGGGCACCGGTATCGGCCTATCTATCGTCGAGCAGATTATTACTCAACACGGAGGTACCATTGAAGTTATGAGCAAGCCCGGACAAGGTTCCCGATTTACAATAGTGTTACCGGCGCCCGTAGCGGCCGCGTTGGCAAAGGAAAGCTGAAACGACCGATGTCGCGATTACTGGTAGTTGAAGACGATCCGGCGGTGCGCACCACCGTGGTCACCTTCCTCGAACTGGAAGGCTACGCAGTTGACGCGGTATCCTCTACCGGCGAAGCCCTGGAACGGCTTTCGGAGAACAGCTATCCCATCATCATCACGGATATTTACATCGACGACCGGACCGGGCTCGACGTGCTCGACGCGGCGCGCAACAAAGACCCTAACTGCTCTGTGATCCTGATGACCGCGCGCGGCACTATGGAAACCGTGATGGCCGCCACCCGCGGGGGCGCCTTCGATTACGTGGCCAAACCGTTTGAGATCGACCGCATGCTCGACACTATCAAGCGTGCCGAGGCGGCCCGCGAGGATAGCGAAAGGGAAGCCGGCCCGGACGATCTCCCCGAGAGCGAATTGATCGGCAGTTCGGCGCCCATGGTCGAAATTTACAAGACGGCCTCGCGGGTGGCCCCCACCGATGCCACCGTGCTGATCGAGGGGGAAACAGGCACGGGCAAGGAACTCGTCGCGCGCATGATCCACCGCTTCAGTTCGCGCGCGAATCAGGCGTTCGTGCCCGTCGATTGCGGATCGATCGCGCCGTCGCTGCTCGAAAGCGAATTGTTCGGCGCGCTGAAAGGAGCGTACACGGGCTCCGATCGCGATCGTATGGGCGTCATCGAATCGGCCAACCGCGGCACCGTGTTGCTCGATGAAATCGGCGATATCGAGCTGAACTTCCAGTTCAAGCTGCTGCGCTTCCTGCAGGAGCGCGAGATCCGTCCCGTGGGCGCCTCCCGCGGACGCCAGATCGACGTGCGCGTGCTCGCCGCCACCAATCGCGACATGCAGACGATGGTCGATGAGGGTAAGTTTCGCGAGGATCTCTGGTTCCGCCTGAACGTGGTGCGCATTCTGATTCCGCCCCTGCGCGACCGCCGCGGCGACGTGCATCTGCTCGCGCGGTTCTTCCTGAACAAATACAACACGCGCTACCAGCAGTCCGCGCGCCTGATGGAATCCGGCCTGCACGCGTTGCAGGAATACACGTGGCCCGGCAATGTCCGCCAGTTGCAGCACCTGATCGAACGCCTGTCGATCCTGGCGCCCGCCGGCCGCATCGATGCCGAAGCCGTGCACGATGCGCTCTCCGCCATGGAAGCGCGCGAGGAGCCGGTGGAGACGCTCGCCGATGCGGAAGAGGAACAAATCCGCCGGGTGCTCGGCGCCACCGGCGGTAACAAGAGCCGCGCCGCGCAGATCCTGGGCATCGAGCGCAAGACCCTCTACCGCAAGCTGGACAAAATGAAGCTGTAGTCCTCCGCTTGCGCCCTGTAGGATAATCAGTATATAGCCTTCCACCGCGATGGATCTGCGTGAAATAGCGGCCCAGTTACCTCTCTCGCCCGGCGTGTATCTTTATAAGGACGCCGCCGGACGGGTGATCTACGTGGGCAAAGCCAAGAGCCTGCGCAGCCGTGTGCGCAGCTACTTCTCCGACGAGCGCCTGGCCGACGCCAAGACCGGCACGCTGATTTCCGAAGCCACCGATATCGACTACATCCTGGTCGATAACAACAAAGAAGCGCTCGCGCTCGAAAACAATCTCATCAAGCAGTGGAAGCCGCGCTTCAACATCCTGCTGCGCGATGACAAGACTTATCCATATATCAAGTTGACCGCTGAAAAGTATCCACGAGTATATGTCACTCGCCGCCTGCGCAAAGATGGCTCCACTTACTTCGGCCCGTACTTTCCCGGCAACCTCGCCCATCGCCTGGTGCATTTCATCCATCGCCACTTCCTGGTGCCCTCGTGCAAAGTGGACCTGACGCGCTATCATCCCAAGCCCTGCCTGCAATATCACATTCATCGCTGCCTGGGTCCCTGCGTCGCCGGACTGACCACGGATGATGCCTACGCCCGCGCCGTGCACGACGTGCGCCTGTTTCTGGAGGGCCGCCACGGTGACCTGGCCGCCCTGCTGCGCGCGCGCATGCAATCCGCTTCCGATGAGATGCGTTTCGAAGAAGCCGGATCGTTGCGCGACCTGCTGTCCACGGTCGAAGAGCTCGACGAACGCCAGAAGATGGCCGCCGCCAAGGGTGACGATATCGATATCTTCGCCGTGTATGCCGAGCCGCCGCTGGTCGCGTTGAATGTGTTTCACCTGCGCAACGGCCAGATCGTCGATCGCCGCGAATACTTCTGGGAGGATCAGGAAGAATTCGACGAGCCGCAATTCTTCTCGGCCCTGCTGAAGCAAATCTATCTGGACCAGAACTACGTGCCCGCGATCATCCACGTGCCGGTGGATTTCGAGGATCGCGAGGCGCTGGAAGAAGCGCTATCGGAAAAGCGCAACCGCAAAGTCGAGATCCACACACCGCAGCGCGGCCAGAAGAAGGCCATGCTCGACCTGGTCGAGACCAACGCCAAGCACAGCTTCGACGCGCGTTTCCGCGTGCTGAAGCCTTCCTCGCGCGCCATTCAGGAAGCCGTGCAGGACGCGCTGAATCTGCCCGACGCGCCCAAGCGCATCGAGTGTTTCGATATCTCGCACATCCAGGGCACCGACAAAGTGGCCAGCATGGTGGTGTGGGAAGACGGCCGGATGAAGAAGGCGGACTACCGCAAGTTCATCATTCGCACCGTCGTCGGCAACGATGATTTTGCCAGCATGCGCGAAGTGGTCACGCGCCGCTACGCACGCCTGCAGCAGGAAGGCCAGCCCATGCCGGGCCTGGTGCTGATCGATGGCGGCATCGGCCAGCTGCACGCCGCGGCCGAGGCGCTAGAAGCCATCGGCATCATCAATCAGCCGCTGGCGTCGATCGCCAAGCGCGAGGAGATCATCTACGTCAACGGCCAGGAAGACGAGCCTATCGTGCTCGACCGCTTCTCGCCGATTCTGCACCTGGTGCAATCCATCCGCGACGAAGCGCATCGCTTCGCCGTCACGTTTCACCGCACGCGGCGCAATGCGCAGCGCCTCACGTCGGAGCTCGACCAGATCGAGGGCGTGGGAGAGAAGACCGTGCAGAAGTTACTGAAGCACTTCGGCAGTTCTGAGTTAGTGCGTGGCGCGAGCGAAGAAGAACTTACCGCCGTCGTGGGCCGCGCCGCCGCCCGGCGGGTGAAGCGATACTACGAAGCGCAGTTGGCGAATGTTCAAAGATAAGCACCCAAAAGTCACTCGCCGTGATTTCGAAACCCGCGGCTCTTACGGTGCGAGGTCAGTCCCAACCCAGAACCGGCCGCTTGAACTATTCCGACTCAGAAGATTGTGGAACGGGGTGACGGCGAACGTTTCGGCGCGCGCCTTCACCCTCGTTGGGACCGGGCGAGCCGGGTAGTCTTCGGAACGGCCTTGAACTGGCCCGGGACCGATTCAACGCTCGGGGCCTTGGCGGGTCAGTACGCTAAATGCCTCTCGCGCCTTAGTTGGTCACGCCCCAAAGATGCTACTGTTCTAGGAGAAGAGGCTTTAGAATGCCGGACGAGAAGGATCCGCCTTGCCAAGAGCGGGAGCTCTTAAGGCTGTTCAAGATCGCGCTTGAGACGCGAAATTTTGAGATCTCGTTGTTTTGGCAAAGATCGAATTATTTCCTAGTGTTGAACACGGCATTGGCGGTTGGGTTCTTTTCGCTCAAGGAACAACGGGGTGCCTATGCCACAGGGCTAGCGATATTCGGTGCGCTTGCGTCTGTACTTTGGTTGTTGGTGAACGCTGGCGGCAAGTACTGGCAGTCTCGATGGGAGCACGAGCTCACGTTACGCGAAAGGAAGCTCTATCCTGAAGACCCAATGTTTGCGGCGCCGGCTGAACAGACTAAGGATTATGTCCGCCAGAGCTTGAATTGGGGGGAGCACGGGAGGTTACACAGAATCGCAGACCAAGTCGTGTTATTAAAGCCATCGGTGAGCTACGCGATGATGGTCCTGTCGGGCACGTTCGTTCTCGGGTGGCTATGTTTGATTGCTTCCCAACTGATGCAAGGCAGCGCGCGTTTCGCCACAGTGCCATCGATACTGCGCCCCCAGCCCGACCTGGGCCGATTGATGAGTGGCCTTTGGAGCAACTCGCTGGTCACGACCGGAATTGGTTTCTTCGTCGGCTTGCTGGCCAACAGAATTACAGTATACTGGGCGCGGTTTCAATCCTATCAGGTCGCCAGAAGATTGGGGGGAAAATGGAGCGCTCACAACATGGTGGATGGTCGGCATGTCCATCGAACGCCGATGCATGACAAACCCACGAGCATAAAGCCGCGACCCTGGTACAGAGCTTGCTGTTCGGACTCACATATTCTTGACGTTAGCGCCGAGGATCCTGATGGCCGCCAACACGGAGGGCCACTCGTAATTGACCCGCTGTGCCCTTGGCTGGCTACTCGGATCGTCCTATATTTCGCAATGGACGAGGCATCGGAACAGCGGATTATTATCAGTCCCGACCGGAGCACTCTGTACGTTTTTCCTGTCGCCGCCGCCTCTACGCTCGGCTCGGGTTACAAGGTGCACGCTCTGTGCAAGGTGAGATCTGAGGTCACCGGCGCTGGAGCGGAAACCCGTACAGCCCGGTGATTGCGATCCTCGGCGTTCCAGAAATCGCTGCGTGATTCGCTCACGCGTGCCTGTTTGCCGGAGGCAAAGTAGCGGCGGAGAGATGTGGCACCTGCACTGTTCTACAATCTTGAAGTCTAATCACGGCCCGGCTATCCGTCGGCGGAAGACGGCTTCCAGATCGCGCAGGCCGGTCCTGGTCCAGCCACCTCCCAGGTTTGATCCCCGTTCCTACCCACCCCGCGAGCAACGTCGCCCTCTTGCGAATTTCGCCTGAGCCGCCCGCCGGACTCGCCCCCCATTGCACGATAATATAGCCAGATATGACTGTCGAGATCGAAGGCGTGACCCTGCACCTCGCCCACCCGGACGAATTGTCCGTCCGCTGGGTCGGCCAGGAAGAGTTGATGCGCCAGTTGCTGGCAGCCTGGCTGGTGGTGAGCGAGCAGGATCTGCCGATGCATCCGCGCCTGCTCGGCAAGCCCGGCGTGGGCAAGACCACGCTCGCCTACGCGGCCGCCAAGCGCATGGGCCGCGAGGTCTACATCCTGCAAGCCACCATGGACACGCGCCCGGAAGACCTGCTGGTCACGCCCGTGATCGAAGGCGAAGGCCGGCTGCGCTACGTCGCCTCGCCCCTGGTCACCGCCATGATCCGCGGTGGCATCGCCATCCTCGACGAAGGCAATCGCATGAGCGAAAAAAGTTGGGCCAGCCTGGCGCCTCTGCTCGATAACCGCCGCTACGTCGAGTCCATCGTGGCCGGCATTAAGATCCAGGCCCACCCGCATTTCCGGCTGGTCTCCACCATGAACGACGACGCGTCCACGTTCGAGCTGCCCGAGTACATTCACTCGCGCCTGCAGCCGCAAATCCTGATCGATTTTCCGGAGCGCGACGAAGAGTATCACATCCTGAAGGAGAATCTGCCCTTCGCCGAAGATCGCATCCTGAATTACGTGGCGGACTTTCTGCAGCAAGCCCACGCCGCCGACGAACGCTACACCGTGCGCGACGGCATCAACATTGGCCGCTTCGCCATCAAGCTGAAGAGCCTGGCCACCCAGCGCACCCACGAGACCGAAGCGCTGGAAACGGCCATCCTGGAAACGCTGGGAGAAGAAGCGCTGCGCTATGCCCGGGGACATCAGCCTTCCTGAACTTTCCGATCCGGGCAGTCTGCGCCGCGGACGCTTCACCTACCTGCCGGTCGTGCCCGGACGGCTGGAGTTCGCGATCGAGGTGCGGCAGGCCATCCTGCGGGAGCGCCCGCAAGTGGTCGCGCTCGAGCTGCCGGTCACGCTCCAGCAGCAGTACATCCGGGCCGTGTCGCGCCTGCCCGAGATGTCCGTCATCTTCTATCCGGATGAGAGCGCGCCGGACGCCGAAGAAGCGATCTACGTTCCGGTCGAGCCGTCCGATCCGTTTGTGGAAGCCATCCGCAGCGCCAACGAAACCGGCGCTGACGTAGTGTTTGCCGATCCCGATTCGGGCCAGCGGCCGCACCTGAGGGATAGTTATCCGGATTCCTATGCCATCCGCCACGTGGGCTTCGACAAGTATGTTGAGGCTTATCGCGTTTACCCGCAGGAGCGCTCGGAAGAAATCGCGCGGCACGCCGAGGGCATCGCCTGGAAGCTGCAAGGTTGCGATCCGCTGGCGCGCGTGCTCGTGGTGGTCTCGCTCAATCTGCTCGATCCCGTCCTCGACGCCATGGAAGAGCCGCAAGCGCAGCCCATGTCGCGCCGGCGCCGCGAAGGCGTGCGTATCTGCAATCCGCATCCCGATTGCCTGGCCGAAATCACCGTCGAGTATCCTTATCTTCAGTTCCGCTATGAACAGTTCCGCCACTTACTCACTGACACTAACTTAATCGACCGCCGCCACGCACAGTTAGCGCTGTTCCGCGAAGCCGAGAAGGGTTATGAAGCGAACACCGGCGAGCACGTCGCGCACTGGCAGCGCCGCACGCTGGCGCGTTACGCGCGAAACCTGGCGCTGGCCGATCAGGGCTTGATGCCCGGAGTCTTCGACCTGACCCTGGCCGCGCGCGGCATCGTCGATGACAACTACGCGTGGGACGTCTGGGAAACCGCGAATCGCTATCCGCCGCAGAAGACCGCCAGCGATCTCGAAACCGTGCGTATTTCGGGTGAGGAAGTCTGGCTCGATACCAAGCGCATCCGCCTGCGCCGCCGGCTGCCCAGCATGAAGCGCCGCTTGCGCCCCGTGGGCCTGAAGCCGCGCAAGAAGGAGAAGTTCCCCGGCGAATGGGCGCAGCAGTTGGATGGCGCCAGCATCTGCTCCTATCCGCCCGAAGACCTGGTGGTCGAAGACTACGGCCGCTTCCTGAAGAAGAAGGGCAAGAGCATCGTGTCCGAGGAGCGCGTCCACAGCGAGCCGTTCACCACGTCGCTGCTCGATGGCATCGATCTGCGTGAGACTATTCGCAACTGGCATCAGAAGAAGATCTACGTGCGGCAATTGGACAAGATCGCCGGCGAGGTCGGTTCCGTGATTGTAATCTTCGACGAAGATCCAGGCGACCGTTACTCTTACATGACCACCTGGCTGGGCGAGCATCAGAACGAGTCGGACATGGCTTTCTACTCCACATTCCCGTTTGACAACATAGTAGGGCCGGGTATTGGCCGCGGTGAATATGGCGGCTTCCTGATGAGCCTCCCCGCGCGCCGCATGTTCGATGTCTGGCAGGACCCGGACTACGACTTCGCCGAAACAAAATCGGAGCGCCTGCTGCTGGCGGGCCTCGATTACTCGCTCGAACGCTTCGTGGTGTATGTGGCCGCCAAACCGCCGCGCACCGTCTTCCGCAGTATCGCCGCGCGTTTCGGCCGGACGATCATTTACATCCCCATCGGCCAACTGTCACCGGTGGCGTTGAAGAAGATCCGCGTGGTGCACGTGCTGGATGGTTACGACAAGCGGGCCATCGCGAAAGACTATCTCTGGTGAGTCCGTGGCCGGATTATCGTTACAAGGTTGACGGGCGAGCTTTGACTTAGTAAGTCCACCGGCCGCGATATTCTCTCTGGCCCGGCTCAACGGAGGGCCACCTATCGGCAGGAGAAGGTGTCGGGCGAATTTAAGATAGAGCCAGGCCAGTACCACAAAAACGAGAATTCTGGCAGAAAATCTTGACAACCGCGCCGGCCGTCGTGCAGAATTGACTAGTTATCGCGGGATTATGCGGTGAGGGGCGCACAAATGACAATAACTCTTAAACTTCCACTCTTCCACTCTTCCACTCTTCCACTCTTCCACTCTTCACGCTGATGCTGGCGCTACTCTTTGCCCCGACTGCCTCGGCCCAGCGTGCAGCCGCGCCCACGTTCGGCCTCCAGGCGCCGTCAAGTTGCACTGGAGCCGATCCGGGTTATACCTGCACCAGTTCCGCGCAGGTTATCAATTACAGCCCGACCAGTTGTTTTGGGAGCGATTGCCACCTCGAATTCTGCTTCTCTAAGACTCTGAACGGCTCGGAGGCCGAATGCAGCGAGTGGCACGAGAGCGTGCCGGCCTCCATCAGCCTGGGTGCGAACCTGGACGACGGCACGGTCACCATATACTCGGAGTACCGTTCCGTCGTTGGTGGCACAGTCAGCTTGCCGAGCCATTATGGCACAGCGTCGATCATCCTGATCAACACCGCGCCGGATGTGAACGTAAACTTCCCGGCGGGCGTTGTCGGCAACGGCGGTACCACCTTCCAATCGCAGTTGATTAATGGTTCCGTAGGCCAGTATGTGACGTACCATGCCGAGAGCACAGGCGGCGGAGCCGTCAGCGTCGGATTTGAACCTTGTGTATCGTCGCCCGCCTCCTGCGGCTCGTCCGTCAATCTGCCGCAGACCCAGTTCACCACGCCTTCCAGCTATACGCTGCCGTCGGTGTGGCCCGGATGGGCCCCTGGCACGACTACCGCATACGACTATGTCTACCTGACCGCCCAGGACGACGCCGGCAACACGGCCAACACCGGGACGCCCGCCAGCGCCCAGTTCACCCTTTTCAACGGCAACACCACAAACGAGGACGTCCCTTGCAGCCCAACCGCCTGCACTACCCTCGCCGACGGCACAGGCGAGAATGGCGGCCAAGGGGACATACCGAACGACCCCCCCGGGCCGGGCCAGCCCGACGCGTTCGGCAACGTCTTCAAGGGCTACGGCGACCCGACCATCCGAGCGGACACCCTCGTCACTTCGAGCAATCCAGACGGCGCCAATCTTTGGATGGGCTACTCCTGGCCTCTGATCCAGACGTACCCGAGCACCGGTACAACCATCGGGGTGGTCGAAAGTCACGTGGCGCAGAGTAGCACGGCAAATGGGGTGAACGGCGGCAATTCATGGACTGCCTGGTGCTCGAGTGGTGGCAGCTGTTCAGGCCCCACGCCTATTTACCCCTCTGTTCAGCACGGCGACGGAGTGACGGAAGCTTACCATTTTTCCTCTCACGAGGTCCTCAACCTCTGGCCGTATATTGTCCAGCCGAGTTCCGCAAACAGCTATGTGGGCACGGAAACCTGGTACGCCGCCCATCTCATGTATTATCGATATGCCGACTCCCCCACCCTGGAGTACGACATTCAGAACTACGGCTGCCTGGTGGTAGCCACGACTAACACGAGCCAGAACACCCAGGATCCGCCGGGCCAGCTCGCTTGGTCGACGTCGACCGAGCCGGACGCTTGCACGGATACGCCGCCGAGCAATAGCGTCATCCTTCACTGGAGCACGCTGGACACGCTCTCGGGCCAGTCCAGCGAGACTTGCGCCAGTTGGGGCGAGCCGGCGATCATGGTCAGCCCCGACGGGGGAACCGTCTACCTCGCGGCCGCCTGCTTCACCTCCTCGTTCTCGGGCACGGGATACTGGATCTTCACCGTTCCAACCAGCGAAATGCTGACCGAGTCGGACTGGACGCCGTTTTACGAAGCGTTTTCGTACTCCGACCTCCCCACGTCGCTTCAGACCTACCTGACTGGGCAGGGCGATTTCACCTACCTCACGGAATTCGACTGGGCGGTCCGGTCGGATAATTCCATCGTCGCAGTGGTAGCGCCTGCCGGCACTGGCACCCCAAGGCAATTTGGATGCGTGGTCCTGAACTTCACCCTTCAAAGCGGCACCTCCAGCCCGTTTGGGTCGTTTTGGGCGGCCATGACTGACACGGATACGAGCGGCCCAAACGGCACCAGCGAGACCAACGGGCCCGCCGGTTGCACATACGAGCCAACATCTAACAATGGCGTGGTGATCGTCCGGTACCTCACGAACTCAGGTACGCCCACGACACAGACCTACTCAATAGTAAATACAGGCCTCATTCCCTAGGCTCGCCAAGGAGAACCAGAAATGAAATTGATCGCTGTTTTAACCTGCACAGTCTGCCTGACTGCACTGGCTCCCCGCTCGTACGGCCAGCACTTCGCCACACTCTATTCGATTACAGGAGACAACCCGATCGGTTTGACCTGGGCGGGACGAGCCCTATACGGCACGACCTTTGCTTATGGCGGAACCGGTTTCAACTGCGGTACAGCATACCGGCTCCAGCCCCCGCCAGCAGTAGGCGGCATATGGGTTGGCACAGTTCTGTACAGTTTTCCGGACGGCCTCGATGAACCGTGCTCTCCAGCCGGCGGGCCGGTTGTCGGCGCGAGTGGTACCCTGTACGGCACCACCGTTGAAGGGGGGCCGTACCTCTTTGGCGTCTTTTACGGCCTGCAACCGCCGTCGTCATCCGGTGGCGCCTGGACGGAGAACGTCCTTTATAACTTCGATGACCCGACCACAAAAGTCGGCTACGCCGCCAGCAGCCTTGTCCCTGGCCCGGGCGGTTCCTTTTACGTACTGACGTCAACGCTCAACCTTTGCCAACTCCAGCCGCCCGCCTCGCCCGGAGGACTTTGGTCGGCGACCGTGCTCTACAGCTTTCCTAACGATGGAGAAGCGCCCACCAGCCTGGTTGCGGGGTCGAATGGCATTCTATATGGCACCAGCCATGACAGCGCCTTCCGCCTCAAGCCGCCTTCGAAACCTGGCGGCGCATGGACCGAGACTGTGCTTCACGCGTTCTACCCCAGCAATGGTCCGGCGGGCAACCCCATAGCCCTGACTGTCGCCGGCAATGGCACGCTCTACGGTACGGCCTACGGTAACGATCCGCCGCTGGGAGGTGGGGAGTCCACGATCTTCCAACTCACGCCGCCCTCTGCAGCAGGCGCGCAGTGGACTTATACGGACTTGACCGTTCCCACCAACACGGAGCACTTCAACACTCCGGTTGTGATCGCGAACGGCAGGCTGTACGGTGGAATCACCACGGGGACTGGCGGATCGATCTACGAGCTTCTGCCGCCATCATCCTCGGGCGGCGACTGGACTCTGACCACTCTTTATACTTTTACCAACGGCCAAATCCCCAGCGGAAACCTGGTCGCGGGCGAGGACGGTACCATCTACGGCACCACCGCCGCCGCTCCCGGCCAGCCATCTGGTGGCACGGTCTTCGCCATCACGAAGAATTAGCCAATGCGGGAATCGATAACTCGCTCGAACGCTTCGTCGTCTACGTGGCTGCCAGGCCGCCGGACACTTCGGCCAACTCTCACCTATGGCGCTGAAGAAGATGCGCATCCGCACTCGATGCATACGACAAACGCGAGATCGCGCAAGACTAACTCTGGCGGCAGCTTGTTATGAGCCGAGAACTTACACACCGCTCTTCATGGATATCGTCTGTGGCCCTTCTGCTGGTGGCAGCGGCCGCGCCGCCTGCGTCCGGTGGGCCTGAAGCTGCGTAAGAAGGAGAAGTTCCCCGGCGAGTGGGCGCAGCAGTTGGATGGCACCAGCATCTGTTCTTATCCTCCGGAAGACCTGGTCATCGAGGATTACGGCCGCTTCCTGAAGAAGAAGGGCAAAGGCATCTTGTCTGAGGAGCACGCCCACAGCGAGCCTTTCACTTCGTCACTGCTCGATGGCATCGATCTGCGCGAGACCATCCGCAACTGGCACCAGAAGAAGATCTACGTGCGGCAATTCGAAAAGATCGCGGGCGAGGTCGGTTCCGTGATTGTAATCTTCGACGAAGATCCGGGCGACCGTTACTCTTACATGACCACCTGGCTGGGCGAGCATCAGAACGAGTCGGACATGGCTTTCTACTCCACATTCCCGTTCGACAACATAGTAGGGCCGGGTATTGGCCGCGGTGAACATGGCGGCTTCCTGATGAGCCTCCCCGCGCGCCGCATGTTCGATGTCTGGCAGGACCCGGACTACGACTTCGCCGAAACCAAATCGGAACGCCTGCTGCTGGCAGGCCTCGATTATTCGCTCGAGCGATTCGTAGTTTACGTGGCAGCCAAACCGCCGCGCACCGTCTTCCGCAGCATCGCCGCGCGTTTCGGCCGGACGATCATTTACATCCCCATCGGCCAACTGTCACCGGTGGCGTTGAAGAAGATCCGCGTGGTGCACGTGCTTGATGGCTACGACAAGCGGGCCATCGCGAAAGACTATCTCTGGTGAGTCCGTGGCGCCGCGCGCAGTATGCACTACACTTACAGCCGTACGCCGTCCGTTTTTCAGATCCGTCAGATATACTCTTGATGAGCAGCGGTGCTCGCCATCGCTCATCGTCAGCGGGAGGATCTCGTGAACAAGAAAGTGGCCTGCGGTGTGTTAATGCTCTCAACGACAGTCGCGTCATACGGGCAGGCCTTCAAGGTTCTGCTGGACTTCGACGGGACTAACGGCGCTGATCCGTTCTATATGTCGCTAGTCCAAGGCCTCGATGGCAGTTTCTACGGAACGGCCTCCGCCGGAGGGCCTCACCATAACGGCACGGTCTTCAAGGTCACAGCCGCGGGGGCGCTGACTACGCTGTATGATCTTTGTCCCCAAGTAAGCTGCATTCACGGCAGCGGCCTTGATAGCGGGGTAGTCCTGGCGGCCGATGGGAATTTTTACGGTTTCGCCAATAATGGTGGACTGTACAACTTTGGCGCTGTCTACCGGATCACTTCTAGGAGCTTGTTGAAATAGGGGACAAACTTTCGATTCCACGGGCATCGGAAGCTCGGAAACGTTGCATAAGCCGGACTTTGACTGGAATGTAAGTGACCTTTGGAGGTTAGG